>Ga0209489_101062_pt1 | contig 55777 bp, 33 predicted proteins | sample SiratrowhiteBW_FD_187527 | JGI IMG/M metagenome (GOLD analysis project Ga0209489, IMG submission 187527) | Root nodule microbial communities of legume samples collected from California, USA - Siratro white BW (SPAdes) (version 2) | ecosystem: Host-associated > Plants > Roots > Nodule | place... | reverse complement strand
TTTTTTTTTTTTTTTTTTAAATAAGCCCAAAATAAAGTCTATTCTGGAACAGTTAGTTCCTGAATAACAAAATCAATTTCAGAACAGTCTTTTTTAAGAATTACACTACACACAGTCTTCCTCGGAAACGGTGTCATTGGAGCGATAATATCTTGGCGAATTATAATCGTTGGATGAAAGATCGACGGACGATATAGTTATTACGTTGATTTACATAGACAAAATAGTGACCGTTTGATCTTTATCAACGATTCTAGAATGCCAAACAAACGAATGCATGCAATGGCGAATACACCAAATCCTTCTTTCTTCTTCGTCTCACTCACACTGCACACGGTATTCAAATATTCAGAGCAGCACAAACACACTTCACAAAGACACTACACTCTTCGCAAAACCCTAAGCCCTCACTTTATTTTCCGACGAGAATGGTCGCCGGCCTAGACATGTCACTCGACGACATTATGAGGTGCTCCGCCGAGGCGGCGGCGTCTCGTCGGCGGTTCACGTTTGCTCGCCGCGCGGCCAGAACGACGCCGTATCCCGTCCCGCGGGTGAGTTAGGGTTTCATCCACTCATTGCTCATTTCTGTTTTCCTTATTATTACTGTGACGAAGAAAAGAGTGTTAGTGCTGACGCACCGTTTTGATTGTTAGGCAAGGCAACACGGAATAATTCCAGAAATGGATTTTGAAGATGACGGTGACGCTGTGATCGAAAGTGGCACCAAACTCTTGATATCTAACTTGGATCACGGAGTTTCAAACGGGGATATCAAGGTTTTGTCACCATCTACATAAGAAACTCTTTCTTTGCTTTCTTTTCTCCCTCCTTGGTTAATGTTTTCTTTTTAATGTGTTGTGATCCATTTTTTCCTCGCATCTTTCGTATGCTAGTAATTGTTTTTTTTTATAATGATATTACAAATTTATTTTTGGGTAAAACTTAGTTTAGGCTATTCAAATTTGGGTCAAAATTGGTCGTGTCGTGCTCCATGTACTTGTATTTTGTAGTTCTTATAATTCATTAATTTCGTCTCTCTCTGGTATCTTATGTTTTGTGAAAAGAGATGAAATTCCCAAATTGACATGTAAGAATCAAGGTCATTGTCTTTAAAGCATTGGAACCAAGGTATTGCTGCATGATACCCTAATGGCCTGTATCAAACATCTATAATTTTTCTGTCGTTGTAGAACTCTTCCAATAATTGTGATGAGAGATACCCTATGTTTTTTGGTCTACAAATAATGTTAAGAATTGAAAAATCATGCATGACTTCTCAGCGGCTTTTCTCGGAAGAGGGTGAACTGAAAAGATACTCCATTCATTATGATGAGAATGGGAGATCAAAGGGAACGGCAGAAGTTGTGTTCGTGAGACACTCTGATGCTTTATCAGCCATCAAGAAATACAACAATATGAGGCTTGATGGAAAACCATTGCAGATTGAGCTCGTTGGAACTAGTTCTCCTGTTGTTGCTCCTTTTCGTCAAAATAACTTACTGGGAAGACCAAATGATTCGCTTCTAAGGTATGAAATTCTGATCCTTGATCGTTTTAGCTTTTCAGTTCTATATATATCTCTATTACCTAGTCTCAACATTGCAGCTGCTCTCTTGTTACATGAAATCACCTTATGTTTATCCTAGATCTTGAGTAAAATTAGAAATTTAAGTAGTTATTTTGTCTGAGTGAATGAATATTTGTAATAAATAAGGGTCAAACGTATATAGAGTTTGGAGCCACATTCCCTAATATGTTACCATGGCCATGCCATGGAATTGTGAGTATATACATTGTCAGGTTTATTCTTGCATGTCCCTTTTCTTAAGTAAGTTCTATTGATTGTAAGTTCTGTACTACGTTGTTTGCAGCAAAGGAGGAAGAGTTGGTGGTAGGAGGTTCCACGATGACTTTGTACAGGGCCACCTTCCAAGGGGCCGAGAAGAGGAGAGATATATTCGAAAGTTAAATTTTAGAGATCTTGATCATGCCTTGGAGAGGTCTCACCGCGTTCAAAGAGGCCACGCAAAAGTAAAGAGCACTAATAGAAAAGTGACTGCTAAAGAACTTGATGATGAATTGGAGAGGTATCACCTAGAGGCTAAGCAGATTAAAACACAAAATGGAAAGTGAGATAATCATTGATAGCTATATGAATGGTATTATGAGTAAATGGGTCAGAAAAGCATTGGATATAACACAATAGTAATTTTGTTGCAAAATCTCACCTCTTCTCTTCTGTCTATGACGTTTGGACATATATTTTTCGAAACACTACGAACAAAGAGTTGGTTACTTTGGATGGACGAAAAGAATTCAAACAAAATACTATCATCTTTCTTTGGTTCAGTTCTGATTTTTTTCAAACTTTTTTTCATCACTCAAACCACAAATTCATCAAGAATGTGTTGCTAAGCAGCACAATATTTATTTTGACATGATTGAAACAAACTTAGAGAGATGAAAGTAGGCATAACTACCAGAATGTCTTGTAGTGTGCATAGGAATTTGGATTACTTAACTGCTTACTATTAGGCTTACTCTTAAGTGAATATTTTATGTTTTTATTTTCGAATAACAATAACTAAAGTTGAAAGTTACACGTGGTTGTTTTATTACAATCAATTATTAGAGTTTCACATCACTTACGACAATGTATTTCTCCAATTTGGTATGAACAATTTGTTTTCTTATTTTACTCTTCATAAGATTTGAAAGTTACAATACAAAATTTACAATAAAGGGCTCTAATATAAAATGAAAAAAAAGTATATTGGAGAAAAAATTAGAAAATAAATAATTAGGAAGAGACTCTTAGAATTTATAATTCTATACAATCAAACGGTTTTATCACAACATGATTTTAATACAATGTACAATAGATAATAATATTTAATTATCTTATTTTATAATAGCAAAAATATATGTACTTCCTGCGTTTACATTTTTATTACATTAATATATATATATATATATAATTGTGTAAAAATATATTAAAAAATGATGTTACTGCTGTTTATGAAAAGAAAAAATATTTAATTATTTTAAAATAAAAGGAAGTTATTCAACTATTTATTTTATTTTAAATAAAAATTTATTTAATTAAAAGTTGAAAAAAAAATTGTCAAATAATGTATCTTTTATATAATGGTATAGATAATAAATAAAATTACATAAAATAAAAAGCAATACATATATTTATTTATATAAGGTGATATAATAAGAAAGAGCGGACACATAAGCATATGTTTTCCCGCTAATTGATATAAAGGATTTTTATTCAACAATAATATCCATTACATTTGTTGACTATAGCCAACTTCAAAGCTACAATGGTAAGTTAAATAAGAAATTAAAATTAACTAAAGAAAAGAAATTTAAAAGGTATATAAGAAATAAATAAAAAAAATTGAAATCTTAATATATTGAAAATGAAAGGAGACATTTTTCCAACAAAATACTTCTAAATAGGAGAGACTGGATGAGTGACTTAGTGGCTAGGTATCTTACACTTAATCTTTCATCATAAAAATCAAGGTCTTCAATCTTCACATTCTAAGTTCAAAGAGCTGAGCTAGTGTTTCAAACAATGGTCACTCTATCACTTAATAGTGCAAATAATTGCTTGGCCTTCTCCACTGTTGAAGCTGCCCCTGTTCTATTTTTATTCAGCTTCTCGTTCCCCTTCTCCGTCACATATTGCTTCCCATTTCCATTTTCTTCCATCGTGTACCTTCATGCATTTCTCCCTTTACCTTATTGTTGCACATGTGACCCACCTTCTAACTCACCCCTAATCATCTTTTCTTGTAATAGTCTACTCCCCATCCCCACAATATTGTCACTTCCCCTCCATAGCTCAAAACTGTTTCCTTTGTCTCTGAAGCAGTTGATGGTGACAGAAGTCAGTTACAGCAGATGTGGAGATTTTGTATAGATTCATTGATTAATGAATCTTTAGTTTTCTCATGACGACATCAGTGGGGTGGTATGACTGCCTCGCACCATCCAAACAATCACATACTCAATTAAGTTAAAACAAACAAAATTAAGAGCATGAATATTTGATATTAATAATACTTTTTCTTATTATAGTAACAACAATATATATTAATACTAATTATCTTTTTCCAAATCATTTTGTTCCTATTAATTATTATTATACTTATCAAGATTATAGACACATAGGTTTACACTGTAGCCAACACTTTCGGTTTTATTGCAAATATATTAAAAATATGAAATCATCCCAGTTATATATACAGACGATGATAACTCTATATAATCAACAATTTTTATGCCATTTTTATACCATGTACTATACTTACCAAGATATTATATGCATTCACAAACTGTCCTACACAACCATTTCCATCACAAAGCCCTGTATTCTATATAAATCATCTACAGTAGTACATATTAATTTCTCAATTCATGTTACAGTTTTCGCAATGAAGGTTGGACCAAAACGGGGAAAAATCATAACATATTTACAGAAAATAAGAGCAACTTGGATGCCTCTAAAAGTAGACATCCCATGATGCCCCTATCAAAGGATTTTGTTGGACCTGTGATTCTATTGACAACGCACAAAATTGAGTTCTTCCTTTTTTCCCATGAAAGGTCCTGTATGCCAAGTAAAAAAAGCAAGCATAGAGGCAGCCTTCATGGATGAAAAAAAAAAACTGAAGAAGGCTCGGCGGGAATCTAAGTCCTGTACAAGAGAAACAATCATATGTAGTTCTGCACACATTTTGGTTGGAAAAGTAATGTCCGCCCACCAGCAACTGCATGCACACAAAATGGTCATGTCAAAACACGTCGCAAGACTTTGAATATCAGAGGTCTATTGACATCTACTTAGGGCAGAGTACTAATCTCTGGACTCAAGACAAAGTAGGCGTGAATCTCAGAGCAAAGCAAAAGAGAGAGAGAGAGAGAGAGAGGAGCGAACCTGGTGGCAGATCAAGATTTTCAACACTTGAATCAAAATCAGGGACATTCAAATTTATCCCTCAACAGAACTCTGGCTTCCCCCAGTAGTTGAAATAATGGCAGATACAAGTATACATTGCTCTCCAAACTAGTGATATCAGTGAAGAGATCAACAGGAATTGATGGCCTGCAGTATGTTTCCTAGTTCTCTTAATTACTTCTTAAAGTAATTAATTAATATTAAGAGTGCACTCAATTCCACGGGCTCTCTTTCTCTGGATACAATTGTACTCTGCAATGTTGACAATCAATCGCAATTATGTTGCAGGAATGAAACATACGAACTTAAGTATGTCCTTGATATGTATTTCAATCTGAGTCAATCCAACGATGGAAGTTTTTTCTCAGAATCATAGCAACAATTCCTCAAACCAATGCTGATGTCCTACCCCATATAATATAGCCTCCCAGAAAGTCATGCCTTGAATATCACAGGTCAATCCCAAGATCATTTGCCAGTTGAAGTATGCCACACATTTGAAGATATGGATTCTCTAACAGCTTTTCATTGTTACTCTACATTGCAAAGACAACATGTAATAATTTAAGCAACAAAAAATATTAAATTCACCAAAAAATATTATATTATAAAGAAAACCACAAAAAGTTCAAAAAATATATTGAACATCTAGAAATTTTAAAGAAAGGGACTTTTATTTGGAGAATATAATAAATTCCCTGGAGTGTTTTTCTGTAAAGAACAACTCCATAGAGATATGGACATGACGTCTCAAGTCAGAAGAAATAAAATGCAACAACTCAACAAATACTTGTTGCACTATCTCTAAAGGGGGCATAACTGACATATGGAAACTTATCAAGCACTATTACTCTACTGCTGCATACTTTTCCATAAATTCTGATGGTCTTAACCGTAAACTCATAAGAATTCACTTAATATAAAAAATAATATTAAGGAATCTATTCATCAGCACATAACTAGTAATTCTTCTGCTCACATTGTTGGACTGCTTCTTTACTTTCTTCCATGTCATCTCTCAAATTTCCTCACCTTATTACTTTAGCAGATGGGTCCAACATTGTTTCCAGAGGAATTAGTCAAGGTATTTTTTTCTCCCTCGCTGAATCTGAGCTGTTTTATTTCTCCCTGATTGTCGTATCAACCTTATCTATCTAGGATAGTAAACTCCCAAGAGTTTAAGAGTTATCCTGTGAGTTTGACGACCTTCATAGTCAATGGCAAATTGATTGTGCACTTTTTGCCAGGACGTCATTATATTTCCCATTGAAATTATAGGATTGGATCAAAAATGAAAAATGGGGAAAAGCAATGAATGATAATAAACACTAAAACCTAATGCTCCGATCTTATCTTGACATACTAAAAGTAGGCAAGTTTATGGTTTTTTCTGTTTACCCTGACAACTTCTTTCCTGCCTACAAGAGTGGTCTTCTTTACCGTTTGTTCATGGCACATGGTTTCGGCACCGGAATAAACCAAGAAAAGGGGAGAAAAAGGAACTAATCAAGAGACCTAGAGTCAACTAATAGGACAAGTAGACCAGCAGGAGGGAAAGAAATGTGTTATTTGCTTCAAAACTTTTTGTGCCCATAACATAGGTTCGTATCTATTTTAATAATTTTTTTCTATCTTGCTGAGTTTTCTTTTATATATAATATCTAATATTATTTTTATGTAATCTATTATTTTCTTGATAATGTAAATTAAACAAAAGAAACAAGCATATAAAATACTGAATGATTAAATTAATGAGTCTTCTTTTTTTAATTTCAATTTTCATTAATTATTTTTTCAGCCTTTATTTCTAATGTATGCAAAAAAATGAATAAATGATGACAAAAACTTCACTCGTGATATCCAAAGTTAGCCAATAATCATATTAACATCTCAAAATAAATTATAATGTGTTATAATTTTTAAGATTTTATATTTATTTTATAATAATTTTAATATAATGTAATTTTCAAATATTTAGTATCTTATGACTTAACAAAGTTCTATAATGTTATTTTATCTAATAAAAATTGAAATCACTTTAAAATAATTATCTCAAAAAAGGTAGGACAATCATTATTCTTTAATTTTCTTAATAGAGTAATGCTTACATCTAAACTTATTAATATAAAAAACATGGATAAAACACCGACACAAAAAAGTGAAAATTTTGCATCAATTACACTCCAAACTATAATTTTTATTTTAATTTTTGTATCTTTCTATAATTCAATGTTTTAATAGGTTCAATTGAATTTTTTTTATCCAAATAAATTCAATTTTTAGCCAATCATTTTATACATAGTTACATCACGAAATATAAGTAGTTCCATGTAACTATCTTTTCCAAGCAAAATTAATTTCTAATTCAATTTTTAAGTAAATCTTTATTCATTTATAATTGATTAACTTCCACTAATTGAATAGTTAAAAAATTTCTTTTACAAGAACAGGGTTTTTATATTTTATTGACATGTACATGTAAGCTTATTAGTATAGAAAATATATATATTAAATAACCAATGTGGATGATATTATTTTTAGCCAAAAGAAGTAGGAGAATTAATATTTAATTCATGAGGATACACAAAGTACTTGAGATAACATTTAAGATTTAGATTATTACCATAATATTTTTTGAACTCATTATGACAATAATTTTAATAATTTCAAAAGTATTTTCAAACAATATAAATTATAATTTAAATAACTAGCTTATACTAACAAGTCTAAGCCAAATAATAGTACAAACCCATCCCAATATGACTACTAGCATAGCAGGACTCATAATAAACGAATAACCCTAATATTCTGATATAATGACTTCTGCAAGCATGTTCTCAAAATCTCGTCTTTTAGCCTAATTTTCACTGTAACTGGAAGTTCGAAAGCCAGATTGTTACCATTTTGTTGTGTTTCATTAATATAATCATGAGAATTATAAAAACGACAGAGTTACGATATGAAGCTCATCAAATGTAAGATTAATATTGAATCTCAGTTTTACTAATAGTATGGACTTGAAGCAAGTCATTATAAAAAATAGAGGTACCTGTTGAGCCTTAACAACAAGATTCTGAAGCATGTGTTGATATTTCTCTGGCTTCTCGGTCATCATTCGCTGCAGCAATGAGAAATTATTACAAAACAATTATATATATGGATCTAACACATTTCCAACACCAAAAATCAATTAAAATCCATGCCTTCAGAAGAAAAGCAGAAGAATAATATGCCACTCTTGAATCTGTGTCATCCAAAAGTACCCTGCAAGATGCAAAAAAATTTCACAATTTATATATCAATGTATAAAGGTGATGCAGTAAGAAATCCAACAAATTCACAAAGTGCAAAGTTAGGAATCACCTAAAGAATTGTTCCTGACCAACCTCCTGGAAAGCAACAGGATCTGCTGTGCATTTACCAATAAGTAGTAGAAGAAGTGTGGCCCGAATGTCTGATGTAGCACCGGGCAGGTTTCCTCTTCCTTTACTTCCAACAGCAACACCCAATGCAATATCATCTGTTGCTGCTCCAGCCAATTGAATTAGTGGCCAATATAGTATGGCAGCAGGAACACGTGCAATTAATTGCATTGGGACAATGGCTCGTCCTTGGGAAAGTGCTGCCATTGATGCAGTCTCATGATCCTGGTGGTAGTTATTGTGGTAGCCGGATCTCCTATTAGCTTCTTCCTTGTGTTCATCCCAGTGGAAAGTATCTTGCTTGATAACATGATTGTCACTATCAAACCTTTTGCTTACATTAGTGTGATTTAAATTTCTGCCATGGTGTACATCATCTCCAAAGGGCAGAGCTGCAGCTGGAGGAACTCTTAGGCACAATTGGGAGAATAATATGTCACACATCTGTTTAGAAACAGAGAAAAGCGTTGAGTGCATAGGGTGAAGAATGATAGATCAAGCAATACCTAAATAGAAGCCCCAAACATATAACCAAATACAAATTCTCCAAACATTTGTTTAAAGGAATCATATAAACAATTTTTTTATAAAAAATATTATTCTTAAATATAAATCTGCAACAATATCAACAATTTTTTCGGCTATAAAAATAAAGTATGTCGAGTTCAGCAATAGTTACTTTCAGAATATTAATGCGATCTGTCTCATTTTTCTGAAACACCAAAGACAAAGCTCCACTCATTATGTCAATCACTGCATTGGCTTTCTCAAGATGCCAATCCCTCTTCCCATGACCCAGATCTCTGCTGCTTGATTGTTGCATTTCATGCTCATCCAACAAAAATTTGCATCTCATGAGAAGCCTTTCAAGGACAAACAAAAATCCCCATCTAATATAGTTGTATTTAGACTTTAGAAGGCCACACAAAAGTAAAATGGGCAAAGGAACATCTGAGGCATTGAAAGAATCTTGAGTGCCAGCTTGAGCAATTTTCTGCTGGAAGTATGTGATACTTGACCATATATTTCCATCTCTTTCTCCATTAATTTCAGAAATAAGCAGATCACCTAACCAAATATACCCATTTTGACGGTAAGAAATTCTTTCAGAATGAAGAAGAGAATGTAAAGTGGACCATGAGTGCTTTGCCTGCAAACCAATGCCATTTCTCAGAACAACACCTTCCATGTTTTCCAGAAACTTGAGAGATTTGGTTATCTGATTCATATGAGAGAACTCTTTGTCCAAATGAGTGAATGTACTTATTACAGCATCAAATTTTTCTGCTACAACTTCGAGTAGCTGCAAATATTTAAAAGAAACCAACAATATACAAAATGAATATCTGGAAATTAAATAAGACTTACTTTAAGCCAAATCTATGAGAAAAGCATATTAAAACTAAAATTGACAACTTTTCATAATCTTTAATAAAAGGTATAATGAATGTAAAAACAAACTATAATTGAACTAAGCCACTGAATCCTGATATTATGTAATGAATTAGAGCAAACTGTAAAGTAAATGCATATGCATGCAGCTCAGTGAAAGCAATAAATCAGCCATTTACACTTGCAATCATGCAAAGAGAATAACAGAATAGCACAGGGTATCTTTAATGCATAAAACAAATACAACTTTAATGTTGGCTACCAAAAAATCCTCCCTCAAATTATAAAATTTAATTGAGATAAGCCATCAACTGAACAAGAATTCAATTTATGAATGATTATAATGTGTGAATAAAGCAACCTCCAGGATATTGATGATGCCATCTGAAGTATAAACAAATTTAATGTCTAAGACAAAATGGAAGATAAAATTATATTAACTGGAAATTTACTTTTTACACTTCATAATCTTGTGTTTTTAGTAGCAGATCTTTTTCTGTTTGATGAAGTTATTGCAAATGCTTGTATACAAATCCATGAGAAGCACTAGACAAACAGATACACATGCTTTCTCCATAGCCCAAATGGTTAAATGTTTACCTGCCTTTACAAACTAATCCAAGTTGAAACCTTTTTCCTCCACGTTAACAAAGAAACCAATGTTGCAGGTTGTTACATTTAATGAAGTATTCAGTGTAATTATGTCCACCAAAGGAGGGAGAAAAGGGACGCTCACTAAAATCATGAAAAGGAATAGCCCTTAAACAGATAAGAAAGATGAATATAGAAGTACCATATTTAGTCGTTCACTATTGGGATATCTGGACAGTGCTGATGCAATCGATCTTCTCAGAATCTCTCCAATACCTTCTACCCCAAGTTTAACGGAAATATAAAATGCCTCAGGTGCATTTGTTTGAGCAAGTAGAGCAGCAACAGGTTGGATCTCATCATCACTATATTCATTGACTCCAGAAGCAAAGCATGTTTCATTTATTTGATGAAGAATGTAATCAAAAAGCACTGAATACAAATTTTTCCTCTCTTCTCTTGAGCTTGCTAGGGAATACTGCACCCAACATACCAAAAAGCAAGGGGAAATCATATAATTTGAAACTAACATTGTAAGTAGGACCTTAGTTTAGGGCTTTATCAACATTTTATTCTACAATGTAAAACCAAAAAACAGGAATCTTATTATTAATATTAAAAAGTGAACTTTAAAGCTAATTCAACCTTACAAAACCGAATGTGGGATCAACCAATTACAACCCTAATGACAAATTGATGATTAGCATTAAAATCCCCAAATCAAGCAACAGGACAAGGACTAAGTGTATCAAGTCCATTGCAATCATTGGCTGCAGTGCACAACCAACAAAGGATGTGTAAACATCAGCTCCAGATCCTAGAAAAATCATTTATCATTAACTTTTTGTGCAGGACAGACCAATTTTCACAGAAAATAATTTCCTTTCTGCATAAAGGTCTCGTCCTGAAAGTTGTCTTGGTCCATTATGATTTATAAGGTGTACCAAAAATCAGACTTCTTAAGCAATAATTTTTATAGTGGTGATTACCTTGCATCTGCTTTTTCACAATCACATATCTTTCTGTGCCATTAAGCCATCATGTCAACCAACCTCAGTCCCTTAACGTTAAATTTAGAGATCCAACAGCCCAATGTGTCACAATCTTTATCTCTAGTTTTTTCACAATCATTTAACTTATAATCCCCAATACTCTTTTACACTCCAAAAACTAATTACAAAATCTGGAGCAGGCAACTATACTATTTCCAATACTAGATTTGTTATTTCAACATCATAGACATGTTGAGTACTGCAAAATAATGAACATCATAGATCACCAACAATATATATTTTTTTCTACAGATTAAAAATTCCACAATTGGCCATATTCATGCAGATGGATACAATAATTATACAAAGTAGTACTGTTGGTAAAAAGGGGAAAAAGTATCAGTGATAATAAACTCAATTGGAAAAAAGGTATGCACACCTCAATAAAAATAAATTGAACTCCTCCGATCAGATCAAGTTGATCCACAAGAAACTTTGGTTTGCAGGGTACAGACGCTGCAACTTCAGGAACTTCATAAAACATATTGGTTAACATGGAAATAAGCTTACAGTGAACTAATTCTGCCCAAGAGTTCTCCCTACTGATTCTTACAAGTGCCTTCAGAACCTATCGGCAGATTGGAAGTAACTAAATTAGACAGTTATATCATAATGACATACAGAGCATTACCAATCAATAACAAAGCAGTAAGCAAATAGCTATGCATTAAAAACTCAAGATAAAACACCTAGGGTTTACAAATTCTTGTATTAAGAATTATTTCATGGCTGAGATGCTTAAAACCACATAACTTACACACAGACTTAAGTGCCCAAATGGGAAACAAACTGTATTAATATAAAACGAAAATACAGTACTGAATACCCAAATAACATCCAGAGTACAGAAACGAAAGTACTACAACCTTATAGTTTGTAAGTTTTAGTTCCTCGTAGAAATTCTAAAACATAATCCAATAACAACGTTAAAGAAAATAGCCAAAAACAATACATGGATAATTTTTTAGAAACAAGATTTATATATAACAAGTAAAGAAACAGTTTAGTAGGATAAGAAAAAAAAACTCCCCCTTTATTAATCTTTCTTCATAAGTTGCAAGCTACACAACAATTCCAGTCAAACAGAGCTAATGTCAGTTAGGTATCTAAAAACTGAGTTTTTTGAGTGTTCAACCTTTCTGGAATCATTCAGGGGTTAAAAAACAAACATATGCAGCAACTGTTCAATCAAATGAGATGATCGTGTGAGTAATACCAAGACACCAAAAATTGGTTTTGCTGATGAAAAATATTGAGAGAATTACCAGATGTACTGGAACAGCAGATGGCAAAACAAGTTTCCTCTTTAAAAAAGATTGGTTCTGATGATGACAAAAATGGAGAGAAATACCAGATGTGCTGGAACAGCAAATGGAAAAACAAGTTTCCTCTATAAAAGGGGGATTGATAGAGAGGAAGCTAGAAATAGAAAAGTGAATCATAGGGAAAATCAAAGTGAGACAATGAAGACGCACATTCTGGAATAGCAACTATGAGAAAACTAGCACCAATCACTTGTTCCCAATAGATGGCTATCTCTCATAACAGAAAACAAAGGGAATGAAAGAAATAAGGTGGCATTAGAATATGAAAGTAAAAGGAAAAGGTGACAAATAAGAGGCTTAGGGAAGAAAGTTGTCATTTCTAAGAATAGCGTTAGTGAAATGTTCTCCTTGCAATACAACCGCTGAAAACATTGCTTACAAAACCTCTTACACTTGTTCTAGTTCTCAGTTCTAAGAGCAGTGGCACGACCTCTTGGTTTAAAAAGATGTTTGAAAGAGGCTCTATTTCTCCTTCTGTGACGCTTTTTATTTTTTCTACTTTACTCTGAAAAATATTAATTATTAATGTTTTACTTGTTTTTTTGCTTAATAAAATATAATTTCCATGAAATACAGGTAGAATCAAATAGGAGAGGAGGATATTTCTCACCCTTATGTCAAGCCCTACTAAACGGTTTCTCCAGATCTTTCCTCTATCACAGACAAAATACAGCAAACAGCTGAGAGCAGATGCCCAAACAGATTCATCCTTTTCTTCAGACTGTATAAAGCAAGTGATCAGCATAAATGATAATTTATGACAACAGCATGATTAAACCATTATGTTTGAAAAACGGAAAAAAGCAGATAGACAGATGACTAGGATCTAAATGTAAGCATGCAAATCCAAAATTATATTATAAGAGACTAGAGTACAAGATCATATAAGCTTTGACATATAACTCTATGCAATATTGAACAAAACAGTTTCCTTGATGTGTATGTGTGTACACGTGGTTACCTTTGAATGTACTATAATGCTATCATTGAATTCATAAGTAGAACTTAATTGCCCAGATGGAAAAATCATCTAGAAGCATTTGACAAATTAAAAGAAAAAAGTTTTATTTCTTATCATAGCAAATATTTTATGACACAGAAACAGACAGACCAACCGTTGCTCTACGTACTTCCAAGCACATACTAATATCACAACAAATCCATATAGAATTGCTATCCAACTCCTAAAACATAAAATAAAGAAACATTCCCAATCTCAATAATGGCAAGAAAACGATGTAAACTTGCCTTTGATTCTTATATTTTCAATCCATTTAAAAAATGTCACATCCTCGCTATACTTTCCAATGGAAACTCATCAACACCATATCATTTACGCAGAAATTAACATATCATGACTAATGTCGAAGATAAAATATTAACACCATTCAATCAGATGATCCCAGCCAAGAAAAAAAAATAGAAATAAGTAATGATTATGTTCAAAAATTTCATTCTGTCCAATGATACCTGAACAAGAAGAAGTAGTATCTCATACAGAATATTTAAAATCCAAGACTCAAAATTATCAATTGCAGAGCCTGCATCTGACTTATTCTGAGAACTTGCTTTTCCGCCTCCTGGCACCATAACTTGAGTTTCACTGTCATAATAGGATTCTTGAGAATATTCTTCTTCTATAGTGGAAGTATCATTAGCAATTATCGGTTCTAGGAGATGTGCATGAACCCCAAGGTTTAGAATTAAATCAAAAGCACGAACCCTGCATGCTGTTTTAGAAGAACTAAGCATCTCCTGAAAGATGCATTTCAAATAAATTAATACGCAAAAATATTACAGATAGCATAGCATAACAGAGAAAAAGTGCTTTATTTATGCATCACCTCAAGCATAGAAAGAATGAGCGGAGCAGCCGTCTGAGAATTTAAAACATACCTGGAAAACAATATCTCTATGATCATTACACATAATTGGCTTGCAGAGCAGTGTAAAACCACAGAAATATGAAACAACATATTAGTTCAATCAACGAGTTGTCCAGAAAATTAATCTGTGGCTAAGCATTTGGCACTCAACATTATAATTTTACCCAACACGAAAAGCATTATAAATTTTGAAATACTACATAGCCATATCTCGACAATGGTTTTACGTTAGCATAAATTGGCAATTGGTTATCCAAAAACCTAAACTACGATAAAATAGACAATTGCAAAAAATACCAGTCAACAAGTTATATATTCGTACACCTCTGTAAAACCCTCCCTCCTTTCTATAAAACCTTCAATAAAACATAGTTCCTTCAACTGTGAATGGCACACACCAGTCTCCCCATGGATAATAAACAAATTTTCAATGAGATTTGGGGAGAATATCCAATGTTAGGGCACGAATGTTGAATGGCTATTCATATTCTTTGTACATCACACATTTCTATCTGTTTCAGGGCTGAACCTACAATTCGCTGTTGGTCAAACAATGTTGAACTGTGCCTGTTTTCGTCTCTGTATGATTGCTCACCTAGTTAAAACAGATTCTAAGCAAGGCATTCCTTAAATTAGTGCCAAATTGCAAGAATTTCTGGCTGCTTTTTGGAATATATTTTTACTTGCAGGGGACCACCTTCAATGAAAAATATTTCGCATTTGCAATATCAAACCGTCTTCTTCTCTACTTTAAAAATTAATTCAACTCATACTAGTTTAGATTTTGGGAGAAAATGAAACTCAATTAATATTTTGATCATAGAAATTGGGAATATACAGTAAAACAAAGAGAAAATGTATTCAGGGCTAAACAGATGGTAACCAGAAAGGAATAAAGCATGAAAGAAAGAAGACAACAATTAATTGAAACATACATGTCAATAACTAGTTTAATAAGGACGCTCACAGCCACATCCGTTGATGGTTTGCCACTGTTATTATTTAGTGTAGTTGAGGCTCTGACAACATTGGCATTTGGGACAGAAACCTCTGCACAAACTGCAGCAATAACATCATGTACCTCAGTAGGGTTCAATCGCAGAGGTTGTTGCTCGCTGGTCAGCATAAGAGAACATTTTGTGAGATGTAGAAACACATAAATAAACAATATGATAAAAAAATTGTAATTGTTTATTGAATACATATGCAAAATGTTAGAAACCAAGGAATGAAAAGAGAGAAATTTCAAGAAAAACAATTTCATTGAGAAATTGAGATAATAAAAGGAAATCCCCTTGTCCCCCCACCCATAATTTATCTAACTAATCTCTTACTAAATCCTCCGAAAGTCCCTGACAGTTTTTACTGTCCAGTTTTTCCTAATAACAACCTTGCCCACTAGATGTAACTGAGAGATAGATATTTTAGAATCCTATAGATATAGTAACAGATGATATTAGGATCAATTAGATTGAATAGTTGCTACACAGAATTCATCATACGCCTTCTTGCTTTCCCTCTTCTCAACATGGTATCGAGAGCCTAACAAGACGGGAACTTTAATTCGTGCTTTCCCAATAGACCGAAAGTATAATCTTTTTAGAAACCCTATATGTTTGCCAATTTCTTTTCTTTTTCTTCCGTTTTTAACTATTCACTGCCAACGACTTTTTGGCAAGCTTTTTCCAACTAGTGATCACCACCACTGGCATTGCTTTGTCATGTGATGACCAACTTCGGCATCCACCACAACCTTCAAGCATGTTTGCTCTTCGGCAATTGCCACGTCCTTCAAACAGTTTTTGCTATCCAACAATTATCGTGCCCTTGACACTTTTTACACCACTCTAAGCATTTTTGCTCTCTAGTAGTCACCACGCTCTCTGAGCGTTTTCTTTTTTTATCTCTAACAACAATCGCTCCCTTTAGGAATTCTTCCTCCCTCCCTGTTAGTCATTGCTTCCTCTGAGCATTATGCCCTTCAATAATCGTTGTCTCCTTTCACCATTATTGCTCTCCAATAGCCATTGTGTTTTCAAGCAATTGTTCCAACAAAGGATCGTGCCCTGAAAGCATTTTTCTTGCTCTCTAATGGTTATCTTGTCCTCTAAGCATTTTCGCTCTCTCTAACAACCATTGTGCCCTTCGATAATTCTTTTTTTGCTCGCTGACAATCGTTTTGTCCTCTCACCTGTAACGCGACCATCTGATTGGAGCTATCCTTTTTTGGTAACCCCTTTATTTAAGTCACAACCAACCACTAACATGTGTCACCAGCTCCTCGGCACATCATCACACATTTGCACCAAATAGATGAGCGAAGCTTTATCATAATTTATTTTGTCAACTCCAACAACCAACTAGATGACATTTTCAATTAGTCTATCAAATCATACATATGCTCCAACGTGAGGGGAGTATAAGAGATATGACTTCAAAGGATGGAGTATATTGAAATTGATTGTCACTTTGTCAAAGAGAAAGGTTTTTCTAATCTACTAGCTTTGTCAATTCACATGACCAACTAGCAAAGTAGTCACTAAGGGGTCATCAGATTAACTACGTATGTAACAAGCTTGGTGTATATCACCTATATGCTCCAACTTAAAGGGGAGTGCTCGAACGTAGATATGTTTGAATCCTATAGATATAGTTATTGTTGATATTAGATTAGATTGATTCTATATTTATATTATTAGCCTAAAATAGGGTAACTGAATATTCTATAATTATGTTTTCTACCCTATAAATTGAATAGCTTCGTTGTGGTCTAAATAAATGGAATTCGCCATATGCCTTCCCAGTTTTTCTCTTCTCAACAAAGAGATTGAACTTGCATGAGAATTCCTGCTGATCATCTCCCCACAATTCTAAACCAGTGTAGTGCATTACCCTCCATTCTAACGAATGCCATCAGAACCCTTTGAGTAATTTGCTGCACTTTAAAAAGCATGTCAATTTAGCAGTCAATTTAGCAATCTACCCAGAAGGATCACAACCATCAAATGGGTTAATCCCATTTTTCTATGCCAAGATAGAATCTCCGGACCACCACACTCTAACACACTCCCATACAAGTTTTCCTCCAGCTGATTAGACAAATGGGAGCTGAGCCTCCTCTTAAACAAGTTCCTCATTTGCGGTGTTCTCCTCTCCTCCCATTCTGTGCCTTATTTCTGCATCCACATCTGCAGAAGTTGTTCTATAAAGGGTTATAAATAGCATGCTATAGCGATGGGGCGGCCCTTTGCCACTAAAGTCAATGCCGTAGCAGAACAGTTAAGTGCAGCAGCTGTTGCAGAAGGAATAGCTAAACTATGTGTGATTCAGAGATAGCCCTCTAAAATGGACATTCAGGCCTTTTGGGGGTTATTTTAGGGATTTAATTTACCAAATAAATTGTTGGCTTACAATATGTCACCTAAACCTTGTTTCTCTCTAGTCTCTTCTACAGTGATTTCCACTGTTTATAATTCTCTGACTGCCTACTTCGATCTTTATCCCCCCCTATATTTTTAACAGCTCTAACGATTCCTGACAGTTTTATAGACAATAAGAGTGTGTAAAATTTATAGACAATAAGAAATTGAAAGTGTAAATCATCAATAAGGGCAGCAAAACTAACAGAGCTCAATAAGCAAGTACAAATCGAATATACTAAGGTAAATATTGGAAATCACTTAAGGAAACTTAAGAAGCTTTAGGATGAAGTAATAATTACTTTGAAAGAGGTTCCAGATATTAAATAATTGCATTTTTCCAAATCTAAATTGGAAAGCAACGACAGCAAATTCTCTTACAATGAAAGACCAAGTTAAAATTTAATTTATGGCATGCATATTCAGATTTGATAAAATCAGGTTCAAACAATTGTTATCCAATTCCTCTGAAGATTCTCTAGAGTCAAAATGATCTAAACCTGTAATGACGATACTGGAAAAGCTGTCGAGTTCTGGGACGGAATGTAATCACAGGAAAATCCTCCCTGTAGAAATGGAAGTGTTCAGAACAGCAAATCAAATCATGAAAAGCATTGTTGCGTGCCAAAGTAGTGAAAAAAAGAAAAAACATATCTTTTACACATCTTGTGGATAAAAAGAGTATCAAACAGTATAGGAGTAATTCAAATACTTATCACATAATTTTGCCCATACAAACAATAGAACATCACAGTCCTTGTTGAAATGAGCAATAATGAACCAAAGAGAACCACCTAAAGTGTTGCATAAAGATATTATGAATGCAGAAAAAAGGTGTATATTGAAAAAACGATACAATGAAGAGGGAAAGAACAAGAGCCCAAAAAACAGAATGAATACAGAAAAAAGTACAAAGAGAAAACCTGAATTTACAAAACTAATTCAACATGTTTCCCCCTTCCAGCCCAAACCAATTAATTAATCAACAGGACATGACAATATAATGCATTTGTCTTTAGAAAGCTAATCTAAAATTCTAGAACCATTGCTTTAAAATTGGAAGTACTTCAATTGCACAACAACTAAAATATTATGAAGGTAATAGTTCAAATTTTTTAATATAATATTTGGCTCAAACACAACAAATCATGAAAGATTTGACATGGCATGAACTTAGATAAAAAAATAGAAAAAGAAAAATATAAGTGCAAGTTCATATAAGAACATGCCAAATCTGACGAGAGCCAGGTTTTATGCGCTTAGATGCTGTTATGGCTCTCAGATGGGGGCGAGCAGAATCAGAGTCAGTAATTGGCGTTACAGGGGAAGACTGCAATAGCTGATCCAGGTAAGGCATATCATCAGTTCCAAAATATTTCCATGGCTGCCCCTTCATCTTAGATTCAATGTCTCCTACAAGTAGAGCTGCTGCACCTATTTCTAAGAAACTATGTGATGTCATGTCTTGAGAATTCACAGCACGATCACTGCATTAAAACATGTAAATCAACAAAGTTAATTCTGAAACGCTAAAAAATAATTGAAAACTAAAAGATAAAGTGGAGACATAAGCTAGAGTGGCCACTAACAAGCCACCTAAACCAATATAAAGCACAGATTATTACTTTTCAGTTCCTATAGATGATGACAGTGGTTCCTCGAGCCAGCGCCATTTCAGAACATCATGTGCAATGAACCCTAGTTCATCCATTTCATCAGCTTTTTCGATTTTTGATAACCTTGAAACAGGTAGAGAACTTGACTCCTTCTCTAGTTGTTCTTGAACACTTGTGGAACTTTGTGTTTCTGGAATACTTGCAGGAGTTAATTGGGAATTGAAGGATTTACTCAGCAAAGATGACAATGTTGGTAGTGACTGTCCAGATGAAGGTGGTCCAGCAAATGAAGCTGGTTGAAAAAGCCGTTTAGGAATGTGTTGAGACACTAAGGAACGAACATAACTTAGTGACTTTACAAGTGCCTCAGAAGCAAAGGTAGATACAGGTAAAGGAGATGTATTTGTTGATGTTATTGAAGCACCAGATTGACGATTCAAAACTCTTGACCACGGCTGAGTTGGGTTAATATCACATTCTGCAATTATGGTTGAACAAAAACGATCTATCTGAAGTAATGTCTCCTCACTTGGTTTGTATCTGTAGTAATAAGTTGTGAATACTTAATGCACAAATAGAAACTATAACAAGATTGTATATTGTCCAAGAAGCAGTCAAATAAGGAAAGATACAAATTGCATGTTTTAGTTATTCTACGAATCTAAGTAAACAGCATTCAGATAATGAATATCAGGTCATTTAAACGAGAAAGAAATCAGCAGAATCGTAAAAAGATTCACTAACCGCTTCCCCAGGCCTGAGAAAGATAAATTTTGTTACTAAAACAATTATTAATATAGGGAACAATGAATTCCAGGACCAGAAAGCCAACTTATCCCCCTCCAACAAAAAATGTGCATGCTTTTTCTTTCTTCCTAGACTTGCATATTTGGTTTCTTTTGAGAGGATACTTTATCCTCATTTCTGTATTTCTTTCTATTCAATTAGACAAGGAAGCTATTTGCCTAAAAACATTTGTGTTTTTATCCTACAAAAATGGAAAAGGAATCTAACTGCCTCATTTTCAATAGATTTTAAGTGCAACTCGTTTGGGGAAGTGAGAGACCATTTGACCCTTGCCGCACAGATATGGCAAAACAGGTGTGAAAATGTTTCCCATACATGACAGAGATCTCTATCTTGTTTGTTAATTTTGTTACTATTATTTTATTTGCCAAAGCAGGTTGAACTGGCAAAATCCATTTCAAAACTCCAAAAACATTTAAACAATTTCCAAAATGAGTGATATGCAACATCTGTCATATCATAACTCTATAACCATCCGAGTTATTTCAACTATAGAGCTTAGATGAGTTTTAGTTACTAGAGCATCTTTGGATTAGCTTATTCTTCTTTCATAAGTATGAGAAAAGCTGATAATCAAATTGTTCAAGAATCAAACTGAACAGCTAGTTTTTGAGTTTGAAATAATCAAAATCCAGCAAACACTAATTTAACAAATAATGATAGGCATTGACATGCCTTAAAAAACAGATAGCTAGAACATATTAATCCTTACACATAAGGATCTATCATATTATTCTATTAGTTGATTATTATGAGTTCTTTAATGTCCATTAGCCATATATATGTAAATACATCAGAAACTTTAATACACATCAGAACAGTAAATTTTGAAAGAATCCCTTTCCCCAATATTCAAGACATCTTACTGTAGAATGTAATGAAGAAACATAATGCTCTAGCACTTTTGGTGGTACCTTTAATTATCAACTAATCATCATCATTGTTGTTTAAATAAATGGACTTTATTGACTTTACATCACTTTTCTGCATGTAAGATGGTAAAACAAAACACAATTCTTCCAACAAAGTACTCAAGGAGTAGAAGTTCAAGTTCAGCATAAAGCATGCAAAACATACAATATACGAATCACTCTTTGCCATTGATTAAAACACCTACCAATACTCAACTGTTTTTGGCATTTTATCTAACATAAAGATTGACATAAAATTGTTTAAGTAAATTCATATATTGAAATAAGCAACATTGTAGTAAAATGAAGTGCAAGTCTATGAAATGAGGATGGAAGACTAGAGTAATAGATAATGTCCCAAAAATAGAAATCCGGTATACTGTTGATTTTTGACTTAATTAAGTAACTGGAAACATACCTTAGGAGATACCGCTTCAAAAGAGCCACACACCTTGTGACTACCGCAGGACTGACAGAAAGTATCAAAGTTAGAAGCTGCTGGAATTTGAAATGGTCTAACAGGAAAGGGCAATAAAGAAATAGAAACAATATTTGAGGTACCTAACTGACAGTAATACACATTAAGCAACAATCTAATCAGCTTGGCTGAAGAACATTCTAGTACAAAAGTCAATTACAATAGTTCAACTGAGGAAAAACATTAACAAATTCATTACGAAAAGCAACTAGATTTTGGATGAATTGTATCAGGTCCAGTAGCATAACAAAACGACAAGTAGATAAGAGAAGGGAAATCCTTTATATATATAAATATTATAATAACTATTTTGAACGAAAGCTCTTTTAAGATTTATTCTTCAACGAGAATATTTTTAGGATATTTCCTTCAATAGAATTTCCTTTTCCCTTGTCTCTCTCGATCTATCATTTTCATTTTTTATTTTTAAATTGAATTTCATTCTTTTAAAAGAAATTATCAATGGTTAAAGTATTAATAAAAACTGTTTATCATAAATCTATAAAATATCATATAAGTTAGTAAATAATCATTTAATTATGTAAAACAGGCTGTTAATCAAGTTTGTGACTTTTGTTTATCAGAAGATTTAAATATTTTGATCACTAGCAAAAAGAGCCCATGAAAAATCTCAGTCCCTGGTTTAACAATGACCATCCATGAAATGAAGTAGACCTGGGAAAGGTGGCATACGAGCTAAAGCTTCCTTACTACAGTCAGATTTTACACATCCAATTCTATCCTCAGTTTCTGCTTATACTCTTATTCATCCTTACCTAGCTTGCTTCTAAGAATTAGAACTCCAGGTTCAAGCAGCTGAGATCCTAAAAGTCAGGACTAGCCCTGCACGGACTGTAAGGATTTGATGGCAGGACGTCGTAGATTTTGAGGATTATGGAAACCGTCATAACCATTCAATACCAAATTTATGACTCTCCCATTGAGGACGAGGTTAAATGGCTTGGGGGGGCAAGTAATGTTAGCAAACCAAGAACTAAACAGATATATTTGAGGAAGAAAACCAAAGAAAGCACATAATTAGAATCACACTTGAGCAATGCATGTGCATTGAAGAAAAGGAGAAGGGTTATAGCCTGCACATGTGGCAGGATGCATCAATGCACATAGGAAGACTCAGATAGTCAGAGAAGTGGATAAAAGAGAGAATTGAAATAAAAGGACCAGCCATGACTGGTTCAGAGTAAATAGAAAGGATGGACAAAGGTGTCTCAAAAACCTAGGGTTATCTATTTAATTTTCAATTTTTCAGTTTATTTTCTATGTACTTTTCTGTTGCTGATACTTATGACGATATCAATAACAATGATGATAATAATACGCACTGCATATGTCATATCTTGTTACCTTCCATAGTTTCCATCAATGTCTTAAAACAACAATTGGACAACTAGCCTCACAAATACATCACCATCCACATGAAAAGAGGTGCATTACCTTCTTAACCAAGAAAAAAAAAAATATTCAGCTACTACTGAATAGAAATTATAAGGGCGCACTCCACACCTTTCATCCAACAAAATTAGTTCACTTCGTGCATGACATTGTCTTAAGTACATAGCAGAATATTCATAGAGCTATGGTTTTAACAATCTGGAAAGCATCACCAACTACCTCATGGAAATAAATAAATGTAACAATTACCTGCGTTCCCTCTCAGCAATAGTATGTTCCAGAATTGCATTATATGCCAAGTCTGTGGCTGCAGGGGCTTTCAGATAGTCCTGCAATCATATATTTAAGCTATAAAATAAAAGTAAAATTGGTAAAGTTTAGAATTTGGCTACTGCATATCAGATACAATGGTACAATAATTTGCAGTCAAATGGGATTTGGTCATAGATCAACAGGAATGACAGTATGCATAGCATTAAAATCTGGTTATATTTTAAGCTACAAAATTATGTTGCAGTTGGTAAGGAACTTCAATAATAGGAAACTAGTGCTTGTGTGATCAGCCTACACGTACAAATACTTGACTCACTGCCGATAAGAATCATATTTGTTGCATAAAAATATGATAGTAATCTTGGTACAATAAATGCAAAAAGAAAATATTGAATGTGACATATGCATTACAACAGTTGCAGTAAATGTTAACATTTTCCCTGCTGATACACAGCCTGCTTCATGAGTTCAAAACAAATACAAGAATACTCATCTATTTCAGACAGTACTTTTAAAACTTGTTGCACCTGATCACAGCATTACTCAACTGCTTAAAATCATTAACTTACACAGAACAAAATTAAGAAAAAAACTTTTAGCATCATACGCACATGTATGTATGTATGCACATGTATGTATGTATGCACATGTATGTATGTATGCACATGTATGTATGTATGCATATGATATGTACATGTATATGAGAATAAAAAAATCAATCATTACATTAAATAAGAACTCCACGAAGAGCACTTTTAAAACTTCCCGCATACATGCACAGCATTGCTCAGCCATCTAGAATCATTACCATACAACCAAAAGATTTACGGGAACACTTCCAATATCACATTGATAAAGACAGAATCATCACACTAATTAAGAAAAACATATTCCCCATCCCTCATAGCCTACACTGGAAAAATTAAGGACGAGAGTAGCAGTTAACTAACTCCCAAGACTTCGCACAGGGAGTTTGCTATGGTGCCTATCAAGATGGGTATGGCAATCTGGGAAGACTTCTCAAGCAATTACTGAATACTAATTCTATAACTAATATAAAAAAAAAATTAAATTAAATTCTTAAAAAGAATATACAATGAATTAACAAAGATGATAATTATAGCTTATCCAAAAGAACATCAATATAACTAGAAACCTTGTATGCTACACACTCGGTAAGAAATAGTATGAACAGGAGTAATGCCCCTTCCCACAAGTTAACCTAAAACCAACACACAACATTGACCAAACTACCCCTCCCGCAGCTCAGTAACAAGATTCTTATTCAGCTAAGTTCGTAAAAGAAGCTAAGACTACTCGATCCCACTTTCTTCCCTGACCGTGAAGATAAATAACTTCCTATTTTTACATAATAACATAAGTGAAAAAAAAAAAAAGGTAACTACCGTCCATTTTTTAAATAATAATAATAATTATACTAAAAAATAATTTCGTTTAGTGCGCAAATTCATTTGCCACATCCAGTGCTAAACACGAATCACGAAGCGAAAACGAAGAAGAGAGAGCGACCTGAAGAGTTCTGGAAGGTTCGTTGGAGGGAGAGAGAGTGGAGGAGAGGCAATCGGCGACGGCTCGCCGCAAGGGTTCCGGCAGCTTCTTGACGGCGGAGGATCTCAGGCGGGAGACGCCGATTAACTGCTGCGGCGGGCGCGAGGGACTGAAGCTGGAAGACATTATCGGATTCGGTTGGATTGGATTCGGATTCAGCGCGAGCGGAGGCGAATCTGGAAGCGCGTTGCGAACGAATTGCACATTTGAATTGGATTGAACGATTCTCAAATCGGAGAATGAACAAAGAGAGATTATTGCAGAAGTGCGTTGTGGTGGTGTGTTAGTGAGTGCGTTTCAGGTTTTGAGATTTGAGAAGAAAAAAAAGGGAAAAATAAAATAAAATAAAATTCTTAAATTTCGCGAGTGTTGTATTAGCTGTACGTAGCGCCGTAGTTTTATGAACACAACACTTGTGACCGAGCTGGCATGCGCTAAACACTTTCTCTCTATATATATAATTATTAAATAAATATTATTTTTTTTCTATTATTTTTGGTAAGTTCCGTTTCAATTTCAAATCTCTTCCTTCTAGGGTTTTTCTCCTACAGTACCACCTCCTATTTCATAGTTTTAGTTATTTAAAGCTAAATACATAAACTAAGAAATGCAATTAAAGTAATATTTGAATTAAAATATCCTTTTTTAATGTCACTATTATTAAATAAAAGTTTTAAAATGATGAAATGCAAATTGTTTTGAGAAAATGCAAATTGAAGTTATGAAGGGCACTGGATGTTAGTTTTGCTAAAAGTTTAAGAAAATAAACAATCACACTGGTGATTTTATTCAGACGTTTTTAAAAATTAATTAATTAATAATATAAATTTTTATATGTTATAAACTATGGTTTAATCATTTTGTATGAATAGAAAATGTTAAATTGTATAATTATTACTTTAAAATCATTTTATCACTCTAGTACTAGGAAATTAGTGATTTAACAACAAAAACATCATTATCACTGCTGTGTACTCTATTTTTGTATTCAATTAATTAATTAGAAGTTAGAAGGTTGATTTTAGTTATTTATGACATTAAAGTTATTAATAATCTATATTAAATTTTCCAATTTTATTTGAAATTAGTAAGCATCATATCTCTTCTTTTGATCTAACTATTTTTTGCCTAACTAGTTAGTATGAAAAGGAAACTATGGTTACATGTTTTATTTATTAGTTAAATATTTTGTTATAATTGATGTTTAACTTTTAAGTAATTAAAATATTTAATACTCTCTAGCTTTTGCAATTTTACTTAGGTTAGAAAAAAAAAATTGTGGAGGTTTAATTCAGGTTTGAAATATCTCAACTTAATTTAAAGTCCAATAAATGACATTTATAATTCACTCAAGATTTGACATGTATAGATAAAGTTAAAATTCAATAAATGTCAGTAATGAGTTTTTAAGAATTCATTTTCTGCTCCCAAACAATGATACAACCATGACAAATATTAAATTTCAAATATTTTACCTTATCTGGGTCCATAAATATTTTAAATGAAGAATGCTAAAGAAGTAAAATGTTGGATGTGTTATTAAGTAGACCAAACATAACAATAAAGGTTACATCTACACAGTGAGACGATTGCTTTATCTACCCTCTCAATTTCAACCTGCACTCTGGTAGTTTTGAAAATGATTAATTTATTTTATTTTTTAAGTGATTTTTATATTATGTATTCTAGAATTTTTGTTTAAAATATATTTTTTAAAATTTATGAAATATATTATTGAACGCATGTGAAATAGAATAAGATGTTCAGAATAAAATTATAAAATACATTCAGAATTTCAGAACAAATTCTTCAGAATGTATATACTATATATATTTTGGAATGTATTATTTTATACAAATCTTATAAAATATTTTTTTCTTTTACAGTGGTGATGGTATAACGGTCCAATATATAAAGTTACATGGTAGGATTGTCAATATACAATTCAATAAAAAAAGTTATAAAATTTAAAAATCAAAATTTTATTACAATGATAATTTTGTGTAAAATCGATCTGACTGTTGTCTTTTAAAGTAGAAATACTATAATATGTTCGGTTTCACATGTAACTTCTATATATATTTTTTGTATTGTATTTCATGGATATTTCTATTATGTTTTTTTTATGTATCCAACCAAAATATCATAACTACATATATTTCATTACACTCTGTTTCTATTTTTATTATATATAAACTTAATTACATGCAATTAATGAGTGATGAAATTATATTAATATAACTTTTATTAAATAGTACATTGTTGGATATTTCTTGATTGAATTATATTTTTTTCAAAACTTATCAATTGAATTGATTTTTTTTTAAACTAGTTGTTATATGGACAGTTGATTTCATACAAATCACAGTTAATCTAAATCTATTTGATAACTAGTTTATATAAATTGCATAATTTTTAAAATATATCAAAACATGAATCATTATATTATTCTATTATTTTCAATTTAAAAAAAATATTTCAGATGATCATGACAATATAAAATTATAATTTAATTATTTGACTGGTAGAACTTTTTTTGTAATGAATTTCTGATAAAAAATCACTAACACTCAATAATTTGTCATGTGCAAATTAATCCAAATCATGTTATTTTTTATGCACCCCACCTTTTCTTCTCCATAGTGAGCATGTTGGATTTGACTCTCTTTTGCTCTATGCTTAAGAGGATTAAACTTGACTCATGCAAGTCAACCACCTTCATTTTCCAAATATCTCTATAACTTACCAACAAAGTGGAGAAAAATTAAACTAAGTGAGATTCTAAATTTAAGTATTTAAATATTATAAGTACAAATGAGATTAGAGAAAGAAACCTCACAAAAGATTATTAATTAATTTCCATCACTTCCATCTTTTTCTTATTTTATTCATAATCCAAACAAAAAACAAGTGTCCCAAAGTTCCTAAAAGACAATGAATGAAAAGTCTTTTGTTTTTCTCTTATTTTTTCCTTTTTTAAGTCTTGTCTCTCATATTACCGACCATGTTTTCAATAATGTGCAATAGTTAGTTCCAAAACCTCTACAAATTTTATCCGTATAAAATGTTTCAAAATAACTAAAATTTTCACCTAACAATGGAGTATTACTTTTTTTTCTTCTTCATCTCATATGTTCTCAAATCAATTATTTTCAATTTCTTATTCAAAACAATTTATTCATGAAAAGAGTGAGGTTATTTACTGTTTCAAAAATTAGTATATGTTATTGATGTTGGAACAGACATAGTACTATTGTAACATCCCTGAAAGATCACAGTAACTGAGGTTTATGTATATATCTTTCCCTGATTTTTGTACAAGTGTGGTTTCTTTACTTAGTTGAACTTTGGGTTGGTAATGGTATTTGTTTCTTCCTCTATCATACCTTTCAAAAATTGTTTGCATGTTGTAATCTACACACATCTTATCCTATTGGCTAGTAGAATGTGAAAAACTAAAACCAATGGATTCATATTAAATGGTTAGATTCTCCTTCATGGCAAGAAAAGATCCAACTATTTTTCCTCCCACATCTGGGAACTCTTCTTGGTCCGGAAGTGATCTAACCTTGCCCTTTCTATCAACTTCTACAGGGTATTTCAGTAGATGCCCTTTCATCTCCGTTATTTCATTTGCTGCAAATTGTTTCCAGTTCATTTCTCCCATTGCTTTAACCCTTCTTACACATTCAAGACTCTCAGGTTGCAAGAAGCAGTCCTCAATTGTTCCTGTATGTTCTGCCCAAAGTGACATCCTATATCCATGGATCTACATAACACAGATTCACAAAGTATTGCTGTTAGCTTATACATGATTACATGTTAATGGATTCAATAATGTGTTTACTGAAAAATCAAATCAAACCATATTATTAACATTGTTATCTTTTTGTACATTAAGTATACAAGAGTGATATGCATGCAAAATCCCATTTGCTGACCCCAAAATAATACCAATGAGTGTTTTATTTCTGACTGAAGTGAGTAATCTTTCTGCATTTAAACAGTGTTTTTTATGGCAGTGACTTAACCCCCTTTACTTTGTTATCTCAATTGGAATTTTTTAGAAGAAAATTCTATTTAATATTTTTACATGACCATGAGATATTTAATGAAAATTTGCAGTTTCATCTTTTCAACTTGAATAACACAAGTGAAACATGAGATTATTATATTAATAGTAGCCAAATAGTATTGTAAAAAACTTACTTGACCGTGTGGATAAGATTGCAATTTTGCCCATGTATGATGAGGTTGATAGGCTCCCATTGCAATCTCACTGTCCCTGGTTCCTTCCATGGAGCGCTGGTTGATGTTTGCAGACCCCAATATCACATACTCATCATCAACTATCATGCCTTTTGAATGAACATAAATCATGAAACGTTGGCTATTTCGGCAAGCCATCTGAAAATAGAGCACGTACAAAAGTTTTACTAGAGCATTCACTAAATAAAGATTGCATGCTCTTAAAAAATAAATAAAAACATTATAAACACCTATCTGAAAATTGAGTAAAAATTATCAAGACAGTTGGATAGAGCGGATAGAGCAATAGAGTACTATCTGATATATTACAACTTGTTATGTTCTGATGAGCAATTTACATGCTAACATGTTAAACACGTATCTGGAAGCATTTATCCCCCTAATCCCTAATATCTACATTTGGTACTAGAGAAATCTATATGGACTCCTTGTTTCACATAATGACATTCATAAAACTAATGTGGTATGGTAGCAGAAAAATATAATTGGAAAGAGTGCAACAAGAAAAAAGGGGGTGGTAGTAACATACTTGAGGACTATTTGCTGGGGGAGGAGCTCCAGTCACACCAACATTATCATACATACTGGTGACCTCTCGATTACCAAGACAGAAAAAGTTCAAATAATCTTGTGGAGAAAATGCTGCTTCAAGCCCTGCTTCGACCAAAGCCTTGTAAATGGTCTCATACATCATTTGCATTGTTTTGTTCTGAAAAATTAAGAAAATAATTTCATATTAACAAATGCAATAACCAAGTGCCAGCATCTGCTCTAACTTTCTCAGTTAACATTTGGCAATTACAAGTTTTCAACAGTTGAGTCTTACCACTCATTTGGCTGAAGATTAAAGATTCCTTTATTAAGAAAATTTAACGGGGTTTGATTTCTTTTTTCCTCTAAGCCATAGTATTTGGAATCATTAAAGAACAACAATTAAATGAAAAAGAAAGATGATGTTATTCTAGCTCTTTAAAATTATGATGGTCACAATTGTATTCTTTTCTTAATGACTATACATTATAATCATAGCTAGAGATATGATTCCATTATGTTAAAAATATGACTTGATTACATTAATTAGGAAGATATAATATGATTCGATAGAGAAATATCTTACCCAATATTTTTCATTACTAGGTATTGATTTTGTTCCTTATTATTTCTATCTCTTCTTCATTATAAACAAGAATACTCATGTGTACAAAACGCAATTACAAGTAATCATTTCAATACTACTTTTACCAAAAAGATGTTACTCATAAAAAATACATTATAATCCTTTTCAGTAAAAGGACAATGAACAACTTAAAATAGAAGAATATAGGAAAATGATCTAGTATGATAGTGAAAGAGCAAACATATAATTTGATGTAAAAGTGAACAATTTCAAATTAAAACCAATTCAATAATAGTTCAAGAAAATCCTTGCCAAAAGTAGAAACTTGGCTTTCATATCGTGTGTTGAATAATACCTGCCAAAATAGAATCCTTTGCGTGGCAGCCCCTGTTGGAACTCCTTCTGGCCACATGGGAATAACAACATACACTGCAAATCTTTCATTTGCTTTTATCTTTTCAGTAATCTTTAGAGCAATTTCCATTGGGATTAAGTTATTAGCACCTGCCAAAGTAAGAAATTAACACATGAAAGTGTTTCAAAATAAATTTGTGGCTCCACATTGACAATGTTTTCTCCTTATTTATCAAATAAGTGGTTGAGAACGTAGAAAAGATACAGTTGATAGAGGCTTGCCATGGGCATAACTATAATTTATTTTTAACGAGTTTTTTCTGTAAAGCCTGAAATGACATGCTAATTGAGCATTTAGCTGTTTATTTTATTTCATCAGGGCCAATTCTATTTGTTCTTGTAACTCACCCTACCTTAGGAAACTAATCATAAGCCTTAGCCTATAATCTGTGAAGCCAATGTACAGAATGGTCATTCAGAAATATAAATATTTTCCCCCTTCAAGTTGAAACTAGTAAAACAAACAGCAGTTGAAAATGTCCAATTCAACATAACATGATCTAGTAGATCTGATTTACATGTGTTACTTCTACAGCCTTTGATGTATAATCCAAGTGACATGCTGCACATCTGAAAGATTGTTTTTCTATTACATAATGCATAGCTTACTCGATTAAATTAGATAAAGATTAAATCTCCAAGATGGACTCTGGTTCAGGATGACTTATCCACCTCAAAGTTGATACACCCTTAATTTATGTTCTCATAATGTCCAGAATAGTATTGGATGCAATTATAAGCAACAATTACACATAAAGAGGAGTTTCATACCAAGGTCTTTATGTTGACTCCAATTGAATGAAGAGCCGATAAAATATTGATTCTCTATATAAATGTAATGTTGTGCAGAACGAATAGCCTTAACATATGCTGTATGTATGCTCATGTCAATCAGCACATTCTTTCCGCATACTAGGTTCTGGAAAAATACAAAAAGCGTTAATTCCATAGTACATATAGCACAAATTGATCAAAGTTTGATGGGTGTACCAAGTCTAAAAAAGAAAAATTGAAAACAAGGCTTTTTATTCACCTTGCTTGTTGCATCTTTTGGATCCTTCGGAAACCCCTTAACCGAATTTGAATCAATTGAACGAAATATCTACACTCCGAAGTAAACACAATCAATAATTTCATTTTAGAGCAAATTAGAAATAATTGTTTAGCATTGTTGTTTACAAATCTGTTTCATATGTCATATGAGCAAATTAGAAAACTCATATCATATATGTTTCATATGATGGCATATGATTGTTGAAATCTCGAGTGTCAGCCTAGCTGAGATGTCAAGTTTCATAATGATGCCCACATGAATTTTATAAAAAAAATTAGAAAATAATTGCTTAGCATTGTTAAATAACTAATTACCTGAACATGCCAAACTTCAGGATCATCTTCACCAACACTTGGAGTATCATTGATGCCAATAAAATCTGGAATTCTTTCCAACCTAAGCAAAGCATCATCGTATGAAATTTTCAACTTTTTAATCCCGTGAGGTTTTGAAGCTTTCAACCAGCGTTCCTCAAAATTAGTTAAAACATCATAAGCTGCTGGACCATCAATTTTAGAATGCAAATCATGCCAAGGCTCTCGCGGACAACCACCAACATTACCCTGTCATGAAATTTACTCTTATTATAGGAATTAATTGGTCTGCGTATTTCAAATAATAATAGTTAGAAATTGCACCTAACAGATTTCTAGATACAAATTCCACCATGATAGAAATATACTGTTGAACATTTCCTTCATAAACTGTGGCTTTTATAGATAAATTTCCGTCGTGCAAGTAGGGTACGTGAATATAGGTAACAATATATCAATGAGAGCTGCACTATACACAGCATGTAGTGATGAAAAATTTATCTGATAAAAGAATGGAAAATATTTTTTTACCGCTGCTTTCATTCATTCTTTGCGTATCATATCAAGAAAATAGTAGAAAACTGTAGTTAATCTTTATTGGTCAATAATGGAATCTGAAATAGAGATTACCGTGAAAGTAGGGTTGTGGTAGTCATCCTTGTGTGTTGTATTCAATGTTCTAAGAAGAGGGTGGTGGGGAGTATCATATCGCCCGTCACACAAATCAAGTCCACCAACAAATGCTATAATTTTTCTTCTATTACTTCCAGCATCAGCATCCACAATAACAGTTTTCTGATGATGTGTATATATTGTTCCAACTTCCTAATAAGAAGAAGACAAAAATTCAATGTTGAACTTTCAAACCAAAACTGTAGATGCGATAACATACCAAGAGATCCAACACAAAAGAAAGATATAACAGCTTCAAAATTGAATATTGCCCAAAAGTATGATCCATGAAGTTTTAGTTTCATTGTGTGCTGACCAAGTGGTAGATAACATAGAGCATGAGTGAATTGAATTATTCGTTGATGCTGATCTCACTGAGTTGTAGTCAGTAAGTAAATGCATTTAACTGATTTATCATCAACAAGTATGCAGAATATTACACTTGCAGACTTGGCAAATAGTTTTTTGTTTGTGTCATTAAACACTTCAATGTCCAATCATCACACTCATAATTGTGCTACTATATAATTCGGTAATCTACCAAATTTGGTCACACTATCAGCAGTAAATCATAATATATTTGTTTAAGTCCCAAAACTGCAAGTCTAAAAGAATGACATCAAAGAGAAACAGTTGAGCATAAACTAATAAAAAATATTTCAATTAGTAAACTAGTTGTCAAAACCAAACCTTTTGCTTGATCCAGCTATGTCGTTTACCACTGCGAGGGCAAAGAAGCACTTGCACTGAAGAGTGCTTGAAAAATCGTCGAGTTTCCTCATCATGAGTTGCCATGACACCATCCTAAACATGAAGTCCACGAGTGTCTCAAAACTAAAGCTTAAAGGGAAAATCACAAACAATATATTCGTTATTGATAAAATAAAATAAAATAAATATTCACTCAATAATCTTTATCTTACCTGAAATAAAGTAAACATCTGTTGTCACACATGAAAAGTATTAATGAAGAGGATAAGAGAATGGGTTGTTGGTCACTTGATTTACTTATATTACCATCTAATCTAGCCAAGAGCATTGCCTGCTCAACTATCTAGTTAGTGTGACTCTCGAGACAGATTCTAGGCACAGGATCCTAGTTACACAACAAGATGCAAAGTCCAAAAAAAAATATAAAAGGTTTGTCCAGATAACAAGATAAAGCAAGGATGTGCATGTGCAGACAATTGCTAATAAAATCCAACCATCCAGTTGAAACATGGCAATGCAGAGATATTTAACAGAAAAAGTTGTTTTACTTACTGTTTTATAACCTAAAATGCTTCTTGATGTAGGATCATCCCAGATAAGCAGAAGCACTCTTACTCCTTCCTGTGACTTTGACCTTAGAAGATCCCCCAAGGTAAAATCTGAAGAATAACCAGCAGTATCCCGAACCAACAATACTTTGTGCCACACTGACCACCCTGTAATATAAATCAAACGCCGAGCTTGACTTATGGCATCAAAGATATCTTGCCAACACTTTCCATGCACATAGTACATCCCACTGTCAAGCAACACATTAGGGAGGCTTCCATCTGGAACATGAGCATCTTGATACAGAGTAACGGTTCCACCTCTCCTCAAAGGAAAGTATGTTCCAGGAATCCCCATGTATTCAGGCCCTGCTCCAACTCCTTTGTGATAAATGCTCATTTTCTCCATAGGTATGTACTGAATGGATAGGCTCAGGACAGCACCTTGCTTACATGGCTTCCCATTACTATTCAGGATTGGGAAGATTCCTTCAACTATTTCTCCTGAGTATATTTGCTCCACTGGAATTGCCACAATGCCAATGAGCTGTGAACCCACAATATCACTGTCTTTAACAAGAAAGTGTATTTCTGCAGCGTGATGTGCAACAGGAACATAGAAATGTTGCAACCAAACAGGGTTTTCAGAGTTGCTAATGACATAAGTCCTCCCAATTACAGCATTGGATACTAAAATCGATACATAAGGATCACTAGTAATCTTCTTATTCATAGTTCCTTCAATTTTATTGCTCACACTACCAGGCAATTTACCAAACATATCCCCCAAAGTTTTGTGAAACATGTCCATATTTGGAAGATTCTTGGCTTCATGGACCCATATATCTAAATTTCCATGGAGGAGCAAAACTCTCAAGGACCCTTTATTCTGCGCTGGGACCATCTGCAAACGCTGACTATGCACTGAATCATTAAATGAGCCAGAAAAATCTGAAAGCCTCGAAGAATCCATCCTAGTGGGGTAAGAGGATCCCCACCCGGAGAAGGAGTTATTAGAATATCCATAAAACTCCTCTCTCTTCTGTTGCAACTTAGGCACTGAAATGGAATGCATAAAGGGTTGCCCTGCAGGCGCAGGAGGTGATGCAGGAGCAGTTGGCTGGTCAGACAACTTAACATTGCTCATAAGATCTTCCAAAGGTGGGTAAGAAGAACCCTGAGAAGGCTTGGAATTATCACTAGTTTGTGAAACTTTACCTCCTGCAGCAGTGCTTGTGTTCTCCGGCCAATAGGGACTGCTAGAGAAGCTATTGGAGCAGGAATGGATATCAGGAGCCGAATAGGACTCCTTTGGTGGATAATAGTATTGAGGTGATCCATGTTGGTAACTTGCATGGTGAAAAAGGGGAGGCCTTTGAGAATCATGATTTGGTGGAGGCACATGGTAGGGATAAGGATAAGTGGGAGGAGGAGCATAAGATGGTGGAGGAGGGGGAGGAAAATCCATAGCATTAGGAGGAGGATAAGAATACTCAAAATGGCCAGAATGTGAAGAAGGCCTAGGAGGTTGATGGTGAGAATAGTTCAAGGAATGTGAAGAAATGTAAGGATATGAAGGATAAGGAACATGTGCATATGGATCAGGAGCTGAACCTGGAGGAGGAGGGTATGGTTGATGAGGGTTGGGAGGGTAGGCATAAGGGCTTGGATACCGGTATGGAGAAGATGATCCATAGTTATCCATCACACAGAAATTATCACTATTATAGCTAAAATCACAATTTGATTCTCAACACAAAAGGGTAATGTAAGAAGACAGCAAAATCAAGAATTGGAGCCAATTAAACAAGAATCGGTGCCGATTGAATTTGAATCGACACAGCAGATAGAGATTTGAAAAGGGAGAAAGGTGAATTACTGTGATCGAAAGATGAAAATTTTGGTGGGTCTGGAATGAATTGAATAAACCCAGTTGAAAAGGAGATACCTTTGTCGAACACGAGGAAGAAGAAGAAGAAGAAGAACACGACCAGGGAATCAAAGTCCACGTGGACTGCTGGCATGGCACGTTATTTAATATACCTACCGTTTCTTACATTTTTCAGTTTTCCTAGTTAAAAATGTCGTCGTTCCACGTGGCAAAATTTGATTGGGTGTTACGATGGTCATGCATACCTGAGAATAGATCTTGAACTTTGTTATACACGACACTGAAAACAACGGAACTTGTGGGATTAGAAAAATAATAACTTGCTTCAGTAATAAAACTATATTTAGATGACTACAATTCCAAAATATAAGGTGTTTTTCTTTCATTTTAATATTTAATTAACCAAATATACAAGTTTCTATGAGTAGTTTGATGGAATTGGGTTGAACTATGAGATTTTGGTTGGTGTGAAGTTGTTAGCAGTAATTATCAATAAAGTAGATTTGGTAGAACATTTCAATCTGATTCTTCCAAGAAGAAGCAATTATTCTCACTTTAGGATCAAACAAAAGTGACTTTTTTGTTTGGAAGATTATGTTCAAGAGCAGTATGAAAGAAATTTTTAGATTTTTTAGGATCTCAAGATAAACTATTTTTCATGTTTCATTTATATTTTAAAAAATAACATTTTCAAGAAATCATGTTTCCTGACAATGAATTTTGACAATTTTCTCAAGAGAACAGTCCCGTAGAAACTTGTGAATCTAACTTTCTTGAATTGATATCAAAAGTTTAAGGGGAAAATACCATATTATCTTTATGAAATTGGTTAATGTTACTAATAGATTATAAATTGTAGCGATTTTCAAGAAAAAAATGCGTAAATATATTTAGCAATATTTTTTACTGGTCAGACATAATTTAGTTATTAATGGAAATTATAATTTTCATTATTCATGATTCTTGGGAGCGATTTCCAATAATACAATTTTTTTTTTTCTAAAACGCCTTCTGAGTTTTGTGTACATTAACAAAAACATTATTTTTAGTAAATAAATATAGCATTTTTAGAAAGCTTCAAATATCACTTAATTTCCTGCTCGTGTAATTGGTCTTTTACTTTAGAACAATGATTAATGGGTATATAATATATTATTTGATTATTTATATTTATATTTTACAATAAAATATTACTTCTAATTGAATTTATATTTGTATGTAAGGTTCGGAGCAAATTTATAACATCAGGGTCTGTATAACTTAAAATATAAATCACAAGTTTTTGTTAAATTATTTTTAGCTTTAATTAGTTTAATTGCTAATTATGTTGTCTATTTAATACATAAACTATAACTTTAATTTTCTATATCAGAAAATAATAACTAAAACAATACTGAAAAATAATTAGCAAAATGCAATTTAAACTCCCCTTTTGTCACAACTGAACTTATTATGCATATGATAGAACTTCCAACAACAATGTCATGAGTCATCAATAAACTCTGTTTATTCAGCCAAACACTACCCTTGACAAAGATTTTCACTATTGCCAGGTTACTGCTATAGGACTTCTAACTTTATATCTCTCAGATACCCAAATTAGTGACCCAAATGATGAGGCACCACCAACTTTAGCTCCCCCAGTTGCCAAAAATGTCACTTTATAGCTTAATTTCTGACCCAGTTTTTCAAACTTCAATTTCCTTGGTTCAACACTAACTGAAACTCCATTCGGTTGTTCCACTTTAACTGCATAAGAACTTTGGGATTTTCCAACATTTGTGACAACCCTGCCGTATGTCACACTAGCATTAAGGGCACTTCTGCCAAATAGAACAGCAAATGAAGGGTAGTTCAAGTCACCAGCTTGTAGAACTGCTCTTTTAGAACATACAAAAAAGTTTCTTCTTGATAACAAAGCAATCTGAGCAGAAGTGTAGTTTATGCTGCACAAATAATTCAAATAGTCTTTGGTGCTGATATCATATACCAACCCTGGATCAGAAGCACTTACAGGGTTAACATGACCTGAACCAAACACAAAAGGGGTGGCCAATGGTGAGTTATTAGAGGCCATGTCTGAAATTGGAGCTCCTTTGTTGTTCAATGTGTAAGCAGTAGTCATCAGAGCAGATTTAATGGCTGCAGGGGACCAATCTTTGTGCAAAGACTTGAGCAGTGCTGCTATACCACTAACATGAGGACAAGACATTGAAGTACCTGAAAGTATGTTAAATAACACTTTTCTTTTGTCACTCTTGAGAAAACTTGGGCTAGTTTTGGGTGGCCAAGCAGCCAAGATGTTCACACCAGGTGCAGTCACATCAGGCTTAATCACATCTGGTCCCACCAAACTTGGTCCTCTAGAAGAAAATGCCGCCATTACTGGAGCAGGATCCCCGAACCTTGTCCCCATAAAGGAAATTGAAGCTGTTGGTTTTTTAACAGATTGAATATAGCTTCTAAGAATCTTACTTGCTGAAGCCCCCAAGGATGTGGCTGGCAAAATATGAGGGTCAGCAAAAAGTTCTTCTCCTTCATATTCATTGTTGAGTAGTATCATTCCTGCCCCACCTGCTACTTTCACTTCCTCTCCTTTCTCAGTTCTACCATTTATTCCTCTTTCACAAGCCACTATTTTCCCATGCACAAGCTTTGGATCAAGGGAGCCTCCAATGCAATACTGTGCTTCCTTGGTTGTACCTGCTGATTTGCCATATACAAGGGGCAATTGGTTTGTCTTCTTACCTTGATATAAAGATGACCCTTTGAAAATTTGTCCATTTCCAAGCTTTACTTTTGTTGGAAAGGTTCGGTCGGTGGAGCTAGCAGCAACTGTCATGATCCATGGAGCACCATTTCCAACGGTTGATGGAAAGGGACCTGAATTGCCTGCGGAGCAAGCAACCAAAACCCCTTTCTCCGTTGCCCCAAATGAAGCTATGGCAATGCTATCAGTATAAAAAGGTTTGGGAATACTCCCTAAAGAGAGTGATAACACATCAACACCATCAGAAACTGCTTGGTCCATAGCAGCTAATACATCAGAATTAGTACAACCAGAAGACCAGCATACTTTATAAGCTGCAATTCTAGAAGTGTACCTCATTCCAGTTGCTGTACCTCTAGCTTGGCCCAAAAAGTTGGCATTTTTCACCACATTACCAGCTGCAGTTGAGGCAGTGTGTGTTCCATGCCCTTGGGAATCTCTTGGAGAAAGGAAATCCACTGTTTCATTGATTTTTCTTCCAAAAAACTTTTCATACCCCTTGAAATAGGCTCTTGCACCAATAAGCTTCTTGTTGCAATTTGAGGAAGAGAACTTTGTGCCTTTCTCACAAACGCCTTTCCAATGAGAAGGCACTGGGGACAAGCCTGAGTCTTGGAAACTGGTGTGTTCAGGCCATATTCCTGAATCAAGAACCCCAATGATCACATCAGTGGCCAAGTTAGAAGCAGTCCAAAGTGCTCTTCTACTCCTTAGGCCAAGAAAGTGTGGAGTGTACGTTGTGTGGAGTGTTGACAGTTCATCAGGTATGGCTGAGAGGAAACCCTCAACTTGGTTCAGGTATTTGAGGTGTTTCTTAGAAAGATGAGCAGCAAAACCAAACATGCTGGTTTCATAGGTATAAAGGAGTTGAGGGGCTAAAATCTCTTCTTCTCCATCTTCTTGCATTGAAGCTTCAGAAATGAAATCAATGATGGATTCAAACCATGGCTTTGAGTTGTCTTGGGAATGAATTGAGGCTCTGATCTTAGTCTTGTCAATGTGAACTATATATGTCTGTTGATCCGAGAAAGCTGTTGAATTTGTCACCATAAAAGTCAGAAATAGGACAAATGTCCTAAAGATCATGATGCCTGCAAAAAATGAAGAAAGGGATTAACACTTCATGGCTGCTAAGGTCCTAAAATAAATCCATAAGAATCTTCAATTCAAGAAAATTTAAAATATGAAATAATGTTGCACTATTTCCAAGCTTCTATGGATTAGTTTTCTTCACTACTTCCTTTTACTACATTTTTCTAAGAGACATAGTTTCTAGCTACAAACCGGTCTCTAATATTAAAATGTTGTGTACTTTAGGAATATAGATAATTAAAAGTAAGTTTTGATTGTATATGTATGCAAACTATACAATGCAGTGAGATAGAGATCACAGAAGATTGAAGTAAGGGTCTGTTGTATAGACTGTACCTGTGCTGGGCTAGTACAAGATCACGAAAAGAGTTAATGGAATATGAAATGCTAACAAAATCATCACATCAAATATTAAATCAGCTGTAAAATGAGTAGAAGTTTAAGTTTTAACTTTATGTATATGCTCATTGCAACTATAGAAAAGAGTTCACCTTTCTTTACTTTTCTTCTACTTCAAGAGAGCACGCTTCGAATTAGATGCATCAATCCAAAGATCTTCAAAGATATATATAGAAATGGAGGGGCAACAAGTCTAACTGTATGCCATTGACACGTTTCATGCAGTATCAGATGCATAATTTTTTATGGATATGTTAATACAAATTTTAGAAGTACACGTGACAATATCTCATAATAAGAAACACTATCATACAGAAGTGTTTAGCAATCAATATTATAACACCTAAGCAAGACATGTAACAACAACATAATGAAACTGAGTAAGATCAAAGAAAATATCTAGTTTTTTTCACTATGGCCCTATATGCATGAAACTGAATAATCGTTTTCTTTTTTGTGAAATATTTTTAGTATGTAGTCCATGCAAGTTTACAACATGACTTGAATTTATGAGCACCCATGTTTAAGAGGTATTGGTTATCAAATATAGAAATAACTTTTTCAGTTTGTACCACTTTATATCACCTGCTTTCGGTTCTTCCTTTGGCACGCTTTTCCCTTTTCAGAACCTTTTTGTGTCTTATTTATGAAATTTGTAAACACATGGTTGAGACAACATTATGAGTCATCTCCATATCTATTGGTTACTCAATCTTACATGTAGATTCATTTGTTACTCACTGTCTCAGTTCCTTAATGTTTCATGAGGTTGTGAGAAACTGCATAATAACAACAATAAAATCTTGTCTCTTAATAAGGTCAATACACAGATCAGATGACACCATTTAACTCATTTAAAAACTACTAAGGGAAAAAGGTTGCACCCTTAAGTCAATATCTTATCTTTTGGCTTATAATACTCATAAATGTACACCTAAAACCATAGACCAGTATGAATAAGGGATTTCATGAACATTCATTGTAGCAGTAAAGATACTAAACAGATCAAGGGATTTCATAAGACGGCACTGCTCATTTATTCTGAGTTAGTTGAATCACGTGGTAGTTTGGCTTGAGGCTACAGATCTTAAGGTGAGACCAGTGGAAAATAATGAATTGAAGTTTTTGATTAACATGTTCACATTTCTTTCAAGGCTGGTTTCATAATTGTTGTTGATGTTACACCTAGAATTCACATTATTGCCAATGTCACGGCTAGTGTTCATTCATACTATTGCCAATGTCACAGATAATATGCATAAGTTCATACTATTGCAATGCCACAGAGTGTTCATGATATATATTACTCTGGCAATGTTTTCTGAGTTGTACATTTCAGCTATGAAAGGCTCATTCTTGTTAAGGGACCACCAGTTCAAGACCTCAAGTGCTGTGCAAGGCATGGATTCAACAATTTTCTGCTCTCAAACCATTATGCCTTTTCAATTTAGTGATTATTGTAGGGTTTTGTACTTTGAGTCCAATTTAAGGCACCCCTTTACCACTTTTTCCTTTTATTTATTGAACGTGTTGTAGCTCATAATTAGGCACAATTGTAACATTAAAATGGAGACACATTAAATGTAAATAGTCTTGTACTTGTAAAAGAGGGCATCGCAGAGACTTTAATTATCATGGTATGGGATACGAGAAAAGTTGAATAGGTGAAGTTGGATCCTGTGAGGGAGGAACTGCATATTTTCACTACTAAGATCTCTCAGCACTCATTCACCACGTTTCCAACTAGATCAACTCAAAGAAATGAAGACTTTGAAGAAACGAAGAAATTCTTTTTAAATTTTTAGAAAAAAATCAATATCAATTATCTTACTGTCTATACCATCTATTTTGTTATTTTATCTTTTATAACAAAATTCAATATTATTATTTTATTTTTTATTGTCTTTTATGAGAATACAATAATTTTATTTATTCTTTTTCTTTAAATAGATTTACGATGAGTACTTAGATATATTCGGTTTTTTACTTTTTTTTTTCATAATAAATAAACAGAAATAATATTTCATTTTAATATCTTTTATACGTCTTTTCATCTTATAATATCAATTAATAATTATACGATTTAAATCTAAATTGATAAATAATTTGGCGAAAACACTAAACAAGTATAATTATTTTTGGTATTTATTATATAAGTGTAAATTTTCTTTTACAAAAATAAAATTACTGAAAACTTCAGGAAAACACGATTTTTTTTTTTCATAAAGACATGTTTGTGTAACACAACTTATCCATTTTAAAAGAAAATAAAAGTTTTATACCCTTTAATAAATACAGAAAAAAAATACACCAATTGAGTACTTTTGCATAATATGCATAATAGTTTATCCTGTAACCCTAGTTTTTTCAACATGGGGTCATAAGAACGCAGTCCAATAAATGGGTTTGGGTGATAGAGTGATAGGTTTGGTGGCTATGTATCAATGAATGCTGTGCGTGGTCCACCAACAACTATCTATGTTCTCACAATAATTCACATTCACATTAAGCTTCAAATTAAAACTCTTGTCGAATGCATTATTTACAGACACAAAACAAAAACAAGTTTCGGGTATCTCGCTATTTCCATGTTTTAGTTTGTCTTTTTCGCTTTTTTCTCTCTTCTTCAAATCAGAGAGACAAAACAAAAAGAAACTAAGATAAAATAAAACATCAAATTCTTAAATTTGTTTCCTAGTGACTCTCCCTATTAAATACAATGTAAAAGCACAACAATAACTCCAAAAGAAGTATGAGTGGACGATACGATTTTATTTTGAGAAGTAAGATATTAAAATATAAATTCTTATTTAATAGTTATTTCAAAATGCTGATATGAATAACGTACTGAAATAAGTTAAAAAAGTTATTTTACCAAACACGAATGAAACAACTTTATTATAATTTTATATACCAAATTTATCAATAATCTAAATGAAATAGTTTACTGAATGTTAAGAATAAGAACCAGTTTAATTTAAATCACTGAGAAATGTATCCTTAGCTATAGTAGATAGCAAAGGTACTAATACACCACAATCCTAAAATAGAAACTATCTACTATTCTAAAGCTATCAAGTAATAATTAACGTCTAAAATTAATTATTATACCTAAACAAAAGCTAAATTACTATTAGAGATAAAATGACCCATCAAGATAAAGACCGGACAAAAATAGAATAAATAGATAATTGTCTCAAGGTATTCATCTGCACCTCTGTATTTTCTTATTATACTTTTGTAGTGAAATAAAAAATTCATTTTATCCCTGTTATTTTCTTTATTTTCTTAATGGCACTACTCTTTACCTCTTCATATTTTAGATTATATAATTTAAAATATTTTTTTTTATATTTTAAATTATATATTTTAATATATATATATATATATATATATATATATATATAAACGAATTATATAATTCAAAATAATAAAAACAAATTAAAATAACTTTTTATATTTCAAATTATGTAACTTTAAAATATAAAATATTTCATATTTCAAAAAATATTAAAATATTCCTCTAAAATTTGTATTAGGAATCATAATAATTTTAGTATTCTTCGAATTATGATATTTTTTTAATTATAGGAGATTTGAAATAAAAACATGGTGTAAAAAGAAAAACATTCTTCTCTCGAGATCTACATAATTGAAACTAAACCAAAATATTACATAATTGAAACTAAACCAAAAATATTCCTTGAACAATTCTAAATTGAAAGTAAACAAAAAAAAATCGCTAAATCTAAATAAATAAGAGCATGTAATTTTAGATAAAAGAAAAATATTGGTTTAACAACTGCATCTTTATTATAATCATATGTTAATTGTGACATGACACTTGATGTCGTGACTGAAGACATAAATAATATTTTATTCATGAATTAAAACATTTGAATGATATAATTTTGCTTAGAGTTGTGAGAAGGGAAAGAAAAAATAAGGGAGAACTAAGAGTTTTTTCGGTTAGGTTTACACTGAAAGGGTACAAATTTGACTGGAATTGAATAATTGTTTGGTGAAATTGTTAAATGATTGGGTTGTAGTAGTTATGTTCTAGTAAGAAGATTTGTTTATGGCAAATATGCGATTTTTGAAGGATGAACCTTGGATTTATCTAAAAGAGAAGAACCCTAGTTTGGTGAGTTATGATGAAGTGAGGCAAGTGTTTGTGTCTAGAGATGATGGGTTTGAAGTTTGGTCAAGGGTGATTCTTTACCTTTCTCTATAAGTCAAAATTTGTCTTCCATTATCTTCTAATACAATCATCTGCAAAAAGGATTATTTTTAGGCATTTCATTCATATTTAAAATCTAACCAACCTAATTCTTCATCTAGAATATAACACAAAAAATAATCACAAGGCACTATAATAGAAACATTTAAAACTGTTCAAAATCCAACACAATTGAAGAAGACAAATATAGATAAAGACATACACAATTCCAAATGATATTACAACACAATTTTCAAAACACCACACAAACCACGATATTTTCACTCCATACCTTTACCTTTATCAGTCACCACAACAGTAAACCCTAAACAAACACATGTCATAAATCCAAAAATTAACCCACAAAGGAAAACCTTACTGCAAATGACAAGTCACACCACACAAAGACATAGACAATGCACAAGAGGGAGACAAAGTCGTACAAAAAAATCACACCTGAAGACAGAGAAAAAAAAACCCACTTATATAGGGAGATAGAATTAAGATAAAAACAAAAGACATTTACTATATGAAAAGGAGGGAGTCGCAGGGACGAAAAAGACAAAAATTTTATAAAAAATTGTGAATAAAGATGCAATTTCCAACCCTAATCCTAACCAAATTTAATTTCAAATTTTACATTTGAATGTAATGACACATGAACCAAATTTAATTTCAAATTTCCCATGGCATTGTAATGATACATGAGTTTATCACCGTATTAAAACCATTCTAGATATGTATTCTCCATTTTGGAAGAATAATAAACCTCACCAAACACATAAATTCAACTTCTCATCTTTATTCAAAATTAAAAAAAAGAATTATAACCTACAAAATAAAATAAAATGTCGTAAAATCTGTAGGAGAAACACTATTTCTGTACTTTCTTATACACTTTTATTATATTTACTAGACTTTAAAAGGATAAATATAATAAAAGAATTATTCATCTTATTTCAAATAATCTAATGACAATAATGTACTTGAAAAATAAAAACATAATAACAAAATTTGCACCAACAAAAATCAAATCACAAATTGACAAAAGTTGGATTTTACGATTTTCGATTAATTTTGTTTATGATCTCAGTTCATGTAATTAATTTTTTTTATAATATCAGTTCATGTTCAATTAAATTTTTATTACAAGTAAAGTAATTCAAAATAAACTTGTTTTTTATTCCACTGAGGTCAACGAGTTTGAAAGGCTAATAGAAGATAATAACTAAAGCCGCGAAGTAGAAGTTTGAGAGGTTTCTTCAACGGCCTGGATCACGCCACGCAGAAAGACCTTCCGATTCTGAGCGTACACGTGTCCATCCCACCCTCTCTTGACCAAACGGGCGGCTAAGTCCAGCGCAGCCTCAACGGTCTCACCGGCGCCGGAGTGAGCCGAGTCGATGACGCCGAGCCGAAGAGCATCCTCGGCTTTGAGCTTAGCCGCGGTCATGACGATGTGGCGCCGAGTCGAGGGCGCGCCGACCTTGGCTTCGAGGAGAGCGAGGAACCAGGCGGGAATGACGAGGTTGATGTCGAGTTCGCTCATGTAGAGGAATCCCCTGTCGCTGCGCATGAGGACGTAGTCGTGGGCGAGGGCGAGGATGTAGCCGGCGGCGGAGGCATGGCCGGTGACGGCGGCGATGGTGGGCATGGGGAGCGTGAGGAGATCGGAGACGACGGAGCGGAGGAGGGAGTCCATGAGGATCATGCGCTCTTGAGAGGACTGGGCCCACGCGATGTCGTAGCCATTGGAGAAGAATTTGCCGTGCGCGGTGGTGATGAGGGCGGAGGAGACGGTGGCTTCTTGACGGACGCGGCGGAGGGAGGATTGGATGGACTCGAGGAGAGTCGGGTTGAGACGGTGCTCGCCCTCGCCGGTGAGGGTTAGGATGAAAACGTTGACTCTCTTCTCCAAAGTGCACATCTTTGTTTGGGTTTGAATGAGTGAAAAATGGTGTTTCTCACTATTTATTCCAAAATTTCCAGTAGTTTTGGAATTGAATACTTCGCCAAAGGTATTATATTAAATTCTCGAAAAAATTCTTGTTAGAACAATAATATTTTTTTTCCTTGATGATACACTGTTCTTAGTTCCTTTTATCACCTTCTTTCCAACTCATTGGATAGGCCTATGTTGACTGAGTAAAATAAAATAGTTTGATCATCACTGACAGAACAAAATATGATCAAACTATTTAATACAGTGTGAAAGGAGAAAATTCACTTTATCGTATTAGCCCTTCTTTCTGCCAGTATTAATATTTCATTATCAAGGGTCATGTTCAAGCTTCCAGAGAAGATTCAAAGCATCTAAATTTTTCAAAATGATAAAACTAATGTACAGAAAATTCTTCTCTAAAGCCAAAGAGAAGAAACATGATACAATGCTAAGATTACATGATTGTCGTTGATTATGCGGCTGCTACCTAAACCATATATTAAAAGGAAGCAAGTTGTGATTTAACAAAAAGGGATTCAAAAAGGCACACTGCACCAAAAGTGTTTTTCATTTGTACACAGAACCAGATTACCAGCCCATCAATGTCCTTCTAACTTTGTCCACAATCTGACTTCTTGTTTGGCTTTTGGTCAATGGGAAGTTACGGTTTTCCTCCAACAAAAATCTGTACACTTCCCATTGGCGTTCTTGTGTTGAATGTCTTACAACTTCAGCCTACAGGAAAAAAGTGAGAAACAGCTTTGATTCAGAAACTGTAACAAGATTTCTTTAAAGAACATCCAAAGTTGTCACAAATAACTAGTTTTTGTAAATAGATACTTACGGAGAAAATGCACACTCCCAAAGCTTTTAAAGCCAATGTAACATCATAGAATACACGGGGCCTTCCCTTTCCAGAGAGCTCCACAGGATTAGCAACGAGAAGTTCTGTGTCTGGACCCCGGCTCACTATGATCACCCTCAAAGGATGAAGCATCTCTTCTTTTAAGCATGAACATAAGGTTTTCTGACTATCAGGATCTATGATCTTTTTCCCATCATTTTGCTGAACAAATAAGTCTATGTTTCGAAAGCCCTCCACGCTTGAAGAAAATCGCCCAAAAGCGACCTGATTCAGAAATATGTAAGAACAACAGATTAAAAATGGCAATAATCAAGTCCAAACTGAGTAGCAAATATGGCAGGACTTCATAACACCATTTTTCAAAATCGTTTAATCTCAGCTCAGGTGGCTTCCTTTGATTCAGTTTCATGTATAATGGTTCACTAGCCATCTGCATGCATAAATACCGACTCAGGACATAATACCTTAATATCAGAGTCCTTAGAAATCCTCATAATGTCATAACACAGACCCTTCTGGTCAACACACTGTATCTGAAGTAGGGTATGAACTGGGCTGAGTGAATTATCTACAGTAACAGTAGGTGTCTTCAGTGTTTTCATATCTTGGCTGAGAGGATGCAAAGACACCTTGTCCAGCAACTCAGAACTAAACAATTCTTCGGCAAAAGCTGGTGGAAGAGAAGAAAACCCCTGCAGATGTCCATATTCTGGCCCAGCCAATTGAAGCTCACTGGAGATACACCTCTCTCCTAAAGCGTCCATAAGAAATTCACACACATAATCTTGCCTCTTTTTCGTGTGAAGCAATTCCCTGTTTTTATTATTAAAAGAATACAAAATGTCACTAATTATATTAAGCTACAAGCTACCTACAAAGCACGAGCAGAAAGACGTTTAACTAGTATATATTCCATCCAGTTTCTGTATAAACTAATCATGAAGAGCAGAAAAAGTGGGAGAAACTGTAAAACAAATTTGTCTCCTTTTTTTCTCTGTTCATCTTGGTCCAATTCCGAAACCAATTTCACTGTCCTTCACATATCAATCTATTAGAAATAGGCTTTTTAAGATGAGCACTTTTCAAGTTTTATAAATTCTATTTAAGCCATATATCTCTAGTTGTCGTGGAATTAAACTACCACCTTGATGCTGCAATTAAAGCAAATCCTTGAGATACCGCAACTAAGGTGGGTTAGGAATGACCACATTTAAAGTGACTTTCAACCAGAATCAAACACCAACCTCCCAGGTGAGCTTTTAACTGACTTCCCACTTTCACAGTCATATGTTATAGAAGATTCTAAATAAATTGAATGGTGTAAAGAAGAGCACTCAGCAGATGCAGAATACAAACAAGAATCTCATACTCACATCCCATCTGTGACAAAGAGCATCTCTAACACCCTGCCATCTGGGGTTGGCATCGCTTTGACTCTCTGAATAATAAGTTCAAGGTTGCACAGGGTTTCATTAATATCTAAAATGACACAGAAAAAAAACAAAGTGTCAAAAACTGCACACCCTGTGTGGACCAACCAAAAGAGAGAACAAAACAGAAACTAGTTACCATGTAGCAACCCTTTTTTATCAACACACCAAACCTTCAACAGGTAAATTGGAGAAGGTGAAGGACTCGTGGAGAGTTGATTGAAGTGGTAAGAAAACAAACATGAAGGGCAAGCTGAAAGCAGGCGAGTCTTCAAACTCTCCCAATCAACTTTGACCGATGCTGGATGTGGAAGAACCCAATACACGATGTAGCACCACCTTCCATCCGTTGAAATATCTGCACCACCACAAAATCAACACATTAAAACACCCACAACAACAGCAAATCATACCTCCAAAACAACGAAAAATCCCAACATGGTAGCTATTGTTACTTCAAGTATCCTCCGCAGAACTATATCAGTAAATCTCGAAACTCGAATGTACTAATTAAACTGTACCACGAACAAACTCAATATCAAACTATACAAATGGTTGATAACTTTTCTGTAAGAGCTGCAAGTATCCGTTTTTGTTTTTCTTTTCACAACCACTTTGCAGAACAAAACTCAGGATTTAAAACTGATTACATTTGAAGTAACTTTACATTAGTTGATCTACTTGTGCGTGTTAAATTGTTGTTATTTGCAGAGAGGGTAGTGGAAAAAACAGAGTTTCCTAGAGAAAAGTCACATAACAGTAAAACGGATAAAGGTTTGAGATTTGCTGGAGAAAGAAGAAACCCAGATGAAAAAAGCGAGGTACCGGCGCGTGTAATGCGGAGACCGAACTCGAGGATGATTCTGCAGAGATCACAGCCGAGACCAGCCTTGTCGGGGCAATTGACGGTGACGATGCAGGGCTCATTGGGGTCCTTCCCTTGCTGGATCACAACGACGTCGTCCCATGGTATTCCCATGACTGCGAAGTGGTGGGTTCAGGGGACGACGGCCACCGTGAAAAGCATTGCCGGAGCTCAAAATGGTGGCTGTGGAACAAAACGAACCGTGAATGAAACTTGTGGAAGACTTGAATTGCACTGAGATAACGTGAATATATATGTGCTTGTGAAGAAGCAGTGAATTTTTTTTATTTTTTATTTTTTTGCAATTTTCAGAATTATTTCAAATATGAAAATGGATAAGATTTAATTCCTTGTTAAAATCATCTTAAATGTTTTATTTATTTCCTCAAACTTCAAATATAAACAGAACTGAAAAATTATTAAAAAATTAATTGATTCCATTTAATTTACGAATGGCATTTATAGAACATTTTTTTCCTTTTTCCGAAACAGTCATTGAAACTATAATATCAATTAATTAAAATCCACTTTCGGATAGATATTTCTATAAAGTTAAAATTTGTTTATATTTCAGTCAAAATTTTCATAACTATGTTTTAATTATTAATATTTTAGATAACTTATTTTAAATATTTTAGTTATTAATATTTTAGTCAGATCATGTTTGCTAATGGATAGAATTTAATTCCTTATTGTTTTTATTTATTTCTTCACACTTCAAATATAAAGAGCACTGAAAATTTGTACATTAATTAAAAATTTAATTAATTCCATTTAATTTTAAGAATGGCATTTATAGAATAATACCAATTAGTAATACATTTTCAGAAAGGTATAAATAAAGTTAAAAATATGCTTATATTTCAGTCAAATTTCCCATAATTACGTTTGGAAACATTATTTTGGTTATTAATATCATAAAAATAACTTAATCCAAAAATATACATAAAAATTAAATAAAATATATATAAGTTACTTATATTCCAAAAACATTTTTTTATTAATAATGTTAAGAGAGACTTGTATAAGTTCATGAATATATTCACAGATGAGTGAATATTTCATTTATAGATTTCAAAGTAAAATGAGATATAAAAGTATATATTTAATATATTAAAAACGTTTTTTCTTGTTTTATTTAAAAAATATGCTTCATTATTCTAGTTTGTGATATTATAATTATTGCTCATCCAAAAATCTTGGCAACTATAAAAGTCAAACAAAATTATTAAAACGCATGTAAATAGATCAATGCATTTATTTATTGTTTACCATTGATAAAAGTAATATATTTTAAACAATAAATAAATTAAAATTTAAAACTTCTGAATCATATATTTACATATTAAACTAACTATTATTCAATGTGCTTTGTGTGCGAGTTTTGTATTATCTTTTATTAACTTAAACATGTTAAATTTGTCCCTCTAACATGAATTTTTATGGTCAAACATTTTTTTTTCATTTGATATATACTAAACGTTTTAATTGTGGCAGATGTGCAGTGTAACTCTAAATTAATAACGGGAATTATTATTATTGTGAATTATCTCAATCTCATTAATAAACAAAGAAGCAATGATGTAAGGTAAAGAATACTATCGAGAGTGAAATTTATGTTATTAAATTAATTTTTTTAAATATAATCAAATTAGAGATTAATCCGTATTTAATACTAGTGTAAAACTTTACATTATTAATGTTTCATAAAATTAATCATAACACGCGTAAAGTAATTTTAATTTGCAAAGAAATTCATTTACTTCTTTCCTTATTAAATGTTAATAAAAAATTATCCAAATATAGTATTATTATAATTAAAAATTGAAAAAAAATTAAAATTATACATTTACATGTAATAATGATAAGAATTATAATGAATATTTTTTTTATTGGTCTTTTTTATTAGTGGAGGTAAAATTGAGTGGGCCACGTGAGAGGTCCCTGGTGTGTCATATCCACGTCAACGCTCACTATACTCTGTTTGGCCACATCTTTATTTTCATTTAAACGCACTTTTTTATTTTAAATGGCCTAACTCTTCCCATGTGTCCAACTCATGTTCTATTAAAAATATATATATGATTTTTTTATAACTTCAAATTACTTTATGCATAAAGACTCTTTTTTCTTTTACATATTTTTAAGTTCTTATTTTTAACTTTTATGCTACCTAATTTCAAAATTCATTTTACCCTTTCTCTTCTATAAAAAAGTTTGTCTCGATAATTTTTTTTATTAAAACTAGCATATACTAGTATCACTATGGTACATGTAATCATAATTGGACTGACACTCGTGTAACATCAATTATGTGCATCATACTTAGATATTATTAATAAGAAAAAAACAAAATGATTATGGGTACAAATCAAATTCGTTGATAAAAAAAAAATAAACTAAACAAACATATAAAAAGATAAATGATAGAGGTCCGTGCTAATATAAATATTAGCCATTTAAATGTATTTTTAATTGTGGTTTTTAATAATTAATTTTAAAAACGTGTAACTATAATTTTGTAATTATTTTAATATTGAAATAGCGAAATTTTGTTGTCTATGTTGTGTGTTAGTATTATGACTATTGTGTATTCACAATGAAAAAAGACGAACGATTATGTGTACATTCATAAAAAATATCATGCTTTTATGAGAATAATAATAATAAGTGTGTTAATTGTTATTATTATTGTACTTCAACAGGAAAAAAGGAAAAATATTTATCACTATTATATATATATATATATATATATATATATATATATATATATATATATATATTATTTTTTATTATTAAAAAAATATTGATAATTCTTCTTATAACTATTTATTGTTATATATCAATAAAAATAATTATAGTTGCAACTATCCTCGTATTATTAATCTCTTGCAGCTATCATCATAACCTTTTAATAACAGTTGAATTGGTGATAATTTTAAAAATATTATTATAAGTTGTTTTCATCACCTTCATTTTTTTCTTTTCTAATGATGAAAGAGAATGATAAAAAAAGTTACATAATACATTACGAAGTATAATTTTGATATTTAATCTTTTCTATCAAAACTCTTTTTTTAATAATAGCCATACAATTCAATCATTTATTCAAAACTTTCTTACAATGCTTCAAGGTTGATAATGTTAAATTTCCTTATTGAAAAATTCATGCACTAATCATGGTTACCGTTTATATTAACATAATTTTATCATACGATCTTATAGTATTCTCAAAACGTGTCAAATTACAATTATATCTATTTCAGAAATGACATATATAATGGTTGCAATCCATATAACTCCGGCTTGATCACTCATGTGATCTTGAAATTAAAGAAGATAAGTTAAAAAATAATCAAATTAATATGCATCAAATCATTAAGTCATTTTCAAATTTAGTTGCCTAGAACACTGGTGTTGTTCTAATCAGAAATAGTATATATTCTTAAATAATTGTATCATTTTTGAGTTATTAAGTTTTTTTATCCATATACGTTTTTATCGTTCGCTTGACTTATTTAATTGATACAACTAACTTGATGGTAAATAAATATTTATGTATAATTATTTGATGAACATTTTAAAAATAATATTTTTTTTTTCTCTTCACTCTTTGTACCAATAATGATAAAAAAGGAGACAAAAAAAAATCTCTGTCAATGTACTAGAGTTTCAGAAATTTAAGTCACTTGTTCCTTTAAAAGCACGTTTATTTTGTCTGCTTGTGATCAAAAGCTCGTCTTAATCTTCCAGCTAAAGTTAAGAGACTGTTTAAACCTCGTTATTGAAATTAATTAAGTGATTAGACAGTGATTTTTTTTTTCAGAAACTTTAGCACTGTCTATTTATTAATGGTGAGAGGAAGAAAAGTCCATTGTTCTGGATTGAGATTAGTCACTTTTGTCTAAGTAATATTGTTAATTAAAATCATTAAGCAGCCATACTTTTCCAAAAAAGTTGACAAAAACATTCAATAAACAAATGAGTGGTGCACGTAGGCATCATCATTATCAACCATGTGAATGTGATGGAGGAAGGAAACAAAATAAAAAAAAAATGTAGAAGACAAAGCATCATTTTAAATAATAATATGTTTAAATCATAAAATGCTGTGTGAATAACATTAAAAAATATTGTCACACTGACATGCCTATTTTTAATTTTAATCTAACCATTTTTCATCCATATTCAATCTTTTCGTTTAGACAAAGTTAAAGTAATTTAAAATCAAGATTTTCATTGATCATGGTCATACACAAAATTAAGAAACACATTAAAAAAAAATTGTAGCATAAAAACAGCAGTTAGTTAATTATTTGTGGCTTTGTTTTATTCATAAAAGGAGGCTGCAAACTCAAATCATTGAAAAAGATAACTTTGTATATATATTAGTGAATTGTTTATGGTGCACATTGCATGCCATTTGAAACTGGATCTACTCAAAATCAAGCTCATACAATCATTAGTTTAATTAATAATAACAACAATAATAATACCACACCAAGTTGGTGTTTTAGAACAACAATTTGATTGCAAAAAGACAGAAGTTGAAAATGATAACTTGTCTTCCTGAAAATGAAACATTTATCTTTTACCTGATGCATTTTAGATACCCATACAAATGATTCAGAAGACACAGTTGAACAAGTCCATTCTAAGGAAAATTCAATTTTATTTTCAAGGAAATATAATTATATAGTTAAAAATATTTTAAGACACCAATAAAGTCCATAGCAATTTATAAATCACTAATTGTTTAATCGTGTTGTAAGACATTAATGTGGGAAACACTTGGTGAAACCTACTTCAATAGTCTCTATTCCATAGCTACACAGATATATTGCTTCCAACGACAAAAAAAAATATATTTAATTATAAACTTTTATAAATAGTGAAATTAATAATAACTATTTGAAATTAGGAATTTATTAATATATGCATTTTCTATTTGTTGCTTTTGTTGGTGAGTATGAAAATTAAAGTATAGTGTTTTTTAAAAAGATCATATTCAGTACTTTAAATTGGTTTTGTAAAAAATATTTACAAATTCGTTTAAAATTTAAAAGTTCTTTAGTTAATGAAGTTGGATGTTGATTAGCAACAACACAACCTAACTAAGTTTAACTTTATCACAAGCTCTGCCAAAAAAAGTTTGCTAATAGTAAATATAATTAGAATAAATTGGTAAAATATTAACTTGAAGTAAATTAGATTTAGGTAAGTAATTCATTTTCTGTTAAAAATCTTATCTTTTTATATTGGTTAGAGCTTTATATTTGGAGACTTACTAGTAACTTAATCGAAGTATGTAAATAAAAGGTTCCTAACTACTTTAATATAAAAGAAGTTTATTGGTACACCAATTTAATAAAATATTCGTTAGACGTGTGAATGATACGCGTTTGGGATTATGAATGTTGTGAAGATATACATGTGTGTTAGCAAGTGATTATGCGTATAATAATCAATAATTGTTGAAAGCATGTTTTTAATTATAAGAATATTATGTTGTCATAATGCGTGAAAAAATTGATAGAAACTTTAGATTATTCAAATAAAGAGCATGTATTAAAAATTAATTGTTGTATATTTTATTGATAAATTATGCCTCTGAACTTATGATATTGGTCAAGCTGTAAGATACCAGTAAAGGAATGTCCAAACGATGCCATAATTATAGTTCAGTATCCTTCTAGTAATAAAATGTGTAACATACTATCCTACATGAATGTATTGTCCTTTATGAACATTTGGTATTAAATATGAAATTTATTAAGAAAAGGAAAATAATATATTGTACATTTCACTAGTGATAACGTAAATTAAGTGATAAATACATCACTGTTTGTCTAAAACATATGTAAATAATAATCTAAAATAAAAAATTAAGATTGATTTTTACAAATATTCGTTCTAATGAGTTTAATTAAGATGCGATAAAGGATATACATCTTAATTTAAAGTTATAGTAATTTAACTGTAATTCATTATGTATGTGACATGTAGATATTGTGATTATATATATATATATATATATATATATATATATATATATATATTTTGTTTTTTTTAT
>Ga0209489_101061_pt1 | contig 55841 bp, 28 predicted proteins | sample SiratrowhiteBW_FD_187527 | JGI IMG/M metagenome (GOLD analysis project Ga0209489, IMG submission 187527) | Root nodule microbial communities of legume samples collected from California, USA - Siratro white BW (SPAdes) (version 2) | ecosystem: Host-associated > Plants > Roots > Nodule | place... | reverse complement strand
GTGTCTTAAAACCCTTAAAAAAAAACATTTCTAAAGATAGTGAATTTTATGGTTAACTTCACAATTCAATGTTTTGTTTGTTTCAGAATATGTATTGAATAGAAGAAAGGGTGTTGTTATACATTAGTGTTATGCCTTAGGATCTATATTATTAACTTGATTTAGTGAGAAAACTTGGTATGTTACTATTCAAATCATCATGTTTATTTTCACGAAAATTAAGAGAAAAAACTACCTTAATATGTAAAGAAGGATTCAAAATATAATATAATTGATCATAGATAAATAATTTAAAAAAACTATTAAAAATAATAAAATAATTATTCTCTATTCATTTTCGTTCTCGTTCAAACAATTTATCTAACCTTCCTTTTCACTCTAATTATCTTCTTTTATTTCATTTTTAATTTCTCACATAATCAAGACAAGTATAAACCAAATCCACATAAAAAAAAAATAATAAAGCAACATGTATCCAATTAACACAGTAACAGAATCGTCTTAAATTTTAATTAATGATATCAAACATGTATAAAAGCACCTGAACAGGAAAAAAAAAATGTGATAGCATCAAATGAAAATACGCCACAAAGTAACTTGATTTTAACGAGTTAGAACCTAAGAAACAGTATGAAGAAAGTCTTCCACAAGCTTGGTACCAGTGCAGGGTATGAACCAGGTACATGCAAGAGTAAAATTGAACAAGTTATCTTCTATGTTTCTGTAAAAAAAAAAAGACACAGGTTGGAATGTATATCAATATAGGTAAGTGTTTCAATTGCGAAATAAGGAAGTTCAGTAATTTGCAAGTATAAAATACACAAAAGAGCAATTTCTAAGATGTTTAAATTAGCAAAAAATAGGTTTATTTGAGGTTTTGTGAGTAAATGTATTTAGTGCAGTAATTGTTGCACCTTGGAGATTAGCCGTGTGGATCTTCTAGGGCAAACTGTCACAGCTTTCTTCATGCTTAACATTCCAACAGGTTTATCAGTGGAACTTTGACCCTCAGAGTGTCTGTGTTTCCTCTTCTTGCCATGTTTCATCTTAAATTCCTGATCACCACACTACTTAAGCGGCTCATCAAACTGGTATAGCATCATTCAATACAAGTGAATTCATAAAAGCAAAGATAAGTATTGGTAGCATAGAACTGTTTAAATTATCTTCCCTTACAGACCCTATACTTTATTCTCTTATCCAACACAAACATGAAGATCATAAGTTGCTTTCACAGGTATGTTACAAAGGATTAAAAAAGTACTATCGCAAAAATAGAGGAAAAGATACAAAGAGAGCTGAGTTAGACTAGAAAACAAGTAGCAAATAATGAGAAAATAAGACAACACACAAATACCTGATCAGACTACAGTGAAAAAAGATACCAATAGGAATAATAAGCTGAAGTTTACAAGTAGAAAGAGTTAGGGCACTGCATTTAGTAAGAATATGAATCTTTTAACGATGAGATTAATTTCACATATATAAACAAAGATCCAAATATAATTGTTTGGTGCAGCAAAACTAACTAAAGCTAACGCATTCTCACTCACACATACCTCATTTGTAGACCTGTTAGCCCAGTTTGATGGTGATGAATTCAAATCGACACAAAGGTTAATGCCCTCCTCTGACCATTCATGAACCTCAACAGAAAGAGGAGGAACATCAGTGATTTCTATTAGTGAAGAAGTGAAATCTTTTTCTTGTGAAGAAACACCACTTTCTACATCTCCACACAGCTTTCTCTTCTCTGAAGCTTTATCAGCAGACATTGTATACACAAGGTGCTCCTGTAACTGATGAACACAACTTCATAAGCATCTTCTTCCAAATGATTGCATTGAGATACACAAAAGGTCTCATTGGTGGCAATGAGATTAAAGAACACACAAGGTATTTGGAGAAGGAAGAGAAAATGAGTAAAAAGTTTTTATTTTATTCTAAAGAAAGTAGAAAAAAATTAAAAAGAGAAAGAACATGAACAGTACCTGATCCAAAATCTTGAGGAGAATGTTCCCCTAAAAATGGAAATAAAGTTTTAGAAAGGTCTACCTTTAATATATTTGTAGAGAGAGTTTAAAAGCCAATTTTCACAAGTATATTTATCCTATTACTTTTTTTATTCTGATATTTCATAGTATTGTAATTAAATGAGAACTTTTTCTAGTTAGCTTTAAGCCTGTTTGTTTAAGACGACGAAAAGTCGTGAGGTTGGAAAAGAAGATGAAATTGAGAAAAACGAGGTAAGCAATTGAGAAAAACTAAAAAAAATCCTTCTTTTAAATTTTTTTGGCTTATATGCTAAGAAAGTGTAAATATATTATATATAATAAATTAATTTATAAATTATAATTAAATAAAATATAAAATATTTATTCTTTATTTTAAATGAATAAAAATTTCAAAATATAAATAAAAATAATAGAAGTAATAATAAAAAAATTAAAATAAATTTATAAAATATTAATAATCATTTATTTTTAATTTTATTTTTTAAATTATATTTAATTTTATTTCATCTATTAAAATAATTATTTTATTAATTACACCTATCACATGTCACACAAATTTTTATAGCTCTTTTCTTCATTTTTTATTATTTTTTTCTTTAAACCAAACACATATACTTTCACTTTAAATTCTTTTTTTTTTCATTTCCTAAATCTATCATTTCACTTCAAATTCACTTTTTTTTCATTCCCTAAACCTATCATTACATTCAAACAGAACATAAATATTTAGATAAAATAATATTTTAATAATATATTTATTTCAACTAATAATCCATATACTTTTAATAATATTAAAAATCTAAGCTATGTAAATGTCGCTTTGGCCGAGTGGTTAAGGCGTGTGCCTGCTAAGTACATGGGGTTTCCCCGCGAGAGTTCGAATCTCTCAGGTGACGTTTTGTTTTTGGCAAATAACTTTTTTTTTTTTTGTTTGGTGTTCTTCTTATTCAGTTTATTACTGATTATTTAAATATTTTTTAATTTTCATATGCAACAGCAATATAAGTTATACATTCATTAGGATAACATCAGAATCTTCAAAGATTTTAAATATTATAAAACTTTCAAGCAAAATTTTACCATTAAGATTATCATATTGTACATAAGTTTCTAAATATTTTAATGGTAACTTCAAGTACTTATCAAATCATGATTATCAAATCATGATTTAAATCTGTTTAATATGAAACAAAAATCTAAGAATATCTTCATGTGTTATATTATTCAAATCTTGTTTTAGGTGAGCTATTTGTTTAATGTAGAGTTTATAACAAATAACTTATTCTAGAAGACTCTTCAACAAACTCAAAAATTTAATAGTGTGTGTTTAAAAAATCATATTTTCATCGGTCTTTCTCCAACAAATTCGACTTTTTTTAAAAAAAAAAAAAATCACATTTAATATCCATCTCATTTTTTTTCACTATCAATAGCATTGCAAAATCAAATTCTTTGTATTTTGTTAAGTTATTAATTATTATGCATTTTTTTTTGTTTGCAAACTTCTTTTAATACCTCTTAATCATAGTATTTTTTTCTTACAAATTTGATGTTTTGGAATAATTTCACATCTAATATCCATTTTATTTTGTAGTTTTTTTTTTACTATCTTTATATTTTTCTAAGAATTTGTTTAAACTTATTTGCATATTTTATAATCACATTAATGCCATTTACATTATAAATATCCATTTAATATGAGAAATTAAAAATATTTGTATCCTTCCTATTACACTCACTTTGGTCATTATTATAAGCACACTTAAAAAAAAAAAAAAACAGTGTTTTATAAGTATTTGACTGTTCCAACTGTTTATTTTTTCAAATATCTCTATTAATATATGATTATTTGTGCTCCTATTAAATAATGGAAAAGAATTTGAGAACCAATAATTTACAAAACATTATATTTTTTTAATCGATTGATTTAAATTAATATTTTTGTTTCTTTTTAACACAACTATATTTTAACCATGAAACGAAAATGAGTCTTAATAGTTGAAAACTCTTACAATGTGAAATTGTTCAAAATTTATACGAAAGTGTTAAAGAATGTAAAGTTGTTGAAGATTCATATAAACGTGTTGCAATAACTATACAAATTGATTTGAATAAAATTCTCAAGGAAGAAGAAATACAATCTAAAAAACTTTCAAAAAAAGCCCATGGTCAAGCACATGCAAAATTTGATATTCGAAGATGTCAATCTCAAAAATGGAAAGAGAAAAAGTTGATGGAGTATGTATCGATTTTTTTTTTTAATTATTAAGAGAATTTGCATTTGAAGGAGAAACACACTTAGAAATGGATGGTACTTTATTTGATGGGAAACATGTTTTATGTAAAACTTTTGGTGGATGTTGATTTCGAGTCCACGTACTATATTATTATCATTATCTTTGTCTTGTTTTGAATACAATTTTTTATACTCTCAATAATTCTAATGTATAACTTGAAAAATCATTTTATTTTAGTTTAATAATACTTTTAAAACATGTCTCAAAACAAAAATAATAATATTTTTTTATGTTAAAATAAGCTTTGACCATGATCACTTTTCAAATGGTCAATAATTTATTTTACTAACGACGCATCACATTTTAAGTGGGTGAGCAACATATCTTTCCCTTGCATCACTCTTTTTTAATGTGAGAAATTTTATAATTATTCCACCTTGTTCTTTCATGATTTCCACTATGTAGGACTCCAATGTCAGTATATTTTTGTTATATTGAGAGGATAAAAATTCTTTAATTGTTTTTCTCACTTTATCATCACTATTAGGTGCTTCTTTGTATTGTAATGATCGGATAACATAAAAAAAAATAGGGATTAACACATGTAAATTTGAAAAATTATTAGGCTAACATATTAAATAAATATTAAAGTCATCTTTAATAATCACTTGACAAAAGTCAATATTAATAGGATTAATGTGACTTCTTACGTTATCTTGTTAATGTAAATTAGCTCCCTCAACACATCTCAAGGCCACTTTATTTGAGTAGTTGGTACAAAATTTCTTTATTAGAAAAATGCTATTTCATTTTGTTGCTTCCTTTGTCACAAAAGATAATACACCTATTTTTCCAAAAAAAAAAAAAAAAAAAAAAAAAAAACTTGAATGAGTATAACAACTATAACTATTACCTTTCAAATAAATTTTTTGCTTTTACAAGTGTGCAATGACTTCTTCTCACCTGCTATAGCATGTAATAGTTCATAGATTTATTTGTTATATAGAATCAATTTTCATCAATATAAACAAATATTATGCATTTATTTGAAAGTTGGAGCATGTGAAATGTTACCTCTTTTTTCAACATTTATAAACAAAACTTCAATAGAGCTACTTTATTTTCTTCCTTCGAAAATAACTTAATGGCATTTAAATGGTGTTTTATAAATCCATCTTTTAAAGAGTGACGAGTTTTGTATAAGCTATCTCTATTACACATTTAACAATGGAAAAGTAGTATGCTTTTAAAAACATAACCTATAGAAACAAGTAATTTTTGAACCCAACTCACTTTCGTACACAATTCTTTATTATTTTATGATAAACTTCTCTTCTTACCTTATTTTTCGCCATATGCATTAACTACCCTAAGAGATACTAAGAACAATGAAACAACCATTTTTTGTTATGTCATTTTTCAATCTTTCATCATATGCAGTCTCATTAATATATGTAATTTTAGCATAAAGCAATTAAAGTATTTATTTTTTCTGAAATAGATTATTTGCAATTTGGTGGGAAAAAAAAATCTTTATTGAATTTTTTAAACGAAATCTTAATTTTTTAGTTTGAAATCATTGTTTTAATAAAAAAGTAAGGAGTATCGTTTTATTAAAAAAAGAGTGTTGATAGTGGTGGATTGCAATGAATTAATTTAACAATAATTAATAAAATTAAAAATTGAAAGATCAAACAAAAATTAGACTAATTAACTAACTTAAATGCCTGGACGGAGTAATAGATTATATCTAATTAACAGACCAACTAACTTATTATACAAACACTAACGGCTAAAAAAATTAAGAGAGAATGTTGCCACGTGTCAGCACCCTACCAAACACGCGCAAACAGGTCTTTGAGTGTAAGTCACTGAAAATAATAATAATAATTATTAATAATATATTTAAAGTTTCTCTCTTTATCTTTCTCTTTAGATTTTAGATCCGTTATCAACGCTCTTTCACTCACCCCATTGCTTTTTAAACTCATATTTCTATGTTAAAACCTTATTTAACTCATTTTTTTTTTTTTTTTTTTTTTTTTTTTTTATGTTTCTTTTCATTTAAGTCACTTCCAACACTAAATATTGGTTCTTTTCTAAGCCTAGGCGACGATATCAACAAGAAAATTATAATAAACATTAAAAGCTAAGATTGCTAATTAAATTGTAAGAAGTTTTAGTGATACCAAAGATGTTTAAAGATTTTACTTGGTCATTGGAGAATAATTCATAAGAAAAGGTTTGAAGGAGGAAAAAATAATTAATACTTGTTGGCCTCTGAGGCATTGAGAGTGGAGAGGGTCATGATTGGCAGACCTATGTTAATTTATTGTGTGTGATGGCACCACTTCCCCATTATTAATCACTTCATTACATCAAACTCACTGTAACTTAAATTACAGGTAAGCCAACACCATTCAAGTCACATTCATGGCCCCTTCCAACCCCATTATTTAATGTCAACGCGTCTTTCAACAACCAAGTTCCACCCATCAATTATGTTGCTTTTTCAAACCAACTACATATCACTGCTGTAGTAAAAAATTCTGCATGTACAACAGTAATTTGTATCCTGCACTCTCTTCCTTTCGTTAGTAAGGAAGGAATAAAATATGATTCATATAAAATCGGTTTATAAAATAAAATTTGTATTTAATTATAAATTATTGAAAGATTTTATTTTTAATCAATGTAAGATCTTTAATATTTTCTCCCATCAAAACTTCTGTGTTTAAACATAAAACTTAAATATAAGAGTGATTCTGATCTAATAAAATATGATACAATAACATCTAATCTAATAATATATATATTTAAATGTAAAATTTATATGTAAGAGTAGTCTGATAGTGATCTAATAATAGATAGTTTAATAACTCCAAAAATCTTATTAAACTAGACTTTAAGAACTTTAATATCATGTTAAAAACTGAATTTAAAACTAATTTAATTTTAAAAATTCACTTATAAAATAAGATTTAGATAAAGATTTCAACTTTAGTCCATCTGTATCTTAAAAGAAAGGTAGATTTATATTTCAACAACAAGATTATGTGTAACAAAGAGTTTGATCGAAGAGTGTAATAATGGAAAAACGCGTGAAAGATAAAGTGAGTGAAAGGACAAGAGAGCTCTTGCATGGCTCCATGAAGTGTGTGTGTTTTGCAACCAAAGAAAAGAAGGGTAACTAACTAAAGTGTTGTAGTTGGAATTGGTTTATCTATATATAAATGCAAATTACCTAACCTAAGAACTCTATATTTAGAAGCCAAGAATCTCTCTTCACCCAACAAACTCCTCTTCCGATGCCAACTATTTTGCTTAGGTTTTTTCTTCTTTACAACCTCCTACACCCATTTCTCTTGTGTCTGGTTCCCAAGAAGGTGCGAGCTTTCCTCTCCCCTTCTTGGTTCCAATTCACCACCACCACCACCGAACCACCATTACCTTCTTCTTCTTCTTCCTCTTCGAGGGCACTCACCAGAATTTCACTATCAATGGACCCACACGAGCTGAAGCGCGTTTTCCAGATGTTCGACCGTAACGGTGACGGGAGAATCACCAAGAAGGAGCTCAACGACTCGTTGGAGAATCTGGGCATTTTCATTCCCGACAAAGAACTCACCTTGATGATCGAGAGAATAGACGTTAACGGAGATGGGTGCGTGGACATCGATGAGTTCGGGGAGCTCTACCAGACCATCATGGACGAGCGTGACGAGGAAGAGGACATGCGAGAGGCCTTCAACGTGTTCGACCAGAACGGCGATGGCTTCATCACCGTGGAGGAGTTGAGGACCGTCTTGTCCTCGCTCGGGTTGAAGCAGGGAAGAACGGTGGAGGATTGCAAGAAGATGATCATGAAGGTGGACGTTGACGGAGATGGAATGGTCGATTACAAGGAGTTCAAACAAATGATGAAAGGGGGTGGCTTCAGTGCTCTCACTTGATTTCTCCGTTTGCTTTCATGTTTCGGATGCGTTTTTCGGAAGCTAAAGATTGTGGTTTCCACGTTCGAAACTTTCCATCTCAAATCCGTTATACATCAGTTTGCTTCAAATCCCATGTTGTAAATAAATCTGGGGAGAAATTATTACATGATTTAGGACTAATCTTCATATGTCAGGTAATTCAGTTATATAAACATGTGTGTGTCTCGTGAAGATTAGTCCAGAGCATCAACATGTGATGTTTTTTTTCTATCATGGAGGGTATAAGATTTAGACCAATCTCATCTCAATTCATCTTCTCCTAGGTGTGTAATGCCTCGTACTTACCATGCATGACATGTTTTTATGGTTTTGGAAGAGGCACGCGTCCATGAGTGTATGTGTGTGTGTTTTTTTTTTCAATGGACTTTTTGGAGGGTTAGTAAATTAAATGAGATGAGCCTTGCCTTGGTAATGCTAGAACTTAATTTTTTTTTTTATCGACTTTGGAGGAAGAACACTGGAATCAGGGAACTGCTGCTACTGTTACAATGTGTTTGTGTTTGTTGTTTTGAAGTTTTGAGGCTGGAATGATTGATTCCTTTTTTCACTCTGTAAAAATGTGCTGGATGATTCTGTTGAATTTTGATCACCCTTTTTTTTTTATCAAGTACAGCGTGGATTTGGGATAAATTCACGGAAAATAAGGTAACATGGCTTTAATTAATTATTATTATTTGGCTTGTTTGGTTGTTGGTAAAGCCTGCATATGCATGAATAATGCTCTGCAACAAGCTGCATGTTTATTTGGCAGTATGTTCGTAAGTCAACTTCAATGGAATAGAAAATAATGATTTGGATAAATTTGCGAAATGATTTAACCTTCTGGACTCTGGTCCATAGTATGAGTATCTTTTAAGTCATATTAACACGAAATGACAAGATAACAACAAATAATACCTACACCTGACAAACGGAGATAAATTTGGCCTTATTATGAAACTGAAGTGATGATTAAATACGAGCAGGGGCAAGTAGAGTCTATAGTTGATGTAAATCACGATCCTACAAACTTGTAAAAGGTTCCATGATCACTGAGGATAGAAAAAGTTGAGTCAAATGGAAGAATAAAATGGCTCAGTTATACTCACCGCTTTTCGGCAAGAATAATAAATCATGTATGAATTACACTTTAATCACCAACATAACACACGACATGGTAAACACCAGAAAATGAATTTCCGAGTAAACTATATGCTGCCTGAAGTTTAACTTGAATGCTACATGATACAGCACACTACTTCAAGCAAAACTGCATCATAATGACGACAGAATAATGTTAGCCTTCGATAGCACCAATCACCCACCATCTTAACAATCTCAACCAGGATGTCTCCAATGAGGAAACAGGCTACAATAGCACCAATTACCCACCATCTGAATCTGATTTTTCCTCCTCAATCTCTCTTATGCTTCGTACTACAGCAGCAACTTTTTCAGAAATATGTTCGGTGTGCTTCTCTAAATCATTCAGAATCATATTCAACTGCTCTTCATATGCAGCACAGCGTCGTTTGCACTTTTGCCTCTCATTGTATAACTCAAGTGATAGCTCACGGATCCTCTTATCCTTCTCATCCTGTGCCAGTAACAATGAAATCATCAAAAAACTTATCCAAGCAGCTTGAGATGTGCTTCCAATGTTATTTAACAATTTAATCAATCAGATTTACAGCTATTTTCTTCCTTTTTTTTTTCTTTCCTGGGTCCTGGGGGAAGGGACTCGTCCTTTTAGGTAAAATCTGAATACAGGTCAATGTCAGGTAATGATTTACTATGAGGAGCGTAACAAGACACTCAATTATTGGTTAAAATTTCTGAAAACTACAAAATTATAGTGTGACTCATTTATTTTTGGAAAAAAAATGGGACCTAAAAAAGTTGTATGTTTTTAATAAATTTCAACCAAAATAGTTTGTTAAAAGTTGCTGCCATATCTTCCTGATGTAATATTGACAGAACTCCCTTATGGCCTTAGGAATATATAGGAAGAGGTTTAGAAGAATCAATGGATCCAAATCCTAGGCAACATGGGAAACACTGCCTTCAAATAACTAAAAGCACACATGACAGGAATGCTAACAGGAAGGTTTTGGTTGGACCAGTGGAGGATATAGATAAAAACAGAGGCACTAGTGAGAAGGCAGGAAAATGTGAGTAAATGGTTGGGGCCGAGACTTAAAAAGACGAAAGTGATAAATGTTTCGCAAACTCAGGAACTATAGTAATAGCCACTTACAATTTCAACACAAAATTAAGATCTACTTGTATTTTGCTAGACAAGATCATCTTGCTATGTCTATTTGAATCACTCCAAAACTGATGTAAATCCCACAACATTAGGAGTGGAGATCTTATCAGTTCAATCAAAACATACTTAAATTGTTCACTAAAAGTGCACTGTGTATTCAACTATAGATCATATATCAGTTCTTAAGAACCATCTAGTCACATTTGACATTGTCATGGAAAGACATACCTCGCTAACCAAGTGCTTCCCAGATCCTCGCCATGGAACTTTACTGGGACTCATTAGCTTATGATTATGCTCCTTTACAAATTTGGTGACAATCCACTTCCCTCCATCCCGTAAAGCCAGCCTTATCATGGCCTGACAACCTTCACGAGTGGCTGGTGGTGGAGGCAGCACTCTATCTTTTCTGTGTACATACTTTTTTGCACGAAAACCTTCTTTTGAGCAGACAAAATCTTGACCAATAACCTGGTTATTTACTCGTGAACGACGGTTGTGGTGTATTCGTACTGTAAACCCTATTCGCCTACCATAGGCAATGTAGAATTCTCTTGCTTCCTCCCTTGAATTGAACTCCATGTCAATGAATGGTTCAACAGCTTCTATATCTGTTGAAATTTCCGTTGTAGGTAGTTCAACAAACTTCTCATCTTCACTTCCACATAATTCTAGGTTTTTTGAAAATTCATTTATTTTCCCGTGTTTCTCACTAATTTCTGCTTGCATATCAAGTTCACTATCATCTGAATCAAATCCCTGGCCAGATTCGTGATCCATAGCCCTACTATGGCAGAAGAATTACACAAATACTTAGATTATCCTTCGGTACCAGTTTACCTAATACAAAAATATATTAAAAAAACTATTCATGACATACGCACAACTTTAGTACTCTTGACATAACAATCATGTAACATTTCAATTCCATAGTAAAACAAAGTAACAAACCAAAATAATAAAGCGAGGTAGTTCATCATTACGAATAAGATCAAAATAGTTCTTAAAGTGAAAACATTTCAAAATGAGTTAATTTCTTTACATCATTTAAGTCAGTAAAATTATATATATGTTGCCTTCAAAAACAGTGCATAGCATAAAACACTGTGACTTTGGATTCAATGAGGAGAAAAAGTTACATTGATTTCAAAGCCGCTAACTTGCTTATTGACTTGAGAGTTTATACAATACATAGTTCTGCAAGTTTACCAAGTTTCTCCAAAAAAGAATTTGACAAGTTAACTCATTTTCTCTACACAGAATTGTGAACTCATAAGAGTCTACGCCTTAACTTAAAGGTTTGATTTGACAAACAATACCTATTTGAATATCTAACCATAAATATTGATAATATTGTTCAAACAGAAAAGTAAACAACAAAACCCAAGGAGAAACGGAAAGAGTTTCTATGTAGCATTTCTTATCATATGAACACTTACGTTGAAAAATCGAAGTTGTTTGACAAAGCTTGTGAAAATAATTATTAATCCTCCTTCAAGCTTTTTTTAGCTTATCAAACAAGTTAAGGTAGTATTTGACCTTATTTCATTTTGGCTTCCTTTCTGCTTAAAAGAAAAAGCTCCTCCAGTTATACTCTACTTTCCGATTTCAACTTTCCCATCATTAAAAAAAAAACTACTTTTAGTTTTTAGAGATATTCTTAATTTGTCTTCAGCCTAACTTTTCCATTAGAAAGAGGAGAGGCGTAAAAGAAGTTGGGTCAAACGTGATCTAAAGGAGCTAGAAGGAGGGTATGTGGGAGAGTTGTAACATTAACCTATCAAAGTAACTTCATTGTGTCGCAACCGGGATCACGAGATTGGGTGTTGACACATTGGATTGAGAACTCACAATTTGAGACCTCAAAAAATGAATTTGGGTTTCAAATGTGCGGTTTGCATCTCAACTTCCCAAGGCCATTATGCGCTAGACTATGTGAAACGAAGAGTGGGAGAGAGGGCTTCGAGTAGAATCGAATAGTTTGTTATGGGCAGAGCACTTAGGTTCTCTGAAGGAGCTTAGCTCAATGGCAGTTCCACTGACGTTCCTATTGTTTTCAGAAATAAAATAGACCTAATGTTCCATAATCGATCTATTTTCTTTGTTAATCGCTATTGTGAGATCTGGGTTCGTAACATCATCCCTTAGGTGATAAGCTCTTACTGAATAAGCATGCACTCAACATTAAGAAGGATAAGTCTACATTAACACAGGATAAGTCTACATTAACACAGAACATTGATAAATTTAACTATTACTTTGTCCAAGTAAACAAACAAGAGGATGATAATTTTCATTAATTAAGAATATACATAGAATTTTTCAAAAATGCGAGAAGACGAAGACAACAGTTTACTACCTGTCCAGCACAAGAACTACCAAAGAGAAAATCAGCCAGATTCCAACATATTCCTGTAAAACCTGCAAGAAGAACATGCAAGTTACTAAGATTGCATTACAGTTTCCCTTTCACCCATGAATGCCCCATCTAAATTCTGAACTCAATGTCAAATTGACTGCTCACAAAAACTAGTATTTCCCGATGGAATGTTTCGACATAGCCCAAAAATTCACAGCACGAGTTCTAGAAAAAGAATGGTTTTCTTGATGAATACAAATTCGAACCAGAAAAAATGGAACGGGGAAGAAAAAGTTGGAGCAGCCTTACTCGCCCCTGGTCCGATTAGGTCCGGCAACCTTCAGTGGTAAATTTGGGTCGGGTCGGGTTTATGAGTTTGGGTCTCTCCGAATCTGATAGAGTCACAAACACCGAGTCACCGTTGATGTACGGATGCATGAACACAGAACAGTGACACCACGGACTGATGCAGCACACGCTCGCTCAGGTGTTGTTTATTTATTTATTTCAAAATTAAAACATAATAAATACGCACTGTTCAAATTACTATTCCCACCACCTGACTACTATTTAAAGCCCCACCTACACCTTTAAATGACCTTATTACCCCCACACTCAACGGAACCTTCTTACAACTTTTTCTGGTGGACTGAGTAAAAAAAAAAAAAAAAAAAAAAGCTTTTTTTTTTTTCACAAGTTTATACTTAAATGACTATATTTTATTAACTTTTGAAACAAGAGATGAAAAGCATAACAGAATGGTCCATAACTTGTTTAACAAATATTGTATGCACTACGAATATAAGTAATTAAAGTTAAATTTAATTTTAAAAAACAATCAAAATTATAGGAAAGAGTAAATTAAAGTACCAACATATATAACTAGTATTCTAACCGGTAAAAGAGAGTACTACTATTTTAAATAATTTGTATATAATAAATGAAATTATAATAATTGATTATTATGACTAACTAATAGAAATAAGTATGTAAGTACAAATTAATAATTTACTATTGTTAATGGAATTTGATAGTGGTAAGATTTTAACTAATAACTTGTGTTTAGGAGTTACATTAATTTTGAAAAAATTTAAGTGTGTAAAATTCGGTAACTTATGTTCTATAATAATTAAGTTCATTGATCAAAAACAAAACTTTAGCTATGTAATTTAGTTAAAATTTGAACTAATTTGAACTTACGTAAATAGATATAATGTTTGGTTGGAACAAACTTTGATGTATAGTTTTGCCTACGAAGGAGGAAAATATGAGTATTACAATTTAAAATAAACATCTTCAACAACAAATTATTTTGTATGTAAAGACTATTTAGAAGGAACGGGACTAGTTCATATTTATTGTGAGACATTGATTAATTAATATTTATTGAGCATATTAGTTTGCCTAAATTAACATATAGATTGTCAAATATTTTAATTAATATCTTAATGTATTTTACTGATATTAGATATATAAGAAAATTACTTTAAAACTGTAATCTTTTTAATTCCAAATAAGAATTTTCTCTCTCGGGAAAATATAGTTCATACACTTAAAAAATTGACTTTTAAAATATTTTTTTAGTAAGAGACTATTAAAAAAATTTGATATAACATATAATTACAATATGTTAATAATTACATTATAAATAGTGTATAATAATATAGATATATTGTACTATATTTAAATTACATGATAATATTTAGGAATATAATATGTCGATATCCTTAAAAGTTTATAATGTCATTCTAAAACCACTGTTATTAACATTTTATTTAATAATTTAATTAAATAACTTAATTGAATATTTTATTAATATTTTCTTTTAATATTTAATAAAACAGAAGGAAGTAAAAGAAGCATGTGAATATGTGATGTGATGTCCTCAAACGAACGAGAAGTTGTCGTGAGATGGCGGGTACCTGCCGGAACAACCACCGCCACGTACTGCAGCTGGTGCTGTCGTGCCGGAAAATCACCGCCCAGGTCACCAACACCACCACCTCCTCCATTATAGCCATGGCCTCCTCGTCGGAGCACGAATTCGCGGCTCACTACCGTGCACAGCTCAACCGGTTCCCCAGATCCCAGCGCTTCTGGGACGGTAAAGTCGCCTCTCGCGTCGGGGAGAAGCTAGGGTTCCGCCTCAGAGAAATCGGCGTCACCACCGTGCAAATTGACCCTCACGAGGAACAATCCCGTCCGCCACACTACCGCGTCATGGTCTCTCCCTTGTTCCATTCCATCAAAAACGCCGGCGTCCACGTTTCCGGCGTTCACTGATTAATTTACCCCAAATTGTGAGTTTCAATTTTGAGGGCTTTTCATTGTTGAGCCAATTCTTCACCACACACAATAAAATTTTGACTCTGAGCCACTATTGCATATTGCTGTTATTATTATTATTATTGGGATCACAAATTATTTACAAATTGGTTACCATTGTTGTTCTTTGCTTGTATCAACATTGATTGATTAATAACGTGGCCGCTCCATTTGCCATATTTTTGTTTGTTTTCTCATTGAATTGATGCTTGTGAAGTTGTGTTCTGTATCCAAATGGCGATTGGCCTAGTCGCAGAATATTCTCAATGAATCCATTATTCTTCATTTGCTTGAAACGGCATGTTCACAGAATTTTGTGGTTTGAATTGAAATTTTTAATGAAGTTCATAATAATAGAAGAGTGTGTTATTGACTTTTCTCAATAGTAGAACGCTATCTCCAATGTAGAAATGTGATTAACAATACAAGAAAACTTGGCTTGGAACATTGACTAACCATGAAAATTGGAACACTTGGGAGTTGTTATGAACATCCTTCATACTGCACCATGAAAAATTGAAATATATAACAAACCACTAAGATTACTGAAAGCAATATATTTTTGTCACAAAGGTAATATTTTTCCCCACAAAATCATTATCAATCTAAAATATCATGGACCACCCTCTCAGTTTGTATCGACATGATTCAGAGAATAATATGTATGTTAGGTGGGTTGAATGTGTTTGTTTGTAAAAACTTCCCAACTACACAATCAACCCACATCTGCATTACTTATGAACCATATTTATGTGAGTAATGAGTTTTGGTCACATGACATTAAGTGACTGGAGTGGAAAATTCAGAGCTTTTACAGTTGAACATGGATATGGATCAGTAAATGACTGAGTTGTGGACTATTCTTTCTGTGGATATCATTATTTTGGGTTGATTTGTGTGAAAAATGTTGCCTTGTGGTGGTGGAACATGAAGGTTAGATTGAAGCTCTTAGCAGCATCCATTCATACAGGGAGTGAATTTTGGTCTTAGTGTTATGTTGATTCATGTGGAAGATTGTGCGAAACTTTGGTTTGCTGTTTTTTTCATGTTATTGTTATGAAATGACTTATTTCTTATCAATAACTAATTATAGTTAAAATATGATAATCATTAAAAATACGAAATGGAAATTTTATAACACTTAACAATTTATTATAACAGGAAGAACCAAAACTAAAAGAGAAACATATCAGGCAAAAAGAGTTTAACAAAAATTATTTACAAGAGATAAAAAATATTTAGTATATAAACTAAAAAAAATATTATTTCTTATATATTTACATCTCCTCCAACTTAGGAAAGTGGCCTTTTAGAAAGAATTAATCTTATTTTCACTCACTTTTATATATCAGGTGAAAACATGAGAATATAGAAATATATAACCTTATAAAGGATTGATAAATTTTGCAATAAAAATTCCTCTTGATTTTATTTAATGCTGTTTTTTAAAAAATATTTAATGCAATACTAACATGGATCCTTTAAGCATACTTCACTTTATTGACATGTAATCAAAATACAAAATAATTGTTTATTTGTATTAACAATTATGAAGCCTCGCACGTTCATGATACTTTTTCACAACAAGATTTAATGGTATTTGGTCAATTTCTAAATAGAAAACCACTTCCAAATTTCATTTTAGGAAAACCAATTCTTATGCAAGTCACACAAAGCATAGACCAAATTTAATTATTCTCACATATTAAAAATTTAACGTACCAACACTATTGTTTCGATAATACCATATTGATATTTCCTTAATATAAATTGTAATAATTATAGTATTTTTTAAGAGTTTTTTTTTCAACACATTAGATGGCGTTGATTGATCGACAGACATGTGCAACGAAGCAAAGCGTTGGCAAAAAGATGAAAGAAATGATATGGCGTGAGAATATAAAAGTAAAAAGAAAAGAAAAAGAAAATAATGGAGTCACTTTCCTTTCCTTCTTTTCCAATTTTACTTTCTAAAAATCAAATTCCAATATAAAACAAAAGCACCAACCCATAATTTTCGGGACAGTTGGAATGATCAACTCCAACTCTTTTAACCTATCAATTAATATTTTTTATCCTTCTTTTTGTAAAAAATAAAATAACAAAAAAGCGTTCATTCTTATGAAAAAATCCATAGCATGTTGTGTATAGTCAACTTTGTACTACTCACCACAATATATCACCTAATTTTTTAATAAATAATAATTTATGCAATATTTATAAATTGTATGGAAATTACTAATATTGATGATAGATGAAATCCATGGGTTGATGGTGGTTTAATTATAATACACATTTTGTCTGTATGAGAATTAAAACGTTGCATTTGATAATAGCGCCAATGGCAGGGGAAGAGTTGCACCTCTGACTCTGACCCCAACCCCATTGCCATTTTTTCTGGTATTTTTTTAATTTAATTTTATATGCTTTTGTTTTCCCTTCGATTTGATACAAAGATTTTCAGTATTCCATTATTTTCCTCTTTTCCTAAGCGTAATAAATCTTTATTCTCTCGTGATTTTGTTTTCTGCATAGATCGCGATCGGCGACGCTTCATTCTGCGAAGGAGTGGAAATTATATAATCTGAATAGGTTAGGTACGTTTCTAACATTCCTCGCTCCGAATTCTTGATGAGTTAATTCAGTATATAGCTCTCAATTTTCGAGCGTTCGTTTTTTTTTTTTTTTTTGTTGTTGTGGAAGAAATTCGTTAAACCCTGCGCGGGCTCTTGATCGAGCTGAATTGGATTCGGTTTGTGAATATTGCTTGTGAATTTGTGTGAATTTGAGTTCTGATTACTTGAATATGAATGGTTGAGGTAATTTGAGAAGTGAATTTTGTTGTGGAAAATGTTTCAGGGCAGGGTTTGTGAATTCTTTGCACAATGGGGGTTATGTCCAGGCGGGTTGTGCCCGTCTGTGGTAACCTCTGTGTGTTTTGTCCTTCTCTGCGCGCAAGATCAAGGCAACCGGTAAAGCGTTACAAGAAGTTGATGGCTGATATATTCCCGCGTAATCAGGTGAAGTTTTCGGCTTGTGTTGTTACACAGTGTTTGCTTGGTAGCTATTAGTTTCACGGGACCCAAGAATTATAAGTAGAGTTAGTAATTATTTGCTAATGTATGCATCGGATGGTTTATTTGTGTAGTTTTTAAACTAAGTAATACCATCTTGTGTATTATTACTGTTGCTCTTAGTGGCTGGTGCACTGTTATGTTAAGACGAATAATGATAAATGATAAATGCAGGCAACGGGTTGATGAGACCTGTTTCTTGTACTGGTTAAGGAGGTTATTTGGTTTAGCAAACAGAGAAGTTTAGTAGCTCTTCTTAGCCCTGTTTCGATTCATATCAGGTGATGATTACTGTGATTTTCAGGTTGCTGAGCCTAATGATAGGAAAATTGGAAAGCTATGTGAGTATGCTTCTAGGAATCCATTGAGAATTCCTAAGGTAATATATTGTTTTCGTCTCTTCTAGGCTTTTTTGTTTCATGCAACCAAGAACATTACGACATGGTGGATGAAATTTAGATATGATCATATGGTAAAAAAGTGTTAGATTTGATTAAAGTATCATTGTAGAAGTTCCTGTTGGATGCGATTCAATAATCACTTGTTTGATAAAATTGATGTTAGAATATATGAAAATATTATATCATATCTTAAAATATCTCTAGTTATCCCTTAAAACTAGTTTCCCTATTTGCTTAGTATAAATTACCATATTTCTTTATCTTACCATTTGTATCCCTAATTAGCTAGGATTATGATTAGTATAAATAAGGGTTAGCAATAGGTTTTATGAATGTAATAATATATCAATACATTCAAATACATCTAAATTATCAGTTTATTAAGTTAATATCAATTTAGTATATATAAGGTAGATTTAGTAATATAGTGTTTCATATATATAAAACTATATAATTTCAACTTAAGCACTGAGATTTCCAGTGATAAAATTTGAAGCACTGAGCCGTAATCTTCACAATATTTTCATAAATTCTGAATATTTTATTGAAGGAAAACTTGATTATTTAATATTTTGAATGAGGCTAAACTAAAGGAAATCATTGCTATTTAATACTTAATTAAAGAAACTGCTACTGAATGTATTTATAACCCTTCCATGTGCTGAATGCTTTCGGTTTTTCTTCACCAAAATCTTTTTTGGAATTTATTAAATTTAAACAAACACCATTGAGTCACTTTAAGTTCTGAATCTTTTCATTTTCACTGTTGATTTCTGATCTCTGACATATCTAAATTTATTTGGTGTTTTGTCTTGGCAGATTACTGACAACTTGGAGCAAAGATGTTATAAGGATTTGCGTAATGAAAACTTTGGTTCGGTGAAAGTGGTCTTTTGCGTATATAGGAAACTGTTATCGACATGTAAGGAGCAGATGTAAGTTTTCCACAGTATAATTTAAGTGCGTGTTCCTTGGATTTAATTATTACTTGATCCTGACCAAATTCATGTAAACACATTTGGGTGTTGGGGCACCTTACATGTATTACATTGCGGAGGCCATTTTGAAATTTATAGACATTTATGAGTTCTTTGTGTCCAGGTTTCATTCATGTAAATACTTTTGGCTGTATAGGTACTTTTTGATGCATGGTTAGGCTTAGAACTCTTTTTTTTTTTTCTTAATTTATTTTTCTTAGTATCCTTAAGCAGGGTCTTGCAGTGTCAATTTGTCTCCTGTAGTCCTATTTGCTATTGTCTAAAGCATCTTACCATAAAGTTCTAGGTCATTTGATTTATTTCCTTGTTGGATGCTACTATTTACTATAGTGAGTAATAGTATTCAAACATGCTTCTTAATCTTGCAGGCCGCTGTTTGCTAATAGTTTATTAGGGATCCTTCGAACGCTTCTAGAGCAAACTCGTTCAGTGGAAATGCAGATCTTAGGTTGCAAGACTCTTGTAGAATTTACAGAATGCCAGGTATTTGGTTACTCAACCTTTCGGACCTGTTAGTGTTAAAATTACAGTAGGATTGCTTCAATTTGCAAGAGATTTTCCACCCGTTTAAAGCAGTTTCACTAATTTAAATTTAACTTTAAAGTCTGTATTATTATAAGTTATGGTAATTGATATATTGCATTTTGTAGATCAAATCTTTTTTTTTTTTCTACTTTTTTCTTTTCAATGCCATAAATTTAGTGATATTGACCCTTTGAGTTAAAGTAGACAAATGGTACATACATGTTCAACTTAGAGGGTTTTATACCAAAACTATGTCAATTGGCTCAAGAAGTGGGAGATAATGAACAAGCTCTGCTTCTACGTTCTGCTGGCCTACAAGCGCTATCCTATATGGTACTTCTCCTTCTTTGGTCCATTGTTCTTGCAGTATTTGCTTATGTATTCCTGTAAATTGATAATTGCAAGGATGGTTGAAAACAGTTTTGGTTATTTCCGATTAATACTCATTAGATATTGAACTTCTTCATACTGGTAGAAACTTTCTTTAACTAGTGTCTTTAAAAAAATTGAAGCCCTTGTAATCTAAATAATGAAATGAAATTTTACCAAAAATAAAGAGTAAAAGTGGTTTTTTAGTAATTTGAACTTTTGAAGGCTAGAAGCTTTATTTTGGGAACAAAATTGTTAGAGTGGTACATTTAAATCATTCAATTTTGTTTACTGGTTACCCTGTTCCTACCACAATATCTTTGGTTAGTTGTCTTTCAAGGTCACTTATACCTTCACTGGATGGCTTTTGTTCTTCCTCCCTATGTTTGTGCAGGTGCAGTTCATGGGAGAGCACTCACATCTTTGCATGGATTTTGACAGTGTGAGTATTATTTCCCTACTCTTCTTATTCCTTGATTCTGTCAGACATTAAACATGTAAATTTAGTGGCTTGCAGTATTATGTATTTATTTATAACCACAATTCAGCGTTTGACTTTAAAGGTTAGTTTATACTTGTCTTAATTTGTTGGGTGGGTGGGCTGTTCAATAGATTATATCAGTGATTTTGGAAAATTTCACGGATCTCCAATCCAAATCCAATCTTGCCAAAGTAGAGAAATTGAATTCACAATCTCAGAGCCAGCTGGTCCAAGGATATCCCAAAGGAGGAGACCTACATTCTTTATCAGATATCAATAAGAAGGATGCCTCCTTATTCAATGGTGTGACGGGAACTGAGACAGAATCCAAGTTGTAGGTCTTCTCTAACTGTTCTCCCATCTCCTTCTTGGTATAAAGCCAACATATGACATCCGGACAACCATTGTGTTCACTGTTTTTACAGAGATACTGCTAAAGATCCTGCTTATTGGTCAAAGATTTGCTTGTATAATATGGCCAAATTGGCCAAGGAAGCTACAACTGTGCGGCGCGTCCTTGAACCATTTTTTCATAATTTTGATGCTGAAAACCACTGGTCTTCTGAAAAGGGAGTTGCTTCTTGTATTTTGCTGTATTTGCAATCCCTTCTAGCAGAATCAGGTAGCCTTGTAACATTCAATGTTATAACTTTTTCTTACACATGCAGTTTTTATCTAATTTTCTATATAAATGATTATCACTTTTTGAACACCAGGAGATAACTCCCATCTTCTGTTGTCCATTTTGGTCAAGCACTTGGATCATAAAAATGTTGCTAAGCAGCCTATTCTTCAGATTGATATTATTAAAACCACCACGCAGCTTGCACAAAATGTGAAGCAGCAGGCTTCTGTTGCAATCATTGGTGCAATATCGGATCTCATTAAACATCTAAGGAAATGCCTGCAAAATTTAGCTGAAGCATCCAGCATTGGAGATGGTACATATAGGTTGAATACTGAACTTCAGTCTGCCTTAGAAATGTGTATATTACAACTTTCAAAGAAGGTATTTGTGCTAACATTATGTATCACTTTTTTGTCTGTCTTTCTAACTTCATATTATCTCAAACTTAGCATCATACTGGGGGGCCTTAGCTGTGATTTTTGAGTAAAGTTTCCTGGATTCTAGATATCTATAGATCCAATTTGTTATCTATTCTACTATGACAACAGGTTGGGGATATAGGACCAATTCTTGATTTGATGGCTGTGGCACTGGAGAATATCCCAGTTACTACCATCACGGCAAGATCAATAATCTCTGCTGTCTATCAAACAGCAAAATTAATCACTTCCATTCCAAATGTGTCATATCACAATAAGGCAAGTGTTCCTACTTGGATTAGAAATGGTATTTTATGCTTAGCTATAGTAAATGTCTGAACTTTTGGGTCACCTTTTGACTTATCCAGGCTTTCCCTGATGCCTTGTTTCATCAATTGCTACTGGCCATGGCTCATCCTGACTATGAAACACAAATTGGAGCACACAGCATCTTCTCTATGGTGCTTGTGCCATCCATGGTTTCTCCTTGGTTGGACCACAAAACAAAGATTGCTCATAAGGCACAGAATGACGGCTTCTCCACTCCTCATGAAACTTTTTCTGGAGATGAAAACTTTAACGGGAAACTGGAAGAAGGAAAGGCAATATCTGGTGTCAATGGGAAGAAATATGCAATTCATCCATATAGGGGCTACAGTTTTTCTCCCAAGCTAACTGATGGAAATGAGGTAAGATTTTTTTTTACGTATCATTATTAATTGTATGTGTTTAATAGTGTGTTTTTGGTTGGAGAGGGAAAAGAATTTGCAATTCGTATTCATTATAATTTAATTTTGATTATTCTTGTTTACTTCAATCATGTTAAATACATGGTTGAGTTAGTTAGGTTGTTTCTTTTGTCCTTTTTCCAACAATAGAGAGCCTTGATCCTTCATTGTCTAGTTCCAAACTAAATTTTGAGTCTGGAATTTTCAGGATCAAAGTTCTCTCAGGCTAAGCAGTCATCAAGTTAGTCTTCTGCTTTCTTCAATCTGGGTCCAGGCAACATCTGTGGGAAATGGCCCTGCAAATTATGAAGCAATGGCACACACCTATAGCATTGCTTTATTATTTACCCGTTCTAAGGTAAGTGTGATTTGGTGCGTACTCAATGTTCTGATTGCTTATAAAGATCTATGATCGGTAAAGACTATTGAAGTTACTTTACTCATTTTGTTTAAATGTTGCTCATTTATAACTGTATAAAGACATATTCTAACTAATGTCATTAAAAAAAATAAAAAAAGTAGAAAGTTTTATTGGGAAAGGAAGTGTCTATTCTATTAGAACTACAAATTATTTAGAAGTGTCTATTCTATTAGAACTACAAATTATTTAAAACTTACCTTTTTTAGGCAGCTAAAAATGTTTAATAAGGTGTTTAATGCTACATAACAAGTTCCATTAGGGCACTTGTTATTAGAATAAAGAGAAATTGTATTGTATTATAGAAAATCAAAAGCCAAATTACAAGAGTGATGTCAGCTATATATTGCTTGCTAACAGAATGTAACTGACTAAGATGAATGTCCTAACAACCTGTACCTAACTAGGAGTTAGTTTACTGAGTACAGCTATCAAATGTCATTAAAAAAAAATAAGAAAGTAGAAAGTTTTATTAGGAAAGGAAGAATCCATTCTATTAGAAATACAAAATATTATTTAAAACTTACCTTGTTTAGGCAATTAGAAATGTTTAATAAGGTATTTAATGCTACATAACTGGTTCTATTAGGGCACTGGTTATTAGAATAAAGAGAAATTGTGTTGTATTATTGAAATCAAAAAGCCAAATTACAAGAGTTATGTCATCTATATATTGCTTGCTAACAGAATGTAACTGACTAAGAAGAATGTCCTAACAACCTGTAACTAACTAGGAGTTACTTTACTGAGTACAGCTATCAAAGTAGTATAACTGTCAAGAGCTTAACACAAAAGAAAGGGTCTATTTACAATAGGAGTAGAACTATATTCCAATGGTCGTTAACAAGAACCTTGTTTAAATTGGTAATTGATTTAGTGGCAGTGGTTGTATTTTGACAGGAATTTTTATCTTGTCAGAAATGAAGAAAAAATAGTGCATATTACATGTGTTAAAACTATCTTAATCACTTTTAAGCCTTGTAATATTATGTGATTGATTTGCCTTAAGTTCGTGAAGTTCTAATTGTTTTCCACAGGTGTCTAATCACATGGGATTAGTAAGATGTTTTCAACTGGCATTTTCCCTCAGGAGGATCTCTTTGGACCAAGAAGGTGAGATTTACAGACAAAATTTTACTCTGGATGAAGGAAAGACGTTGAGAAATCTTGTCACTGTGGAATCAAGGCTTGAGTAGTGGAATAATCATTCCTTGACTTTTTCATACAAAACAAAGAAATGTTCTTTCCCATGGAATGGAGACAAGAATGGAATCAAAGTCCAGGGTTCTCCAAATGTTCTGCTACACATATAGGAAATCATCTTAATTGAGAATAATATTTTCTCTGGTGAAACTTTTCTAACATTTTTTTATGTGCTTGTTAAAGGAGGTTTACAACCATCTCGTAGGAGGTCCCTTTTTACTTTGGCTTCATACATGCTTATCTTCTCTGCCAGGGCTGGCAGTCTCCGTGATCTAATTCCAATAGTTAAAGCTTCACTGACTGAGGCAACAGTTAATTTCTTTACCTTACCTTTGGACTTGATCCACATTTTTCATTCCTTCATCTTCCTTTTAAAATTGAGTGTCACTACATACTTTCCCTTTTTACTCATGATTTGATTGACTAATTAAAGTTATAAATCCACAGGTAGATCCTTTTCTTGAATTGGTCGATGATATCCGACTGCTGGCCGTCTGTAAAGAATCAGAGAATATAAGTTATGGATCTCAGGAAGATGAGGTGGCTGCTTTGAAGTCTCTTTCAACTGTAGAATTGGATGACAAGCAGTTGAAAGAGACTGTAACATCGTCCTTTATGACTAAATTTTCAAAATTGTCTGAGGTAGTATGAATTTTCTTGGGTTGATTAAAGAATGCTTTGATATGCTTGGAAAATTAATCGTGTACGTTTACCTATATTAATAGTCAGTTAATGATTTGCTAAAGAAATGTGGCTTTGATACTCTTTAATATGTATTGATGTACAACCCCTCCAAATGCAATAAGGAGTAAGGAAAAATGATGAAGGTTAATAGTGAGGACACGTTGTATTTTGATTTTCTTCACTATGTTGAATGTAGTAGGGTAGAATTTAAAGGAAGATAGAACATATATTTTAGAGAGAATTTAGAGAAAGGAAATGCTTCATTATTATTCAGTAGGGTGTAATATATTACATAGGTTCTGCATATTACCTATATTTATAGTCTCTTGAGAATACTTAGTTGAGGGGACTATTTCCTAGGCTGCTATTAATCAAGTGCTACTTCGTAGACACTAATGTCATAAGTACTATGTGATACATAAACATGGTAATTACTAGAGTCATAAATAATATCTGGTGTATCGTCATTGAACTTCTGAGTAGCAAGGTTGTGGAAACTATCAAAGTATATACTTTTATATTTTAGAAAATAATACTTGTGAAGCATGAAAAAAATGTGGACTGTTTAGCAGAAGTTGCAGTACTGTATAAGAGTATGTGGCTTGAGGACTCAATTTGTGGCTCTTGTACTGGTGTACAAGTATGTGGAGATAACTAGAACATTTTTCCATATTTACCAGGATGAATTGTCTAGCATAAAGAATCAACTTCTACAGGGTTTTTCCCCAGATGATGCATATCCATTAGGACCTCTGTCATTTATGGAGACACCAAGACCATGTTCTCCACTTGCTCTGATTGAATTCCCAAGTTTTGATGAGGTAAAGTCTCCAAAGTTGCATCTACATTAGTGGCTTGTCAAACTTGTGTGTCAATTACTGTAATTGGTTTTCCAGATGATGATTCCGGATGATTTCATGGAGGAAGAGACTCGACCTGAGCATAGTGGAAGCCAGTCAGATCGCAAAACATCACTGTCAACCAACTGCCCTGATGTTCTAAATGTTAATCAACTATTAGATTCGGTAAAAACTTGTGTGCTTTTGTTTGTATAATACTGGAGAGAGGATATTTTATTTCTTCTTTCCTTAAACATACTATGGGCATCATTTTATGGATAGGTTTTGGAAACTGCACGGCAAGTTGCAAGTTTCTCTACTTCTTCGACTCCTCTACCTTATGACCAAATGAAGGACCAGTGCGAGGCACTTGTAGCAGGGAAACAACAGAAGATGTCCGTCATTCAGAGTCTCAAGCATCGACAAGAGAGTGATGCCATAATTCTTTCAAGTGGAAATGAAGTTACAGTTGCCCCTGTACATGCTAAGGTTAGCATTTTTTTACGGAAGTTTAATTTTTCAGTCAGGAATGTACATATTGTGAAAAAAAAAAAATAAGGTTCTATTTGCAATTCAATTGGTTATATTGTTTTGAAAGTTTGGCGTATTGACTATCATGGTTGAGTATATAAGGTAGGCTTTGAACTAATGATTAACCAATTTTTTTTTTTTTTTTTGAAAATTGAAATACACCTATAATTATCATCTGTGTGATTATATTTTCTGTAATTTATTTTCATAAACGCTGTATTTCTATTTGAAATTTATTACCCAGTTTGTTATAACGAGCTACTTAATGATATATTTTGAGATGGTATGAACATATATTTGTTGATGACTAAGACTAGCAACACAGTCCTTGGTATAGATCAAATCTCATATAAGAATGGAGCAAAGACTGCACACAGGTTATTTAGTGGAGTCTTCGTGAGATCTCAACCACTAACAAGGAATATTTTAGGAGTGTCATAAGTGTATCGCAAATATTCTTTGTTTTATATAATTGATGGATGATGGGGTGGTAGGACCATTCTGTCAGTCAGGTTTTGAATCCATGATTTGTCTTGTGCCCTGTTTTAATTTATTTGTGGACCGATGTATTACTCCCAAAGTACATAAGAATAATTTCGTAGGGTTTAGATTTGTTTCCTGCAAATGATTATTATTTATTGGCACTGTTCATTGTGTAGGCACTGGAATATTCAAAGAGCGATTTGAAGTTAGTAACCCAACAATCATTTCAAACACAGGATCAAGCACGCAACCATTCTCATGACTATGGGCTGCAAAATTCTCTGAGACTACCTCCTTCGAGCCCCTATGATAAATTCTTGAGAGCTGCCGGATGCTAATGACTCTAACCTGCAATAGTTGCCATTTTTTCATTCTTTGCAATGCTGGTAAAATGTTTCTTTAGATGGTTTCTACCATTCATGCCAGAAGTACGTGAAATATGCAGGAGAGTAAATTTTTTCTTTTGTTGGGAGAGGTGAATGTTTGTTTCCAGCAAATGTACGATTTTGTCTATAAATTATAGTAATATTTGTCCATATATATATATTTTAGTGTTTTTTTTTTTTGAGTAAAGGGTTTTGTTACTTTTGTTTTGCTGAAACCGTTTTCTCTCGTTCTCTAGTGTGGACCGAATGCTTGAAGCTCCTAATGATTCATGAGTCGTGAAGAATGAATTCCTGTGCGGCTGCTCCGCTTTAACCCTACCAATTTCCTGATAAAGCAAGCTCTGGGCGTATTACTATACGTATATTTTATTTTTTATTTTTCATACATATATTAATATCAAGTATGTTATATCTGTTTCACATGGAACACGTACAAACACTTCATTTTTATTGTGTATGGGTGATGTGATAATGTGATGGAAAATAAAGCGATAGATGTGAATACATGATGATATTTACTGAATTGATATCTATCTCTTTGATATTACTATATGATATTAGTATAAAATGTAGTTACGTGGAGAGATAATACTTATCTCTATACTTTGAAAGGATTAATTCTTAGTTTGAAATTTAAATTGTTTTATTTAATTTTATTTGAATAAATTAATTATTTTTTTTATAATTTTGAATTGTTAATTTTAACAGGGTGACTTAATTATCCATATACAAAATTTATTTTTAAATATATATTTAAAAAAATTTAAATTTAAATATTGAACTTACGAAAATAAATATTAATATAATATTTTACAATTTAAAAAAGAAAATCAATGTTAGATGACATTATAAAAAATTAAAAATTCAAATATTGATACTTTCAACGTTAATATTGAGAGAGGAGGAGAAAGAAGAACAGCAAAGAGGGGAGGAGAGCTTCTTCTTGCACCTCATACTATATATGAAAATACGAAATTATCCTCAAATAAAATTTAAAATCTAAAACTTTACTTCTTCCGCCTCCAATTAAAATCTGAAAGCTTTTAAATTTTGAAAAAATATGAAGAAAGATGTGGGTGAACGTGAAAAGAGTCTAATTGGTGAGACAGGTGGTGAAGGAAGGTGTAAAGAGTCATTGGTGTGGCAGGCGGTGAAGGTGAAGGTGAAGGTGAAGGTGAAAGGTGTTGGTGAATTGAAGGATTGTAATTGGGTGAACGTGGAAAGAGTGTAACTGGTGAAAGAGGTGCAAGGTGGAAAGGAAGAGTCTCTCCATTGTCCAGTTGAGAATCCAGGAAAATATATTAAATGAATCTGTTGGTGAATTAAAGAGTCTAATGGGGGAGACAGGTGAGGTGATGAAGGTGGATAGGTTTGAAAAACAAACTTTTCATGTCTAGAACTGCATTAATTACAAAGAAATTAAGCTAGAAGCAAGGTGAGTTAGAATAGGTTGGTGAAGGAAGAAGAAATTATTAATTAATGCATAAAAAATTTAAAGTAAAAAATAATGTGAATAAGAATAGGTTGATGGAAAATTCAAGAAAAGATAATAAATGAATTTAAAAAGGCAGAAGCAATATGATTTGTCTACACTCTTACAAAGAAACCTGTTTTGGCTTTACTATTTACTATTTGTCTTCTAGATTATACCATGGGAAAGCAATTTATCTAAAGCCAAAACAAGTTGTGGACCGTGCACGGTTTAATTTAATCTGAAAGACAATATTAACTTTTAATTTTAGAATCCGAAAGTCAAAACCAATTTTACATTACTTCTCAATTGAAAGTTATTTGAAATTGGAAATTAAGTTTGACTACCAAATTTTAGAACCCAGAAATATAAAGTATATCATATATGACTTTTGGATTTTAGAATCCAAAAATCAAAACAATTTTAAATGATTTTCGGAATCCGGATATCTTAAATTTTATTAGAGGACATTTTTATTTTTCATTAAGATTAATTTTGTAATTAGAAAAAAAAATATGGAGGTGCAGGCTGATATTAAAGCGCTCAGAGGGGAGAGAGTAGAAAGGGAAAGAAAAAGAAGTAATAGAAAGAAAAATAAGTAATAGAGACTGCAGAATCAAAAGAGAGTATGAAAGTTTTCAATAGCAAGTTTGAGTTATGAAGTGTTAAATAATAAAAAATGATGAAATTTTTAATTGATATATTTTAGGATAAATGAAATTTTGATCCTAATATTTTTGTAAAATGTACAATTTAGTTTATACTTTTTTTTCCATAATTTTAGTTTTTGCATTTCTTTTTATACAATTTTAATCTTTTACACAATTTAGTTTTAAAATAATATAAATGTTGCATATAATTAATCTGAAAATTCAAAAAAGTTACATGTAATTAAAAATAAGGGATTGAAATCATCTAAAATAAAAATTTTGAACCAAAAATTACGAATATTTAAAATTAAAGAACTAAAATTATATGAAAAAGAAAACCAAAACTAAAATTAAAATTAAACTTACATTTTTCGTCAAAACATTTTAAATTTTATCAGAAAAATAAATCATCATAGAGGTTTTCCTCCTTGAGTTCTCTCAAGTAAGAGAATATCCACACTAGAAAGAAATTACATCAAATTGACGCTGAAAAAAAATGTTATGACAACTTGAGTAATGCTACTTCTCTCCTCTTTTAGTGGTCAGTTTTTTAAATTTAAAAAATAACATAATATTTTTAATTAAGTTTTAATTTAATTTGTTTAAAGTGTGTGGGAAGATTTTGTGAAATTATTTTATGGCTAAAAAAATACACATATGAAATGAAGCCCTTTTTTTCAGTTTAGGAAATTTTTTTTTCCTCTTCGTGCCACCTCTAAATCTTTATAACTTTTTTTTTCCTAAATATATCTCTTTTGAGAAAACAACTTCATAATATATTTTGATAATTAAATTCAAAAATATATATTTAATTGAAAACGAAATCCGAAAACTTTAACTTATTTTCTTTAAACGTTGGCGACAAAGTGCATAAAATGGACAAAGTCCCTATGCTTCTTGGTGAAATCCATCTTTTATAAAATAATAATAATAATTAATTAATATAATAATTACTAAAACAAAAAAAAATTAAAATTTATATTGAAATTATAAAAAATAGTTATAAAAACAATTTTTTACTAATTTCTATAAATATTTACTTAAGAACATTTGTAATTCTCCATCAAAATACATTTGTAATATTGTATTTTTGTAAAAGTAAAAATGGTAACGAAATATGTACCGAACACAGTTAAAAAAAAATCTACATTATCATGAGGGTAATTTTAGTCTAAGTCTTGCATTGCAGAGCTTGAATACATCAAAAGAATATTTTTATTAAAGAATATGAAAAATACATTAAAAAATCATGAATAATCACATTGTTAAAAATTGTTCTTTTTTTTATCAGTATCTCAAGATAATCATTCTTTTCGTTGTTAGAATGATAAACAAATAAACGTGTATATATAAACGTGTATATACATATAGTGTGTTTATATATCATATAGAAATGTGTATGTGTAAACACAGTTTATTCAAATCTAAAAATTTCTCAACCAAAACTCATTAAATTTGAAGCTCATTTCAAGAACAAATTTTAAAAACAAAAATCAGAAATGACTTGAAATACTTCTAACTTCATTCAGTCAAATTTGAAAACCAAGTAGCCTTCAAAATACAAATCAAACACACCATTCAATAAGAAAGCTTGTCCATAAAAAAAGTCACTGCAGAAAAAGTCATTGCAGTTTCCTCAATATTAAGTCACTGCAGAAAAAGTCCTTGCAGTTTCCTTAATATTGTTTATTAATACTGTTACTTGCAGGTAAAAAAACCCAAGAACCTAAGGAAGACACAGACCACAAAAGGAAGCCGTTTCTATTCTTACAACAGAAAGGCAAATCACTGGCCTGATTTTGCCATGCTTCTTAAGTTGGCTAACATCTGAGCAGCAGCTGATTCTCTTGCTTCATCAGGAAATGAACAGACATTGCCTCCACAGGAACATTCAGAGTCTAGTGCTTTAACAACCACATTAGCTTGGAATCCACCTTCAAGAAGTATCATCAAATTTATAAGCAAATCATGTATATGATAATTTCTCAACAATGGAACACCAACAAATAAACCACTTAGTGTCATTAAACTCCATAAGGATGAACTGAAAATAGCATGTTTTGTATATGGAACACAAAAACTCAATTGATCTCATCTCTTTAAATTTAATTAACAGATACAGATTTATAGTCATACCATCTGCTTCAGAAACACGATAACTTGGTAGAAGCCAGCTATTTTCCTGACATATCTCATCTAGTTCCTGCAAGATTACACAGAATTTGAAGAAGTGTAACAGTTGAATCCACCACAATCTAACAAGCCATGTCTAAAATTTAAAACAATAATCTCCCCCAAAGCATATACCATGCAAAAATGTCGCACAAAAGATGCATATGCAGGCTGTTGGAAATCTTTAAAAAAATACTACATATTTTTTCTAATATTCTCTTGGATGTTCAATTAACATATCTATGCTGACCTTATATTTCCTTTAAATTTTCTAGCAGTATTATATCAACCCATGTCCATATCAGTTAAAGTACTTCAATGAAACTAGCAACACCAATACAATCTTGTGTACACAAAATAAATTAATTACACATTACATATTTGGCATAAGATACTTTCCCGTTTTAATCAAGCTTATGTAGTAATTAAGCATTTTCATGCCACCACAAAACACTTATCATATCATGTTCAAACTGCGCATAGTCATAAGAACTGTGATACTAAAACTAGTAATTAATGTCTTGCCTGACAAGTACTTCGCTTGATGAACACTGCCTCTGTGAATCTTCTCCGCTTATTTTGTGGAGGTAAGCTTTGATCCTCAAGATGTTGACACATCCTTCCTTGATTTCTTACCCATGTATCATTACAGCCTTCTAAGATGGATTCTACGTTTACATCCAATTCATCTTCACCACCTACTTTTTTCAAGAAAACACAAACACGAGCAATAGTTTTTCATCGTTTACAATGACAATCTAAATAATAGACAAACATACCAGAGTGGTAAAATAAAAGGAAATGACAACGAAAAACGTACCAGTTAACAATTTCTTAATTTTTTTATCACACAAAAGAACCTCATCATCTAGCACGCGCTGCTGAAGAACCTGCATAAAGAAACGTAGACAAAGATAAATGCAACTGCAGAGTCTTTTACCTTCAGAGAATAGTAAGAAGTTAACCCTTATGTAGTATAGTAGCTATGACTCTATGAGAATTCCATGGTAGAAAAACTCAGAACACTATTTTAAAAATCTAAATAAACAGAACAAAATACAAGCATGTAACTAGTGAACTGTCTTCATAGTTAGCATAAAAGCAAGGCATTTTATTAATCCAAAAATAGTTTCAATAAGCATCAGAAGTGTTTCACTTTCAATCAAGATGCTGATACAAGCTATGTATATATGTTCTACATGTCCTAGCATAGTAATGAATGAATACAAAAAATTCTGATCACTGGAAAAGAATATTAGCAGGCTTTTACCAGTGCATTCCTTTTCCGCGTAAGAACATTTAGTGCAGTTTGTGCCAATGCCTTGCTCTTTGAAGCTATACGTTGGAACTTTTCAAGATCAGATGTGGGATTATTTGCAATCAAGGCACATTCTTCTATGGAATCATTTCCAAAAGAGGCTTTGGGAATCTGTGAGGTATTTCCCTCTGAAGCTACAAGATTTTGGAGCTTTTTAATACAGGAGTTGGGCTTACTTGCAATCAGGGTACATTCTTCCATGGAATCATTTTCGAAAGTGATTTTAGCACGAACTCTATCACAACTAGACTGATCTTTGGTTCCACCTTCAGTGATGAGCACCCTTGTTGAATCACCATTGTCAGCCTGACAAACCAATTGACTTATCAAATTATCTATCAAGATATGAAAATGATTCAACAAAAAAAATAAAAAATAAAAAAATCCACTATTGTTTTAGCTGGATGAGAGATACTAAATATGGGGAAAATGTTTTGTAAAAAGGAATACAAATCACAGGACAATGGTGTCTTCTTTGGTCTTACTAGTTTGCATTAGAAAAAAACTGGAACTAACTGAAGTCCAAAACATAGGTCAAAGAAGTAGATTGAGCAAGCATTACAAGGTTGGTCGCATTCCCAATAAAGAGTATTTTAGTCACATTCATATCCAGTTAGAGACATCTAAACATTTTTGCAACGTTCATATGTCACTGAAAATACTAAAAATAGAAAACTTTTCCACTCGGCTATTGATTCATTGCAGTAGTACATCAATTGCAGTCAGATGAAGGAGAGTAACACAGAAAGTAGTTGGTAACAAGATAAATTTCAAACCTTGGTTGGGTTTTTTGATTGATTTGAGCAATGTTGTACAGAAGGATTCTCTATTTCTTTATCTTTACTAACTTGTAATGTTTTGGCAAGAGGCTGACATTCTTCATTTTCAGCCGGAGAAGCTAAAGAGTTGTCCACATATACATTCTGCGCTTCCTTGATAGAGACAGAACGTGTAACTGCAGAACTTCCATTTTTCTCGTTCTGATTAAGAGCTTCAATAGCATCACTGCATGACTTAAGATCACGGCCATTAGACATGCCCTTACTATTTATACGCGATTCTGTCATTTCAGGGTGGCCAACCATCAAATTTTTCTCTGCCAGCTTAGAATCTTGCACACTACTATTTGAGAAGGTTTCTCTACAAAGAACAAGATACACAAATAGATATCCTTATTTATACTGTGGAAAGTGATGCCAAAGAAAACAGCAAGGCAATTACCAATTTTAGAAACATGAGAATTAACTAAAATGAATCACTTATGGAATAAATAATGTAAATCGAGTAAATACATCAAAATCAATCTAAATTAGGTGCTACCAAATGGGAAAGGAGAAATACACCAACCTAGAAAACCACTCTGAGATTATTTGAGAATAAGGAAGCACATGGAAGTGTTCAACAACTGAGGAGGCTGTCCAACTGCTAGAAATCTTCTTGACTAATGGACCTTGCAAGCTATACAAAGAAGAGATATAAAATGTTAAGCATAAATATGAAAACTTTGTTAACAATCTGAGTTATTCCTTCTAAGACGATATTGGAAAATCCTATGGGGACACATATCCAAGAATTAAATTAAGAACAGGAAAAAGGAGTGTTAGTATCCCAGTTACCATTCAAAAATCCATAAACTACAACATAACTTGATTTGGAAGCAACTACAGCGAATGTGTCAAAGGCAAAAGAGTATATTGACATTTTGGGAAGGTGAGCAAATGTATCCAACATCTTACCTCTCAACCAAATATTTGATAGGAATTTGAATAAATTCCTGATTGATCAACTCGGAGCACTTCATTATATAAAAGCGTGAAGCTGTCTTTGTTTTGCTATGGGAATACACAGTGTGACTTTCCAAAATTGTAACTGCAGATTTATCAATACCTGTATTGTATATGAGAAATAAATTCAATCTTTCAAGAATAAAAAAGCACCATTAAAGCCAAAATTAAGAGATGATGGTACATTAATAACACATGCAACATGATGCAATAGCATCTTAGTACAGAAAAATATTTAATAGAGAGAAAAATATTTGACATCTTCACTACACATTGGATACTGATAAATCCTTGTAATGCTAGAGTTAAAACTAAAACACAACAGTCACTAAGAATAGCTGTGGCAATCTTTCAGTAAAAGGATAATTACCCGTAGCTTCCTTTACAGCAGAATACCCAGTTTGCAAGATTCTATCTTCATCAGAATTTAACTCATTTTTTGAAGACTTTTTAAGGACTCTTCTCTTTTTGTACCCAGGTTTGATTCCACTTGTAGTTTCAGAACTTTGGCTGATGGGTTCCACTTCTTTTTCAATCAGTGACCATACCCCTTGAGTGATGGAACCAAAACGCAAAAAGCAGTAGTCCTTCTTATCGTTGATTAAAAGGACAGCAACTTTTGAAATGGGCCATCCCTCCATATCAGGAACATTTTTTGATGCATCTAAACATTGACATACATTACATGCATCTAAGATATTGGCTTCTGTTATAGACAACTGCTTCAGATCAACGAGCTCAGTTTCTTCAGGCTTCAGGGTGGATTTTGTATGCACTGATAAAGTTGGTCTCAGATCCACAGCTAACCTGGAAAACTCATCAAAACGCAGAAAAGCAAGTTCTGGATACTGCTTTCTGTGGTAGTAGTTGTACAGTAACACAACAGAATGAACCTGACACAGAAGCCACCAAAATCCAGAATAAACAATAAGGCACACAATCTCTTCTCATATTTCTATAAAATTATAAACATATAATTATGAGGCTTGAAATCCTTAAATCAAAATGGACTATGAACTTGAAATATAGTTTTTTAAGGATTGCATTCCAGGATCTATTGCAAGGTATGGGAACTGAGTCACTTTGGGTAAGATACCTGTTTTGCAACTGACTGCTGTTGAGGTAGTGGAGGGATATATCGTGCAGGAAGTTTTGTTAGCAGCAATGGATCAACCAAGTATTCTAGGAATGCCTTAAGAACATCCTCAGTGGAACAAACATCTGAGGAAGCCATGCTTTTCAGTTCAAGTCACCTTTGAGTTCTAGCTGTCACATGCAATATAGCCTAGTTAAAACACAGATTACAGCTTAAAGAACTACCTGCATTTTAAGATGTGTGAGTGTGCATGTGGTTGCTATTAGAATCTACTGGAAGGAGCAAGAAGAAAAGCATGTGAATAAATTTGAAAAAAATGCGACCAAATCGAAAAAGTGTCATAATTTAAAGAGAAATATAGTTTTTGCTGAGACATGCATGCAATATAATCACAAAAAAAAAAAAAAAAAATCTAACTTTGCCGGAGAAGAGTTTCGGAAACGTTTCTACATTCTGATAAAAAAAAAGTTTTGATTTTTCTTTTGTCCGAAAAGACAAGAGAAACAAGAGTTCAGTGATGATTTTTTTGGAGAGAAAAGGTGTCACCTTTGGCGAAAGGACAGTGACTGATACTATGTTTGTAACGTTTGCTGCAAAGTCATGGTTTGGTTGGGTTATTTATACTGCAACCCAATTTCCCTTATTAAGACACTATTTTTTCTTATTCTTCACATGCACTTTTCAGTTTTTCTATCTCTCTTTTCAATTTTCTATATTTAAAAAAATATTTTACAATTTTCTAATGGAATGCTATTAGTGAGAAGATAATTATCATTATATTTTTAACGTAACAGTTTACATGATGTAGGTTAATGAATCGCATTGAATTTATTAATTAACGTTATATTTAGAAGGAATTAACGAGAAAAGACTAATTTTATTACAAAATTGGAAATGAATGCAAAAGAAAGAGAAATGGTGAAGTGAAGGTGAGTTTTTGAGATGTAGGTTGCATTGGGATTTAATTATTACAAAATTCAAATCTCTTCGTCATCTTTTAAGAGCGGCGGCGGCTGTAAATGAAATATGTTATGTTGTCTAACCCTAATCTTCTGTGCCATGCTGGAACACAGTCATTGCCATGTCATTATTTTTTTTTTCACTTCAACCATATGACAATTACGTGGCAGACGAGGCTGACTGTATTCCAGCATGACCCAAATGTTTTCAGATTGAATCTAGGGTTAGAAGATTGATTTTATTCACAGCCGCCGGCAACTTCATCTCTCACAGAGCGACTGTGTAGCAGATCCATCTCTTACATCTCATAAAGCATCATTTGTGTTGCGATTCCGTTTCTGTGACAGTGTCACAAAGGAAGTGTCATTCTGGGATTCCCGTCTGCAGGTCCCTTTTTTTTTTTTTTGTAAGAGTCCTTGTTCCTTTTGCGTATTGTGTATGTGTTCGTGTGGTGTGGATTGTCATTTGTGTTAAGGTTTTGATTCGTGGGTTAACTTCTAGATTAATTTGTGGGACAATGACATGCCTTTATTTGGTGTTTGGGAATTGTGTTGGAGCATATTCAATTGTGTATGTTTTTAGCTATGTTTGCATTTTTCTAGTGTCTTGGATTTTTAAGTGTTTCTACTGCAGTACGTGTTTATCCATGTTGCATTATGTGATGACCTGTGTTTTGGGTTTTGAACAAAAGTTTTTAGTAACTGATATGGGAAAGGAATGAGTTGAAGGAATAATATTTGTTCTTTGTGTTTAGGTTTTTTTTTTTTGGCATAATGTGTGAATGGGATGATTTTAGTTATATTTTATCATTGGTTTTGTTAAGATTTTGTACTATTGAGCAATTATGCAGAATGTTTTAGATTGAATTCATGTAATGAATAGGTTAGTTTGAAGGTAGCTATGGCTGAGGTTGACTCAACGAATATAAGACAAATGACTTGTTTTGTTCAAGTTAATTGAAGAATGTCTGATTTCCAAAGGGAGAAGTTAGAGAGACATCTCTTTAAGTGATGAAATCCTCCTCAATGGAGCATCTTTCAATGTCCTATTACAATTGTGGCAGATGAAGTATGGTATTGATGTTTAAGATATAAATGATGGATTGGATAAATGGTGACCCTTCTGTTTTTATTCTTTTACAGGATTTGCAAGATATTCTTGATAGATGTAGAAAGTTTCCTTTCCCTAATGGAATCCTCATTATCAGAGCATCTTTCAATAGATGTCTAAGTCAAATCACTGACAAAACTTTAATCAAGTCTTTAAAGTTATAAATCCACGCAATTTTGTTTTAGTTTTAACCAATTCTGGTTAGTTTTTGTCATATTCTTCCATCTTCATCATGAGCTGTAACTTAACCTTGTGAAAGATTGATTAATCAACAAGTTGTGAAAGATTGATTAATCAACAGGTTGTGAAAGATTGATTAATCAACAGGAAAAAGCTATGAAAAAATATTTCTTATTCCGTTTACATGTGTACCCTTCATAAACTGACAAATTTCTCCTTACATGCAAAGATTAAGGTGTTTTGCAGGTACCACGAGCCTCTTATATATCAACACCCCTACACCTTTGATTACAATTCATGATGATTTCTTAGATAGTTATGAGTTAATATTTATTCTTAGATGGTTATGAGATAGGTAGTAACAAGTTTCCGAAAATTAATGGTCAATCATATTCTCAGAAACTCAGGAAACTGTTATATTCTCAGAAAAATGAAGAACATAAGTCAAAGATGTTTATTTTTCCCATTTTGAATATTAGAAACCTAATTTAATTGAACAATGAAGAGGTTATAATAATTTCTTTTATTTCCTTAATATTTGATTTTCTTATCTTTTTCCCTCTAGCTGAAAAATCATAGAGTTTCTTTTAAGAAATTGAGTTCAGAAGGAAGAAACTAGTGACACAAATACTAGGAAACTATAAAGGTTGTGGCTAAACATTTATAATTTGAGAAGATGAAAAGGTAAATTGGTATAAAATGAATTTTCTCAAAATCCTATTAAATTTAGGTAGATGAGTAATAAAATTTCTGAATTAAAGAGTTTAATGATTTCAATAACAGTTAGATATTGAAAAAATCATATAAAACATTGTCTGAGATATTTAGTCAGTTTTATATTTTTATCAGCAATTTATATAATGATATTTTCAGGAACATTTTAACTTATAACAAAGTTCTCTTTTAACAAAAAAAAATATATATATATATATAATATCTTGAATGTGCTAGTGACATGTTTCCTTAATCTTAGTTTTTCTCTCTTGATTGTTTTATTCCATAAAAGTTTTCCTTTAAAAAATAATAATAAATCATATTTTGAGGTTCAAGATTTCTTACGGAAAAAGTTGTACTTGCAAAACATAGCTTTAATTCTATCACGTGGAAATTGTATATGATAAAGATGATTGTGATTTTTCTTTGTCCTTCCCACAAAAGTTGTGTACGTTGAATATTCTAATATTAAAATTGTATATAATAAAACTAATTTCTAAGTTTTTTAAGGTAAAGTTATGCATCATGATTTTTGTTTTCTTTTAAAGTAAAGTAGTATTTGTTATGCATGACTCTTGTATAACAATAAAACAGTTAAATATGGATAATAAAATAATTTAAACAACTTTATTTTTCCACTATCTTTTGTTTTCTTTTTTTCCTATACTCTTAAATCCACCCCTGATCCGAAAACAGCCCGTAAAGAAAATAAACTTAGCAATATCTATTAGTGGAGAGGTGAGGTAATTAATTGAAAGATAAAGACGCTAAATTTCAGTATAGATTATTAAAATAATCTTTCACCATTTATGTTTTATTTAGTTTGAGTTTTTATTTTTTTTAATTTCAATTTACTTTATATTTGTAAAGTGATGAAAAGAGCTTGTGACAGGTTTTAATGGCGCCTATAACTAAGAAAAATACTTCATCGTTTCTCTTCATTCCAAAACATAAACATCTAAAAGACAATTTTTTTCCTCAAATGTTGGTCGTTTCTTTGTTTGGTTTGGGCAGAATCCTTGTCACCCTTTCCGCCAAAACCACTCAATCTTTTTCCTCAAAACATCATCCAGGTTTTGTAAAAAATAACACTTTTTTTTCTATCTCAATCACAAATAAACTTCCTACTTTCTTTTCTGCTTCAGTGTCTCAACTTGCAGCCTCTATGAGCAGCAAAAGAACCAGAAAAAGCTTGCAGCTTCAACAAGTTCTCGAAATTGAAACGGAAAACCATCAGAAAGTGAGACTTTCACTTTCATTGTTGTTTGAACTTTTCTGACCTGGGAATTTCAATTTTCAAAACAGAACTTTTGAATCCTTTAATTGGTCCCTTATGAAAACTCTCCAATTGTGATATGAACCTGTTAACTGAATCTTCAAGAGTAAGTTTCATTCTGATGACGTGTGAGTGAGTTTACGCTCATGCAGGAGATCTCAGGATTTGCACGTGCACGCGCAAGATCAAATGAATTGGTTCCAAGTGGTGAGTGTCTCTTTCCTCTGGGCTGTGTCCTTGGTTCAGAAAGCTTGAATTTTGCAGTTGATGTAAGTAGGTGAAGCCCCTGAGAATTGGGAAAAGGTTCTTCAAGGGATTCGCCAAATGAGGAGTTTGGCAGATGAACATGAACCAGTTGGGGAAGATGCTGATAATAGTGTACCTCCCAAGGTCTATCATTCTCGTTGAACTAATCTATAACCTATTTGCTGTCTCCTATTAGAATTACTCATTAATACAAGTTTTGAATCCTGAATTGGTTCGCTTTTCACATGGAGTTTCTATTAACTACTGTGATTATTGGAGCATTATTTTCTTCTAATTTGAGCATACTGTATGAAGCATGATGGTATGGATAAATTTACCCTTACGTAAATTCTGATTATTACAACTAGGAAAGAAGATTTGCTGTGCTGGCATCTTCCTTTTTATCAAGCCAAACTAAAGAGCATGTTACTGACGGTAAGTATAATGCCTTATAGAGTTTATGGACTCTCTTGGTTTTCTTTTGTTGTTAGCTTGCAGTATTCAGACTCCTTGATACTAATATTACTTTTTCTTAGACATTAAAGTGAGTTTGAATCTCATATTGATTAGAAATGAAAAAGTTAGGTAACATATAAAAATGAAAAAGTTAGATAATATATAAGTAAAATTCAACGTGGTGTCATAATCTCGTATATGAGTTAGTTACCAGCTTAATGGTGTCGACTTCTCCTCTCCCAAATCATGTTAATCACCCGCTTTATGATCATATTCAAAGTTGCTTATTTAAACTGTTTTAGATTTTTAATTACAAGTGTGTACTTTTAAGAGTAGGGGCAACTCAACGTCTTCATGAGAATGGCCTGCTTACTGCTGAAGCAATGAACAAAGCCGATGAAGAAACCATCAAAAAATTGATTTACCCTGTATGTTCCTTGCCAAAGTACCTATGGTAGCTGCATGAAACCATTTTCTCATGTGATTCAAATCATCTGGATTTGGTGGCAAATGAAGGATGCTACCTTTGAGGCATCCATTATTTCCATAATTTTCATGCTAGCATGTCAAATTCTTTCGTTGTTATGTACCATATTAATTAAATACCCATGCTTATACTTTATAGTATTATTTTTCAAGGTGGGATTTTACAGAAGAAAAGCCAGTAACTTGAAGAAAGTTGCTAATATTTGCCTCATGAAGTATGATGGAGACATACCTAGCTCAATTGGGGAACTACTCTTGCTGCCAGGAGTAGGTCCTAAGATTGCTTATCTGGTACGTACAAAATGCTTTTCTATTTCAAACATCCCTTTTCCTTTTCCTCTTTAAATTCACTTTGTTAGTGGAAGTATAGGTTATGATTATTGCATGGAACAATGTCCAAGGGATATGTGTAGATACTCACGTCCACCGCATTTGCAATCGTCTTGGGTGGGTTTCGAGATCAGGCTCAAAACAGGTTCATACAAGTTTGGTGGCATCACACATTTTGCTAGAAAGTTATTTGATTCTAATGTTACAAGGTGAAAGTTATTAATCCTCTTCCATTTGCTAGAAAACGTTGACACCAGAAGAAACCAGACAAGGGCTGCAACGATGGCTTCCGAAGGAAGAATGGGTTCCAATAAATACTCTTTTGGTATGCTAAGCTCATTTCTTTTGGCTGATAAAATAAAAAAGTTCATATCTTTTGACTGTATGGTTACTTTGGGTGCCATGCTATTCTGTTTTTACTGCATTATAAAAAGCATGTTGGAGCTTGTTTATCCTTGTATCTTATGTTACAAAATTGTGTATAATCATTCTCTGAGTTGAATACAAACAGGTAGGATTTGGACGATCAATTTGTACTCCTCTAAGGCCTCACTGTGGAGAGTGTCTTGTAAGTAACTTCTGTCCATCAGCATACAAGGAGGCTTCAAGCTTTTCAGCCAAGTCCAAAAAACTCATATTGAACAATAAGCCTTAATCTAGCCTATTGGAGCTGATCAACTTTTTCTGAGGTTCATGATTTGATTCCTTTGAAATAAGAGAAAAATAAGTGACTTCAATGTGGATAAGAACATCAAGTATTGATCTTCTAACACCTGCATGTACATGAAATATTAAGAATTGATATACTGAAATTATTTATTGCTGAAATATTGCTTTCAAGGTTTAAACAAAATTTCTTCTGATTATAAGATAATAACTTTACTATCAGGTTAGGACTGCAAAATCTTCTTTCTACAAATTTTGAAAATAATACTTATTATAACATCTCCCAGAACTTTATTCATGTATTTGATTTATTAGATGTTGGTTTTTGAGATTAACATGAGGATGGACACGTAGTTTTGTGAAACTGTAATTATAATTCTCTTATAAGTTGGCTACAAAAGGTTAGTGGTTCCCGTATGTTATAGTAATTTTAGTTGACACAGATCTTTCTCCTTCAAATTTACCAAACACCACGCACATATATTTATGCTGTTTAGACTTCAAATCTAATTATATTTAACAACTTTTTATGGGTATGTTGTAAAACATAGTAAAATTTAGCATACTATAAGAATAATTAATTACATTGATGTTAATTGTTATAGACAGAGTTAACAACTAATGGGCATTTGGTCTAGTGGTATGATTCTCGCTTAGGGTGCGAGAGGTCCCGAGTTCAATTCTCGGAATGCCCCTCCATCGTTTTTAAAATATTTTCTATACGTTTTCACGGATAATAGAAGAACTTAATGTATATTATATTTTAATATGTATCTCAATTTAATTTATGTAATAGAACTTATGCAAGTAATAGAACAGACTTAAAATAAAATTTTTAATTTATTAAATACTCAACTTAAAAAAATTATTGATGGAGAAAAATAAAAGTATAAGAATATGATTTTAGATTAATTATTATCTTTTAAATAAAGTAGACAAATAAATTGATTGATGGTAACTTTTAATGTGAAATTTGTGGAAGTAACATGATTGGGTGAAACAGAAAAAAAGGAGGTGATAATAATTTAAAAGTGAAGTTTTTCAAGTACAACAGGTCAAGAGACCAAACACACAGAAGAGAAAGTTAAATACGATTTCAGTATAAAACTATACGATTTCTGTTTAAAAATATACTAAAAGCATACTTTTTCAATACAATTTCACTCTTATTTTAAAAAATAATTAATATGAAATCGTATTAACAAATAAGTTTTCAGTTTTTAAATTAAAAAGTGAAATCATAAGTTGGAAAACACCATTTGTACATTTTACAAATATTTTAAATTACTTCCATTTCGGTAATTTTTAAAAAAATGCACCAATTTAGTAAACAAAAACACACTTTGGTCTACTTGAATTCAAAGGAGCACAAAAATATTTCGTGAGTTTTTTTTTTTTATTTCGAACACAAAACCATGTTATAAAATGAGCCAAATTTAAAAAACTATTAATATAGACATATACTATACCCAGCTTGTAGTCCTACTCTTATTCTTTCTCTCACTTCCTTCGCACTTCCACCCTATTAAACCTAGCATGATCAGGAGTCAGTAAAAAAATCTTCAATCTCGTGAAATAAGACATAATGGTCATCAATCTTCAATCTTGTAAAAATGGATGTGGTGTAAAAATGAAATCTATTTTCCACACAAACAAACTTACCCTAATGATACAGGTATCTTCTCCCCGTATCTTAGGATTACTTGAAAGCAAATTTGATTTTTTTTTTTTTTTTGGTTAACAAATATTATTCACATACTCATGATGATTTCAAAAGTATTTTTAATAAAAAAAATATTCCTAATTTATATAGTTGTATAGCTTAAATTTATGGTTATCGTTTATTAAAATATTTAGAAATACTCACTTTATGTATCATTTATAGTTTTTATTTCTTATAATAAGTAAAATCTCCATTTATGTTTGTCATTCTGGAATATTGACTTAAAAATGAATGAAAGAATAAGAATAGTAAAACAAATGAAAAAAGATGAAAGATATTCGATCGTGATTAAATAATAAGGGGGGAAAGTAAAGTAAAAAAAAATGGTAGAAACGATATTAATATTTGTAATATCTGTACACCGTATGATTTATATTGATGCATAATTTTATAATACAAATTAAAAATATAATCTCATGTCAATACAATTTTTAAAGTACGATTATTTTAATGACAAGAGGTTTAAGAAGTAGAATTTGAGTTGAATGCACTAAAAATATAAAGATACTTTACATTATTTTTAAGTTATAAATTATTACATATGATATGGCGAGTATATTCTTTTTATTAGTGATATGATGAGTACATTAATTTTTAAGATAATTAGTTTAGAAATTATTCTCTAATTAATTAAACGTTAATTTTATTCACACACATTTAAGTATTATATAAAAAAATAAACAAAAATACTTATCAAGAATTCAAATGAAGAATATATCACAATTATGCATTTTATCTTTACATGTTATGTCTTCAATTTTTTGTCTAACTTCACATCTATATCATAAGAAATATTTTAACACTACCTATCAGTTCTTCGGAACCGACTGATTAGTTGGTTATCAAATCACAGGTAATCTCCGGCGGGCGCTGCTGTATAAATCGTTGCTTCTCCTCATTTTCCCAAAAAATTTATTTGTTGGATTGCGAATTGTTAATCTAACAATACATAGATCCTCCAGATTCGTTAATTTTAATTTTTAAATAACTTACTGTATTCACTAAATATAATATAGATAAGCTAGGGATGATTTATGGATCCAATTTGAACCCAAAAGAAAAGACAAGAATTTCTTACTGTGCAGAGACTAAACTATTTTTGCTTTTCAATCCATACACTCAAAATGACAGTAATGACATGATCAAAATAAATAAAACTGCATTAAAAGAAACAACATGACAACATCTGAAAAAATTAGGTATCACTTCCAATAACTTAGGTAAAAATTACACATGACAGAGTTGTCCTTTAATAACTTTGGTACTAGGCTGATAGAGGAAGCCTGCTCTTGCGCCAAATCCAATAGTTGGTTCTAATAGGATCGACGTGTTCTAGGATAGAACAAATCTTTCGTGCTATATTTAAATTTTGATGTTCCCCTCTCCCATCATCATCATCATCTAAATCGTGTTTATCCACATCTACCGCACTTACAGCGTCAATGGCATTTCTCATGTCTTCATTTGGTTGATAACCAAAGCATATAAGATCCAAAACAGTGCCAAGAGCAAACAAGTAGTTGCTCTTAGTTCTCAAAACCTTTAAACACACAGAAGAAACTTGTGCATCATTTACCCATGAAGGGGTTTCACCTTTATAAAGTCCTCGTAGATATCTCCACGAGCTTTCATTTTCAGGGTGGGATATAATGGCATCAACGGTGTACAGCACTTCAGACTCTCTCATAGCTTTTAGCCCGCCCAAGAAAGGAGACCTTGTTACGACAAAATATCTCTGAAAAAATTATTAAATGTTAATTTCCTAAATTAAGAAAAGAAAAAGAAAATTTTCTAAAAGTAAAATAGATCTGCCATGAACATTAATAACTTTACCCCTGAGCATATTATATTACTCAATGATTTTACTTCTTCGTTAATTAATTAGGCAGGGTAACAAGACAACAAGTGTCAAGAACAATATGTGGCAAATCTTTCCTTTTTAACAATTCTTATAGCAGAGTTTAGTTGATTCACACCCATATAATAAATTTGAGACCTCACTCTTGTTTCTCACGAAGTTAAATCATCCTATATCTTCTGAGGAAACTGCATCATATGTAACTCTTTCTTCTTACGAAACAACATTTTACATGCAAATCTTTATTAAGATAAAACCACGATTTTCTAGTAACATGTGTCATTAGTTATTCAAATAAAGAAGATTTTTACTTTCCATAATTCTATTAATCAACACTTAAATTTCTTCAATCAACACTTAAATTTCTTCAATCAACAGTAAACATAACATATGTTTGTGAATCATCAGTAATATATTTTTTTATTAAATATAATAGTTTTTAGATTTTAGAAATTTAAAAAAAAAAAAATCTATGCGTATTAGATATTATCATTGAAATAATCTTTATCAATTAATTTAATTTTCCACAATATTTTAATTTAATTTCTTACATTTTTATAATACACCTGTGCATTGCATTGAATTCCTAATGGCTAAATTATCGAAGAGATTGAACCACAAATCAATTTACTTTAGAGATCTTATGTTTGTAAAAAGCCTACAAGAGAATAACGACTCATTAGCTTAAATTAAAGTTGATACGGAACTTTAACAAAATACAAGGAAGATAGTTACTTTTCAATTGTAATTATTCGAAATGTAAGATTAGGGGTACGAGGGCGTGTGAGAGAAGGCGTCTGACCTCAATTAGTTAGGTAACAATCCATAATGAGTATTTATGACATGTCATGTCTAGACTAAACATAACAGGTAACATAGGTTCATACCTGATTCCAAACAGAATTATTAAAAATGTCTTCTTCAAGAAGTTCTGAGCAATAATTAAGTTCATCTTCCCATCCTCCAAGTTCTTGAAGAACCCACTGTCCACGCAACAAAAGAAGGGTTTCAATAACTAAACTACGCGTCAGACAAAGATACAAATGCTAATTGTGAGCATTTAGATTTGTGGTGACAATATGAGAAACGAACCTGTCTATGCGACCATGCATGATAATGTTTGGCGTCACTAGAGAGTATATTTTTGGTGAACTCAAGCTCATCCTTTCTAGCTTCAGGTCCTAACTTCTCAGCAACCCATCGTCTATGATGCCTACAAAACATCTGGCATGAAGATCAATATGATGATGTGTGTAAAAAATAGACGTTATACTCAGAAGCACTTCAATTCACAACAACAACATAAAAGCACATGATTTACAGAAGAAACGACTACCAAATACCAAACATAGCATACAGAAGAATCATGGTAAAAATGTTTTGCGCAGCTGGAATGGCTAGTTATTATGAACAAAGAAGCATTTCAAAGCACCTACTTCAAAGACACCACAGATCATAAATTTTCACAGTATAAAACCTTTTTTTAAATAAACTTCTTTATAAGCATTTACCGGAGAAGAAAATAAGAAGATAAAATGAATTGTGCTTCTCGTGTGAGCTAAAATCAACTTATACCCCTAACTTTAATAGCACTTTATTTACTTTAACTTATCCAAAAACTAAAGTGCACGAGTTGATTTTAGCTAATGAACAAGTTCTACCTTCTTATTTTCTTCTCTTTCATAAAGAAGTTTACCAAAACAAAGTCTATGACCAAATTTACTTAAATGAAAAAGACAAATATATATTTATTTGATTCCTAACTTATAACAAAATCCTTATAAACACCAATCTTACGGAAACAGTAATTGCAGAAGTAGATTTTAATTTACGTGCAAATTTTGATTCAACGGTATTTTCTAATCTTATAATAGTTGTTGAACAAGCTAACAGGATTGCCGATCGCAATAATGAAGTAGCGGCAAAGTAACGAACAAAGAACAGAACAGAGCAGAGCATCTCACCACATCTGATAATTTTTGGAATTTCCAGCTGCCATACGCTCCACAAACTCCAGTTCACTGTGCAAGTCAACTTTTAGCGACTCAAGTAGCAACCGCCGGAAATGCCACACCTGCAAAACAAACCACAGGCAGATTTATAGCGGAGGAAAATTGAAACGCGATTTGAATTTATTTAGGTTGTGATAAAAACGTACAGTGTAATTGCCGGAGTTGAATTGGATAGCTTCAGCGGTGAGAGCGAGGGCGCGAGGGGAGCGTTCATCGGCGAAGTAAACGGCGCGAAAGTAATCCATGACTTCGGCGAATTCTTGCGTGTACTGGATCGGAACGACGGGGTTTGGGCCGTCGTTTTGCGGAAGTGGAGTGACATCTGACCACTCCGGTCTCTTCCTGAGCGGCACGCGTTTCTGCTTCTCCTCTTCCACTTCAACACTCCCAGATTCCATCCTTCGATACTCTTCTTCACTTCGCTTTACTCTCTCGCTCGAACCTTCAATTTAGATTGGGGTTTTACCTTTTTTTTTGCTTTAAGAGTCTTGGGCTTTTGTGCTTGCTTTTATTGGCCCAACTCAGTTTCTCTACAACCGAAAGCCTGTCTGACGTGTCACGGGAATGTGATTCCTTTCTTTTACCTTCGGAGAAGGAAACTGAGGGAGGCTTCACTCTTCGCATTTCATTAAATTTATTTATTTTGAATTATTATAAATTAGTTAATTGGTTCTTGCTAAAACAATTGGAAGAAATAGTATTTAATATTTTCAACACAACCTTCAATGTCATTACGCACTTTTAATTTACTTAACCAATCCTTGTGACTCGATTCTATGGTTAAAGTTATTCCTTGCCTCTAATATTAAGTGTCGTCACAATAAATATATATTAGTATTTTTTAATAAAACAAATCTTACTTTTAATTCTTTAACCAGTACCTTTAGTATGCCTGTTAATATTTTTTTACAATGTTACTTCCTTCTTTTCATGTTTAGGATTATTCATCATACATGGATTAATTTAAAACGGTGTAGCTAATTCTGGTATGCCCTATATATTTTCATTCTCTCATAAATATATAAGATAATAATTAATCTAAAATAAATTATTTTTGCTTGGAAATTCTAAAACATAATTTGTTTTAAGAAAAAAAAAGGATAATATATATAATTTTTAGAAAAAATAGAGTATTGGGGATACAAACAGGGAAAAGTAACTAATGTTTAAAGCTGAAATAACACTTGTTTCAAAGTTTATTTTTTTCTTGCCAACACAACACTATTATAAGATGAAGGAAGTCTTTGCAAAATTAATTGTTGGATTGTCTTTAGTATGTATTGTGAGAAAATTATAACCCTTTACTATATTGTGAATAATCCTTTATAATATTTTCTCACTAATCTTAATATTTTACGTATATAAAATAAAAAATATTGGTAAAAGTATGTAAAAAGTCAATAATTTATTTATCAAATAAAATGATTATAAACTAATTTATAGTTAAGTACTGCATTGGGTAGTATACATCAAAAGTGACAAATCTTACGAAAATATTATAATTACTTTATCACAATTTTTAATATATATCTAATATAATTTTTATTATTATTTTCCTTAACTTTTAGCAATAATATTAGGACACTAATAATGAATATCTTCGGAATTACTGTATTCGTTTTCAAACCTGGTTGTCGATTTTTGCTTTAAATTACATCGCACCTTCTCACTCTAATATGGCGTTCTACTCAAATCCAGCCAGCTACGTACAGTGTTAGCTGAAAATGATGCACGTGCAATAAAAAATGGTAATATATTCCAATATCTGAATTTCTTTTCCATCGAGATAAGTATGCAAAATAATTAGAGTAAATCTCCACATTAATCCTCGTGATTGTAGAATCATATATTAACTCCTAAGATTTTAAAAATTCTCCTATTAGTCTATCACTTTAAAGATATTTTATTACATTATTTTCTGCTATCGTTTTACCCTAAAAAACTAAAATGAATGTCACCTTATAAAATCAAAGAATAACAATTTTTAAAATACCAAGGACTAAAATGTTCAACCCAAACAGTCTCGAGGATTAATGTGCTAATTTACTCAATGAAACGAGGCAGTTTCACGCTGATGATGCACATAAACTGATCATTCAAATTCAGACCTCCATTATTGCTAAGCTATAAGAAAAATGGAGAAATTATAGATTTAAAAAACAAAAGAATGCCTGTGATTCACATTATAAAAGGTATGGTGTCATTAGAATTTTTTATCGTATATCTGCCAAGGTAGTATCTGGTTTTCGAATTCTCGTTTACTTGTGAAAGAACTTCCAGATATCCCTGTCAGCCAAATCCTTGACTAAATGTGCTCCAAAAATGCCCTCCTCATCTATCAGACTTCTTAGTTGTCGTACTCCATTACTGAATCCAACATAGTGCCTCTTGGTAGGAGCTAGATATACCACACCATATGGGGGCCTCAAGCACTGATATCAAAAGGAAAATACAAGAGAGGAATTAAAGTTACGCGGTTACAATTTGAAACTCGATTTAATATTAATAATTCAGTTAAAATAGAAAAGGAGAAACTTTGAAAATCAGGGCAGAGCCATAGTTATAACTGCATCATTATAAATACGCTGCTACTGCCCAAGGCTAAAAATAAATCAACAAATGAGGGTGGAAGACACAACTCATATCTAAGCACATGATGATCATATGCCACATATGTGATGTTTAACAAAACAAGAAAATAAGGAAAGCATTTACAAGATTTTCAGTAAGTATAGACAAGCAAGCATAGGAAAACAAACCTTCTTAATAAGTGCATACAGCTTCTTCAAAGAGGTAATAGTATATGGAATCTCTGTCATTAAGATAACATCATAGCCACCCTCTCCTTGATCCGCCTCACTGCCTCTTTCCCATGCTCGACTTCCTGAGAGCTTCCTAGACCGTCTTGAGTAAGATTCATGACCAATGATGCTACCATCTTGGCTACTACATCCTTCCATAAAATCTTCCTCAGAAAAACTCAAACTCATTCCAGGCATAACTTCATATCCATCACTTTTCACAATAGACAGCACACTCGGTAATTCTTCCCAGTCCCCAGCATAAAAGTTAACGGATGGTGCCAGAGTCTGTCTTGAAGGAGTCAGAGGAGATTCAGGCTGTCGACTCTGCCTATCACGGGCTTGCTTGAGATTAGCAAGGACATTTGGTATAGTTGTGCATCTTACAGTTTCTGCACTCTGATCTTGAAAATGCACCACAGAAGCTCCCTGTTAAATAAAGAACCAAATAGAGGACAGATCATGTTATTTCCAAAGAGTGAGTTTCTTTGAATATGCAGGTAAAAATTTTACTCATTGCTAGTTATTCTCCCCAAAACACTACGATTTTCTCGTATTGCTATTTACTTGATTCTCTGTCTGTAAAATTACCCGAAAAAAAACTGAAACTCTTGGCAATCACACCAAGAAGACAGTATAATTCAAGCAATCAAATGACAAATAACCACCGCCTACAAAATTTAAATTTCCGTTCATGTCTATCAATTTCCTTTATGAGAGCATCTACCTAATGTATTCCTTCCAGCTTATACATAATAGACTAGTGACAAAATGAACCAGTAAAAAGATTAAGTGATACCCCAATCCAAACTGCATACCTTCAAGCAAGCGAAAATTCCAGGCAGTCCATAGTTGCAACTGAGCTGCAAAATACACGAAAGCAAAGAGATTTGTAAATTACGAATAACCAATACTACCTTTAGTCCTTTTTATAAGAAATAAACGATAGTGTTTTTAACACACTGACTTGTTTTTTTATAATAAGGAGCAGGGGGAATAGAACATACATGATTGAAAAATAGGGATAAAGGAAGAATAAAAGAAGACAATCTCATAGATGTAGCTGAGATTTTGAGCATTTGAAAAGTGAGGAAAGGACGAATGCAGTGCAAGACTTGAATAAGATCAAGTTAACAGTAGCAAGCAATAAAATCTTCATGCACAATATACCTCAAGTACTCTTTTTCCTCTGAAAGTCAGTTGCCCATCACGAATCTCATGCTTAAGAACACTAACAAGATCAATGGAACTACTCCAGGATTTCAGATAACCTACAAAGTCAAATGAGTAAATTTGATAACATCAGTCCTTCATATTCGTGAGACAGTAAATTACATGCATATAGCAAAAGCATAACTGTGAAAAGACATTTTCCTCAACACGAATCTTGTCATTATCTTTCTTCTGATTTAATATGGATTTGGGGCTTGGTTAAATTTTTTTAGTTAACCTGACCTTAAAGATTTGTCACTTTCCTTTCATGCCAAATAATATTTTGGCTTAAGAATTATTGTAACATAATAAGGATATATGCTGTATTAATTCTCAAGTATGCTACTTTTATGGAGGTATGAAATTGGAAGAAAATGCTTGTTCGCAAGAAAACATCAATCATGTATCCAATCCCTACAAGTCCGAAACATCAACTACATACCGTCAGGTTTCAAGGATATTGCCTCCGAGCCACTGAATCCAACAATATCAGCAACACTAACTAAACCCTGTCAGAGGTTTAAGAGAGCATCAGTGTTAAACTATAAAACAGACTGATACAAAAGAAAACGTTATCTTAATCTTGTTGAAGATAAGATTTACACGAGGAAACTTTCAAAAAGAATAAATGAGACAGTCTTCAAGAAAATAGAAAAATATTAGGTGTTATTAAAAAATATTGAAAAGCCATCGTGTAAAACACTTCAAAAGAATAAACCATGGAAATGTAACCAAAAGATCTTATGTCAGTATGACTTAGCAGACAAATTTTGTTATCGAAGCATAATTTTTATGAAACCAATGCATCTCACACATCAATGTCAAGATATAAAACTTACATCCATTGTATTGATATTTATTACAAAAAAGACAACAACAAAAATCTAAAACCCTTTTCTATAACACCAAACTGCCATAAAGAATTGTACATTTAGGAGACACGCCATCCGACTCAGCCATCCTCAACAAAACAAATACTAAAATACGAACCACATTAAGATGTACCTTAAAATGATCCATATTCTCCCCATTATCCTTGTCAGCGTGAAGTGCCTGCAAATCACGACAAATTTAAATCAGCGTCACACTTTTCAACCACAACATTTTCTAGAGCGTTGAGTGGTGGTAGTGATACAATAGCCGATTGTAGAAACAGGAATTGTACCTTGGAAGGGATAATCTCCACGGCTGGAGATGGGAGATGAACATCTTTCTCAGGAATCGAGGATATGCTGAGACTTCCACGATCATGAGGCACTAATCCAGGTAAGCACTGTGCAAGTAACGCCGGTGCACGCATTGCAGCTGATATTAAGACCAATCTCCTGCAATAACTGATAACATGAGCCACTCTAACAAATTACTAATTTAAATATAATACATAAAAACAAAAACAATAATAGCCAATAATCACAAACATTCAGTGCGTTTTACTGTGACCGAATCGCGCGATCATAAAGCAAGAAACAAAATCATAACCACAAAATAACTTTAAGCCAATTTAAAGAAAAGAAAGAGAGAGACTATAATTTATAAACTCGAAACACAGTTTGAAGCAGTCAATTACACACAAAAATACAGAGAAATAAAAGTTGTTTCAGTCTCTGAGCTAAAAAGAGGGGAAAATTGTGGCCAAAAGGAAAAGACAGTAGCAGGTATCGAATTAACACGGCGCTTCAAATCGAAAGTGCCGCGGCCAGTAAGAAAAGAAACTTGAAAATTTAAGCGATGCAAATTAAAATAGCGAAATTAAACAACACCTTAACAGAAATTGGAAGTGGAATCGCACGAGAGAAGGCGGAATAATAGACGATCAGGAAGAGAAATTATTGTTAACAATAATAATAAAACGAATTGAGGGAAAACGAGAATTGAAGGAGAATGGAGCGAGAGAGAAGAGTACCTGAAGAGAGAAGCGAGAAGAGGTCAATGGCAGTGTGAAAGAAGAAGGAGGATTTGGATTTAGTGAGGAACGAAAAAGAGCCAAAACTTCGAAGTTGCAATTTGTAAAGAAGAAAGGAGAGCAGAAACAGAGAAGGTTCGACGTTAAAGGCCTGCACTGAGGAATTTCCCAAAATGCCCTTTCCTTGTATGTACGTTGTATGTTTTTCGTTGGACGATTCCGGTGTGGGGCCAGATCATATCACACGCTTGTCTCTAGACTACACCTTTTTTTTTCACTTTTCTTCTTTTTGGTAATTAAATTAATATTAACTTAAATAGTTCCTTCTCATTAATCATATGTTTCATTCCATAAAAGTGAAATATAAAGGAAATTAAAAAGATATAATTTTACTAAAACCAAATTATTAATATCATTCTTTTAATCTCTAATTCATTTTTAACGCAGGTTTAACACAATACACTTTAAATTTTATTTTCAGTGTAATATTTTATATCTATTATATTATTATTATTATTATTATTATTATTATTATTATTATTATTATTATTATTATTATTATTACATTTCAACTAGTTGAAACCAGTATCTTTATGATTACATTACTTTAAATTTCACCTTGATATTAAAAAAAAACATGTCAATTATATTTTTAAAATGTTTATATTAGAAAATCACATTGCTATTTTGAAGTTGTTGCTTATGAGATTCCTTGATTATCTTCTCGAGACTTGACATCTATAGTCTATATTTCTTTATCTTCTTTTTCAATGAACTCTGCCATTTTTTCAGTTTTCAAATTTAGGTAAGATCTGTGCAAAGATCTTTGGGGCACTGACCACATGATAATCATTTATATATTAAAAAAAAATATTTATCTATTGTTTTTTAATAGGGCACGGCTAATGAGGTCTCAATTAGATGTTCACATAGGTATATTTTATTTATGATTGGAAACTTTAATGTATACGGTTGATAATCCTCCACCGATATGTTTGTTCATAAACCAATGTGTATGTATTGAGGTATATAATTGAGTAAATGTTCGATATTTAAAATAATAACTAAAAATTAAATATCATTATTACTAATCAACGTAAAAAAAATTATTAACGACAATATCAGTATGAAAAGTTGATAAAAGAACATATTAAACCTACACAAGCAATATTTCTTTATGTAAATAGTGCAATACTCCGAACCAAAAATACATTTCCAAGTCAAGTCTTAAATACTTTGAATACTGATCTAAGCATTGAAAAACTCTTTACAGATGTATCAGTATTGCAACACTTTTTACAGATATCTTCACAATCACTGAAAAAAAAAAAAAACAACAACAAAGATCGAATATTTGAAGACCGATCGTAATAAGATTAATTTAATTTTATCAAATAATTTAAAGTTAATTAAAAAGTTGACTTATAAGCCTCCAACTCGTATCTTAGTTATATTTTATGAGCTAACTTTTCAACTACTTCTACCAAATATATCATTAAACATGTCTGTCGTTAGTTAACTTTTTTATGCATGGTTTGGTATTTTTTCACCTTAGTTTATTTGTACCAACCACTTATAAAAAATTAAAAATAAAAAACTTAATCATTTATCTTTAAACACTATATATATTTATCATTATTAGTTAGCATAAGTAGTAGGGACTTATGTCTCATAACCGAGTAACATAAAATTTGATTTTAATTAATACTAATAATAATAATAATAGTAATAAACTATATTGACATCCGACAATAATTTTAGGAAATTAAAAAATATCATAAAAAAATATATTGTTGCAGTATTCTTATAAAGTTGTACAGGTATCATATGAATATCGGTTTAATTTGTTCTTAAAAAAAGAATTTGAAAGTTTTAGAAAGATGAAGATTATCGTGAGATTAAATTGGCTCAATTTAAAGAATGAAAACGTAATTAATATTTTATTTTTGACAAAGAAATGAAAAGATAAAATAAAATGGGTGGTTGTTGTTGAGTTTTGTTCTTGTGTTTGCATTTATTTACCTGCCGAATCCCTTCAATTATTTAAAGTTAGTTTTTTTTTTTTTTTTCA
>Ga0209489_101059_pt1 | contig 55879 bp, 32 predicted proteins | sample SiratrowhiteBW_FD_187527 | JGI IMG/M metagenome (GOLD analysis project Ga0209489, IMG submission 187527) | Root nodule microbial communities of legume samples collected from California, USA - Siratro white BW (SPAdes) (version 2) | ecosystem: Host-associated > Plants > Roots > Nodule | place... | reverse complement strand
GACCTATCGTCTTCCTGAAAACCAATTAAGTATGCCCCTACCAGAGACTAACATCTAATCCAATACCCAAGACTTAGATTCAGCAATTCTAAGAGAAAGGATCAATCCAATACCCAAGACTTAGATTACCAGCGAATCTAAGAGAAAGGACTAATCCAATACCCAAGACTTAGACTGCCATTTGAATCTAAGAGAAAGGACTAATCCAATACCCAAGACTTAGACTGCCATTCGAATCTAAGAGAAAGGATCAGAGTAAGCTTAAACATCCAATACCGAGTCTCACCAGCGGTCCCGGTGTGTATGAACTCCCTCACAGCTTCTCACCACCTGATATCTTAGTCTATGTGACTTAGATCATTAGTGAAGCTTGAGGATCTCTGTTAAACATAGGCGTGCTATACTTAATGTACACAAACAAGCACAACTCATACATTATCCCAAATGTATAACATCAACTTCATCATTCAATCATTCACATCAATACTCTTTCAAACCACAAATCATATTGTGCAAGTATCTTTTCATCATCAAAACAATACTTCATTACTCAAAACACAGTTAAGTTAATTATACTAAGTCAAAATAAACAATTAAATTCATTCAAAAACAATTCCTCAATCAATCATGCATAAAGGCATATTTTATTCAATAACTGATCTCAAACTTCTAAAATATTTCAAAGTCTTATCACAAGTCATATTCAATCCATCAAACAACAATCAAAAGTTCTTGCATACTATTTTCTAACATCATTACTCCAAGAAGGTCTATTAATCACACAAAAATCAAGATAATCAAACTTATTCAGTGCTCAAGGACCAGTCAGACCTGCAAGAAAGACTTGAGCACTGATAGTCACATATTCAAGTCTCTATCTGAGTTCTATTTAAAAGTAACTAAATAGTATAAAAATAAGTTACTAGCTTCCCTTACCTGATGAAAATTCCCCAAAAATTCCTCCAAACTAGCTAGTGGCAATAACTCAATCTTTAAGGATCTATAACAAGTCATCAGAACAAAACCAAATTTCAGTATAATCTTAATTAAGTTAAGAGAAATACTTTTCTCAACTGTCCCTACTAAGATTGATGACAAAAACCTAAAGAAAAATAGAGATTAAGGGATCTTTAGAGCAAATACGAACTTACTCTGTTTGAGATTCTGATCGGTTAGAAATGATCCTTAACTCCTTAGCTACTGCAGGGTATGATTAGATATTAAAACAGATGATGTATGGAGGGAGAAAAGTTAGAGAGAAGGGAGAGTGTGGGAGAGGGAAAGAGAGAAAAAGAGAAAGAGAAAAAAATGCAAAGGTGTAGGGGCATTACACACAAACTCCTCCATCATTTTTTTTTGTAGTACACACTCTAACAAATTTTTTTAGCAATCTTGGAAGCACCCTTCCTTGGTCTCTCAGGTTTCGTGTCTGAACACACTCTTTCAACTCATCTATATTATTAGGAAACTCTTATTCCAGCCAATCCACCCAATATTTAGAAACCAACTTATATTCTTCCTCAAACTTAGAAGAAAGAGCTTGACTAAACTGCACCCCTCCAACATCTGATTGCAGCCCTACAAGACATGAACCAACAATGGTTAAGTACAAACTAGAAGAGTTAAAACAAAACCCTTAGACTTCTAAATCAGTAGCCACCATGACATAAAACTTAACCCCAATAAAACCATGAGAAATTTTAGTGATTTTTCCAATAGCTATAGAAGTATTTTTATGTGACCTACTAGGCCTAGGGCGATTGATCCAAATCATCATGATCAATAGAATCTAAGTTAGAAGCATTGTTTTCCAAAATATTTGTCTACTTCTTAAAAACCAAACTTTACATACTAACATCCTATAATGAATTATCTTAAGAAGTAACAAATTTAGAAGTATTATTATCTATATATCCTTGAAACAACAAAATGGAAAATAACTAAGATGGGATTATAATCCATTAATTTTATGCTTAATTAAATTTTAATTACATTATAAATTTCAAATTTTTAAGTGAGTCCATTAAGATTGTTGTTTGATTTTTTCTTTGATACTTGCATCTTACATTTTTTTTATTTTCTCCCAACTCATTAGTCAACTTATCCTTAGAGAAAAGAAATGAGTTGATAGATAGATTACAGGATATTGAAAAGGAAGGGAGTGGAGGAGCAAATTGATGAGTGAATCGAAATAACAATCACATCATTTCATTGACACTAAAAATCAAATGATATGATATTTAAAGAAAAAATAAAAAAATATTTTCAAACAGTAAATAAAATGAGAATACTTTTAATAAATATCAATTAAAAATACCCAAATTTATGAAATACTTACAACTTAATTAAACCTTTATTATATTTAATATATACATAGCATTAATTATTATGAATGATTTTACATGCATTATATATACTATTAAATGATAATTAATTATTAAAACAAAAAAAAAGTATATTAATTCTTCAACAATCTTTCAAAATAGTTAATTATGAAGAATATAAACGTTCTATAATGATTTAATGAAATATTTATGTTAGATTTAAAATTAAAATAAACTTTTAAATTAGTTCTGAATAATTACATATAGATAAAAATTGTTAAATAAATTTAATATTATCTATAAATACAAATTTAGATCTATAAGTATTTCCAGAAAAATCTCTAAATAATACCTATGGATATAATTCGAAGGTAATTTACCTGCGAACTTTGAACTCAAATCCATAAGTAATTTATTTATAAATTTTTTTATAAATAATATTAATAATTAATATTATTATGATGATAATAATAATAATAATAATTATTATTAATATTATTATTATTAGTAATATTATTATTATTATTATTATTATTAGTGATATTATTATTATTAATATATTTTATATTATTATTATTATTATTAATATTATTATTAATACTATTATTAATATTATCGATATTATAATATTATTAATATTATTCTTATCAAGGATAATCACAATAATACATAATCATAAAAAGAATAATATTTATGAAATATGAAAGATTTAATTATTCTTACCAGTGAAATATTTATGAAATAGTTAATTATGAAGGATATAAACACTCTACAATGATTTAATGAAATGTTTATGTTAGGTTTAAAATTAAAAAAAAACTTTTGATTAGTTATAAATCATTATATATAAATAAATTTTTTTAAGTAAATTTAGTATTACCTATTAATTTTGTAAATAATACTTATGGATATGAATTTTAAAGTAATTTACCTGTGAATTTCGAATTCAGATTCATAAGTAATTTACTTATAAAATTTTTCGTAGATAATATTTATAATATTATTATTATAATAATAATTATTAATATTAATATTATAATAATATTATTATTACTAGTAATATTATTACCATTATTAATGTATTTTATATTATTAATATTGTTATCATGATTTCAATTAATATTATTAATTTTATTAATATTATTATTGTTAATTTTATTAATAATAATGATATTAATATTATTATTAATATTATTATTTATATTATCAATATTATAATATTATCTTTAATATTATTAATATTATTCTTACTAGTGATAGTCACAATAATACATAATCATAACAATGATCAGAATAAAAAAATAATAATTAAAATAATGATAAAGTTCATTTGACATAGTGATTATTAATTCTATGTGTTTATAAGACCTGGGTTTGAATCACTCATAGATTTGAATAAAAGCTTTTATAATTACAGTTCAAATGAGCTACCCTTTCTTTGAGGGTAAATTTGTCTTTAAAAGTCTTGTAAACTTTATCTCTTTGTGTATATCAAGATAAAGATTTGAAAAAAAAAATATTCAAATATAATTCAACCATCTCTTTTTTATGTTTTAAACTTTCATAAAATTTATACACGGAAAATTAATACTATATCTCTTAAGTTTAGAATATTATCTCACTTATTTGTTAGGATACTTTTATAACTTTTATAAAGTCTAAATACAATATTTAGTTACATTAATTTTATAATTTTTTTTCTTATCTTTTTTGAAATCTAATACTATTATCTACAAATTTTATATGGATATATTAAGATCTAATTCACCAGTTACCAAAAATAAAGAAGAACATAAATATTTAACCTAATATTTATAATTTTATTTTTATTCACTAAAATGATCATAAGTTGAGTTCTACACATTATTTTTTAGTAAAATTAATGTAATTACGGCTACAATGTTTTTATAATACTTAATAACAAAACATACCCTCCAACCTTCCCCACCTTCATAGGCGTAGCTACACCTCTCTAACAAACATTAAAATTGTTAGTACGTTTTTCTAACTTTATTTTACGTCTCTCTCTCCTTTTCTTTCTCTCTCTATATATATAATTGTAATGATAAATTAAAACTCTAAACATAATAAGTATAATTTATCTCTCTACCAAATAATAGTACAAATAATATCAATTTTAATTTGAAATATTAATGAAAGATCAACCATCTAAATTGATTTTTAGAAAAAAGTAACTCTAATCCCAATTCATCACTTAAAACTTAATTTTCTAATTGAACAATATAAGTTCTATTAACTTTCACACTTTTGTGTAACAATTAAATTTCAAAATATATTTAGGGTTGCCTCATTATTTATATAGTCCAAGTTTTATTAATAAAACAATTATCATAAAATTAATAATGTATAAAAACAAAATCCTATGGTTCTTTATCTACCATTCTTATAAAGCCTTCATGTCATTGAGGATTCATATCTTTTGCCAGTTATACATGAATCTTGAAACCAAACCAAACCTTAATAATTCTTCTCTTTTTCATCTTCGATCAACGTGGAGAGGGAAAAGAGTGAAAGAGCAAAACTTGCCAAGAAGAAGGTATCAACCAGATTGTAGAAGAGTGACAACGTATTGCTTCTCAAAATTTTCAAATAATTTTGGAGAATATGATATGTGAAGAATATTTCATCGATAGAGAACAATAAAAGACGTTTGCATCTCAAGAAAACTGGATAAAAGATGTTATAGGTACAGGTTTGTAAAGTTCTCTAAGGTTGAAAATGTTGACCAACTTGTAAAGGAGCTAGATACAATCTGAATAGGATCAATCAAACTCCATGTGAATAGTCCAAGATTCAATAGGAATGCAATGTGGGCAGTAGGCTTATTAGGGGGAGAAGAATTTCACAAGTCAAAAAAAGACATATTAAACAACTTACGAAAGGAAGAACACGGGCCATAACACATGCCCAGATGTTGCAGGTGACCCAGTAATGTCAAGAACAACAAATGTATGGAGAGGAATGCAATTTGTAGTAGAAGAAATAAATATAAGGTGACTCAGCGAGAGTTATGGGAACGGTGTTGACAATGATGAAGATAAATGATGAAGATATTTGATGAAGTAAAAATGATGTAGAATCTTCGAGATTTAGAGTTAGTGTGTCTTTGTGTGTGTTGTTGATTCATTTGCCATGATCATAGTTATTGAAAAGTGCTCTAAAAAGTTTTATAAATAAACTGAGTCTATTTTGATAAAAATTTGCAAGTAAAACTGTTATACCAAGGTTTTCAAATAATTGTTTTTAAAATTTAATTAAGTGAAAATTCTTTTAGTAAAATAAATCAATTCAAATAAGTTTTTAATTTATTGTTCTCATTAAAGCATATCTATTATAAATAATTTATTTGAGAACTTTAAAAATAAGAAGAAAATTAAAACATTTGAGAGATAAATTTTTACAAAAGAGTACAGATTTTTAAATACAGTGAGTCCATTAAAAGTTTGATAAAGTTTTTTATGAAAAACAAAAGAAAACAGTTCTTGGAACATATTTCTGTTACTTATGATCATTATGCAACGTGATACATTTGTTTCGTCTTTCGCAATGTTTTAAACCCTTTTTTGTTTCATTCTAGTTGCAGTTTGAGTTGTATTTTTACAATATCTATTAATTGTATTGGATCTTTGTTCTATAATTAGATAAGATTTTTTAATTGTAGAGGTGTAGCAGGATGCAACCTAGGTTGTTATTAGAACTTGTAGGGTGCAAGATTCTTTCTTGGAGTAATTGTGTACTGTATATTGAGTTTTTAGTGGAATCTTTGTAAAGTTTACAAGAAAATTGGATATAGCTCTTGAGAAAGAATGAACTAATATAAAAGTATTGTGTATTGTCTCTCTTATATCTGTTTTTGCATTGATTTTTAATTTCTCCATAATATGTTTATATAACGAAATTCAACTCAACTGAAATAGAAATTTAATTGATTGTATTTCTGTTAAATTGGTATCTTAGTATCTGTCAAAATTGGTTTAAACTAAGTGCATTTTATTTTTATAAAAATCTTGAATATATATTTAAACACTTTGTTTAATTGATAAAATACTACATTCCTAATGTTTGAGTAATAAGAGAGAAATGAAGTAATTCAACAGTTTCATTACTAAGAATGAGCTTTTTAATATCCCATTAGTAAAAGGTAAATACACATGGTATAGACCTAATGAGCTGGCCAAGAGTAGAATAGTTAGAGTCCTCGTAACCTTGGAATGGATGGAACAGTGGTTGAATTGTAAGAAATAAATTAAGACAAGAGAAGTATTTGATCATTGCTCTTTAGTCATAAAATTATACCAAATTGATTGGTCTGAAACCCTTTAGGACATTGAATATACGGAGCTTTGTACCAGGGTTTAATGAATAGGTTGTTGGTGTTGGAATTCATATGATGAAATTGGTACCTCTATGGTAATCTTGATGTACAAACTGAAAAATCTGAAAGGTCATTTAAAGTCGTAGAATAAAGAGGCCTTTGGGATTACAAAGAAAAATAAGATGGAAAATTTGAGGCGATTGGTGAGCTAGACCAATTGGATGATAAGAGTAACCTTGATAAGAATATGAGGTTCGTCAATATCCAATTTCATCCAAATAAATAAAATTATTTTGTAAGAATTAAATTAAAAAGAAATGTGTTTCTAATCAATTCTTAAAAAATGAAAAAATCAGTAATTTAATTTAAGTTGAATTCTATTGTTTTCTCTTATTTTCAAAAAAAAAATATAATCTTTTATTTTATTGTCTTTTTCTTTTATTTTTAAAATATTTAGGTTTTTATCCTATTTATCATTTTAGAAAAAAAATTAAAAAATATATATGTTTTCATTTGCTTTATCATTTTCATTTTTTATTTTTAAAGATTAAAATTGAAAAAAAAAATAGTTTTGTCCCATTTCATTTTTATAAATAAATGAAAAAAAAAACTTTTTATAAATAATAGAAAAATGAAACAAGATACATAAAAAAGTTTTAAAAAAAATAAAAGGAAGGTTTGGTCCTATCTTTTAAAACAGATTATAAAAAATATGAAAAATAAAATTTATGTTCTTTGTTATTAGAGTCCAACCCATCAAAATGGCATTGGCGGTTTGTACCCACCCTTTTCATCACTCACGCATTCTCTCTTTCTCCACTTGGGCCTACAGGTCAAGCTTTCTTCTTATATCCCTTGGTGCACTGTTTTGTTTTCTAATTGAGATTAATTGAAATTAAAGAAAATTCATTACATCATTATGGAATATAATTTAAATTTCACAGTTATGTTTTTGAAAATAAATTGATTTGAATTCACCATTTTATTTTTGCAAATAATAGGAAATAATTCATTGTTCTGCTTTTGAAAATAATTGGAGATAAATTGATTTGAATTTATCGACTTTTAGAAAAAGTGAAAATAATTCACTGCTTTTGGAAATAATTGAAAATAAATTGATTTGAATTTACCATTTTGAATTTAAAATTAATTGTAAATAATTCAGTGTTCTGTTTTTAATCAATTAATGCACTGTTCCACTTTCAAAAATAATTGGAAACTAATTAATTTGAATTTACCGACTTTGTTTTTGAAAATAGTTGGAAATAAGTTTATTTGAATCAACCTTTATGTTTTTGGGAATAATTGGAAATGAATTAAAGTCAATTGGAAACAAAGAGCAGAATCCATTCTAGTCATGTAAACATTTAGTTTTAAAATTGATTGAAAGTTAATATAGAAACAAGCAGTCACATACAGAAAAAGAGATGAAAATGAATTTATTTTATATAAACCATTGTGTCTACGGAAAAATTGAAGAGAACATTAACTATCAGTATAGACAGATTCTCCCACACATAATCCATTCATTTTTCTCTCTTTTCTTGTCACATGCATATTAAAAAATACATTCACAAATTAGTTCTTCCTCCATGTCTCATCTTTTGTTCCCGTAACCCCTCAACCTAAGAAAAGATTAAAGATTCAAAAGCCCCATCCAAATTCCTGATGTAAAGTAGAGCAAACTTAACAATTTACAATCTTTTGTTTAGGTTGAGTTATCCTTGCTAGTTGTAGCATGGAATCTTTTATAGGGGACTCTCCTCTTAGATAAAAGTAATTCACAATAAAAGCCACTCAGAATTAGAGTGAAGTGGAGAGTGGAGACTAGAAGGTTATACAGGTATAATTCCATTTGCATTTCATGTCTTACTCAATTTCAATTTCAATATCATTAAAAAATATATTTATTTTAATATCTTAAAATATGTTTAGAAAAAATAAAAATATGCTTTTTTTCAATATCATTATAAAAATATGTTTAAAAAAATAAAAATATGTTTTTCTCTTAAAAATAAATAGTATATACTATATCCACTAATGTATGTCAAGGGTATCATGAATAGTCGCTCGCACTATCTTGTACTCTAAAAATTATAAAAAATATTAAAATATCAAATTTTCCAAAAATCCTAAAAATCCTAAAAATGTCAAATTTTAAAATACCACTTTTTTAATACCGAATCTAAATTTAAAATAAAAAGCAAAATTTTTAAAAATATATATAAAATTAGAAAAGGTAAAATATATCAAAATACCAACAAAATATTTTCTATCCAGAGCTATGTAAACCTTGATTTTTTCATGATAGGTGGAAATAAGTAAGAGCAAGGTCAATCCTTGTCGGGCCAAAAAAAAATATTTTCTCTGTTTTTTGCTTGTATTTTTGTTTTTTTGGTAAAAAAAATATTTTAATAAACTACACTCGTTTTACTTATTTGATATTATAGGTACCGTCTTAGGACGGGCATTGTGGGACACTAATACGTTTCCCACATGTAACTGATTCTCGAACCCCAAATTTGTTTCATAGACCATTTCCTTATGTTTGATTTTTTCATAGTGTTTCATAATAAACTATGGTGGTGACTCTTCTGTTTTTTTTCCTAAAGAGAAATCCCTTTCTATTATTTCTTTCTATTTCTATAATTTCTTTTTATATAGTTTTTTCTTCACAAATTTACTTGAAATAAAACATTATTTAGTGATTTATTAAGAAAATAAAGAAACAAAAATAATAAATTAGATGCAAACAATAAAATTATGCTGCAGATAATTAATAATTGCGAATCAAGAACCCAACTCACATATTTGCTCATTTTTATTTATTTATACAAAGATATACTATTTTGATAGGGTTTCTGTTCGACTCATTTTTTTTATTTGAAGAGATACATTATAGAGTTTAAGGTTTCATTTAAGTGCTATGATAGTTTCTGATGGGGGTTAAGGTTATTGTTGGACGCTCTGATATTCTTGCTTCCATGATTCACTGAAGATTTAGTTTTTTTGTTGTGGGCCTTCTAAAACCGTGTGAAACAGTATCCTCTAGGAAGAATTAAACAACGGTATGTGCTTAGAGCAACATCTCCAGTATAATAAAAACAAGTATGAGACATGCTTACAGCAACATTTCCGGTATAACAAAAATAAACAACATCCAATTTCGTCCGGCAAATAAAAATTATTCCAAAATATAAAATAATATAAATAATTCCATTCTATTTTATGAATAAAGTTTTAAAATAAAATTCATAAAAAGGGAAAAAGTAAAGAAAATTAGTCTATTAAAAATTTGTTAAAAAATAATAATAATAAAGATAAAATTGTCATTAAAGTGTTGCCATGTCACATTCTCTCTTTTTGCTTGCCTTTTCTGATGCGCAAGGCTAGAAATTTGAATAATTGATCTGATTATTATTCTGATTAATTGCAAACGATTCTGCTTAATAGTGATTAAATGATGATGATTTTCAATTAAATGTTGATTGTCTAATTCATTTTCTTTTTGAATTGTTATGCTCATCATTTTATTTTACAAACTCCATTTGGTTAATGTTCTAAAATAGTACTTAGATTATTTGTTTTATTTTTTGAAAAGTAAAAAAAAATAATGATAATAAATATATATTTCAAAATAATAATAATATTTAAATAAAATAAAAGAAAAGGTTTAAGTATCTATTTTTATTGTTGTGTTATTTAGGTTGCTTTCAATAAATGTAAAAATGGAAAAAACAATAAAGAAAAAACGAATTAAAAAATAATGATAAAATGTTTCAGCCACATTACCTCCAATATTCCCCATTTATTCCCCATATTCATTTATTTTCAAATTTGATTATATGTATGGGAGGTTAGGATGCCATAACAGCAATAATGGTACAATTTTGCCCACTTTTCAGTCTGTGTTCGTCCTTGGGATTTAACAGTCAGTTGGTGTCATAAGTGGGGATAATTAGGAATTAATAGATTTGAATCTAAATTAAAAGAGAATAATCAATTGGCAGTTCATAAATTATAATTAAGTGGGAATAATTAGAAATTAAGGGATTTAAAATTTGAATTAAGAGTAGGCTGACTAGAATTAGTATAAAAGTATAAATATGCATAGTGAGCAAGTGGATACACACATGAAAAAAAAAACACGAGAAATACTAGAGATACTAAAAAGTGTCCTGAATATTAATGAGTAGATCGTTTGAAGGTGAGAGTTCAGAGAAGAAGGGAACGTGCTTTTGGAGGATCTTCAACTGATACGCTCTATTTACTCTGTGTTATATACTTATAATAATAATAATAATAATAATAAATTATAAAACATTTTCCAATTTTTGAAGAACGAACGAAATGCTTTCTTAAATTTAATAAATTAATAGTTCTTGAAAAAATATCAAAAATATAAATTTTCAAAACAAAAAAGGGAAAAAGTTTCAAAACAACCCTAAAATAATAAAGATAAAACTTCTTCAAAAATAATAAAAATGAGATAAGTATAAAAATATGTCTTTTCGATAATAAATATAAAAAAAAAACAGTCTATCTCGAGTTTCCTTTAAATAAACAATTATCAAGAAAAAAAATAATAAAATAAAAAATAATTAAAAAAATTATATAAAATAAATTGCTAAAAATAGAAGAAAATACTCATAAGCTAAAAAAAATATCAAACGTCATCCAACAAATTTTTAAAATAGAACTACGTGAATCCTGATTTTCTATCACACATAGAGATACGTAGGACCAAGGTCAATCCTTGTCGGGCTCAAAAAATAAAAAAATAAAAATATGTTTATTTCTGTTATTTTTGCTTGTTATTTTTATTTGCATATTTGTTATTTATTTGTATTATGTTTATTAGTATGTTTTCTTTTTCTTGTTTATATATTTGTTTTGATTTTTATATTTGTTTGTTTTATTATTTTATTTATCTTTATTCATATTATTATTGTTATTATTTGAGAAAAATGACATTTTTGTAAAACGACACTTATTTTTATTCATTTGATTAAAGGTATCGTCTTAGGACGGGCGTTGTGGGGTGCTAATACCTTCCCCACATGTAACCGACTCCCGAATCTTTCAATTTGGTTTGTAGACGTTTTTATTTTTTGTTTTTCTATGGTTTTCCATAATAAACTATAGTGGCGACTCCAATATCAATTTAAATATTTTTGAAATTAATTTTTGATCACCCCATTGTGATCCCGGTTGCGACAAAATTTATTTACAAGTAATAAAAAAATACTAATATTCATGATATTGAAATTTTAATAAGTAAAAATAAACAAAACAAGGACAAACAGAATAAAAACAAATAAAACAATCACATGAGGCTGAGCGATCAAGACATACCAGTTGAAGACCAATTTTAACAAAATTCACCTCCTTCTTCTAATTTAAGCCTCTGGATCTTCAGTAACTTTTTTTAGTATGTAATTCTAGTGCTCTATCAAAAAACCTGTCTTTTTATTTTGGTCTTTTTTTTCTTTTATAAAATTTATTCAGACCCCTCAATTGTTCTACTACATCAATTCAATGAATCTGCCCAATAATATCAATGAATCAGCTAATTAATCTCCGTTTAATGCCTTGAGACAAAGCTGAATAATAAATTAGAATCAACAATTAAGCAGAATAACCACCCATTATTACCATTATTTAGAATTAAGCATAATAATATCCAATTAATATCACTATTTTCAATTAATCAGAATAATCACTAATTATTATAAGATTCTCCCAACCAATCTATTCAAATTTTCATTAATTATTTTTTTTAATTTTAAATTATTTTTGGTGCACTAAAAGTAGGTGCTTGAAAAGACAGTCAGATTATTCGGTAGATAGAGAAAGTGTGACGTGACAACACTTTAATAAGAACATATGCAAAATATCAATTTTATTTTCATTTTATTTTCCTTTTTAAACACATTGACCTCAACAAACTAATTTACTTTATTTTTTTCAAAATGAACCCTTTATTAATTTGAGCTTTATTCAAAGACAATTTATTTTCTAACTGAATCTCTTAATGGGTTTAATTTTTTTAATTTTTTTGCAGTTTATTTAAAACAGACCCAACACTTCTTTTTCTTATTTTTCTGTTTATTTTTCTATACTTTCCATTTTTTATTTTATTCATTACTTATTTATTTTATTTTCCCATTTTATTTATTATTATTTTCCTTTCTTTTTTTTATTTTACTTTGTTGTTTTTTCCTTTTCTTTTTTATAAATTTTATTTCAAAACTTTATCCATTAAAATAAAAATAAAATCAAAACTTTTTCTTTTTATTTATTTAAATGACAAAGTATGATAAAAACTATATAACACAAATTTTTTATTTTAATTTTATATATATTTTTATTTTGAAATAATTTTATTTACCCGAACGAAATTGGGTGTTGACATGTTATAATCTCATAAAGAGATTAGGACTAATTTTAGTTAGAAAAGTGTAAAATAATTATTTTTAGAGATGTGTTAAAACTCGTTTCTTAGAAAGGTGTTAAAATTCGTTAATAAAGAGATGTCAAAGCTCAAGCTAGAAGAGGTGTAGAATGTTAAAATATTATTATTAGAAAACAAATAAGTAGGATATCAGATATAGTCAAGGAAATGTCAGAAAATATACTTAGTATTTGAATTGATTATTTTATACAATCTTTTCTACAAGCAACTAAACCTTGATTTATTATTATAATAATTATTAAAATAAAACATAATTAAATAATAAAAAATTTATAAAAATTAATTATAATTTTTTTTATAATTTTATTATTGCTAGTTCTTTTTATTGTGTTGGTTATCTTTTTATTATGGATAGTTAATTGAGTTTAAAATAAAAGATAAAATGACAAACGTTTATGTACCCAAGAAAGTAATTATAATAGAACATCTCTTTATCGTTAACTAGGACATGTGTAACTACTTTTGTCTAATAATAATAAAAATATATAAAATATAAAATTATTTTAATAATAATTATTAAAACAAAAATATTATGGCATTTAAAATAATTTTATCATAGGTAATTTCTTTTATTGTGGATAATTAATAGAATTTAAAAAATAGATACCTAAAAAATAAATTAGTAAAAATATATCATATTTAATATTTATTAAAATAATTTTATTATGAAAATATTATAAAATAAATATTTTTTTAATCTTAAAATGTTATAATTCTATAGTATTTGAGAACAATTATTATTTATTATAAATAATAAAGTTAATAAAGTAAGTTATTTTTATAAAGATAGATTATTAAAAAAACTAGCGGTAAGATTTTTTATTAGCCTATAATTGTAATAAATTCTATTTTTTAATGTACACAAATTCCTACAATTCTATCTTTTAATTAATATTTTTTTAAATTAAAATAATTATCAATAATAAAAAAACTACTAACAAAATAAATAAAACTACCAAAAAATTCTATACATTATTTATATTCATTTTATAATTAATTTTTGATGAAATGTTTTTATAATTTATAATATCATATATTTTAATAGTTATCTATATTATTCTTTGGTATCTTCGTGTCATCTTTTAATTTTGTAATAAATAAAAATAATTTATTTATTTATTAATAAAATAAATAATTAAATAAATTTTATTTTAAATAATTAAATAATTTTTTTTAGAATATCAACTATATAACTTCTTTAATACTATTTATAGGCTAGCAGTTATAATTTTCTTGAAAAGGAAGATATAGCTTTTATCAGTGTTGGGAATTCTACTCTTCACTTTCCACACTCCATCCCTCCCTCCCTGTTCCTAACTGTTCCTGACATCCTAGATTCCCTCGCAACAAAATTTAACATGCCAACCCTCACCAATTTCTACTCCCTTCAAGATTTATCCCAGCACAACACCAAAGATGATTGCTGGATTCTCATCCATGGAAAGGTATCACCTTTTCCACCAATAATTCCTTTCTCTCTCTTATTCCCTATATGGGTTTTCTCTTCTTGCTTTCATGTCTTTTGTTTTATAAAAACCCTGTGTATTTGTGCTCGTCGCTCTGGTAATTTCTGTTTTCTTTTCTTTAGTATTGATTGCCCTCGAGGATTTTTGTTGCTCTGGATTTGATTTATGTCCAATGATGTTGTTGGGAATATGTAATTTAAGGTTTTGAACCTTTGGTTGGAGAATACCTCGTATCTAATGTTTTAGGTTTTTCCCCACATTTTTGAGATCAGTTACCCCTTTTTTCTTGGAAGAAAGATAGAATTAAAAGCGGTGGTTAACATGTAATGGACTTTTAATATTAGTGAGGCACCTACACTCACAAGCTTTTAAGCTGATTTTTTTTTTTTTTTTTTTTTACAAATATTAGCCAATATATCTAATGCTTTTAATCTTTATTGTTATTGTAAAAGGCATTGCTTCCTTTCAATTTTTATCCTGGATGATTCAGCTGGAAATAAATGAATTCAAGTTGTGTTCCTGAATCTGCTGTTAGAGAACCTGATATAACTACCGGACCATGGGTTTACCTGGAAATAATGGGCTCCTCCTATTCTTCCTTGACATCTTTGGTCAATCTTGTTACAGATATGTTTATGTACTTCCAGAGAATTCGTATTGGCAACTGCATCTCTTGGAATTTTTTTTTTCCTATGTATTAAAACATTATGATCAAAATGTCTCTTCTGAAAGAATGTAATGCGAACTAAAGAAAAATAGGATGCACTTACTTTTCACACACATTTTCACGAGCTTTCTGATACTATGAAGCTTTACGTAGTGTGGCAAACATAACTGGTAGCTAAATGTAGAATCATGGCATGAATGGCACATGTTATTTGTTCTAAATAGGTCTTCTAATTCAACTAAAATAAATATACGAAAAAATTAATTTCAAATAGATGCAGTTGCCAACAAGTAGTTTTCTGAAATTATATTAATATGTGGAGCTCGTAGAAATGTGTGTGTGTGTGTGTGTGAAAAGTAGATGTATTCTTTTTTTAGCTCGTATTCTTTGAGGTGAGACATTTTGATCATGATATTTTTCTAAAGTCTTGTTTCAATCATCATCAATTCATAAACATGTTATGCGGCACATGCTTGTTATAGCATTTCCTTTTCTTTTTCCTTTAAAAAGCATTTGACCTACCTGCTGCTAGGATATAAGTTCTTCTACCTTTAGATACTGGTGCTCCGTCACGTGTACAGTTAATAAGTAGTGTTTGGAAGCATTTTTCTGATGTAGTCGAGTTCTGTTCTGAACAGTTTAAAGGTAATATTTTGTACTTAAGACCGGTCAAAGTGTTTTTTCTGGGGTGGGGGGGTGGGGGGAGGGACTACTTGAATAAAATGTAAAAGTTGATTCTTAGTTGTGCCTTTGCCCCATATCAAAATCAGGAATTCTGAAGTTCTGATGTTTGAGTTTGGGAAGTGGAATCAGTTGATTAGAAATTTAAAATTGATGTGTGATTGTGGTTTTGCCACATACCAAGATCAGGAATCCTGAAAAGCTGATGTTGAATTTTTTCTGTCTGCTCTGCATTGCTTTTACTTGTTATTATCTTCTCCATGATATAGAAATTTTAGAATAATGGTATATTTGGATTCTTATTGTTTTACAAGTTTTGTAATTTTATTGTTCTCAGTTTAAAATGGGTGTAGTACTTGAACTACAATGTTTAGTACAAATAAGGTTGTCTAATTCAAGAGTTTAAACTCATGGAGCCTTTGTAGAGTTGTCTCAAACTCATAAGAGTTTGCCTAATATAAAAATACTATTGAAAACATTAAATTATATATTAGAGTAAATGCTTATGCACTTAAAATGTTGGGAAATAAGAACTATTGTTCTTCCATTTGATGCTGAATGGATAACTGAAGGGAACAATGTTCATCTTGAGCAACTTCATGGTGATGGCAACATTGTGAACTACTTGAGAGTTCAAGTAGTCCAACTTCAAATACTTTTAAGATTGATAATTTGGCTCTCGATGCTAATCTTAAAGATGCTTTTTTATTTGAGGAAGAACTTGATTGATGTGATAATGGGTCATGAAGAACACACACAAGGAGGAGAAACTAAAAGAAGCATGGCCAAGGGACAAGAAAGGGAGAAGAGAGTCCTAGTTATCAAGGAGGCTTCTTGGGTAGTGTTGACTTGGAGCAAGGCTAAGGAGTTGGAGGAAGGATTCATCAAACCAACAAATTAATAAGGAGCCTTAGTAATAATAAAGATAGTTATGAAAGAGATCATCCTACCCTGTATTCATGTTATAGTATCATTTGGGGTTAATTCTTATCGGTTGTACTCTAGGAACCCTGTTTAGTTTTTGATTAACCGAGACCTAAGTTAGAATAGGATTGATAGGTCCGCCATATGCTTTACAATTAGGCTAAGCTCTTGGCCAAAATTCTATTAATAAGAACCAAGTGAACTTTTAAACACAACTTGGAAGATAAATGAAATTGAGTGTTGGTTTGAGAAGAGTGTGAATCTTCTACTTAAAAGCTCTATCTTAGGTGTATCATATCCTAAGTGGTTACATTCCTTTCTCTTTGCCTAATCTTGGTGAGTCATATCCAAGTAGGAAGAGTGTGCAACTATTCCATGTTCCTCCAAGAATTCCAAGATCGGAGTTCTAATTGAACCTACATGTATCTTCTTTCCTTTCCTTTTCCATTTTTGGTTTCTATTATTTCTTCTTCTTTTCTTTGAACCTTGCTTGATCAAACCATTCTTAACCTATAGCAACCAAGAACCATTCACTTCTAAGCCAAGAAAGCCACCTTACACCTAGCAAACCTCATGTCCTAGTAAAAACATCACCAACCCAATTAAAGCTTTCAAGAACCAAGACAAGAACCACCAACCCTTGAACATGGCTTGCAACCATTCCATATTTCATCCACCTAAAGGCATCTATAAATCAAACCAAAACCGTAGACACTGTCCCCTAGGCATCCACAACCTAACCCATCAAATCTACATTCCGACACACCAAGGACATCAAATCCCATCACCAACTAGCTTCCACAAACATTAGCCTTTTTGAACCTCCAAGATCTCCTTTAAGGTTTGAGCAAGAACCATACATAGCAAACGATACCAGTTCAGCCTTAATCCCTTCCCTTTAATCAATCATTGCTTGACCGAACCATAACCAAGCCATAAAACACCCAAATCCGACCTAGATCAAATTTTACCTCTTCTTTGTTTCCTTTGAACTTGAGTGGATGGTGGTCCTTCATCTAAAGCAAACCACCAAGTTTTTCCTTCATTGATGGTACTTAAGATATTAATAGAGGATTGTAATGTAAATGTTTTGATTTTAAAAACTTGTATAATAATGAGTATTTTTAGGATTCGGTATAGTTTGATCGTATCTAATAGTAACATACTACCAAACCTTGTCACTTTGTTATTCTGGTCTACTATTTTCTTCAAATCTAAAATATGTTGAAGTCCCTCAAAATATATGGAAATTTTGTTCGTCTCTAAAATTTTATTACATTTTTAATCCGTACATTTTAACAGAAGTGAGGTGCTTTTAGTCCTTCAGAGGGACTAAAAGCATGTTTTAGTTAAAATATACGGGCTAAAATGTAATAAAAGAATAAAACTCTATTTTGAGATATTGTTCGTTTGAAACAATATTTTAGCCTATGCATATTAGAGTTAAAATGTTGAATAGTTAGTTATTGGTTATTATGTTCATAATGTAAGTTTTTTATATATTGTGCTTTTGAGTTTACAAGCCGATTCTACTGAGGCTTCATGAGCTTGGATAAACACTTGAGTTTGACTACCTTATGATCATCTTTTACCTCATCAAAATATGTAATGGTTAGCAGTAACCTGCAAATGTGATTCTCGAACTAAATTTAAAGTTATGAAGTTGTGAAGCCCATAATCAATCAAGACTAAAACTTAACGTGTTTTTGCCATTTCCTCCGTCCTGACTGACTTTTAGACATAAACTTATTAACTTAGCAAAAGTTATCATGTTATTGAGTGACTCAACAGGATTGAGCTTCAACATTGCCTTAATTTCTTCCTTGAGACCATTACAAAATAATACTTTTCAAATACATTTTATCTGTGCACTTCAGTAATTTTGAGTCCATCTCATATTGTCCCATATACACTTATTGAGTTCAATTGTTTTCAATGCCGATAAATGTTCATATGGATTTTTAATCATCAAATCTTAGAATCTTTTAATTCCTGGTGGGAAAACGCACCGTAGTTATGTTCTCAATGAATCCATCCCACCATTGAAACTAGCTTAGTGCTTTGCCCTCCTTAGCTACAACATGAACTGCCTGAATTTTGCTCTTCATATGTTACCTTCTTTGTTTGGGAACATCTGTACATTCTCCCTACCCTAACACATGCATCTTCCAGTGTTGCTATCTGGCCTGAGTCCTCACCAATGTCTGTCTCTATTGGTTTGCTATATTCTTTTCTAGCCACAAGCTGTTGACCCAACTTATTCAAGCCCCTTTGGAAACCAGCTTCTGTTAATTCTCAATCCAAACTGTTCTATTATGGTTTTTGAATCCAAAATTTAACCTCATGATTGTTCTAGCTGCTTGAAGCTTCCAAATGCTCTCAACAAATGTCTTTTCTAATTTTTCTCACTTGTTCTATTTGTTGACCTGTTTTGTCATTTGCCAATGCAGGTATACGACGTGACACAATATTTGGATGATCATCCTGGTGGAGATGATGTAATCCTTGCTGAAACAGGTACTTTCCTTTGCTTCCTATATTCTTCATTACACTATAGGAAGTGAGTTTAAGCCTAACATATTACAAAGTGAGTTTAAGTCTAATTTAACTTTACAAAACCGGCTTGTAAAGTGAGGCTGTCTTCATTTATATATTATGAAGTGACTTTATCTCTGGTTGATATGAGATTTCTAATATATGCAAAACTAAATGTGAAGAAATTCATCTTATGTCAATATTCAAATCTAAATGCACCTTTACTTTAATGAAGGAAAAGATGCAACAGAAGAATTTGAAGATGCTGGCCACAGCAAAAGTGCCAGAGAACTTATGGAGCAGTATTGCATTGGTGAGCTCGACCCATCACCTCCAATTTCCACCAAGCAACACTATTCTGAAAAGTTCATGCAGCTGACAAAGCAGTATTGGGCTGTTCCTGTAACCGTTGTTGGTATCTCTGTGGTAGTTGGTTTCTTGTACTTGCGTAAGAAGTAACATTACACGAAAGTCTGCAATTCAATTTTTATCAGTGATGCAACCAAAATACGTCATTGCAACAAATTTTGTTTTGTATTCCATTCAAAGATAGATGTCAGTAGAAAAGACTGGCTTATTCCAGTATAGTAATAATTGATTATATGCATGAGGATTGGTCAAAGAACAGATTATCAAACATGCTTTCGTTCAGATTTGTTGATTAATTTGTCGGAATCTTATTTTTCTTAGAAAATTAGACGGTTCCTTTGCATCTTTATTTTTGCTTTGTTCTCAACAGTGCCTCTTTACATGCATGCTTCTGGAACCTGAAACCGTTGTTTTTTTTTTTTTATAGTCTGTTCAATGTATACGCATTGTGAACTAATGCTGGACCATTCTATGACAGTTACTTCTTGCACTATACAAAAATTTCAACCTGCACTATATAATTTTTTAAAGTATCAAAAATGCCTTGACATTTTTATTTTAAAATTTACGTGTCCTGATATTTGGTTTTTGACAATTCTTTTAATATCTTTTAATTTTTCATTATCATTTTAGATTTTTAGTTTTTATATGGTAGATTCATAGAAATAGAAAAAAGTAAATTAAAAATTTGATAATATTTCTAAATATAGAAATACTGATATATAATAAAAGGAGTAAATGATTTGAAAGAGTCACCTCTCAAATAAGTATGTTAACGTCTCTTTCTCTGTGATATATGTACAGTATATATTTGTTTTATTTTGCAACGTATTAAGATTTAGAATTTTACTAGTTAATTTTTATAATTATAATAATGTCAAAAGTTACGATAACAATTAATTTTGATCAGTTAATACAATCAAAACCCTTACTAATAAAACAAGTGAATGAATAAAGAATGAAAGCTAAAGCAACCATTAATAAGAGAATAATTATAAAGATAAATAAATAAATAATAAAATTAAAAAAATAAGAGAGGATAAGAAAATTAAAGAAACCTTTTCTACCAACAAAATATGAACACAGAGTAGTGAAATTGTAAAAAAATAACCAAAAGCACACACTTGGATTTCAAACTAAAAATGCAAAACGCATTTTTGGTATTTTGAAAAAGAGTAATTTTATACTGCTAACCCTACGTGGCAGTACACCCAGATGATACCTTGGCGTTGCAATGATGTGGCGAGTTGTAGAGGACGTGGCAGTGGATGTCCAGCGTGGTATAAGTTGAAGATTAGGGTTGGAACTATTCGCTTCTTTCGTTCTTTTCAGCGCCGCAGCAGCCTCACCGTTTTTCTCCCACTTCCATTTTCCCCAATCGTTCATTTTGCAATCGAACCAGAACCCATCCATTTGAAATCTGCCGCACGTCCATCCTCCATCATCGTGCGTTTGTTAGAGCACAAAGCTGGCACATTGTTGTCATCCGCTGTACCGGAGGTCACTGCCGCCGTCGTCGTCGCCGTTGTAGGTCACACGTAGGTGTTTTCTGTTCTGAGCTTTTGACCTCTGTTGGTGCGGTTATGGTTGTCAATTTCTGGGTTTGTTTGTAATGTTTTGTTTCGGGTATACATTGGTGTGATGGGTGGTTACTATGTTAAGCTTAGTTAAGCACAAAAATACACAGGGTGAAAGACTGCATGTCAAAAAGGTATCATGATTTGAGGTTTGTATTATGGCACATAATTGGTGTGTGCGATGTGGGGTCAGAAACGGTAACACAATTACACACTTAAGTTGACATTGTTAAACATTTTTCAACGTTGAATGGTGGTAATGGCAGTTTTCAACATTTTTCCATTTTTAATATGACATAATGCTTAGGTACTGAATTCTTTTACTAAACAGGTTGATTCTAAACTACCTATGGCTTCTAAAAGGTCTAACGCAAGAAGATCCAATGTTGATAACAAGGAATTAAAGGTTAATGACATTTTTTTGCATTTAAAGTTTGTTAATAAAGAAATGGTTTTACTTTCTTGAATTAATTTTGTTTGCCATGATATTGCAGATCAGAGTTTTTCACCGAGTTGACATTGATGTAATTGTTGAAGTGAACAAAAGGCTACGTGATTTTCAAAGGGCAAAGTTGGAGAGAACTCCATTTAAATGGTTTGTTCGGATGACACAGCCAATTAACATTTCTTGTCCTTTGTTGAGGGAGTTGGTCAATCGTTGGTCTCCCAATGACCAAAGCTTTAGAATTAGGGAGTTTCTAGTTCCTCTGTCTGGTCTAGAAGTGTGTATGGGGTTGGGCCTAGGGATAACTGGTCAAGAGGTTAGTTTTAATGATAATAATTTAGGTTTAGTAACTAATTTGTTTAATGGTGAAGATATTACCATCGTCAATATTGTTGAAAAATTGAATGATAAAAAATTAAATTCCAAAAAAAATGTAAATGACTTCTGCAGGCTTTACATATTGCTTGCTTTTGTCGTATTCTATTTCCCTAGAACTACTAGGATTGTTTGTACATATCCGTTTTATTTGTTAGATAGTTTGGAGGACCTTCATTTATATAATTGGGGTGGGGTGGTCCTATCAATGTTAAGTAGTAGTTTAGATAGGTGTTCTTACAATTTCCATCACCAAAAGAATTTGCAGGGGATGTACCTCTGCGGTTGTGTGCCGGTGTTGCAGGTCGGTGTATTATCGTTGGAGTTTATATTTAGTTTAATACATTATTTGATTGATGCACCATTTTTGTATTGAACAATTGTGGGCTGTTCAACATGTTGACATGGGTACGCTTAGTTCATTTCCACGATTTGTAGACTAACCTTCTTTGACAATGAGGTCTTCAAGAATTGAATCTACATTCTTATATAATGAGGTTTGTATTCAGTTTTATTCTTATTTTTCAATTGAAATGGTTACCTAACAAAAATGTCCCTGACATTGTAGATTGTTTGGGAGTGGGGGTGACAAAAGAAGAGGGGGGTTTGGACTTAGTACGAGAAGCACTTGAGTTTGTACATGTTGAAAGCTTACCACAGAGTCAGGCTGAAAACATTGCATGCTCACACAACTGGGAGGGGATGGCGGCACAACAATATGAATGCAGAGGAATAATTGATACCAATTATGCGCGCATTGCCTCTATTAAGGAAGATATGCTTCTGTTGAGAGAGCAGATGAAGAACTGTTGGAGGGAAGGATCCCGTATGGGTGAGGCGGGAACTAGTATGGGTATGGGTGGATTGAATATGGGCGACGCTGGACATAGTATGGGTGAGGACGAACCTACAACGTATCATCATGAACCTAGTATGTATGATGACCAACATACTATGTATCATGACGAACCTAATATGGTTGAGGAGGAGCTCAGGATGTGTCAGGACTTATCATTATTTTGGTCGGGTCAAGAGGGATATAGTATGAGTCACGACAACTGCACTACAGCTGAGCAAGGACATGCTATGGGTCTTGAGGATCCGAACATGGGTCAGCAGGGTAAAAATTTTTTGACTCCACAACCGGTCTTTGGTGGGTACCTCAAATACACTATTCATGATGGAGGAAATGTGGCTGATGTGGGAACATCTTCTCAGAGTCCAGCAACAACATCCATCCGTTCGTATGTTCACTACACCGTACAATTTGCCGGTCTTGATTTTGGAAGGTTGTATACGCTTGTTACTGCGAAACGACGTAAGAATGAGTCTATCAGGTACTTTGATTGTTGTTTGGAAATATATTTGTTGAAGACAAAGTTTACGAGTTTTATATTAACCATATGCTTATGTGAAGTTGTAGTTGTTTACATAGGCTTGTAATTGATTTTGGTAGACAAATTCTTACTAACGTGCACATTTCTTCACTTCAACCAAGGGCTCGAGTTGACAACGTGGTAAATTTCGTGAATTACAATTATTTTGTTGTGCTTAGTTAGTTGTAAATAATGAATTGATCAAGTTTTGTAGGTTATGTGGTTTGCAACATGCGTCATGACCATTAACCAGTTGAACATCATTGGAAGTGTGAACAGACTATTCGTTAGTCCTTGGTCAGTGGTATGTGATATTGATTTGGTTCTTTTTAACTTTTAAGTGTCAATACAACAATATTTTTGCAAGTAATATACTGTTAATGGTTTTTAGACCCACGTTATTAATGAGATGAATATGGACAAGTCTAAATGCCGATCATGGAATCATCATGATTACAAACTATGTTTTGCTTATCATTCATTGGAGTTGGAACTCGTTTTGGGTTGTGAATTTGTAAGTTCGTATCCCATTATATTTAAAACAAGTTTATTACACGCAATTGTTGTGATAATGACATTGTCTTGTTCGGATTGTAGGTATTTTTCCAGCACTTTATAATGGGCACTGGTGGTGCTATATGCTAAAGTCTACGACTAGAGAACTATTTGTAATTGATTCTATCAGTGATCATGATGGATCCCGTGCGCTAGTGGACAATGCAGTGGTAATTGTACATGTTAAATATTGATTTTATATATACGATTTTCTGAATGAATTTACGTTTGTAGGCAAGTCGACTCCACCATCTGTTGTGCTTGCTGGAGGAAGGTCGTCCAGGTCCTCCAATCACGGTCGTGAATGAAGATGTCCCTCGTCAACTAAATCTGTGAGTATTCATGTTTGTTAAATATAGGCTATTATATGTGTTCTACTTTGGACTAATTGTTGAGGATGTGCAGCCATGATTGTAGGTTGATTGTGATTAAATGTATGAAATATCGATTTAATGGGAAGACCATGCCAAAATTCACCATGGTCACTATCTAATTTTTTAAGTTTACATGTGTTTTCTGTTTGGACTATGATTTTTTAATATTTTTCATTATTTGACTTAATGTATTATGGTAATTTTTTTTGTGCAGAAAGAACTTCAAAAATATCGACAAGATCTTGTTTGTCAATGGATCCTTCACGATAACAATGTTCGTCGACAAACTGTCTTGGAGGCTTTTAAGCTTATATGAGCTGTGATGACGACTTTAGTCGATTTTTTAATAAGTTTGTACATTGTGTAGAACATTATGAAGTTCAGTTTATAAATTGTAATCTGTACTTGGTTCAAAGTTTTACTGTGTTGAACTTTGTGTACAATTATTTCTAGCAATGAATGAGTTGATATTTTCTGTGAAATTATAAATGGTGGCGCAATTTGTTACTAAATTGTTGTCTTCGTTGGTGCTCGCGAGTAATGGTCAGCAAGTAATGATAAATTACACACTTAACTGGGCAGGGTTATGCAGATAATATGTCCAGTGCTAGCAATTGGAGATGGGAATTGTTTGATTCCTTAGTTAAGACATTGGCAGGGTGTTTTATGATGAATAACTGTGACAGGAGTCTTAAGTGTTACACTGCATGACATTTTAACTATTTCCTTTGTGCTCGCGACTAATGGTCAGCAAGTAATGATAAATTGCACACTTAACTGGGCAGGGTTATGCAGATAGTATGTCCAGTGCTGACAATTGGAGATGTGAACTTTTTGATTCCTTGGTTAAGGCATTGACAGGGTGTTTTATGATGAATAACTGTGACAGGAGTCTTAAGTGTCACACTGCATGACATTTTAACTATTTCCTTTGTGCTCGTGAGTAATGGTCAACAAGTAATGATAAATTACATGTAGATAGTATGTGCAGTGCTAGTAATTGGAGATGGGAACTTTTTTATTCCTTAGTTAAGGCATTAGCAGGGTATTTTATGATGAATAACTGTGACAAGAGTCTTAAGTGTCACACTGCAAGACATTTTAACTATTTCCTTTGTGCTCGCGAGTAATGGTCAGCAAATAATGATAAATTACACACTTAACTGGGCAGGGTTATGCAGATAGTATGTCCAATGCTGGCAATTGGAGATGGGAACTGTCTGATTCCTTAGTTAAGATATTGGCAGGGTGTTTTATGATGAATAACTGTGACAGAAGTCTTAAGTGTCACACTGCATGACATTTTAACTATTTCCTTTGTGCTCACAAGTAATGGTTAGCGAGTAGTGATAAATTACACACTTAACTGGGCAGGGTTATGCAGATAGTATGTCCTGTGTTGGCAATTGGAGATGGGAACTTTTTGATTCTTTAGTTAAGGCATTGGCAGAGTGTTTTATGATGAATAACTGTCACAGGAGTATTAAGTGTCACACTGCATGACATTAATGCATGACATTGGCAAGGTGTTTTATGATGAATAACTATTTCCTTTGGTCTGTGTGATTAATGTAGAAAAAGTAATCATGAATTTATCACTTAAATACACAGGGATGGAAGTCTGAATAATTTAACACTTAAATGAATACCAGTTTCAGATTTCAAGTCTGAAAAATTGCACATAACATAATCTGTTTTATAAAGTTTAAATAATACATTTAACAATTACTAAGAAAGTTAGGCCAATACATCAAGTGGTAGCTCAGAAACCTAAGTCTGTTACATCAAATCAAAATAAAAGGGAAACTCCATTACAATTTAACACATGTCAACTCCCTCCGTTATGAGCGTTTGTGTATACTGAGTTCAGTAGTGACATAAAACCCACTCCAGCCACAGGTGAGACCTGTTTTAGACAGAAAATAAGTTAGAGGGCATCACAGTCAATAGGAGATAACTTAACAAACATAAAAACAATCACTTAAAAACATTTTCTAGCTGGTTGGCTGCCATTATATGAAGACATTGTTGTGTTGAATTGATTTTCATTACCAACATTGACATCTAAGTATGTAACATGTCCAGGTGTTGTCTGTACGGTTTTAGCATGAGTTGCCTGTTTCGTTTTGCAAATATCTCAGACCTTGACTTCAATCTTGAAGAGCTTAGCCTGCCTTTTCGATTAACAACATTAGGACTGTGGATTGAACTATCCACATCAACAGTGTTTGGCACGGGTGAGCTGGGGCTTGGGTCATCTTCACACAAAACTCTATCCATCGTTTTCTTCTTCTCTGTGGAACTGGTTTCCCTACGTGTCTTAGTACAGTCATAGGCATTCAAATGTTGATATAGCAACTCTGTTGTCTTTTCCGACTCACAAGCATATTATGCTATTTCATAAAAACCTCTTACATAATCCATCATATCGTTCAATATGTGGCTCTTTGACTTTTGAACCATATGATGCTCTAATGTACGCGTGTTTCCTGCGCGCATTTTTGCTCCACCAAGATAGTATATACTTATTTGGAGCTTTAGTAACCCTCCTTGTGCAAATACGAGTAGTGAGTGGCGACAAACAATTCCCCTAAACTCAAATAGCAAACAGCTGCAGTTAATGTTCATGTTTGCTCGATTGAAGCCTACAATGTAAATTTTGTGTTCTGGCTTCCCATGTCTCCTCGACAATATCATACCTACATGCAGGACCCTCCACAAATACTTTGTCAACAACACAATTCATTTTCACCCTAAATTCCATTTGGATTTCTTGGAACTTAGCATGTGTGTATTCAATTTGGAATTGTCTTTCGAGTAGGGATTGAGATCCGCAAGGAATAACCTTACTCATGGATGCGAAGTCAACTTCATACTCTTTTTTTGCCTTGTGTTGCAAGGCATTGTCATATTGATGAACAAACTGCTAGAGTATAATGTTGGAGTTGATATAACCATAAAAAAAGGTGTTCATGCTTTCACTCGTTTGTGTAGTTGACATTCCAGCTCAAAAATGTTGCTTCAAATAACAAGGAACCCACCGATGTCGTTCTTCGTATAAATTTGTCAACCACTTATGACCACCCAATTCATATTTGGTTACAAATCCATCCCACTCCCTTTCAAATTCAGTAACAGTCGAAAACTCATATACCACGATCTTCATCATGTGTTTGATATCCTTGTACTGTCCGAACCGTTGTAGCTTTTTCGGTATCTTTTTCATGATGTGCCACAAGCACCACCTATGTCTTGTATTTGGAAATACACATTGTATTGCATTCTGTATCGCTTTGCATTGATTAGTCACGATCCCTTCTGGTGGTTTATTAGACATACATCGAAGCCAGCATTCAAACAACCAAATAAAGGAACTTCTGTCCTCAAACAACAACAACCCACACCCTAACAAAATTGAGTGCCCGTGATGATTCACACCCACAAATGGTGCAAATGGCATTTCATATTTATTGGTAAGATAGGTTGTGTCGAAAGAAATCACATCTCCAAAATATTTGCATGCAGCCCTAGTTCGTGCATCGGCCCAGAAGACATTGCGAATCCGGCTATCGTCATCAATGTCTATCTCAAAATAAAAATCTTTATTCAACTAGGACATGCGTGAAATGGGTTAGCAAGGCCTTAGCATAACCATGCTTACACAATGCCGTATGTTGTTGACCAACATAGTTACTCTCTCTCAGTAAATTCCTTTTTGTCATATCCCCCAGCTGACCACATAATGACCTATAGCTCTTATTTATATATGGGTTGTTTATACACTAACAACACTAATGGTCTGTTTATACATGTTTACCAAATATGTATAAACAGCTGCATTGATCAGTCACGATGCCTTCTGGTGGTTTATTGGACATACATCGAAGCCAGCATTCAAACTACCAAATAAAGGAACTTGTGTCCTCATACGACAACAACCCACACCCTAAAAAAATTGAGTGCCCGTGATGATTCACACCCACAAATGGTGTAAATGACATGTCATATTTATTGGTAAGATAGGTTGTGTCGAAAGAAATAACATCTCCAAAATATTTGCATGCAGCCCTAGTTCGTGCATCGGCCTAGAAGACATTGCGAATTCGGCTATTGTCATCAATGTCTATCTCAAAATAAAAATCTTTATTCAACTGGGACATGCATGAAAAATGGGTTAGCAAGGCCTTAGCATAACCATGCTTACACAATGCCCTGCGTTGTTGACCAACGTAGTTACGTACATCTCTCTCAGTAAATTCCTTTTTGTCATATCCCCCAACTGACGACACTAATGACCTATAGCTCTTATTTATATATGGTTTGTTTATACACTAACGACACTAACAACACTAATGGTCTGTTTATACATGTTCACCAAATATGTATAAAAAACTGCATTGATCAGTCACGATGCCTTCTGGTGGTTTATTGGACATACATCGAAGCCAACATTCAGACAACCAAATAAAGGAACTTGTGTCCTCAAATGACAACAACCCACACCCTAACAAAATTGAGTGTCCGTGATGATTCACACCCACAAATGGTGCAAATGGCATGTCATATTTATTGGTAAGATAGGTTGTGTCGAAAGAAATCACATCTCCAAAATATTTGCATGCAGCCCTAGTTCGTGCATCGGCCTAGAAGACATTGCGAATCTGGCTATCGCCATCAATGTCTATCTCAAAATAAAAATCTTTATTCAACTGGGACACGCGTGAAAAATGGGTTAGCAAGGCCTTAGCATAACCATGGTTACACAATGCCCTGCGCTGTTGACCAAAGTAGTTACGTACATCTCTCTCAATAAATTTCTTTTTGTCATATCCCCCAACTGACGACACTAATGACCTATAGCTTTTATTTATATATGGTTTGTTTATAGACTAACGACACTAACAACACTAATGGTCTGCTTATACATGTTCACCAAATATGTATAAACAGCTGCCCCCCAATTAAAACTAGAAAGCTCAACTAAATTATCTACAAGCTGAAACAGACTTGAATACACATTTTCTATTCTATTGGGAAACAAGAATTTAGATAAACCTAACAAAATATATAACTTACAAAAATCCTCAGGCCTACCATCAGTCTCACATCTAACAAGTTGATCATAAACCATGTTAACTTTAACTATTCCACCAGCAAATAAACTCCTACACTCACTATCAACATTTTCACATTTTAAATCTACATCTAGCCCACAAACTCTGAGACCTAATGCTACACAAACATCTAACAAAGTAAATGACATAAACACACACCCAATCATAAATCCACCTCTTTTCTATACCCATCTTTTACACATTTCTCTCAACAGAATCCTACTAATTCTAACTTCATCAGACAATACAGTAAACCAACCGAAGGGTGTACCTTCAATACAATGCCTCTATTCTAATGTTAACAACTTTGTCAACACCCGATTTTGTCCGGGTAGTATTTTAAATAATAATAATTTAATAGTTTAAGTTTTCTTAAAACAATAATAATAATTATTAAAATATTGATTTTTTTCATTAATTAAAAGATAATGATTAAAAAATATATATATAATTAAAATAATAAAAAAAAACGAAAATAATAATAATAAATATTAAATAATTAATGATTAAATAATAAAAATTAAATAAAAATAAACAAATAACAAAAAAAGAATAAATAATAAAAACAAAAAAAAACGAAAAGGAGACTGCTTTCCAACTGTTTACTTGATTTGCACGTTCAAAATAAAGAAATAAAAAATAATAATAATAAAATTAATAAAAAGAATGAGTCAATGGTAGTAAACTCTCATGTTCTCACTCTTTAATTTCACGTATTGTTTTAAAAAAATAATAAATAAATATTTTAAATAACAATTGTTAAACTGTTCAGGTAACAACCCATGTTCTCCACTTAAATAAAAATAAATTAATAATAAAAAATAGACTTTTACCTTTGAAAAATGTTTTAAGTCTCATTACTGACTAGATTCATTTTAATATTAATTTAAAAAAATGTTTAAAGGAAATAATAACAGAGAGAATGAGTCAAAGATTTGTTAACTGCTCTGAACCACTTAGAAAAAAAATAAAAATAATAATAATAATAACCACTTAGATTTGAAAATAATAACAAAAAAAATAAAAAGATATATATGGGAAAAAAATCATTTTTGGGGGATTTTTGGGGGAGAAAAGGAAAACTGATACGGAGAAGGGAAAAGGAGAGAAAGAACAGAGCATTGAGAAGGAAGAACGAAGAAAACACAGAAGAAAAGACAGACTTCAGGTATGTTATTATTTTGCTAATTTTTTGAGTTTCTCGGTACAATCATTTATTCATTGCATAAAAAAAACAAACAAAACGGCCACCATGCACCATGCTCCCACTTCCTCTCGTCACTCCTCCATAAACTTACATTTTGCTAATTCACCACTGGCGCACCCATCCCTGATCTACACACCCAACTTGCACCTTGCTTCCTAACACGGTTTTATATCCCGCAAATCAAAATAACAAAAGAATTCCTTTGCGCCTCCACTGGTGGTGGCACGGGTTTCACCACTCTGGGTATTGTCAAACACGTGGATGCCAAAAATGTCACCATTCTTGACCAATCCTCCCACCAACAGCCAAACCAAACGTTGTAAACTAACCCACCATACCATTATCACACTCATTCCCTCATCAACACACCTCCACCACGAAACCACAGCCACCACCACAGATCTTCCACGCCGAAGTCATCCTCCACCCTGGCTACCACCTCCCTGCACTACCATGCCACCAAAATGTCGCCTCTGACTCCCTCCACGAGACCATTGTCAAGGTTGTGGACTTTCTCACCACCATGGCTATGCCCATGGAACTCTCGGACCGCCTCTCAGTCATGAAGTCCGCCATCACCTCTTGCTCGTTTCTACCAGCAATGCCAGCAACCATTCTCCATGCCATCTCATCACGTTAACTATGATCTTGCACCTGTAAACCGCAAGAAGCCACCAAGGATCGTGCTTGTGTCACTAACGTCATCATCTCAACCCAAAAGCCACACCATGAACCTTCGCCTCCACCAGCCATGCACCAACATCCACTATGGACCTCCAAACTACACCATTGCACTTCACACCATGCGTCATGCCCCTCCTAGCAATCACCTTCAAACCAGCCCCACGCACCAAACCGAGCCACCATAGAAACTCCAAAACCTTCCACGAACTCACGTCAACGCTTGCTCATTCCACGTAGCAACCAACCCGAAGGAGCCACCTACCCCCTCAACTTCTTCCTTCCCTCACAACCATCACCATTGAACGCCTCTCCATCCCTCTATCGAGCCTCCACGCTGCCGAAAGCCTCCGTAAACGCTGCCTTCACCAATAAACGACCATGCGCCTTCCAACCACCATGTCCTCTAACCTTAGTCACACCAACCCCCAACCTCCTTCTCCCTGGCCTCGTGTCATCCTTTTCCCTCATCTCCTCATTGTCTCTCACTGTCGTGGCCCTCAACGGAGTTTTCACTAAACACCAAACCATGTATCCCAATCATATATCTTCTCCACAACATGATAGAACCAGTGTCTATGCCCTCGATCTACAACAGCTGCTTCAACTTTGATATCACAGCCCCCTACACCTTCACCTCCACAATAAATGCCACCATGCAAGCACCATGTCCTTACGCACCTCCAGATTCCACATAGCAACTAACCCTAAGGAGCCACCACCACTTGTCTCCCTGCAAATCGTACCCTGCATTTCTCCACCTCTCTTCACCAAGTCACCAACAACCATCAACATCACCCCCCAACCAATCACCATGATGCTGCCACGGTTTTACAACCACCACCACGAACCTGCGTGCCTCCATAGCTACCTCCCCTATAACTCTTCCATGCCACCTTTCTCTTAAAATCATACACCAAGCCAACCTCCATTTTAGCCATTGTAATACCTCTCCTTGGCATGCACCGCACCCAACAACCACCTTCTTCCCATCACTTTCTTCTCCTCTCTCGTTCTCACCCTACCTCCACCAAGACCGGCAGAACAACCATGCCTCACCACCTTTCTCACTCCCTTAACCACGACATCTCCCCCTGTCATCACCTCCAAACCACCGTGCAATCACCATCGTTGCCTCGCTCCACACTAGCCCACCATCACCACCTATTAGCGTCACTACACTCCAAACAACCACTCTCGGCCATGATAGTGGTTGCCACAGCTTACGCAGTCGAGCAAGCCACCGCACCAGTGTTGCCAATGCTCGTGCCCCCCAGGCACAAGCCATTCCTTCCACCAAAGTCATGCCTCAGATCTCCCCAACCTTTTCGCCGCCGCCGTCGTCACTGGTCGTCGCAGCCGCTGTCGACGACGCTCGTCGTCACCATCCGCCACTGTCGCCGCCAACACCACTTGCCATGCCTCCCCTTGTCTCCAAAACAAAAACAGAACCTACCTTGCCACGTGTGCGCCACTAACCCTAATAGGTTAGTGGGGTTGCTTTCCATACCCCCTGTGTCTGAGCTTGCACTCCTAGTTCTCGTCAATCACCAAAATACCCCTGCCAGTAGCTGAGTTGGGTTTACTTCCTACACCCCCAGTAATTAGTAACTGCACCTACACTTCTCTAAATTCCGAAACTACCCCTATACCAAGAATTTCTATTTTTGCCTATATGATCTCACCAAAGCCCAAGCTTTAAACTTGGCACCTTACTCAAAGCCCAAGCTTTAAACTTGGCACCTTACTCAAAGCCCACGCTTTACACTTGGCACCTTACTCAAAGCCCAAGCTTTAAACTTGGCACCTTACTCAAAGCCCAAGCTTTAAACTTGGCACCTTACTCAAAGTCCAAGCTTTAAACTTGGTACTATTTTCCAAAGCCCAAACTTGGCACTATTTTCCAAAGCCCAAGCTTTAAACTTGGCACCTTACCCAAAGCCCAGGCTTTAAACCTGGCATTGACGACATTCTTTTCCCTTACTTTCAAACCCAAGCCTTTTCAAGTTTTCAAAAATTTCAAAATATCAAACCAACCGATAACCCTGATTCTCTATCCTTGATAGAGATACGTAGGAGCGAGGTCAAATCCTCGTCGGGCCCTTCCTTAAAAAAAATAGATATTTGTTGTTATTATTTGTATTTTATTTTTGTTTAGGAAATTATTATTTGTATTTTATTTTTTAGGAAAAGATAAATATTTAGAAAAACCACATTCTTTTATTTTATTTGTTTAATTAAAGGTACCGTCTTTTGACGGGCGTTGTGGGGTGCTTGTACATTCCCCACACGTAACTGACTCCCGGACCTGAAATCTGGATTTTGCGAACTTGCCTTATCTTGTTTTTGGTTTTCCATAATTTCCTTTAATAAATTATGGTGGCGACTCTACTATTTCGAAAATTATTTTTTGTTCGCCGTCCCCGTCGTGACCCCAGTTGTGACAAACTTATTTACAGCACCCACATATTTGGGGTAACAAAAATGACGCACGCATAACTCACGTCCCTATGAAGAACTCTCCACACTTGACATTGTTTTTTTTCCTGCAATCAATCCTACAGTGTAAGCACTGTATTTCTTTTCTCAAATGAACGATGAAAATCAAAAATCATTCCCATACACCAAAACTAATTCCCAATACCACAACAATACCACCAAAGCAGTGAAAAACCAAGAAATCAAATGCGTAAAAGAACAAAAAAACCTACGTCGTCGCCGTTGTACTGCTTCACTTTTCCGCGTTTGCTCAACCAATCGCCCTTGACCGATCTCCTTCCCTAAAAACCCTTGTACCCAAAACCCTAAACATTGACTCCGGTCCCCCTTTGTCGTCGTCGTCACCGTCCAACTATCCTACCGTCGCCGTCGTCCACCGTCCTTAATGCTCTTCCCCTTTTCCTATTTGCTCAAACCTATGCTCAAACGCACGTCTCTACAACTCCCCGTGAAACAGAGAAAATGTTTTCGAAACCTTCAAAATGTGTTCAAAAATACAACAATGCCCCTAAGCCACTCTGTTAACCAAATACCAACTACGCCCTCAGCCACGTTTGATGAGTTACCACATCTACGGAAAAGGGTGGATGCCACATAAGGTTGGCAAAAAAACTTTTTCCTAGTGCATGTGGTAGAAAAAGGCATGGGTACGGCGTCACGCCCTCACACAACGACTATGAACACCATACTCAATACATGCGTGAATGTCAACTATGTGATGGCATTCTTGCATTCGATGAAATGCCTTCTTCATTTGGAGATTCCTTTTCGTTTGACCACTTTTTAGTCTCTTGTTTCTGCTTATGTGGATATAGATAGTTGTTCTTACCTTCTGGTGTCGTCAAACCGACACTCAATGTCATCAAAGTAATATAGTTTAATTTAATCAAATAGGTAGATGATTTGTACCAATGTGAAATCTTCTAGTTGTGATAGGTTTTGAACAGAGAATCCTTTGTAATATTTTTGTTATGTTATTCAGGTTGTTGATGTCCTTCATGTAAAGAGGGCCAAATGTTTCCATGGTATTGGGTTTTAAGATGCTTATTTTTCCACAAGTAGACGAATAATTTTAAATTGGTATTTGCTTGAATTTATGTGTTAACTCGCATTTTGATTTATTTAATTTATCGTGCTTGCCATAAAGGCTGAGTAGAAGGAGAAATTGGAAAAGATGTATGATGTGAATGACCTTAAACTGTATATGTCTTCAAGTTCCGAACTCACTTTGGTGGTGGTAGTCCACTGGTTTTGGTTTGATCTATGATTCAGTTGACAATGTGAAGAAGTATGAGTCTAACTACAGGCTTACCAAGAATGGACTACCAAAGGTAGAGAAAGGAAGAAATGAAGGAGAAAAAGAATAAAGTTAAGAAGATTTGTGGTGTAAAGAAGACGAAGGATTCTGATGCTACCAAGGCTAAAAAAAATAACTGAGTCTTCAACAACTGATTTTAAAGTTCTATTTTTGTTGATATTTTGTAATGGTTATTTTATTTTCTATTAGTTTGTTAGAATGAGATTTTTAGTTGTTAGTATGTTTATAATTTGAGATTGATTAGTCATATGATTAATTTAAAGAATTCAGTTGAACACATTGTTTTTAAATATTCAGTTTTGTGATAATGAATTCGATGTTGGTTGAAAAAAATATAGATATTTCTAATATTTAAAAGATTTTTTTTATTATTATCAAAAAAGTTTGTTAAAATTTGTTAAGATAATTTGTTATTATTTATCAAAATTGTTTGTTAATATTTTATTCAAACAAAATATCATCAAATACAAAGTTATATTTTCAATATGTCTTCTAATTCTAGTCATGGTAATTTATTCTAGTCAAAAAGAGAAAAGAAAAGGTCAAGAAGCCCACAATGCTTGGTTTAGAAATTTTATATTATAGAGCTATATAGGTTGAGTACAAGGTAAATCCTTCTTGTCAAGAAATTGTCTTTACTAGTCTTTATGAAGTGAAATGAAAAGATAAAGCGTAAAAGAAAACAATATCCACAAAGGTTAAAAGAGGGTCTATTACATCGGTTGAAAGCTCCCAACCGATGTAATATGTATCCCAAAGTTCCCATTTTTAACTCGATGAGGTCTATTACATCGGTTGCAAGCTCCCAACCGATATAGTATATCTCACCAAATTTTCTCAAATTCTCAAAAATTCACTCGCACGCCATGAGAAAGATACTACATTGATTAGGAGCTCCTAACTGATGTAGTTTCTAGGCCTATTATAACTCGTAACCGATGTATTATCTTCACCGTCATTCCAAAAATTTTCAAATTTTGAATTTTTATTCTTACAATATTATTGTATTTTTATTTATATTAGTTGCGTTTTAACCGATATTTTATCTTATTATAAAATGGTTATTTTTCTTCTAGTGATTTAAGAATTTAATTCCATTAAATAAATAAAATCATGAATGACATTTGTTATCACTAAGGCTTTGTTTGGAATAGGGAGAGAATTTGAGAGGGTGGATTTGAGATGATTTGAGAGGAAATTCTGTGTAAAGTTGAGTTGTTTGGATTAAGGGAAAGATAGTGAGATTGAGTGGAAAGTTTATAAAAGTTTATGAATTATGTGATGTGTATAATTGATAAAGTAATTTTTTAGTAGATTGAAATTATAGTTAAAATTAAATATAATTAATTTGATGAGCATGATTAATAAATTATTATTTTTTAATTATAAGATTATTAATTATTTTAAAATAAAAATTAAATTATTATTATTGATAATATTATTATTTTATAATTTTATTATTATAATTATTGTTTATGATTTATTATTATTGTTAGTTTTTAATATTAATATTATTAATATTACTATTTATAAATTTATTATTATTGTAACAATAATAATAGTTATTATGTTATATTATATAATTAAATTATATTAATTTTATTATAATATAAATATATATTTATAAATTAATTAATAAAAGTTTTAATACAAATTAATCTTTCTTTGCAAATCACCTTTATTATGCGAAAAAAAGTTTGGGATGAAAGTATTTTATTGATTTTCAATTTTAATTAACATTTTATTCATTAAAATACGTGGAATCACTACATTTTCATGCTTGGTAACTTTTCACGGCGTGAAGCAAACAAAGCGTATGTCTATATTCTTTTTTGTAACTACGGCAAAAAAAATCGCACAAAGTTCTAATTATTTTGATTATGAAAAGCATTCGAAAGGACAAATGTGCATCAGGCTTTAAAAAAGCATTCAAAATGACAAATGTGCATCACTAGTAGAAAAATAGCCTTCGTCGTCGGTTCTGAGAGACTTTTTTCGTCGGTTTTTGACCCGACGTTGACCCAGGAGACGTTGAATCAGACGTCGGTTTAACAGCCGACGTGGTGATTGGACTCACCACGTCGGTTAAGAACAACTAAACCGACGTAGTGATTAATATAGTAATTATTTTAACGAGTTGCACCACGTCGGTTTTGTCCCAAAAACGACGTGATGAAGAGAAAACTCATGTCGGTTTTAGGCACTCAACCGGCGTTATTGTTGCTAGCATTCCAAAATCAGGCACTACCTGGTTGAAAGCCCTAACTTTTTTTGTTGTCAACAGACAACGTTTCTACCCCTCAGAGAACCGTCCATTACTCACTTCCAATCCTCATGAGCTTGGTCCTTTCCTTGAATTTATCTTTCAGGATGATTATGTCCAAGACAAACATTCTTACCTCTCCAACATGACTCAGCCAAGAACTTTTGGTACTCACATTCCATTCTCTTCCCTCTGCAAGTCAATCAAGGAGTCCAACTGTAAGATAATTTATATTTGCAGAAACCCATTTGACACTTTTGTTTCAGCATGGATCTTCTCCCTTAAACATAAGCCAGAGTCTTTACATGAAGTAACAATAGAGGAACCTTTAGAAAAGTACTGCAAGGGAATAATTGCGTTTGGTCCGACTTGGGACCATATGTTAGGTTACTGGAAAGAAAGCATAGTTGCACCAAACAAGGTTCTGTTTTTAAAGTATGAAGAACTCAAAGAAAATTCCAATTTTTACGTTAAAAGAGTTGCAGAATTCTTGGACTCTCCTTTCGTAGAAGAAGAGGAAGGTAATGGAGTGATTGAAAACATAGTGAAGTTATGCAGTTTCGAGAACATGAAGAATCTGGAAGTGAATAAATCTGGAACATTTGACAGGAATTTTGAGAAAAAAAATACTTATTTCTGATTGTGACTTTTCTTGCTACGTAAAGAAGCATCCGTAAGTTGTGCAGACAAAAACATTCTCCAAAAACATACATCAAACATTCTCTCAAAACATTCTAATTTGAACAAGCATTCTAATCATATAGATAAACATTTAACAAATATTGTTCTTCCATTTTAAAGAAGATAAAAACACACCTCTTGTAGCATAGTGGTAATGCCAAAACCGAACCCGCAGTGGTGATGCCAAAACCAACAACACAAATAAACCCAAATCGGCCAAACGAACCCTACCAAAACCACAAAGCACAAACAAATGCTCAATACAATAACAATATCAGTAAAAGTAAAAGAAAATGGAAGAGAAAGAATGAGCGCACAGCTTCAAACCAAACGAAGCACGAACGAACTTGAAATCGAAAGTAAAAGCAAAAGAAAATGGAAGAGAAAGAATGAGCGCACAGCTTCAAACCAAACGAAGCACGAACGAACTTGAAATCGAAAATAGAACCGTTCAAATCGAAGCTCTCGAAAATGCGAACAAGAGGAAGCAAAATGGAGTAGAATGAGGTGCAAATGGAGGTCGAAAAGTGCAGGAGAAGACACCGGAACAGTGCCTGAGAGAATACGCGCGTAGCGGAAAAGAAGAAAAGTGAAGAAAAAAGACGCGTTTGAAATAAAATAGAAGCACCACGTCGGTTCTGGACTCCCAACCGACGTGGTGCATGCCCTGAAATTTAAAAAAAATTACTGTTAACACACCACGTCGGTTACAAAGCCCAGAACCGACGTGGTGTGTGCCCTAATTTCAACTTTTTTCTCCAATTTTTCCCAATTTGTTATACAGCATGCATCACGTCGGTTATGAGGCCTTAGCGGACGTAGTGATAACAATCCCACGTCGGTGATGGCCTCTTAACCGACGTGGGATTCACAAGCCTCCTAGAACTTTTAAAAATTTGAATTTTTTTTTTATAAATAGGTCAATGACGGTTGTTTGTTCGAACCGATGTGGGATTATTCATTTATTTACAAAAATGCCACCGCGTTTTTGACTACGTCGTTTGTCTTTTTAACCGTCATAAAAAGAAGACGTTAAAGCCTATTTTTATTAATGTGTCAGACTTTATTTTGCTTGTACAACACGTACTAGGTTTAACCTGTGTAATTTTTCTGCTCAAGTAACAATGATAAAAATAAGTAAATAAAACTTCCACCAAGACAACAACAATTGAAAAGAAAACAATCAATTAGGTAACTTGATAAATTTTCAAGTGAATTGCAGTGAGAAGTGTTACGAAAGCCACTGAAAGAAATCTAAACTAATAACTTAGAAAAACCTTCAAATTTCAAACAATATTTCATGAAACTAACCTAACATAACTCCCAAAATCAGCACAACTCTCAGCCTTAGCCGAAATGTATCTATAACAGTCACGAACAGCAGGAGAACCAGGACCACAAAAGAGAGAAACTTAGTTGGAGAGAGGACTACCAAATTGAAAATTTCAGAACCCAAAACCCTCTAATTTTTTAAATCCGTGACCAGTATTAATTAAAATAATATTCTTATTCGTGTCCCAGATGTTGCTTAATTACAAGTGTCCTTCTTAAAACGATTTTGAAAATTCTCTAAGAAAAATGGTCAAGTATAGTGTTTCTTCCAAACATTAAGTAGGCAAAACAAAGGGCTGGGAAAATGCATTGATGTAGGTAGAGGAAACATATTTATTCAAAGTTGTCACTTTTTCATCATAACACATGACTGATACATAAAACAATCTTCCCCTGACTTCCACGTTCCTCAATTGAGAAAGCAAAGGAAAAACAAATCTACGGCCTCTCACAGCCTGGCCATTTAACAATGCCAGGAGAAAGGGTCTTAAGAACTGGATTCCTCTCAAAGAAATTTGTCGGCCTCAATTCAAATCCAGTGCTCAACAAGGGCATTATTGGAAAATCTTCCTGACACGGTACATGGTGGATTCCCACTACGTACCACAGTACAATGTCCTTGTTCTCAATACCTCTATTCCTGCAAATTTTTCAATTTCAAAACCCACGTTATTATGTTCCTAGAAATGCCACTTTCTATCATGGGATTAACATGAGTACTATAGCAAGTAATATATTCTTTAACACACATTATTAGGTAAAATTGAACTTTTGTAATTCTTTAAGCAATGTTGAAGTGTGGTTTGAAAGGTAAGATGCTTACTGCTGAGTCCAAACAGCCAAAGTGTCATCTCCACGACTCTGATCAACGTACAATCCACCAGCCCATTTCTCAGTCCGATTGTAAGGTGTAACCCAAATGTTGTAATTGGTGAAAGCACCACGTGTTTGAGGGTAGTCATCTTCTGTGAGAAGTGGATGAGCTGCTGCATTTGGAATCAAACGGTACCCCACTTCGTTTCCAGTGGAAGTCTTCTTGTTAGGGTTCACCACTGCTAGCTCTGATGGACTCATCCCTAGTTTGATCTTTGCATCAGATTCAGTCTTCACAATCTCACTACTAGTTGTCCAATAGCTCTTTCTCTTTGAACTCTGGTCATTCACTTCCACAGTCTTCAGATTCGTCTTCACAAAGGAATTATCCACACCATCAATGTCAAAGTCAAGATGGTATATATAGTAATGGTCATGGTAAACACCAATGCTGTGTTCTGACACCAATGTGCCATGTTGGTCATCCTTTATCTCATCATTATGAGTAATATCCACCGCCTTAATTTCCAACATACCCGACAGTGCTATCTGTTGGAACATCCACAAAAACTGATTACATTTACGAATTATTATAGTTAATGTCTCATTGATTACACAGAATCTACTTTAATCACTCTTTGTTAGCTTAACCTAGCAGGCTTTTTGGTCATTTCATGATCAAAATCTAGCCAGGTATTTTGTCCACCTTTTACCTTCACGCCACTACTATTATTGTTACATTGTTACTTAATAATCAATTATATTGTTTGAGAACATCCCATGAATATATTGTATGACTTTTTCCCCTAAAATAACGACATTTGAGAACATCCCTCTAAAGAATTAGGCACATGAGTAGATACTTTCTAAGAGTAGCAAAGAGCCCAAATTAGCATTTTCAAACACATCCTTTTGCAGCAAATATGTTTTATTCTACCGCAATACTATATATATCACGGGATACTGTTATAGTGACGACTTCAGTTCACATCTAATCAAATCAATCAATATATGTAATATATGTATAAATGATAAAGTGTACTTATAACTTTTGCTGTATATAAATCAATTATAAAGAATATTTTGACCAGTGTATAATGTAAAAGACTAGTTGCTTCATTTTATTTTATTTTTCTTGCACACATACCATTAAAGTGGCAGACAGCAAAAGGAAACAGAACTTACAGCTGGCTTGATTGAACCACTTGTTTTGAACTCCCAATCTAAGACGTTGTCGTAGTTGCCCACTGTAACCACTGATCTAACGATCAGAGTGACGTCAGATCTAACTTCTCGTATCTGGTTTCAATTCCGCCAAAAGTACACTCATACATAAATATAAGAATAACAAACGGGAAACTGGCAAATTAATGTTTAGAAGTAGTTGTGAGCCTATGTTTACCAATTATTTAATGGGAACTGGCAAATCATCATAAGTTAATTAATTACTATAAAAATTAATAATTTTACCATACATGAAATTTTATACTGAATGTCAATGTAAGAAAGATTTATATTATCATTGTATTCAAATTAAATTTTTAAATTACATCTCTAATTTATCATACTGACAAATTGAATAAAATGACTCTGTATAAAATTATACCCTCGTCCAAATAAAATTAATTCTCTTAAATTTACCTCTAAAACATTATTCCAAACATAAATTAAATTTTCTTTCTTTATTTAAATTTATATAAACTTAATCTAATTATTAATACATTTAAATTTTATTCAATCTTATAAAATTAGTATCGGTTTGTACGTTAATATTGTGTCTATTTATGTATTTTAAATTGATTTTATCTTCAATTAAAATGAAATCTCTAATTTAATCCACTTTTATATACATAAAAAAGTGATTAAATTTTAGAATAGAATCTGATATTAAAAAATAAATTTTAAATTTAACTTTTGAAAACTTTGAGTTGTTTTTATTTTTTCATTGCAAAAATAGATACTTTACCTCCTCATCAGGAATTGCTGTTTCAGTGTGACGCCAACTGATACCACCATATTGTTCAAAGACACAAATTGCATTCTGTAACTGTTGTGGGCTACCATCCCTTCCAACAAGATACACATCTAGGAACTGTGCGTGTGGTGGACAATCATGCAAGGGTTCCAAAGAAACCATAGATTGACCAAACCCGAATTCACCAGCATCAAAGAAAGTCTTGTAATACCAGTCCTCAGTTGGATCCTGGTATGGCACGAATAGTTCAGAAATGTATCCTCTGTATAACACTGAACGAGATTTATGCACTTCAGGGTCGTAGATTGATGCTGTTGAAATTATCACTCCAGCTCGAACATCGAACCCTATGTGAAACTTCCAATTGGCCCAGCTGAACAAAACATCTAGTATCTAAGTGGAAACACCAACCATGAACAAATATGCATGAATCATAAGAACTTAAAACTTAAGAACTGGTTACCTGTTATACTTTTTTATTACTAGGAATCCGACCTAAAATGAAGATATTGGGAAATATCTTTATGATGTGTTTGAAAATGAATTCATATTGGGAAATAACTACTTTTATTCAACTCCCAGAAAATCGATAAAAAAAATATTATTAGTTATATTAACAAAAAATTAAATTAATCTAAGCTTTTAAGAATTTAGGTTAAATGAAAGACCAGACAAAGATATACTGTATTATTGAGCGACCTTGTTCCACCTAAAGGGGAAAGTTAATGATATTTTCATTTTGTCGTGTTTTCTGGAAGTGATTTTCAGTTGTTTAAAAACAAGTGAATACACTTTTCTTTTTTCATTTTTTTAAATTGAATTATAGACATGCATGATGACACTTGTCTTTTCATCAACCATTTAACTTTTTGAGTAAATGGTTCACTTTAATTGGAATTATTTTAGGTGTCCACATTTTATTTATGAACATGTGTACTATCAAAGTAAAACTTTTCTTAAAAGCTAGATAAAGGAAAGTGTTTAATGGAATATCAATGTCAAAAAAAGTTAAAAATTATATAAATCCCCAAGGGTTGTATAAAATTTAGACACACTCCCTAATGATTTTTTAGCATCATATTAGTTAAAATAAAGATTTTATCTTAATAATACATATGCACGAACCTTCATTTGTGGAAGAGAAACACTTCAAAATCCAAAGATCACTATAGATTTGTCTCTTTCTATTTAGTCGATTAAATTATCGTGATAATCATGTTTCGTTACATCATCAAATCTAGTCTATTAAGCGGTTTTCTTCCTGCCATGAACCAGGTGACTTTTTCTGATATTTATCTAAATTATACGGATTAAGATCCTATGTATAAAAATTTAATGATCACTCATGCATTTCTTCATTTTTACACTTTAATATATATAAATAAAAAAATTGGATGTTATCTAAATTATATATAAAAATAATACATTATCCACTTATATATACCTTTTAAACCATTCACTTGTGTTATTTTTATATTAATAGTAGTTTTTCTTTTATATACCTCACACTGTGTCCTTTGATGGAGAACCCAGAGCCTTGGGGTTGATGTGAGGCAAAAGAATGAAGCTTCGGGCCAAACGGTGGCTTCAAATGCGAAGCCCGGTATTCGGTGTTTTCCACCTTGGGAACAGTCACGACATCGTTATCATGATAGTCAACGATCTTCATCTGTTCAAGATCAGCCACAATGGTTATTCCATTAATGGGCCTCACGTAGATATTCGCGGTTCCCTCCTTCATGAAGCACTCGATTCTCAAAACCCTTTTGCTCTCGCTTTCGCCGTACCATCCCACGGTGAATCCGGAGCACACCACTTCCGACATGTTCAAGCCCCTCTTTTTGATGGACTCCACGAAGGGGCCGTGCTTGAAGGGCAGTTGCAAGGCCTCGCTTTGCTCCGCCACCGTCAAGGTGGGGAACCCGTTTCCACCGTGGATGTTGTCGGAGACAACCTCGGAGGATCGTAGGTTTATTGTGAGCTCGTGGACTTCGGAGTTGATGATGGCGATGACGAAGGCGTTGCGTGTGGTTTGGGCACCGGTGGAGACCCATTTGAGGACTGTGGCTTTCTCGGGGTCGTCGAGGCCTACGTAGTGGAACTTGATAGTGTTTGCTTTTGTGGGGTATTTGTTTAGGACTATGGTTTGGATGAGGGTTATTTCTTGCTTTGTTAAGGGGTCAAGTGGGTGTGTCAGTTGCAAGGGAGCTAAGGAAACTCCTCCATGGAGGAAGCAGCAGAAGAAGAAGAGTGTGGGAAGTGATAAGATGTGGAGCAAGAGTTTCATGGTTCAGGTTTAGGGCATTCACTTGATCACTATAACAATGAGAACCACTCCTTTATATAGTTGAAACTGAGGTTAACAATGAAGAGTGGCCCGAGTTAGAGCAAGAGGGATCTCTTGAAGTTTCTATATTTTGAAATTTTAATGTTTAGGCATATATAAAATACAGTAATATTAAAAATGGTTTGTGTTTGAAATAAAATCATAATATTATTTTATTTTTATAAAATATTTTCTCCCACGTGCTTGTTATGATAAGCACAAAGTTACCCATTTTATGATAAGATGACAACCTCTCATTTTATACAATAATTGCAAGTGCTTTTATTAATGACTAATGTTTCTTTGATACCGTTACATGTCAATCATCATTTGATATTAGGGTATTTTTGTTAAGGTATAATACGTGACAGGGTCATTTTTTTGGCAAGTGAGGATAGCGTTACTCTTTATTTATAATTTGGATTTTTTTTACCTTTCATTGTTGAAAATGTAGAAGTTTGGAGTGCCTTCTCATTCTCAGCTTTTCATCTTCTCCTTCCATACGCTTGCTCTTGTCACCCTCCATGCTCATATTCTCATTTTCTCCTTTCACACATTCTATACACTTAATCTCGTTGCCCTATGCGTGCACTCGTCACTCTCGTTTTCTTCTCCTTCCACACACCTGCTGTCATCGTTGTCCGTGGTTATTTTTTTTCGTTGTCTAGAGTGGTTGTTAAAGGTTCGTCTTTTACATGGTTTTTCATGGAAAAAAAACTATTTTTTATCGTTTAAAAGTTCGTCTTGTATGATTTTCGTTTGAGATTTAGGGTTGTGGAATAAAGGTTAGTCTTTTATGGGGTTTTTTATGAATAGGAAAGACCTTTATTTGGTTTCACGGTTTAGGATTTTGAGAAGGTATGATTTTTGTTAGGGGTTTAGGGTTATGATGTTTGAATATAAAAGAAAGGCTTTTTGGTCGTTTAAAGGTTTTATTTTTTGTTGACGTATGATTTTTGTTTGGAGTTTATGGTTGTGGAGTAAAAGTTCATCTTTTATGGATTTTTGATGGAAAAGTAAGTTTTTTGGTCGTTTAAAGATTTTATTTTTCATTGACATATCCGTTTGGGATTTATGGTTGTGGAGTAAACCTTTGTCTTTTATGGGGTTTTTGATGAAAAAGGAATACTTTTTTGGAGTTTGACGGTTTAGTTTTTTGTTTAGGGTTTTAATGTTTGAATATCTTTGTTTCTTCATGGTGGCGAGAAAGATAGGTTGTGAACATATTTTGAAAATGTTTTCCTTTTGAATGAGTGGTGGGTGGGTGGGTTGGTTGGTTTTTCGTGGTTTTTTTGCTGACATGAATTTGTTATTTTGTTTAAGTGTTTGAAAGTTCCAACATTCATGGTTGGAAAAGGAGTTACTGTGAATGGTGGACAATTTAATGAACACATCTGACTCAGTCGCCAAAAGTTTAACAAAGTTGTCCCCCTGTTAAAGCATGTGTAACCTTTGATGTTTTGTAAGGTCAGAACTAGTATTAATGCACAAAGGTATATCAAATGAACATATTTTGGTGAATCAAAGTGTTAGTATTCCTTATTATAGGTGTAAATGAAGATGTTAAGAACTTAATATGCGAAAATGGTCCTCATGAACACGTTTGAGTTCAGTCACCAAAAGTTCAACTAAGGTGTCCCTCATTAAAGCATAGGTAACCTCTAATGTTTTGGAAACTAGGAACCAATATTGATGCACAAAGGTGTATAAAATGAACATCTTTTGGTCAACCAAAGAGTGATTAATCCTTATTATGGGTGTAATTGAAGAAGTTAAGAACTTAATTTGTGAAAATGGTCCTCATGAATACGTCTGAATTCTGTTGTCAAAAGTTCAACTAAGGTGTCCCCTCGTTAAAGCACGGGTAACCTCTGATTTCAAATAACATTAAAAGAATTTACTTTGATCACAGTCACTAGTCACTGATTTTGGAAGATAAAAGAAGTAATCAACATCTTATTTCGGAAGATAAAACAAGCAATCAATAACTTAGCATTTAATTCACAATAAATTAAAATAGAGAATAACAAATAAATTAGATTTTGCTACTCAATCATATTAAATAATTAACAGAATTTTCTTTAAAAATAAACTTACTTAAAAAGTTGCAAGATAATTGATTAATTCAATAACATAATGTGAGAAGCTTAAACTTTCAATTCTCATTTAATTGCTAGTTGTATTATATATAATCATATATTCTTTCCAAAGAAATCTATGCATCTCACCAAATTTTAACTTACCATATAATAACACATTAATCGTTGAATGCTATATTCAATTTTTAAATAACATATTTCACGCAATCTTAAATGACCTTTATTTTCTCAAGATCAACATGAACCCCATTTCACGCAATCATGAAGCCCAAAAGTATAATTTTTCCCTTACAAAAAGTTCATTTCTCAAGGTTGGCAAAAAGATGATTTTTTATGAGAATAGATAAAACTTGTTTAAGATTATCAATATGGTCATTCCGACTGACTATACTTTAAAATGTCGTCAAAATAAACAAAAATAAAATGGCCTATGCAATCCTTAATAACATGATTTATTAATCTCATAAAAGTGTCAGGGGCATTGGTTAAGCTAAATAGCATGACTAACCACTCATACAGTCCAAACTTAGTTTTGAAAGCAATTTTTCATTCATTTCTTCTTTAATTCTAATTTGATGATAGCCGCTTTTAAGATCAATTAGAAAATATGTCTGCCCCATGAAATTCATCCAACATATCATCCATCTTAGGGATTGGGTTAAAGTGATGTTATTGATGGTCCGACAATCAGTACACATTCTCCAAAACCTGTCTTTCTTGAAGGAAGCGTGGTCATCATCTTTAGTTTTGAAAATGTTTTCACAAATGTTTAGAAAATCAACAAAAGATTGAGTGCTGAAAAGAGTTTTGGTAAAGAAAGTTTTTTATGTTTTTTTAGTAAAGCTCCTAACAAGGCACAAGATGAAAAGATTTCGAGTAGGCTCCTATAAAAGAGAGTTGCGTCACTTGGACAACTTAAGTACCAAGTCTTTTCTAGCCAGATTTTTTTCAAGTCCTCTTCCACATCATTCCTCAAAAGAAATTTCAAAACAATTTTTCCCAATTAGTATGTGCTCTTGTGATCCTAAAGACCAAAGGAAGGTCTACTATCGCCTAGGCTCTTTGACTTTGATTCTAGTTGTTACGGAGACCTAAGAAAAGTAAAATGACAACATAAAATAAAGGCAAGAAAAGTAAGACAAATAAAGAAAATAAGTGAAGTTATTCGTGTCCTAGGTGAAAGTGCATTTAACACTTAGAGCCCCTTGACACACTTTCACTTCTATTCACCTTTCACTACAGAGTTCAAGTTAAGATTCTTTTTAGTGCATTTTTTCAACACAACAAAACAACAAAATATTTTACTAATATTCAAATACAATACACAATTCTGTGACGATGCTTTACAAAATGTTCTTTCACTTTGTTTTTGCTTTGTTATTCCTGGTGTTTTCGCTTTATTGCTCCTCACTTTTGCTTTGAGACTTCAACTTGCTTAGACTCTTCAAAAAGGAATCTTCTTTAACAAGCTTGTCTTTCTCCAATATGCTACCTAAGAATGTTAAATAACCATCCACACAAATTTATCAAATACATTCCGTTTCAAATACATCTACACTAATACTAATAATAAATAAATAATAATAAAAATAGTAAAATTATAATTTAATAATTAATCAAAATTTAATTTATAACAATTCACTAACTTTAATAAAAAAAGTTTACTTTTTTTTTCTTTCACTTAATCTAAATTACATTTTTCATCTTCTTTTCTTTGTTTTTCACTCTCTCATTTTCGCCCCGAAACAAACGTACCCTTCACTTTGTGTTGTTCGAAATTTGTGGTAGATGAAAACTGAGATGTGGTACTGGTAACGTACATGAAGACCAAGGAACACGTGATGAGCGCTGCAGATAAACGTGGCGAAAGCCTGTCCCCGACCAGATAAAATCTATAAAGTGGGGTAAAGTGAGCAATTGATTGTTTGATATTAAGACAGAGGAGTGACTGTAGCGTCCATCATTGCAGCCTTGTCCATTGCCTCATGTGTCCATCCTACACCCTTACATACTGACCGTTGATTTACCCTTATTGGTGGATACCCACATCCACGTCTACAAGGCAGTGTCCTCCTATGGACCTTATTTGTGCTACAATCACATCATCAACACCCACCACCACGTCGCTTAGCTAACATCTTCACTCTTGAAGATCAAGACGTCTTTTGTTGTTTTCACTTTTGTTTTCTTTTGAATGTAGACTCTTGAATTGTAAGATAAAATAGTATCGAGGATCATTCTTAGGAAGATATAAACAAAGTGGACTGTAGAGAAGGATTAAAATACATATGATGGAAAAATAATGAGACATGTAGTAAAAGCTAGTGTCTAATCCTACACAAGCTAGTTTTTTCAAGTTTGATCAACATTACTTTTAAGGATTTATTTATGGTACGTTGTACAAACTCTAAGGTTTAGCTTATGGTATGTTGCACAAAACCTTAAACCATACAACGTACGTTTATTGGTGAGGTGTAAGGAAATCCGGACAAGGTTCTTAGGAATAATATTAACTAAAGTTAAAAAGGTAAAAGGAAAATAGATAAATAAAACAAAATGATAAAAAGATTTAGACCTATGCACAAAGGGAGTTAACGGGAGAATAAATTGAAATGTGCATAAAAAGCACATGTATTTTCTACTTAATTTGAAGATACATGGAGAGTTTTGATATATAAATCCTTTGAATGTGAGAAAACTAAGTAATGTGGGACTTCTTGCCTTTTGGAACCGTTGAAATGGATGGCAATTCCTTACATATTGCAAAAGGTAAAAACTAAAATAAAAGAACAAAATTCTATGTCTCCTATAAGATGTAATGTATAAGAGTTGATACAACTAACCACATAAGTTAATCATAAATTGAGAAACTTAACTTATAGTATAGTTGGTATAGCAAGCTATATGAAAAAAAAGAAAACACTTAATGTGTGCTAACAGTTAATGAATCACACTACATCCCACAATTATTATTATTATTATTATTATTTTGCGAATACTAGGTCATGCATGTACTTGGTGTTCATGAGTACTCTAAATATATTTCCAAAATCTCATACAAGCAATCACATTTAACACTCATATAGATGATTTCATCAAGTGTATGTTGCAAATCATAAATCACCCATAAAAGATATAAAAATCACTAAAAACTTTGTTCGAAGTTAAAATTTCTCATACCACAAAATTTAAATACAAATTTTATCCTTTCTATTATAAAATATGTAGCACTTTAACACTCTATAAGAGACAAAATAGATTTAAATCAATTTTAATGATAGCAAAACTAACAAGTGACTTAGGAGTTTCTAAAATAATTCCCTTTTATGTTTCTAAAATCATACCTTAGTGGCTTTCAAAAAACTCACTAGACCATCTTCAACTTGTAAGTGTAAAAGTCATCTCAAAAGAACTTTATTTTCTTTATCTTTTTGAATTCTCAAATCCTCACATATGGCTTCATTATCAATTTTTGTAGGAACAACTAACACTAGAAGAGAGGTTGAATGGAGCCTAAACTCAATATGCTGTAAACAAAAATAACCAAACAAGATCGTCCGAGACAAGAATATATAAGCATACATGAAAGAGTTTTATACTGGTTCACCCTAATCTCTTGGGCTACGTCTAGTTCTTCCTTGAACAAATCATTCAAGAGGTTCCACAATATCATAAATGTCCAGACCGAGTACACAAACCTCTCTAGGTTACAATGAGCACTAGTAGAAAAAAGACATTTAATCGCGGTTATTTAAGGCTTACAAGCGCGGTTCTGGAACCGCGATAGATTCAACCGCGATAAAAAGTACTGAAGATACAATCGCGGTTATACAACCGCGATAGAAAGTATAACATACCACCGCGGTTCTCTAACAACCGCGTTAAGAAATGCTCATATTGCACATACGAGCGCGGTTTTCTCTACAACCGCGCTCGTATGTGCACATTTTTTTAAAAATGGCAGCAACTATTCGCTGCTGTCCACCAAAATCCAATAGTTACAGAAACCCAACGAAGCTTCTTGTTGTGACAAATTTAAATAGGCGTTATTATCAAATTTAAATCTCCAATCTCTCGAACAATACGAAAGGAGAAGCAAATGTTCGAAAAATACAGAGCGTACACATACACCAACGAACCAATTGGACGAAAACAAAAAAAATGTCGGTAGAAAACATAGAGTGGGTACAGATCGGTAAATCGATGAAGCAATAGAGAAGAAACACAAATAATAGACACAAATGACAAAAACGTGGTTGAGATGTAGAGGAAAAGCAAAGAGCGAAAACAAATCACGATTGAGCAAGCGAGTGTAAAAAAAATGGAGAGATTAGGGTTTAGAAATGAGACCTGAATGTCGTGTTCGATGCACTCTCTCATTGTGGCGAACGAAGAAGGAAGATCGAAAAGGACGAAGAGAGGGAAAGGGTTTCAAAGATGAGTGTTTATTAAGAAGTTTCTCTCGTTCTTTGATTTGTGTTGAATGAGAGAAGTGGTGTGGCATGGTGCGGCGCTTGGTTTCGATGTATTTATGGAAGCGTAGGGTAAGCAAAACCCTAAAAAAGGGGATACAAAGGCGGTTGTTAAACAACTACTTTTATATCTCCCTGCAGAATAATTTTTAAATTATTTTGCAAATACCAGCGCGGTTGTCTAAACAACCGCGTTGGTATCTCCCTGCAGGTGCCTTACCATTGCGGTTATCGCTCCAACCGCGGTGGTATGATTACACTTAATTTCAAAAATGCCTCCGCATTATTTTTAATTGCGGTTCCTTTCTAACCGCGATGATATCCTGCCGTGGAATGTGTTTTTTCTACTAGTGGAGTACACAAGCCTCTTCAGGTTACAACAAGTACACAAACCTCTCCAAGTTTTAACGAGTACACAAACTTCTTCAGGTTATACCAGTCCCAATGTTCCCTTGAGATCAAAACCACTTAAGATTTAAAGAAACACTCTCAAAAGGGAGAACAACGAAAGCTCATAAGGGTTTGCTTCAAAATGAATTACACAATTTTCTCACAACCCAAAACTCTAGATGCTTTCAGTAGTAGATTTATAATAGACAATCAAATATTTAGCAAATTATTCAATGTATTGTATGATGTATTTCTCTTTTTGCTTCTTATCTTTTTCAACTTGAAATTGTTCCTCTATATGTATCTTTGTAAAACTAGTCGTTGAATGCTTGAAGAAAAATCTTAACCATCAAATGTTGAAATTAGTCGTTGGAAGAACAACTTTTATTCTTGATTCTATATTAAAGCTGACTTTATCTACATATAGAAACAATTTAAAAAACACAAGATATCATTAATTTAAAAGAAATAATCACGTTTAAATATTCCATAATAATTTGAATAACTTCCATTATAAAAAAAATAAATGTTAAAGCACAACATGCCATAAAATCTGATTTTGATATTTTTGTGGAAGGGACTTTAATTTGTTTTTCATATTTAGAAACAAATCAAATCAAAATTATGTGTAGTAAAATCATTTTGAAATGTTTCTGTATTTATAGCAATATAACAGTTCAATCTTAATTTCAAAAAGTTTCTACAAATACATATAGGTTAATAAAATATGCTAAATCAAATTAGCTTTATTGTAAGCAAAACTTGATAAAACCACGGACCAAGGTCAGAGAATGAATTGATCTCAAAATAAAATTGAAGGCACAATTCTGAACAGATTTAAAATATTTACTATATTTATATTTATTTATTTTTAACTTTCATCTTCTTTTAATATAAAAAAATAATATAATAAAATAATAGTAAATAAACACTTATCTGGATCTATAGTTCATCTGTACATACTCATCATGTTTAGAGATTTGTGAATATTAATGTAATAAACATGTAAGATCATCAAATACAAACACATATTTAGAGTATTGTTATCGTCAAAACTTTATTAAATAATTAGATCATCTAAAGGGACTTTGGACCGTCTAATGATTCAACAATCTCCAATCTCACCCTTTTTGATGATGTCAAAATAACATGCCTTAAGAATAAATAATTACAAAAATATCAAGAGATTAAACAGTAGAAGAATTTATTTGATGAAAAACATGCAAATGCACAACTGCATACAAACAAAATTCAATAGTATTCAATATTATTTGCAAAAGATAAATTTGATCATTTCTCTTAATTATTGTCATGTTTTCTCTTTCTTCTCCTTTCTGTCATCATAGAAAGGGGTTGATTTAAAAAATTATCACTGCTACATGGAGGTGTTGATAAAGATACTAACTGGTCATCTGTTTTCGATAGAGAATTTTGGATAATAGGAATGACTTCAAACTCTAGCTCATTGACCTTGATCTTTAACCCATAAATCCTACTGTTGCATGGAGGTTCTGATAAAGATACTAACTGGTCATGTGTTTTTTACATACTCATCATGCATAGAGATATATAAATATTACTAGAACAAACATGTAAGATCATCAAATATAAATACATACTTAGAGTATTGTTATCGCTAAAACTTTATTAGATGATTTGACCATCTAAAGGAACCTTGGACCGTCTAATTATTCAACAATTACATTAGATCAAAATAAAATAACAATACATAAGGTAAGAGTCACAAATTTATTGAGCCTTTAACCTCTTATATTAAAATTATATTAATCTTTTTATATAAGTTTACTTTTACTATTTATGGCTTTTAATACCGAATTTCTTCGTCTTAATTTACCCAACAAATATCATTCTTTAAGTTTTAGCCGGACTAAAATTCTCACTTTTCCAAAACATAGGTTGAAGAAGAATATGAAACTATTTAAAGTCTAAAATCGTCTCAAACGAAAGCAATTTCATTATGCATTAAAAAATTTACAATCAAAATCAATATAAGTGTCATGATTATTTGTTGGTGGGTTAAAGGAATTAGCGTGATATAATGCATCTCCATTGCAGGTCTCATAAGTTTATAATAGCTAAATTTTATTAGAGATCCCCATTAAAATATATTGATATCACATAAAATACAAGACCCAAATTCATAGGAATAATAAAAATACCTTAAAAACATCAACCAAATAAAACATTAATTAAAGCATGGTCTTAAAAGACTTTTCTATTGAAATAAAAATGGTAAGAATATCTTAAAAGTAATATGATTCCCATAAATAATAAATTAAGACTTGATACAATTATTCTTATAATAAAGATTACATAAAGTATCAATAATGAAAATAAATGAATAGTAAACCATATAATTAATTAGTTATTTAAAAATAAAAAATATCATTATAACGTAGTAATATAAAACCAAAAAAAAACTTATATAAAATAAAAAATAATTAAGTATAGAATTTTGAAATATATCATAATTTATTTTGTTACTATAACCCACTAATCGATCCAACCACCTAATTCCAATCGACTCAATTGAGGTTGAAAAATCTTTAAAAGGAAAATATTTGGCAAAATAATTATAAATAGATTCAATCAGTCCAATTGGTTATAATTAGAAGTGGTTTTACACTTTTGAGTTACAGTATACCTATCATTGAGATAGTTTTAATGTCAGGATGAATGTTTGCAAAATAAATTTTGTAAAATTTAACATAAAAGTACTTAAAAGTTATAATTTTGTGCCCAAAATCAATTCGTTCATGTGATAAATACGTAAAAATTTACATAAAATCACATTATTATTTTTTTTCAATGTGATTGGAGGACTCAATGTCAACTTATTAAACACATTAGCCTTTCTTTTTTAAAATTCAAAATGATATTTCATCCCACAAAATCTATATCTTATATTATCCTATTCTATTTTTAATGAAAAACAATGTGTATATTAAAAGTATAATGATAAATTTTATTAAATGTCTCAATAATGATAATAATAATTACTACTACTACTATTATTATTATTATTATTATGATTTTTTTTATTGATTCACGGGTTAAAACTCTTTACACCGAGTTTCAGATGAGTTAAACTCCTTTCTATTGAAGATTTTGAATTGCCATACATCTTGACAAATATTATGTAGAATGGTATGCTCAAAATTACTTGAACTCATAGCATATAACCAATAGCTATAATTATTCAAAAATCAGAATAAATTAATAATTTCGACATAGCTGCCCAGCTAGGTTGCCTCCTACTTTTGGTTTCTTATATCAAATCTTTGCAATGGTCCTTGGTTTTGAGGAAAATTTTGGGTTATGAAACGTCGCACAGATATTGCTAAATCCTTTTAGCAATTTAACTCACACTATATTCCCACGTTGGCACTATTCCAACAACGTTTTGTGAAAGATTAAATATGCTCTGAAAAAGTGGGCCATGGCAATGACCACTCTACTAGATTCAAAACAACCAAATGTGTATCCATTCACGGGTAGGGATTGAGACCAGACGATTGCAAGGGACCATTATTACTTTACACGTAAATGGATTCTTTTTAGATTTTAGATGGAAATAGTGTATGTCATTTATATGAATTTCTTCGTGATTCATATGTTGAATCTTGGGATTTCTTTTCAAATGTAAGAGGTATTAGAGTAAATTTCAGGTTTGTAAATTTTTCTTTATTCAAAGTATTTTTGAAAGAGATTTCAAGAAAACGTGTTTTAATGTAGTAAACGATGCTGTAAATAAGGGTTATAATTGAGATACTTATGATTAGAAAATATTTCTTAAATATATATATAAAAAAAAAGAATGAAAGGGACTCATATTTTAAAGAAAAGTTATTAGAAATTTAAATGTTAATTAAAGCATTCACATTATATTAAAATGAAAAAAAGTTCCTGGTTATCTTAAGGTTTTAGTTGATCTCTTACCAGAATTTATTGATAGTTGTGTCCCCATAAATGATAACAAATTCAAGTTTTTTAAATTAAATATACTCTAATATAAATGTTTTATTATTTTTAATTCTAGTTCTTCTCATTTTTCTTATGTCACTCTAACATCATATAAATAAGATTATGTGACGCAGCACCATAATTCAACGAATGATGGTCCCTTTTTTATGGTTCGAAAGCCTTTAACTCTTAAATTATATATATATATATATATATATATATATATATATATATATATTTATATAT
>Ga0209489_101058_pt1 | contig 55897 bp, 27 predicted proteins | sample SiratrowhiteBW_FD_187527 | JGI IMG/M metagenome (GOLD analysis project Ga0209489, IMG submission 187527) | Root nodule microbial communities of legume samples collected from California, USA - Siratro white BW (SPAdes) (version 2) | ecosystem: Host-associated > Plants > Roots > Nodule | place... | reverse complement strand
AAATTTTGGAAAAAAAACAAAGATTTAAAAAAAAAAAACAAAAAAGGGCCACATTGTTGTACATATATGATAAAAGAAAATACAAATAATAAAAAAATATGGACCTCACTACCTTTTTCAAATGAAAATTCTCCTAATAATTCTTGTTGTGAGAAAAGAAGGCTCAAATCTAATTGCGAAAAAACAAGGTACCATAACAAAAAGAATAAATGTGAACAGAAAAACACAAGCAATGAAAAAAAATGTGTGGTGACATTTATGTAGTGAAGATGAACTTGTTTAGGTCAAAACCTTTACGGTCTAGTGTAAAATTAAAAAATGACGCTTAAGTCATCTGATGTAAATTTTGAAGTTTATGTAGACCATGAAAGGTCTGATGTAAAACTCATTGTAAACCTTGTGTGCTCTTTCTTCTTCCTCACTTTTCTTTCAATAAAATAGTGTTTTACCCTTCTTTCTATGGTGGTGGTTGCAATGACTTTGTTGAAGGCTTCATTGGTGACTCAAAGAGCAACTTTGTTCGTGCTCTATGGTTGGTTATGCACAACAAATGCTTCTATTGGATAGATTGAGTTTACGTTATGCATTGAGGTTAGTAGTCTAAACCTCCATTTTTTTTGGAATTGATATCGCGATTATTTTTTGAGATCTCAATCATGACAATGCATGAATGTTTCCCTAGAATTTTTGTTACTTACTCTTTGATATTTAAATCATGTTATGTTATTTAGATTTACAAATTTGAAATTTTGAATATTAAAATTAATTGTTAAATTTAGTTTATTAGATGTTTAAAATTGAAATTTAAAACTTAAGAATGAAAAAAAATAGGACTAATTAGTCAGTTTAGTCCCTAGGAGTGACTTATTTCTTAAGTTACTAATTTGTTTGTAATTTTAGAGGTTAAAGTATAATAATTTAAACAATGTATTTTAGGTAAATTATAGGAAAAATTTAAATTGATTGTAGAAGTAAGTTGTACTGTAATATATTTAGGTGATATTGTATGTTTCTGTTGTACTAATTAATTTTGTTCACATTAACTATTATTGATGAACACATACTGAACCTTAGTCATAATATAACTAATTGTTTTGTATTCACCATTGGTCTCATTGACAATTGATTACAATTATTCCTGGAGATAATGATTTTGTTTACTCAAACAAAAAACTCAACTAGGGAATAAAAAGCTTATTACATGGGTAAAAGTTTACATTTTTTATTACATTGCAAATATAAGATTATTTGAACTAACATATCTTTTTGCTTTAATTATAGTTGTGGTTGACACAAACATTTTAAGTGAAAAGAGTAGAACGAGGTCATTACATATCATATACCCTAAGATTAGACATCTTTTAATAAATATAATAATTATCTTATTTCTAACTCGTTCCAATGTGACTATTACGGGATGTATTGAATAAGAGTCATTATTTCGGCAAGTATCATTAACTCCTAGACAAAAATAACACATCTAAACATAAGACAATTTTTGTTTTACCTGTATGATCATAACATAATCACATGAGTGAAATGTATTAAGTCTTTAATAATGATAAATCTTATCCCAAAATGACATTCAAAAGCTAATAGAACAACAATTTACTTTCTTTCAATATGTTTTATTTTATTATTAATAAAAATTTTATGTTAGAAAACACTATTTTGTATATTTTTTTAGTTGATATGTTACAAAACATTATTATTATTAAAAACATTATTTGGTTTAAGGCCCAAGCAGATAAAGCAATCACTCTAGGTGTCAAGGCATGAAAAACCTAAATTTTTTTAATACTAATACATTATTACAAAATTAAAAAAATATTTAATTTTAAAATTATACTAAAAAATAATTTTTAATTAAAAATATTTAAAATATCTTAACTGACTTTAATTTTTATATCGGTATTATAAATATTTTTTAATAATTTTAAATTTATATTGGTATTATAATTATTGTCAACACTCAATTTTGTCCAAACAAATAAAAATTATTTTTGCAAATAAAAAAGAAAAAAAGATAAAATAAAAGAATTAAAAAAAATAATTAATAAAACTTTTTAACATGTGTTATTTAGTTGCTTTTGCCATTTAGAATAAAACAACAAGAAAGGTGTTGGGTCTGTCTTAAAATAAATTGATGAAAAAAATTAAGTGAGTCTAATTTAATAGGAGGTTCATTTATGAAAGGGGTTTTGATCCAATTTGATAAAAATAATAAAAAAATAGTTCTCTGAAGCCCAGTTCACTAAGAGATTGTCTGAAGTAAAAAAAATAAAATAAAATAAATGAAGTTAGTATTTACACCTCACTCCTCAATCTTAATTAATTGTGCTTGCCACCCATTCACATTTCTGTAGCTTTAGTGCCCTTTCAATTCTTTTAGTTTGTGGCTGATAGATTTTATCTCTCTTGATTAAGGGTTGTAAATGCACCCTTTTCAGCTCTTTGACTTCTCTCATGCTAATTACATTCAACCCCTCTCATACTTATCACATTCAGCCCTCATAGATTCCCTGACTGTTCATTTTTTTATAATAAAATGTAATCATACAGTCTTAAAAAATGATGTTGAGTTTTACTGTGGAAGATGAATGGATTATCAAACAAATATATAAAAAAATGATAAAGACACAATATGTGGGAGATACTACACACAGTTTTTCCTAAAAAGTAGCATTATACAGAAAGAACACATAAATTAAGAAAGAAAAATACTGAAAAATATCCTACATAACAAACGATCTTGCAAGAATTAAGAGATCAAATTGCTGACACAACAAACGATCTTGCAAGAATTAAGAGTTCAAATTGTTGAAAGAAAGTTTCTGTTAGCATATTACATAAGGAAAACAAAAAGCTAGATCTTCAACGGGTATGTTGTACGCTCTGAGTGGTTGTGTAATCCTTGTTGTTGCTATGCATGTGTTTGTTCCATGATTATATATTTTGTTTGGCTCTGTACTAAATATAATATCATGTGTTATTTCTTACTGTAGTGGAATAAAAAATTATGATTAAAAAAATTATCTAGAAAGCTGCTGCAATGGAGAAATCGCTGCTGTTGACACGGTCTCATTCTCATCAACGAAATAACCTTTTTATAAACCAAAATCAAAATTTGAATTTGATGAATCCTTGAATTCAATATTAGGAAAATACCTTAGGAATGCCAAACAAACATTTTGAATACCTCAAAACCCTCAATGAAAAATACAGAAATTCATACATTAAAAATCATACATAACAAAATATAACGTGCAAATCTCAAATCATCCGAATTAGAAACCAACACAGAGTCTAAACCCAAGATTAACTTCAACACAATCACCCCGAACCAGAAATCGAAATCGAAATCCAGATATTTCCCACCAAATACCAATCTAGATATTATTCCTAGAAAATCCAATCCACCAAGAATTCCCAATTCAAAAAATATAAAGATTTCTAAAAATAATAAAATAAGACATTTTCTTAAAAAATAAAAAAAAGGTTTAACAAAACATCTTTAGAAAATATAAAATAACTCATAAAACACTAAAAAAATTATATAAAAATTTCAAAGATATATATCAAACATAATCAAACAAATTTCTTAAATTAGAACTACGTGACCCCTGACTTTACTTTGGAAATACGTAGGACTAAGATCAATCCTTGTTGGGTTCAAAAAATAAAAAAAAATAAAAATTTGTCTTTGTTATTATTTTGTTTGCTTATCGTTTATTCTTAGTCTGCATTTTTTTAAATATATATTTATTCTTATTTGTTGTAATTACTACTTTTAGGGAAAAATAACATTTTGTAAAGCCACACTTATTTCTATTCATTTAATTAAAGGTACCGTAGGACGGGCGTTGTAGGGTGCTAATACCTTCCCCACACGTAACCGACTCCCGAATCTTGAATCTGGTTCGTAGGCATTTTTATTTTTTTGGTTTTTCTATAGTTTTCCCATAATAAGCTATAGTGGCGACTCCATCTTCAATTTAAATATTTTTTAAAATAAATTTAAGATCGTCCCGTCGTGATGCCGGTTGCGACAATTATATTATTTAATGAATAATATATTTAGAACTTTCTTCTAATAAATTATAAAAGTTTTAAAAGAGATTGGACAGTCAAGGAATCCTATCTATTATAACTTTTTAATTTTCTATCTCTTTACTTTCTAATTTTCTACCTCTTTATACTATTTCATCATATTGACATCATTTCTTTATATGTCATTTCATTTTCTGACTACCACTTATCTCTTTTCTTTATCTGTTCTTTCATTCTTTCACTCTTCCACTTATCTCCTTCCTCTTTATATGGCTTCTTCACTTATCTCGTTTTCATTGAGGTTCTTCCATAATGTTGTTTCAATTTGAGTATTTAATTTTCATTGTGCATTTATGTGTGTGTCCCTATTTGGAGACTTAGAGCATTAGATTGAGAACTTAAAGTTTGTGTTAAACGTTTTTGCTCCTTTTGAGTGCATTTAGAAATAATATCAAATTGATGAATTGATCTCAAAATTCTTTTATTTTTCATTATTGTTTAATTAATTTTAAAATAACTTGTGTAGATTCAATGTAGAACATTAGAATTTAGAATTTATAAATTAAATATAGAAACTTATCAAAGCACAAAATCGAAAAATAGTAGGAGATTTGGGACTTCAAGACAAGATACTCCGAATTGTTTTGACCATCAGGTTTTATCCTTTTAACTTAGTCTCATTTATGTACTTATAAGTTATATTTATTGTTATATATATATATATATATTATAGTTTTTAATTTTATATAAAAATATACAAATATGCCTACTAGAACATATGAATCAAGTTATTCAAAAATTCAAGAAAAAATATAGGAGTTAAACTTTTTGTTGAATCACGAAAAAGGGCCATGGATAGATTTATAATTAAAAATAAACAAAAAAAATGAATTAGAAAATATAGGTAATTCTTTTTTGAATGAAGAAGATGACAATATATATATAGGTGATATAGGTGAAGATAACAATATAGATATAGATGAAGACAATAATAAAATAGTAGTCAACCAAGAAAATAATTTAAATTCTCAAACTCATAACGGGAATCAAATTACAAGATAAAATAATTTTAATTTTAAAAATATATATGATCCAAGTTAATGGATATATGAAATGATAGGATTTGAAAATGATAAATGAACTGACGTTCTTACTTATAAAAAAAGAATAATTTTTTTCCAAATACATATATAGCATATAGAATAACATTAGAAGTTTTTCAAAACATAAAATAATAAAATCTTATTTAAGATCAACAATGTCTCAACAAAGATTAAATATCTATTGAAAAATATTTTAAATAAAATTAATTATGATAACTTAATAGATAATTTTGCATCAAATTCAAAAAATAAATTTTAAATAAAAATATCATAATTTTAATTATTTTATTAATTTAAAATAGGTCTAATTTTTTAATTTATAGTATATTCACTAAAATCTTGAGCTGCTACTATTTACAACTTAGTATTAACTAAAAGAATACTGAATTAATATTTCAGTAATCTAATGTTGGCTACTTTTATAGTATATTTTAAAATTAATATCTTTTAAATTAGCTTAGCCGATGTTAAAATTAATGAATAAATTAATTTTTAGGTTGCACCTTGACGCTTGGCCGATGTTAAAATTAATGAATAAATTAATATTTACGGTTGCACCTTGACGCTAAGACTATAGCGTCCAGATATTTAGAGTCCATTCTTATAGGATATAAGGCTGATCCTAATCACAAATTAGCTACCTTTTATCGTTTTGCATAAGGCTAAAATTTACTTTTTACGTAGTGATAAAAGAGAATTAGTTTTTCTATTTGTTATAAATTATAGAAGATATTCTTATACGCATGCATATAAATTTACAATTGAAGTTCACTAGAGGTTCTTTCATCTTGTCTATTTGCTACACTAGATTGAATCCATCTAGAAAAGTTATTTTTAATGCTCTTCAACACTCATTTTGGATTTTTTCACGATTGCATTGGATAAATTACTCATCTTTTTTTAGTGTTGGATTTCTGTTTATGTATTTCCAAATCATTTCTTTCATAAAAATCTAATTATTATTTTTTGTTTAAATTCAACATTTTGAAATAAAACATCAAGGAATTATTACTTCCAAGTCTATATTATTTCTTAAAAATCTCATATTTAAGTGCCCAATCGGCAGCCGCCCTTTCTGAACTTTCCACACCACCATATTCCTCTGACTTAGAAAAAGAATAACTAATTGCTTTAATAATTTTAAGAAGTGGCCAAAAGCATAATTTAGGAGCATTTTAGACTTTTAAGTAAACATTTTCAATGATTTAAAAATGAGTATTAAATATGTTTCATGTTTCTAATATAATGAATATAATTTTTATATAACCTTTCTTTACTTTTTTTTTTATTTCGTGTATTAAGATGTTTATGGAAGATGCATGGTTTTAGCTAAATTTGATAAATAAACTCATTACAAATATTATTCTTAACAAAGAGTAAAATTTTGCTTATGCCTGTTATGCTTTCTTTCAAATTCAACAATTGGAATGTTATAAAAGAGTTAATTTGAAGTTAAGGATATGGAATTTGTGATCATTAGACAGTACTAGTTTGACACCAATACCTTTTTCTATTGGTCCAAAGATAACCAAAACTTCCAGATATTTGTTCACTTCAATTTCTTAGTGCAGTTTTTGCAACATGGAGGAGGCCAAGGTGGTTTTGTTAGGCTCAGGGTTCAGTATGTTTGGGATGAGAGTTAAGATAGCTTTAGCTGAGAAAGGAATCAAATATGAGTACATGGAAGAGGATCTCACCAACAAGAGCCCCTTGCTTCAAAAAATGAACCCAATTCACAAGAAAATTCCAGTTCTCATACATGGTGGAAGACCAATCTGTGAGTCCCTCATAATTGTTGAGTATATTGATATGGTTTGGCACAACAATTCTCCTTTGCTCCCCTTGGATCCCTACCTCAAAGCACAAGCCAAGTTCTGGGCTGATTTTGTAGATCAGAAGGTAGATTTTAAAATTTGAAGGTACGAACTAAGCATATATGTTCTAGAAAGCTGTTGGTAATAATTTATGTGATAAAAATATGCAGGTGTATCATGCTTCTAGGAGAGTGTGGATTTCAAAGGGAGAGGAGCAAGAGGTGGCAAAGAAGGACTTCCTAGAGAGCTTAAAGCACTTGGAGGAGTTTCTTGGAGACAAACCTTATTTTGGTGGCAACACATTTGGGTTTGTTGATGTTGCTCTCATTCCTTTCTATTGCTGGTTTTATACTTACGAGACCTTTGGCAATTTCAAAGTGGAGGCAGTGTGTCCAAAACTTATCTCCTGGGCTAAGAGATGCATGCAGAAGGAAAGTGTATTTCAAACTCTTGCTGATGAGAAGGAGGTCTATGAGTCTGTTTTGGATTACAAGACAAAATTTTTATAGAATTAAGGGGACACTAGGTGTTTCTTAAACCTGTAAGAATTTACCTATGTGAGATAGACATAGTTCTAACTGTTGTCACACTGCTATTTACTTTGGTTTTAGTTTGGCAATCCTAGTAAAATCTCCGTAGTTTAGATTTTTTTAGCGAATTTCAGTGTTCTAAATTCCAAGTTATTTGAAAGCCTGTAAATAAGAATCTTCCATCATTAGGGCTCAAAACCTGAAGTAAATCTCCTACATCTATTCGGCAGTGGAAGTTCGATCACAAATTTCACATTTTTCGAGGATTAATTGATAACAAGATAGAACAGGACATATATATATATATATATATAGTTATTCACATGGTTAATGTAGCAATAGTTCAAAACTACAAACAAGAACAATAATACTATTTAGATTGTAAAAATCCTAAAATGGTTGTAGAAATGACTGTAGGAACACTTTTTTGTGTATACTCAAACTGAAGTTAAAGTTAGCATTTTCAAAGATGAAAAGACTGCATGCTGAGACATTTATCCAGAAACAAAATAATGAAGTAGGAGAACTATTGGTGGTATTCAAGAAGTGCAATTTTGCAGTTTAAAATTTAGAACAAATTCACATAAATACTGCTAAATACTCTTAAACCTTCCATAAGCTTTAAAATCATCCTTTAGAGTAGCAAAACATGGAATATGGAACCGCCAAAACGAAACTGTATAAATCCTTTTCGTTGAGTTCATAACATATATGTTTAAAGAACAAGTGTTTTTTTTTTCTTTAATTAGTATAAAATTATAAAAGTACTCAACTCTGAGGTCAAAGATAAATGGAACAATACCCAGAAGCTGGCCACATGCAAGATATTGCAAGCCTTAATGAAGTTCTGAACTCACAAATTTGTTTCTTCATTCTAATTATATTATATCTGTTCCTGATTGTAAGAATAAATTTATATTGAACTAAATTAATGTGTTTGTTAGACCTGAGAGAGAGTTTGTCTGTGAAAGGCCTAACCTTTTACACTAGATACAAATTCAGATACTTATGTTTCTGTTTCAATAAACTAGTCTAATCCTTACAAAATCTCAATTATTATGAGATTTTCCGCAAATTTCAAACTGGTTGTACACCAATAAATAGGCATTCTCATTTAGAAAACACTGCCTTCAATTCTAAATTCTTATGGCTCAATCTTTATCTCTGGGAATTTCGTTATTTTGGTTGGTTTCAACTCTGATATTCAACAGTTTGAGCAGATGTATAAAAAAAGTGTGAATACATGTATCAAAGGAAATTGCCAATGGCTAAGCCAAAAGTTGATTTGGATGATATCAAAAGGAACATAGTCTGAGTTAGCGGTGCTGAAAAAAGTACAATATGCATAACTGTAAGAGCAAAACCACATGTTCTTTAATATATACATGCTTATTGTGGTTTCAAAACTTGTTATGAGTTTCCAAAATGAAGTTGTTTTATGGAACTTCTTGTGGCTTTGTGCACATCATTTTGCTGTCCGTAATTTATGCCTAAAGAAATCATATATCTTTGTCTCGCAAACCAATATCAGGACTTATGTTATTTGACATCTATATACAATTTGATCACAAAAGGGCTTGTTCTATTCAAGCATAAATGTCCATTAAAAAGAACTTAAGTAGCAAAACCAAAGATGCATCTAAGTAATTCCTTTATTCAGAAGACACAACACACAAAGCAATTAGAGGCAATATTTTCCTATGGAACCCTGCCGCTAGTCTATCTCTGTCTCTCTTCTGAGAAACAGGCTCTTTGACCCACCTTGTCTCTAGTCTACCCTTTGTTTCTCTTCTGGGAAACATGATCTCTCACCATCTGCTCCTGGGGAAAACTTTTGGACACACTCTCTTTTTGGGTGCATCTCTTAGCCCAAGAAATGATTTTGGGGTACTGTGCCTCGCTGATGAAATTGTCATATAAACAGAAGGTATAAAAATAACAGAACAAAGGAACAAGTGCAACATCCACGATGCCAAAGTTGTTTCCACCAAAATAAGGCTCATCCCCGAGTTGTTCTTCCAATAACTTCAGACACTCCAAAAATTCTTGCCTAGCAGCTTCTCTCTCTTCTCCTTCAGTTGTCCAAAACCTCAAGGCATGCTTATATATCTATTGCACAGAGGAAATTCAGCAGGATATTTTAAAATTTTCAAACATATATACGAATTTCAAAGAAAGCATGAAAGGTGTCAATGTAGTTTATTCAGGATAAAATAATAGAAAAAACAATCAAAATCATAATAATGCAGCAGCCGAAAGAGGTAAAGTACCTCGGTGTCAACATACTTAGCCCAAAATCTTGCTTGTGCTCTCTGGTAAGGATTAGAAGGCAACAAGGGAGACTGATCATTCCAAACCTCGTCAATATACTCAACAGCAATTAGTGACTCACAAATGGGTTTGCCATTGTGGATGAGAACTGGTATTTTCTTATGAACTGGGTTCATCAGGAGGAGTAAAGGGCTCTTACAGCTAAAGTCCTCTTCTCTATTCTCATACTTAATGCCCTTTTCCTCCAGTGCAATCCGGACCCTCATCCCATAAGGGCTTAACCAAAAATTCAACAGAATCACCTCATCTTCCATTTCTGAAAGAAAACTAATGTTGGAACCAGAAGTGACTGACACAGGAGTTGGAAAGTCAACTTATGGAGAAGGTGAATAGGATGATAAAAATAAACTATTCTAACAAAAAAGAAGTCCCTATCACTGATATTTCTATGTACATTGTTTCATTTGATAGCATTTCTTGACAACATATCTGATTCAGACGGCAATTTGAGACATTAATTATAAATAAACATAATGATAAGATTACAAAATGTTCAATGATTATTAAATGAAGGAGAAATATAGAGAATGTTGTTAAAACACTAAAAATTTGATTTAATTCTTTTATTGTCTTATTTAAATTAAGTTTGTATTCTATTAAAATGTTTTTGTTTTGTAAAATAATTAACTCAGCTCGTTTAACAGTAAAGTGAAAACATATGTAACTTTCTTTTTACTAATATCATGTTGCGCCTAACTGTAAAATTTTAACATCCCAAATGAGTTATCAATGATATATCATTACATGAAAATTTTATAAAAGTAAAAAAAATACAAAAAGTATGAAGACTAAACCAAAACTCATTCAAAGAATAATTAGCCTTCAAACAATTAACAAAAATAAAAACAAACATTATAAGGTAAGACATCAAACCAAAGATAATCTAATATATTAAGATATTATGAAATGGATATTATATTATAAAATATAGAGAAAAATAAAAACAGACAAAAAAATATGAAAATAAAAAGATTTTTATTTAAGAATGGATATTAAGAAAAGTAAAGGATTCACCGTATACATAAGAATGAAGGATTCTTATTTATAGGCTTTCACATATAACTTGAAATTTACAACATTGAAATTCGCTAAAAAAAATCTAAACTACGGAGATTTATAGGATTGCCAAACTAAAGCAAAAGTAAATGGCAGAATCTGTGACAACAGTAAGAACTATGTCGATCTCATATAGGTAAATTCTTACAGGTTCAAGAAACCCCTAGTGTTCCCTTAATTCAATAAAAATTTTGTCTTGTAATCCAAAACAGACTCATAGACCTCCTTCTCATCCGTAAGAGTTTGAAATACACTTTCCTTCTGCATGCATCTCTTATCCCAGGAGATAAGTTTTGGACACACTGCCTCCACTTTGAAATTGCCAAAGGTCTTGTAAGTATAAAACCAGCAATAGAAAAGAATGACAGCAACATCAACAATGATCATAAAGATAAAATAAAAATTATCTTATCTTTAGACGTGTTATCTTTATCTAGAAATCAATGATATTTGTTTAAATGACTTTCATTGAATATATCACTTAGTAACCGTATTAAAACGAATTTGAAATAAAAAAATTATTATATTTATTTAAAGAAGTCTAACTTTAGGTATATAAATTATAATAATTTTGTTGTACTCCTTCTATTTAAAATGTTTGTGTGATAATTATAATTAAAACAAAGACATATATTAGTTCAAATACACTTATACTAGTAATGTAATAAAAAAATGTCAATTTTCACTAATGTAATAAGCTTTTCATTTTTTGGTTTTGTTTCACTAACAAAATTGTACTATTATATAATCAATAGGAATAAATAATTGCAATCAACTGTCAATGGGATCAATAGTGAATGACAAACAGTTAGTTATACAATAATTAAGGTTCACTTAATGTGTGCATCAATAATACTTAATATAAATATAAATAAAATTAGTATAACAAAAATATACAATATCACCTAAATATATTACAATACAACTTACTTTTACAATCAACCTAAATTTTTCCTATAATTTTCTTAAAATACATTGTATAAATTACTTAAAATTTAATTTCTAAAACAATAAACAAACTGGTAACTTAATAAATAAGTCACTCCTAAGGATTATATAATTGTCATTTATTTTCCTCTTTATGTTCAATGTGTATTGCATCATTCAATAATTAACAATTTTAATAAACATAACATTTAAAAGCAATTCATAAATAAATTAAATTTTATTTAAAATTTTTAAACCATTTAATTAATATTTATTTACAAAAACTACTTCAACAATTTTATTTTATTTTTTATTAATTATTTAGATATATTTTTAACAAATAAAAAATACAAATTTTAATTTAAATAACAATTTTATAATTTATATAAATTTTCCTTCCAATATTAATTTTTAATATAAAAATACAATCAGTAAATTATTATAATAAAATACAATCACAAAATCATAAAAAATGAATAAAAAATAAAAAATAATAATCATAATTAATATACTGACTATATATTAATTAAAGAATAAAAAATTAAAAAAAAAATACTATTTCAAAAATTAAAGAATAAAAAGTATTATTGAAAAAATAAAAAATAAAAAGTGTTATTAAAAAAAATAAAAAATAAAAAAGTACTAATCAAATAAAAAAAATCTATTTTTTTCTTGCAAATCTTCTTATTTTTTTATTTTTTATTTTTTTTGCAAATTAACAAATACAAACAACATATTGACTCTCTCCTTTCTAACCTTGTAAACAATATGAATAGTTACATAGAAGCAAACACACCCTCACATAAAAGCAAAAGTTTGGCACATGAAAATGCCTTTTATTGCAATTATTTAATAGAAAGCTAAATTATAACCAAGACTTCCACAAAACCTACTCAATGCCGAAGATTCTTCTCGTGATCTCATTGACCTTCTCCTCACCAGGAAGAGACTTGGCAACACTATCTTTTTGGAGGCACCTCTTGGCCCAAGCAATAAACTTGGGACACTCATCATCTGTGTTAAGGGTGACAATGGGTTCAAAGGATTTGATCCAAGGGTAGAGTGGGACAAGTGCTATGTCCACAAAACCAAGTTTGTCTCCTCCAAAATAAGCTTTATCTCCGAGCTGTTCCTCCATCAGTTTAAGGGCTTCTATGAACTCCTTCTTGGCAACTTCTTTTTCTTCTCCTTTTGTTGTCCAAAGCTTCTCTAAGGTACTACATATCTATTTCGCAATCACAATTGCCATCAAGAGACACTTATGTTAAAGATAACAAAATATATACTCGTTTACATATGCTGTCCATGTAAACATCAATTTTTTAAATAAGTTTCTTCAGAAGTAAATTTTTTTTTTTTTTTATAAGAAATACAGTTTCAATTCTTTTATTTTTCTTTCTTGAATTAGGATAACTCTAAAATAGCATAATTTACAGAAAAAAAGAAGAAGCAAAAGACATATCTTTCAAACAAGTAGATTAATTAAACCACGTGGTGGAATCTTGGTAAGAAAATATAAAGATAAATACTTAGTAAATAAAGGTATTTTAATTGAGACTTTATTATTATTTTTTTATTTTATTAAAAAGTATTTTATTTTTATATTTCTAATTTACGTTTTATTATTTAATTTTTTTTAACTGGATAATATAATTATTATTTTATTTTATTATGATTTTTATTATTTTTTAATGTATATAAAAATAATAATTTCTTATTATCTAACACATTTTTAATTAAAATAATAAAAAATCATATGTTATTTTATATTAATTATAATATCATTTTATATTATTAATTATAAAAAATTTGAAAACAAGTAAATAAAATAATAGATAAAATAATAATTGCATTATCAAATAAAAAAATTAAAATATAAACATTTTAAATATTTAATAAATAAAAAAGTTTAAAAACTTACAGAACTAAAAATCATTAAATAAAAAACTTAAAACTTAATTAAATTTAAACAAAATAGTGCATCGTGAGTGATTATAAAGTAGATAAAATGGTTCATCATTCTATATAATCAAACCTTAACACACAAAAATAGTAAAGGAATCACCTGTAACAATGAAACAAAAAGGGTACCTTCTTGTCAACATAATCAGCCCAGAACAGTGCTTGTGCTTTCTGGAAAGGGTCAGAAGGCAGCAAGGGATTTGTGTCATTCCAAACCTCCTCAATATATTGAACAACAATGAGAGATTCACAAATGGGCCTGCCCTTGTGGATCAGAACCGGAACTTTCTTGTGAACTGGGTTCATTTGTAGGAGTAAAGAACTCTTGTTGTTCAAGTCTTCTTCTTTGCGCTCATACTTTACATCCTTTTCAGCAAGTGCAATCCTTGCCCTCATTCCGAATGGACTTGGCCAGAAATCTAGCAAAACCACCTCATCTGCCATACTCACTCAAGTTCAAGAACAGAAACGATAAAGAAAATTCAAATAGGAAAGTGATTTGTACGGAAAAGAAGACTTTGGCCTTCATATTTACAGCCATATGTGAACTTTGAATTTTTCAAAATGATTACTATTCAACGTACGATTTGCATAATCAGATAGCTTAACTCCAAATTATATTATTACACGCTCTCTTTGATTCACACGTTTTGGGATATTGAGATATGAAAAAGACACCCTGATAAAGAAACTTCTCCTTTAAAACTGTTATTTCTAATAAATATTATATTATTTTTCTAATAAAATAATATTTTTTCAGTTGTTTGTTGAATGAAAAAAAAAATGTCAAAAATAGATTCTATTGAGATAATAAATTTTAATTCCAAAGTTACCTTGACTTTTACACAAGCACGTTAATTTCACAGTTCCAGAACCTTCCACCTCTAAACATAATGAAACCGGAAGCCTCAATCTAAATCTAACACAGGAACACATATATCTAATAAAACAATAAATAATTAATTGCGTATATGACAAAATTTGATTCAGATGGTGTCGTCATGGATGATACAATAATTTTTTCATTTATTTATCATTCTTATCTTTTGGTATTACTAAGATTTGTTATTTCTTTAGATTCATTTAATCTCATTTCTTAACACTTACGTTTTATTTGTTTAAATTCATGTTCAAGTAAGTCAACCTGCTATATTGTTTGAAACTATATCATTATTTTATTATTTTATTGGAGACTAGTATAATTCAACATGAACATAAATATAAATATAGAAAGAAAATGATACTGTGACATCATTATTCACTTAATTCTCATTTGATATTCTTATGTGTCACGTGGGCCCACCAACAAAAGAGAGAGAATGTGTTTACTTTTGTTGTATATGAAAGGATAATTTCGTTAATTTAATCAATTTCGTCAATTTCATTTAAGTAGTTAGTCGGGTATATCTAAGTGGTTAGCGACGTTGGTGTCGTTATTATGAACGGAGCTAACCACTTATATGTACACGACTAACCACCTTGATAAGGTTGGAATAATTGACAGGTACTCATTTAATATGGGTGTCAGAATTATAAACGTAGCTAACCACTTATATGTACACGACTAACCACCTTGATAAGTTGGAATAATTGACAGACACTGATTTAATATTGGTGTCGGAGTTATGAACGTAGCTAACCACTTAGATGTACACGACTAACTAGTTATTTAAGGTTGGAATAACTCACAGGCAGTGATTTAATAAGGCTGTCGAAGTTATGAACGTAGCTAACCACTTAGATGTATACGACTAACTAATTATTTAAGGTTGAAATAACTCACAGGCAGTGATTTCATATGGGTGTCAGAACTATGAACGTAGCTAACCACTTAGATATACACGACTAACCAGTTATTTAAGGTTGGAAAAACTCACACCCAGTGATTTAATATGAGTGTCGGAGTTATGAACGTAGCTAACCACTTAGATGTACACGACTAACTAGTTATTTAAGGTTGGAAAAACTCTCAAGCAGTGATTTAATATGGGTGTCGGAGTTATGAACGTAGCTAACAACTTAGATGTACATGACTAACCAGTTATTTAAGGTTGGAAAAACTCACAGGCAGTGATTTAATATGGTGCGGAGTTATGAACGTAGCTAACCACTTAGATGTACACGACTAACCAGTTATTTAAGGTTGGAAAAACTCACAAGCAGTGATTTAATATGGGTGTTAGAGTTACGAACGTAGCTAACCACTTAAATGTACACGACTAACTACTTTGACAAAATTAACAAAATTAATAAAATTGACGAAATTACCCTTTTGTATACAACAAAAGCAAACACATTCTCTTTTTTGCTGGTGGGCCCACGTAACACGTAGGAGTGTCAAATGGGAGTAGGATGAATAATGGTGTCAAACTAACATTTTCCAATATAGAATCAGACTAAACAATATTCATTAGTATAAAAATTTATTAGTTTTAATCCTTTAATAATTTTAATGTTTTTGACTTATGATCACTAATAGAAAAATGATCTTCTATGTCGGTTTTAGAAGAAATTTTACGTCGGTTTTGGAATCGACGTTGACCTAGACGACGTAGAAAGTCTTGGACATATAACGTTGGTTATGCAACTGACGTAATATGTACGTCACTACGCTGGTTGCAAAATAGAAACCGAAATCATATATAAATAAAATAACTAAAAGAGGTGGATACTATGTTGCTTGTAAGCTACAACTGACGTAAGAGCATTTTTTACGTCGGTTTTGAGCAACAATCGACGTAAAAAGTGCTCTATTACGTCGGTTGTAGCTTACATCCGACGTAAAAAGTCTTTTTTTAAAAAAAAAATTAATGGGTTGATCAATCTCTAATCGATACGAGAAAACACCACAAAAAATTTTAGAGTTTTCTAGCAAGTATAGATATGTGAAATCAAAGGCTACAATCCAAAAAAAGGATGAAAAATAACAAAAAAATAAAAAAGAAACCCTAAATGATGAAATTTTGGAATTTCTAGAAGCCCAACCACCTTTGGCTATTGGCTAGAGGCTTCGTTACCCCATTTCGAGCAACTTTTATTTTTGGAGCATCTCAATCCGAGTTCTCTATCAAAAGTTACGACTGTTTGAAGTTTTTTCGCCCTAAACTTTTGAAACCCTAAATCTATGATAAACCTATACAATATATGAATGCTACCATCAAATATATACTAAATCAAGATGTTGATAAAAAATTTGGGTCAAAAATAATTTTCTAACTATTTTTAATGAAATTTAAGTAATTGCTAACATCTTGTAATGAGAAAAGGCAAGGGGTGTCAAACCAAGCATTCAACTGAGACCACCAAGAAGCTTGCGCACACCAAACGAACATGGATGAAGCAAAAAATGGAACGTCTCGAACCCTAGCAAAACCGATGAACAACAAAGATGCAAATGAAAACTAGTGAGAAGTGGCACTACGCGAAATACAAATGAAAACTAGTGAAATGAAAGTGGCACCTCACGAAGGCTAGGAGGAGAGGACAGTGAGGTTGAGGAGGAGGCAACGAGGTTGAGGAAAAGATGAAGGAGAAAGTGAAGCAGGAGAAGGTGAAGGAGATTATGTCAATTGGAAAGTCCCAATCGATGTTATATGGGCTGTAAACTACGTCGGTTGGCAACTCCCAACTGACGTAGTATCTTGAGTGTCATCACAAAGTTTTCAAATTTCAAATTTTTACTTTTTTCAGTCTTTTCTACCTCGGTTATGAGTGACAACCGACGTAGAATATAGTATATTACGTCGGGTTTGAGTTTATCGACGTAATATCTCTTAAAATATTTACAAAAATGTCACTTCGTTTTTGTTTACATCAGTTCCGTTTAACAGACGTATTATTCTGACGTAGAATGCGTTTTTTTGAACTAGTGGATCCTTAATTATTTTTACATTAACATTAAAATAAAAAATAATCAAGATAGTTAAAATAATTAAAATAAAAGTTAAACTAAGATAATTTAATTATTTTTCGATTTATAGCACGTTCTTAACACGTTTTCCTTCCTTCTGTGGTCCAATTAGGTGAGCATGAAAGTCGTTAGAGCAAAGGTTAGACACTCACATTGTTGTGGTCTACTGTGTGGTCTTAAGTGGTTCATTGCGTACAACAAATGAATATCCTGACCAGAATTGCAAATTCAAGTATTCAAGTTCATCCAGTTTGGGGTTGATTCCATTTCAAAGTGTTCTTAGCACATTTTTCTTTCTTCTGTGGTAAAATTATGTGAACATGAAAGTCATTTGAGCAAAGGTTAGACACCAACATTGTTGTGGTTTACTGTGTGGTCTTAAGTGGTTTATTGCGTACAACAAATGAATATCCTGACAAAAACTGTGAAGTTAAATAATCAAGTTCATCTAGTTTGGGATTAAATCCATTTCAAAGTGTTCTTAGCACGTTTTCCTTTCTTTTCTGGTCCAATTATGTGAACATGAATGTTGTTTGAGCAAAGGTTAGACACCTACGTTTTTGTGGTTTACTGTGTGGTCTTAAGTGGTTCATTGTGTACAACAAATGAATATCCTGACAAGAACTTCAAAGTTAAATGTTCATGTTCATCCGGTTTGGGATTGAATCCATTTCAAAGTGTTCTTATCACATTTTCCCTTCTTTTGTGGTGCAATTATGTGAACATGAAAGTTGTTGGAGAAAAGGTTAGACACTCAGATTGTTGTGGTTTACTGTGTGGTCTTAAGCGGTTCATTACATTAAACAAATGAATATCGTGACAAGAACTGCATATTCAAATGTTCAAGTTCATCCTATTTGGTATTAAATCTATTTCAAAGTTGTCTTAACACGTTTTCCTTCCCTGTGTGGTCCAATTAGGTCAGCATGAAAGTCATTGGAGCAAAAGTTAGACACTCATATTGTTGTTGTTTACTGCGTGGTCTTAAGTGGTTCATTGCGTACAATAAATGAATATCCTGACAAGAACTACGAAGTCAAATGTTCAAGTTCATCCAATTTGGGATTGCATGCATTTTAAAGTGTTCTTACCACGTTTTCCTTCCTTTTATGTTCGAATTATGTGAACACGAATGTCGTTGGAGCAAAGGTTAGACATCCACATTGTTGTGGTTTACTGTGTGGTCTTAAGTGGTTCATTATGTTAAACAAATGAATATCCTGAGAAGAATTGCAAAGCCAAATGTTCAAGTTCATCATGTTTGGGATTGAATCTGTTTCAAAGTGGCTTAGCACGTTTTGCTTCCTTTTATGGTCGAATTAGGTCAGCATGAAAGTCGTTGGAGCAAAGGTTAGACACCCACATTGTTGTGGTTTACTGTGTGGTCTTAAGTGGTTCATTGCATTAAACAAATGAATATCCTAACAAGAACTGCATAGTCAAATGTTCAAGTTCATCCAGTTTGGGATCGAATCCATTTCAAAGTGTTCTTAGCATGTTTTCCTTCCTTCTATGGTGCAATCATGTGAACATGAAAGTCTTTGAAGCAAAGGTTAGGCACCCACATTGTTGTGGTTTACTGTGTGGTCTTAAGTGGTTCATTGCGTTAAACAAATGAATATCCTGACAAGAACTGCAAAGTCAAATGTTCAAGTTCATCTTGTTTGGGATTGAATCCATTTTAAAGTGGTCTTAGCACGTTTTCCTTCTATCTGTGGTCTAAGTATGTGAACATGAAAGTCTTTGGTCCAATGAATTACAATCAAAAGTGATTTCATTTGTCCATAAAAATAAAGACACATGTCTTACATTTGTCTAAAGAATGAGAATATGCAATTGTTATTTAATTGTTTACAGTTGAAAAGGTATACACTTAATCTTTAATTAGCAGATGGCATTTGGCTTATTCTTGAATCTTGGATAGAAACTTAGTTCGATGAATATTTTTCTCGTGCATAACCCATTTGCCAACTAATTATTCTATGAAGTCATGCATTTGTTCCTGAAAATAAAACACCCCCAACAATTTACACAATGCATAAACCAACCAACCACATCAATGTTCGGAATAACACATAATTACAAATCGTTGAGTATTGGGGCACAAAAGCTCTTTCGCATACATACATGCCATAGAGAAGGAAACCAGCAAGCAACAAAAGCAAACCAAAACGTGGTTTCTAATGAATAGCTAAGCAGTTGACTTAGAAGGACTTTCGAATACATACATGCCTCAGAGAGGGAAACCAGCAATCAAGAAAAGCAAACCAAAACATGCTTTCTTGTGAATATCTAAGCGGTTGATTCAGAAGGACTTTCCTATACATACACGCCTCAGAGAGGGAAACCAATGATGAACAAAACCAAACCATAACGTGGTTTCCTATGAACAACTAAGTGGTTCACTTAGAATTACTTTCGCATACATACATGCCTTAGAGAGGGAAACCAATAAGCCACAAAAGCAAACCAAAATGTGGTTTCCTATTAATAGATAAGGGGTTGACTCAGTAGGACTTTCGCATACATACATGTCTCATAAAGGGAAACCATCAATCAAAAGCAATAACCAAAATGTGGTTTCCTATGAATAGTTAAGTGGTTCACTGAGTAGGACTTTCGCATACGTACATGTAGCAGAGAGGGAAACCAACAATCAACAAAAGCAAACCAAAACGTGGTTTCCTATGAATAGCTAAGTGGTTTACTCAGAAGCACTTTCGTATACATACATGTCTTAGAGAGGGAAAGTAGAAATCAACAAAAGCAAACCAAAACGTTGTTTCCTATGAATAACTAAGGGGTTAACTCAGTAGGACTTTTGCATACAATATGTAGGACTTTTGCATATATATCAGCCACAATTGATATATCGTTTTTCTTTCATTCCAACATATTCAACCAAATAAAGCCACGACCCCATCAGCTTAATACCCACAATACTATAAAACAAAAACAACATAAAATGGACTTTAAAGGATTTGCTCAAGAATAACACTACGATAGGTTTGTTGCTTGGTCTCTAAAATATTCTGTTGTAACTGTTATAATATTAATTCATACATACTTGTATAAATATATTTTCCTTATCAATGTAAAACTTTCCTGTAAATATAGACGCATGAAATCATATAAAACCATATATCAATTTCATCAGAATCACTAATAAAGAGAGCCATGGGAGGTTTCACTGGTTGCTTTTCTAATAGTCACATAAAGCTTTTGATACATCAAATTCATATTCAATTACACAAATAAATTACAAGTAAAAGTGAAATCATGTACAATGAAGGGAGTAAAACGAAAAACCTAGGAAATTGGAGATGATAACAAATGTACGAGTAAATCTTCTTGGAAACGGTGGTACTAATCTCAACGAAACTTTTTATGAAAAAAATCAATTTTGAGATTGAAGAAAAACATATGCAAGCTAATTAGTAGAGAAAGTAGCATTTATTCTGAAAGGTCACCTTCTTCGTGCGAACTTCTTTGCTAGTTCTGCTATCATGAACCTCTGTTCCAAATGCCACGGCGCGATCCGTTTGAAGTTTGCAGGAGCAGGACGACGCATCAACCAAATCCACAATCGAAGTCGCGCTCTCTGCCTCCGCTAAGAAGCCTTTCTCCATATTGCCTCTAGTGACGATCGATGTTCGTATTGAAGCATTTCCTCCACCTCCACTTTTGACAGAAGTTAGATTGTGGTTCCAATTCAAGTCGTGGTGACATCGAGAATTATGACACTCGAGTCCAAGCCTCTCAATTATGACTAAATCGATTCATTGTATGAAAGTTGTCACTTTCAGAATGAGAAAAGAAAATTTGGAAGGATCTTTCTAGAATGAATACAATGAAAAAGACTTTCTGAAAAAGGAAAACAAGCTTCATGAAAACTGGAAGCGGGAGACGAGAGCGGGAAGTAAAACCTTGAAAACCTAAAATAAAATATAATTGAAAAAATAAAAATTAAAAACTAAAATGCAATTTTTTGTAGTTTTATGATACGAACATCCATTTTCTAGAATTTGTTAAAAGGGAAATGATAATTTGACACTGCTGAAGAAGTTACACCCATTTGACACTCCTGCGTGACATGGGTTCTCTGAGTTGGCAATAAGAGAGAAAAATACTAAGCATTTGGGTTACGTGGAAGTGGTTTGTATTATTGCAAGGGCTGAATACGTCATTTGAAAACCAAAATGTGAAACGCTAACAAAAAGAGAGGAAAGCTCTTCTTGCTTTCATTCGCTGGTTGAAGGAAAGAGAACAGAGAAGAGAGAACGGTGCCACACGTTGCCATTAGGGTTTTGCACACACTTGGTTGCTTCGTCATAGCTCTTTGGTGTTTCTAACCGTGAATCAGAGGAGGAAGAGGTTGTTTCTCGTTGTTGTCGAAGGACGTCTTTTGTCATCCATGGAGTAATGTGTCTTTTGCTCTTGTAGGAATTGAAACCATTGTTGGTATGAAACATGCTTTGTGTTTTGGTCTTTGAAGCACTCGGGTCAGCGTAAAAATCGTTTCTTGATGTGTTTTTACTGCTGGTTTACGTATCTGATAGATGTATATGTTTAAAAATCGTTTCTTGATGTGTTTTTGCTGCTGGTTTTTGTATATGATAGATGTTTATGTTTAAAAATCGTTTCTTGGTGTGTTTTGGGTTGCTGGTTTCCTTCGGTGCTTCATTTACGTATGTCATTGTCCCCATCCTTACAAAAATATCACTTCTTGGGGGGTTTTATGTTTGTATTTTTCGTTTCTGCTACATGTATGTATGAAAAAGTCCTACTGAGTTAACCGTTTAGTTATTCATAAAAAACGATATATCAATTGTGGCTGGAGAGATATCTTTGCTTGTTGGTTTGTTACTTTGAATTGTAACCATTCGCCGCATTAAGTGAAACTATTTTGAGCTTAAACCAAATCAAAGAATGTTTATGCCACTAGTAGAAAAAACACATTCCACGACAGGATATCACCGCAGTTAAGAGGGAACCGCATTTAAAAATAATGTGGTGACATTTTTGAAATCAAGTGCAACGATATCACCGCGGTTGTCTATAACAACCGCGGTCGTATTAACATTGCAGAAGATACCGTCGCGGTTGGTGTGAGAACCGTGGTGGTAAGGCACACAAATATTTAATAATGAATTATTGCAAAGAGATACCACCACGGTTGTTTCCAGAACCGCGGTGGTAGGCAACTAAATATTTTTGAATTATTTTTGCAGGGAGGATACCACTGCGGTTGGAGCCACAACCGTGGTGGTATGTGGATACGACCACGGTTGTTTGTGGAAACCGCGGTCGTATCTCCTATTTTAGGTTGACGAAGGCTATGTATTATTCTCCATTCACCACCTATTTTCTCTTTTTGTGTGTTATTCTCGTGAAAGTGTGACACTGGGAAAGCTAGGGTTTCACACATTTTCTCTCTGCTCAACCATTTCTCCGGCAAGCTTTTCCGGTGAACCATAACAGGTTTTTTCTTTTCTTTTCTAATCTTATTTTCTCGTTTATTTGTTTTTCTCACCTTCAATGTGGCTGTTTTTCTCAGCTGGAATAGTTCCAAACTTCAATGTCTCTGCTGCTCTCCTTGCTTACTTGTTTGTCAGAAGCTAGAACAAAGTGCTCCACAAAGCTGGTTTTGTGTCCAAACCCTTCACCCCCCAAGAAAACACCATAATACAGACTTGTGATTTCTCATGCTACAGTATTGTCGTTCACGGTACATCTTAATACCTTTCAAAGCATCACATCCATCCATACATGTAAATTTTCATATACATATATGTGTGTACTTGGTGTGTTTCACGAGGATTTGCTTCTTATATTTTGGGATTAAATAGGAAGACTTATGAGTTAACTGGAGTGGGGTTGAGGGTAACAATCCAAACACTGTGAGAGATCTAGAATTTGGTTAGATGACAACATTCCTCTTTGTGGTTTGCTTTGTTGGCCTCTTTATCTTGATTCCACTTAGAAAGGTACTGTCCTTATATCGCCATCACCACTCCAATCATATTTTGGTGGATTTTGGAAATATATTTTTATTTTGATGTAAAAGTAATTTTTATAAAAGAATAAATATTTTTTCAAAATTTAAATTAAATAAAAGATATTAAGTAATTTTATTGTCACATCTGCACCACATGTGGATGTCTTTCTTCCTTTTATAATGTCATGTTCAACAAAGGTGTACAAACTGAATCACATTGTTTTTGTATGAAACAAATGGTCAGAAACTACCTCACTTTAAATTAATTATGATCCTACTAATAAGTAAGTATGTAGTCTTAAGCAAAAACCCTTGACAGTAACTAGAAAAACTCAACGGCATCCTCTTACTGATTGACACTCTTCTTGGAACAGATCATGATAGTTGACCTCAAATTGACGTTCCCTAGTGGCTTGGCAACAACTGTTCTCATTAATGGTTTCCATACACAGGGGGACAAAATGGCCAAGTACACATTCTATTTAGTCATCAAAATTTTTTCTCTTCCTCTTTTTGACTTTTCTATTTTCCAATAGTAAAACCTCTCTTAAAAATTAGTATAAAATTTTTGCAGAATCTGCTATTTTTATATTGTTTACCAATTGAAATTGGAGTTATAACAACTTTTGGGATTCAGGTAGTGATAAGATATGCACTAATACTTGTGTGGGTGGACATGATTAATAAATTGTTGGTAACACTTAAGAGAAATTAACTCTATCTATTTGGGTGAATTAGTATCACAAGACTAAAAGTAAATTTTCAAATTTGAAAAACAGCTAAAAAATGCCTGTGGTTTCATTTTTTGTGCGTATCTTCTCCCATCAATCTTTTATTCATTGTCTTTAGTAATTTTTTCTATGTGTTGCTTCTTGATTAACGTGTGTTTGTTTTTAGAATGAAAAACAAGCATTTTTGTCTGGAAAAACTCAATTATGAAAAGTATCCTCGTGTCGGATTAAAAAGTTTACTCAAATTTTACATTAAATATTTTTCAAGGTAAAAACATGTGAACTTAAATTGTTTCACTTCATCAAAAACAGTTTTTTAAACATTCATTTAAACCGATACGTAGAAATATTTGAATTTCAAGTAGAAGAACTAAAAGATATCTCTACACTCCCAAAATAATAAACTTTTCCTTCTTCATGTCATATATTAAAATATCTAATGTATCAAATTATAGTTAGAATACTTGATAGGTAAAAGTATAGCTGGAATTATTATTAAAAAACAATCATAATAACAACTTGTCAACATGTATGATATAAAATGACACATTTTATTATAATAGTAAATGATGCACGTTCCATGTAGTCTTCTTGGATGTTTCTCTTCTTCTTTTGTGCCATTATTCAATGTTTCTTTCTATGCTCAATTATTTGATTCCAAATAAAATACAAAAGTGATGTATTTTATGGCTCCACTGTGATTTGTTTAAAAGCAATTGTATTATTTTGAAGTAACATGTTTTTGGTTTTTGCAGGACATGGGGAATCATAAGTTTGACTCTGGCTTTCATATGGCAACTCTACACCTTATGACTTCTGGTCAATCTTCACGAGTCAGTGGAGCAGGGTGTATATTACTGTCGATACCTTCAACTTTGTGGTGCTACCTTCGGTACAGTTTCAACATGAGTTTACTATATGTTCTAATCATATTATTATTCTAACTTCAATAACTTTTTTAACTGATAAAAAGAAACAAATTTGAGAAGTGTGCACATATAAAGAACAAAAAAACTATAAATTATGTGATACTGTGAAGTTCTTAATTTGGTGGGATGATGTGCTGTTGTAAGAGAGAAACTTGGGAAATTGATAGCCCTATTCCCAATATTGTACCTTTTAGTTGGAACACGCACCGCATTAATTATCATAGGAGGATCTACTGCAAGGACATTTTATCATAGGAGAACTAGTAGCATTGTAGTTATAGGAATTACTATCAGTCTAATTAATTTAGTTTTGTTTGAATTTGCAGATTCTATTTCGATTTTGACATGACATATGTGGGGGCAGGGATGATTTGCCCACACCTGGTGAATCTGTCTTTACTGCTGGGAGCAGTTCTCTCCTTTGGACTCATGTGACCACTCATAGATCTGCGTAAGGGGCAATGGTACCCTTCCAATTTAGATAAGAGTAACATGAAGGCCTTGTACGACTACAAGGTCTTTCTAACCGTTTCTCTCATCCTCGGTGACGGCGTATACAACTTCGTCAAGATTCTCATTTCCTCATTCCTCAGCGTACTTCAAAAAATCAAGAACCGTCAAAGTGGTATGACAAGTTCCCCTCTCTCTCACACCACTTTGTAGCAGTTTATATAATCTGGTTATTCTAACGTGCAACGGCGATAGACGAGGAGGGGAATAACAACGAGGAAGAGCTTAAACAAAAGGAAGTGTTTTTAAGGGACAACATTTCTATGTGGATTGGAAGTGGTGGATATATAACGTTGTCGGTGGTTTTCGTAGTGGTAATCCTGTAAATGTTTCCTCAGCTGAAGTGGTTCTACGTGGTGGTTGCTTACATCTTGGCCCCGTCCCTGGCTTTCTGCAACGCCTACGAAACGACTCTCACCGACATGAACATGGCCCACAACTACGACAAAGTGACACTCTTTGGGTTGAGAACGAATAGTTGTTGCTATTTTTTAATAAAAGAGGACATACCACCGCGGTTGTGGTTAAAATCGTGGTGGTATTGGACATCCAAATGCAGTTGTTTGTTAACAACCACGGTGGTATGTTGAATATCGCGTGGTTTTTTCTACAACCGCATTGGTATGTCTAATACCAGCATTTCTTTTAGTCATTTTTTCACACTTTGGACTTTTATAATCGCGGTTGCTTAAGAACCGCGGTGATATGTTATACTTTCCATTACGGTTATACAACTGCGGTGATATCTTCAATACATTTTATAGCGGTTGGATCTACCGCGGTTCCAAAACCGTGCTTGTAAGCCTTGTATAACTGCGATTCAATGTGTTTTTTTTACTAGTGTGCTGAACTATTTTCTATTTTCTAATTTTATTGACTGATTCATACAAATTACATATATCTCATCACATGGATAAAGTGTTACTTAACTGTAGTATATAGAACATATGATACTGGATGGATGTACTTTCACTAACCACATTAAATGATATTTTGTCTATAGAACATATGTGATTGAGAAGCTATGGTTTTGTTGTGTACAATTATTGAAACCGTACTTAGTATTTTGTAATCTGTACTAGTTAATAATGTATAGAGTTTGGCTAATTTTAACCAATTGACATTTTGTATTTTTCTTTGTTTTATTTTTCCATTAAGAAACACCCTGTTTTGGAGTGGCTTTCCAAAAACGTGGTTTTGACTGGAAAAGCTTTTGCTTGATTGATTTCTATTTTTTGTTATGATGAACCTGCCCCCTTTTCTAATTTTGGAAACTTGAATTCTTTTTATCAATTAATTTTGTTTCCCCATAAAAATGTAAGGAGATGAATGTGAAGGGTTTTGGAGGGCGATGGGAAAAGGTGGTCTTGTTTACAATAATGGAACATGATGGGAATGTCCTGTTCTCATGTAATATTCATATTCATGCATAGTATTTATCTTATGTACTTAAGGAATTGCATTGATGTTTACTGCTCTTAAATGTAATCAAATTTGAAAATTACTTAGATATGTGCTTTAGAGTGCTTTTCACTTAATCTATTCATCAAAATATTCAGTCTTCAACTTGGTATCAAATCAGGTCCTTTAAAATATCTATGCATAATAAAAATAGAGGACAATTTCTCTGTAGAAGCTTATCATGCGAGGTTGATGTGAATTATCATTAGAAACCTTGTACTTGCCACTCAAATAGCCACTTTAGCCACCAATTTAGAACGTGTAGTCACTTTAGTGTCTGAATTGTAGAAAATTAGAAAGAAAGGTCCTTGAAAGTTTCCAAGAAGTTTAAACATTGTTTTTTTACATTTTTGACAGAAAAATAAAACAACTGTTGTCTTATTAAACTTGTTTAGGGAGTAACATAAGGATATAGTCTCATAGTTTGCTTAAAGACGGTGTAATAAGCATAAAGAAATTGTCAAAATAGTTAGGTACAAACAAATGGAAGCTTTGTCCTTAAAAGTGTGAAGTTAATATTGATTATTTGTTAAGGTACAATGTTGGATATAAAAGGATACTAAAGCTATTATGACTTCATTTGTAATTGGCACTTTGACTTGAGCCAGAAATGAGGCCTAAACCTTTTTCTATCTCTCTGAAAACTCAAATCAGAGTCGGTGACAACAACTCGTACAGTTCCAATAAACAAAGATGGTTAATGCTAAATCCGAGTTACATTAGAAGAGTGTCTTTTAATCAAGCAAGATGACAAGTTCTTCTACAGGCTACTCTCGAAGGAAAGCTTTGTGTCCAACCCTTCTTTCAAAATAGCCCTTGCTATGCCATTTGTGTGGGAATCTCAGCCAGGCACACCTAAACACGTTCTCAGAGGACACTTTCCCTCCTCTATCTCCTCTAACTCTGGCAAACATTTTGGAGAGTATGTTCATCCTCAAATATGTTTTTTATTCTATCTATTTGAATGGTATTTTTTTATGAATTACTGGTGAGTGACCATCATGTTTGTATTTGATAAATGGAATTAGGGCTTGGTGACCAGGGTTAGTGTTGTTGAGCTAATTGCTCAAATTGAAACAGATAAGGTGCTATGTTGCAACAAGCAAATATTTGTGAAGGATTCTGATGATTATAAACAAATCTGATCTTCATTTTCAGAATAATTAATGTTGTATATTGTTCTTATTCCTTAATTAGGTGACAATCAATGTTTCAAGTCCTGAGTCAAGTGTCATTCTGAAGGTACAATTTCATTGCCTAAATGGTTTTTACTCTCATCCAACCACTCCAGAATGATAGAAGTTATTACTCATACCAATTTGCCTTATGTGATCTATTTAATGGTTTGGAGTTTCTAGAGGGATAGCTTGAGAGCAATTGATCATTACCAACTTGTCCCTTATCACCACCGTAAGAGAGAGAGAAAATCCAAGAAAATTAGAGTAGATCTTCCCCATTTTCATGGAACTAATGATATAGATAGATTAGATTGGGAGATGAAGGTGGAACAATTGTTTGAGTGTTATGAAGTGAGTGAAGAAAAGAAAGTTCCACTAGCTACTCTTAGCTTCCAAGGACATGCATTGCATTAGTGGACTGCCTTAGTAAGGGATAAACATCTTCACAATGAACCAACCATAGTGTATTGAAATGATCTTAAAAGTGCACTTATCATAGAGAACTCATGGATAAGCTCCATAGACTTAATCAAAAGAACATGAGTATTGAAGAATATAGGCAGAAAATGGAGTTGTACATGATGAGGGCAGGAATTAGGGAAGAAGAAAATGTAACTATAGCTAGATTCTTAAGTGGATTAAGTCTAGAGATAAAAGATAAAGTATAACTTCTCCCTTATAGGGATTTCCATGACTTAGTGCAAATTTGTATTAAAGTGCAACAACAAGTTTTAAGGAAAAGCACAAGTCAAAGTTCTTATTCTAACTCTTACTCCAAGACCGACTATAATAGGGAGGGAAAGTTTTTAAAAGAAAAACCAAGAGAAAATCCTCCTAAAGTCATAGTTCAAGAAAATACCAAAAAGAAAAAAGAATTCACACCCTCTGGCCGAACTAGTGATATTAAGTGTTTTAAATGCTTGGGTCGGGGTCATATACAAGCTCAATGTCCATCTTTGAGAACCATTTTGATGAGAGGCCAAGACCTATATAGTAGTGAGGAGGAAAATAATGATGAAAACACTAGTGAGGAGTCGAATAATGAAAGAGGGAAGGATGCTTATGCTCATGAGGGAGAATTATTATGGTGAGACGCTCCCTTAATAGCCAACCTAGCCCACAACCCGAGTCACAACGAGAGAACATCTTCCACACAAGATGCAAAATTTCTGAAAATGTATGTTCTCTCATCATTGACAACAGGTCGTGTTGTAATTGTTGTAGTGCTAGGATGGTTGTTAAATTAAAACTTGAATTATTACCCCATCGTAAACCTTATAAATTACATTGGATTAATGATGGTGGGGACAATAATGTTAAAAATCAAGTAAAGGTCAAGTTTTCTGTGGGGAATTTGATTGTTTTATTGGGAAGACCATGACAATTTGATAAATAAACTATTCATGATGGTCTTACCAACGAAATTACCTTTACTCATAACAAAAAGAAGTTTGCACTTCATCCTTTGACACCTACTCAAGTGTTGGAAGATCAAGTACAAATGAAAAGTAAATTAAATAATGGAAGGAAAAGCAAAACTCCAAGAGCTAAAAGTCTTCATATTAAAGATGCATTCGAGGTGTGGGAGCTTCGTGTTCCTTCCCACAAGGTTACTCAAAAGGAGTCTTTATTAACTAAAAATTCTTTAAAAACATGCCTCGTTATTGAGCAACCTCCATACCTCTTATTATGTAAAGGAACACTCATGTGTGCACATTCTAATAAAATTGAAACTAAGGTTTTACCTCCTTCCATTGAAATTTTTTTGAAGGAATTTGGTGATGTATTTCCTAGTGACGGTCCTACAGGATTGCCACCTTTTCGGAGAATAGAACATCAAATTGATTTTGTTACGGGTGCTAGTCTGCCAAGCAGACCAACATATAGGACAAGAGTTATTAGATAAAGGTTGGGTACAAAGAAGTCTTAGCCCGTGCGCCGTGCCAGTTTTGTTGGTGCCAAAAAAAGATGGGAAATGGAGAATGTGTTGTGATTGTCGTGCAGTTAACAATATCACTGTAAAATATAGGCCCCCAATTCCTAGGCTTGATGACATGCTTGATGAATTGCATGGGTCCACTGTGCTTTCTAAAATTGACCTAAAAAGCGGATATCACCAGATTAGAATCAAAGAAGGTGATGAATGGAAAATCACTTTTAAGACCAAATTTGGACTATACGAGTGGTTAGTGATGCCTTTCGGACTCACTACTGCACCCAGCACTTTTATGAGACTAATGAATCATGTACTTAGGGATTGCATAGAAAAGTTTGTAGTAGTTTGTTTTGATGATATCCTTGTATATAACACTAGTGTAGAATCTCATATTCACCATCTTAGAGAAGTCTTACTAGTTCTTTGGAAAAATCTACTTTTTGCCAATGTAGATAAATGTACCTTTTGTGTAGATAGTGTTGTGTTCTTAGGGTTCATTGTCACTAAAAATGGGGTTCATGTGGATCGCTAAAAAATACAAGCTATCCAAGAGTGGCCTACCCAAAGAATGTGGGAGAAGTAAAGAGTTTCCATTGATTGGCAAGTTCTTATAGAAGGTTTGTTCCTAACTTCTCTAGTCTAGCTTCACCTCTCAATGAGCTGGTGAAGAAAGATGTTACATTCCATTGGGCCGAAAAACAAGAAAATGCTTTTCAAAAGATAAAGTTCTTACTCACTAATGCACCCATTCTGGCTTTACCTAATTTTACTAAACCTTTTGAGCTAGAATGTGATGCATCAGGAGTAGGTATAGGTGCTGTGTTAATTCAAGGTGGCCACCCCATTGCTTATTTTAGTGAAAAAATACATGGTGCCACTTTAAATTATCCCACCTATGACAAGGAACTTTGTGCTTTGATAAGAGCCCTTCAAACATGGGAATACTATCTTGTGTCCCAAGAATTTATCATTTATAGTGATCATGAGTCACTTAAATATTTGAAGGGTCAACATAAATGGAACAAAAGACATGCTAAGTGGGTGGAATTTCTAGAACAATTTTAGTATGTAATCAAATACAAGAAGGGAAGAAGTAATATTGTGGCCGATGCTTTATCTTAGAAACAATTGTTGATTTCTGCATTAGGAGCCCAAATTCTTGGATTTGATAATATTATTGGATTGTACCACAAGATCCTGAATTTTCATCCATTTACACCAAAAGTCAACATAAACCGCAAGAAGGGTTCTATGTCAACCAAGGTTATCTTTTTAGAGAAGGAAAGTTATGCATACCTCATGGTTGACATAGAAAACTTCTTATAAACGAGTCACATGAAGGGGACTTATGGGTCATTTCGGGGTAGAAAAGACTTTAAACATCTTGAGAGAAAAGTTCTATTGACCCCATGAGGCGAGATGTACAAAGGTGTTGTTATAAGTGCATTGCTTGTTTACAAGCAAAATCTAGGACTGTGCCTCTTGGATTATATACCCCACTACCTGTTGCTTGTGCACCTTGGGAAGATATCAGTATGGACTTTGTCCTTGGACTACCTAGAACTCAAAGGGGTTTTGACTCTGTTTTTGTGGTTGTGAGTCGTTTTAGTAAAATGGTACATTTCATTCTATGTCACAAAATAGATGATGTAAGTAATATTTCTAGGCTCTTCTTAAGAGAAGTGGTTAGGCTTCATGGGTTACCTAAAACTATAGTGTCCGATAGAGATCTTAAACTCAATTTTTCTACCTCATGTCATCCCCAAACGGATGGACAAATCGAGGTTGTTAATAGGTCTTTATCCACTATGTTGAGGGCTATTCTGAAGGGTAATTACAAATCATGGGATGAGTATCTTCCTCATATTAAGTTTGCTTACAATAGGGTAGTTCATAAGACTACCCAATTTTCACCTTTTGAGGTTGTATATGGATTTAACCCTCGCGCATCAAAAGATTTGATTCCTTCGCCCAATCCTATTGATTTTATTCATAAAGAAGGGGCATCAAGGGCTGATTTTGTAAAAAAATTACATCAGAAGGTTAAAATTCAAATACAACAACAAAGTGATAAGTATGTTAGGAAAAACAATAAGGGGAAGAGAGCAATAAGTTTTGAAGAGGGAAATTGGGTTTGGCTTCACTTAAGAAAAGATAGATTCCCAAATCAAAGAAAGTCAAAACTCATTCCCCGTGGTGATGGACCTTTTCAAATTTTAAAGAAAATAAATAATAATGCTTATCAATTGGATCTACCTGAAGATTATGGAGAACATATTACCTTTAATGTAATTGATCTCATTCCTTTTGTTGGTAGCAATGATGATGAGGTAGACGAGTCAGATCTGAGGACAAATCTACTTTAAGAGGGAGAGGATGATGGAGGAGAGCTCAGGCAAGGTTCAATCACCAGAGCCATGCTCAGACACCTTGAAGCAAGCAAAGAGTCAGAGGCACATGTGTAGATTAAAATGCTGACTATTTTGAACTTTGAGGATTCTTGTAAAAATTGTAAAAAGTATAATAGGAAAATTTGGATGTTTGTAAATAACCTTAGGTGCCTTAGGATTTATAGAAGACACCTAGGATAGGTTTTAGATGCATAGGATTTGTACATATGGTGCCTATCCAATGGCGCCTAGTTTATGAAAGAGTAGCTTGCTCCACACGCTAGGTTATCCTAACCCTAACATGTGGCGCAACTTAGGATTCCCAACCCTAGCTTCTCCAATATGACACTAGGTAGCTTGCAAGGCAAGTTAGGTTTTCTACCCTTAGCTTCTTGTATACGCTATCTTAGCTTGCTAGGGAAGCTACTAGCCTTTTCTTCTTCTATAAATAAGAGGTTTAGGAACCTCCATTATAGACTTGATTTGAGTAATATTATGTTGCCAAATTTTCAGCACATTGCTAGAAGTTTCACATTGAGATTCTTCTCTTAAAAGCTAAGAGCTCTTCTCTTGAATGTTGGCCTAACCTCCTTCAAGGCTTTCACCACCTACTTCACCATAAACCTCCTTGCACGCTTCCTTCCTTGTACTTCCATGGCTTCCGCATCATTAGGAGTTTCATCCACTTCTTCTAATTGGTACATCAAGGCTTCAACATGCTTAACTTCCATTAGAGCTTGCACATGAAGCTAAAGCACCTAGGAGCTCCTCCATCAACTATAAATAAGAGTTCTTGGTCTTGTAAATTCTAACTCTGAATGAGTATTGAATTGTTGTCAAATTGGTGCTTCTACTTGTTCATGTAGTCTCCTTCATAAACTCTCTTATAGACTCCTCCTAGTTGTGTTGGCTAACCTCACACTAGTTCTAATTCACCTTGCCTCTTCACAAATCGAGATGAGTTTCACTTCAACCATACTTCTGCAACCTACATTCATCATCCATTGAAGAATAATCATCAAACAAAACATTGAAGAAGAATAACTCTCATATGTGCCTCCTATCATTTGGTACCTAGAGCTATGGTTTGAGATAAGTTTCCTCTTCTTTTTATTTCTTATTTCAATTTTGTGTGGTCTTCATGATATTCTTACTTGTCTTTAACTTGTTTACCGAATTGTTTTGAATTTTTATGTCTCGTTATTTAGTTCAAATTGCTTAGTTTATCTTGACCCTTCCGTTTGTTGTGTTGTTAGGTTTTTTCAGTGGTGAACTGTGTATCTTTTAATTTTACTTGAGTCTTCTTTCTATTTCATTTGGTCAAAATAGTTTATATGTGTCATTTTGATTTTGTGCTCACTACATGTTTGTTATAAGTCATGTGTTTCTAAATTGTCATCAAATCCATTAGTATGTGTTTTTGAGATTTTTGCAAGTTAATTTGAGTAGAGTAAGATATGTACCGCAACATGTATGTCCTTTTTCAGTGCTTTCTCTTTTACGTTTGAGTTTTGAAACTTGTAATTAGATCATTAGTGAGTGTGTTAGAGTTAGATTTCTATTATGTTTAGTTTTTTATTCATATTTTTTCTTCAAACTCCATAGGTTTCTTTTTGCAAATTGCATATGGGGATTGTAGCCTAGACTAGAAAATTTATTAAAACTAAAATACAATAGCATTTTAAGTGTGGAGCAGGATTTGGACATAACAATTTGACATTAAATTTGTGTGAAAAAGGCCCATCCAAATTTGAGAAGGAAAAATTAACATAGATTGCAAAAGTCATTTTATATTCGTCACGCTAAGACCAAGTTTCTATGATTGAGCAGGTTAAATTTCTGCAGTTTCTACCCAGAATTTATTTCGCATTTTTTTAGTGGAATTTAGACATCAAATTGATATAGCCAAGTTATATTTTGAGATATGAATTATGAAAAAAAAATTCAAGGAAGAAATAGTTCTAAAAAAATACCATAGATCATACAATTTCCAACAACTAATCTATATTTGTTTTTGTTTTGCAATTTATTCTAGTACCTTTCCTTAGGTTATAATTTGTATGCCTACTATTTATTTTTTTTGCAACCTTAATTTGTTTTTTTGGTGTATATTCGAGTTTGACACATCTTAATTCTCTTGAGTTTAGCATTTCTAATTTTGAGCTTTTCTTGATTTTATGTTCATTTACCTCTTGAGGTGGAATAATTCTTAGTTTGTGATCTTGTTTTAAAAGAGAAAGTTTGACTAACTTGTTGGTTAAGGTGAAGATCAAATAAGGATGACTCCCTTTGAGAGAACTAACAAGTAGAAATTGTATTTCTTTTGAGTTGTAAACAACCACCATTTTCTTTTAATTACTTTATTAAAATGTTTGTAGATGGTGAGTGTGTTTTAAAGGTTCATAAGTTCCAACAAGCCTCACCATTAGGAATTTGACTAGCTAGTTTTGAAATTTGCATGTGTTTGAAAACTTTCTTTTCTTTTAATATGAACTTCTTTTACTTGTGTTGAAGAAATTTTCATTTAAAGAAGGTTTGTGAAGTGCATTGAGAAAAGTTCTAGCTAGGAAAGACTTGGTCTCTAAGCTTGTCCATTGTGACTCACCTCTCTTTCGTAGGAACTCACCTAGTGTACTTAACTTTATCTTCTTCTTGTAAAAAATTATTCTAATACAAGTTTAAGATGTCTAAGCATACTTTTCACTATAGTGGTAGTGACTTGAATGATACTTCTAAAAGTTCAAAACATTTATCACAACAGCTCAAGTCACTAAAACTATGGTAAAAGCAAGAGGCAATTTTGAAAGTGAAAGATAAAATTGAAAGAGATGCCCAACTTGCAATTTTGGAGAAGGGACTTAGAATCTTAAGACAAAAATAAGATAAAATACAAAAATACAAAATAAAAAGTAGAACTAATGGTAGTTCTAGAAGTTCCAAATCTGGTGAAAGACATGATGAGGTGCGTAGTTTAAGACATAGTGAATTTTATCAACACGCTCCCCCAATAAAACATAGAAGGGAAACTAAAGCTTTAGAGATTAAGGTTGGCCTTCCTCACTTACATTGTGATATGGATTATATGGGTTTGGTAGGATCTTGATCAACTCAGATGGAGATGGAGAAGAAAACCCACTCAAAAAGATATGCATTAGGCCCAACAATGTAAAAATAGAAGAAAACAAAAAAGAAATTAGAAATTAAAATAAAATGGATTGAAGGGAGGAAGATGGTAAGAACACACCACCTTAGATGAAGAACTCCAAGGATAAGTGTATGGAGAGATACCACTAGAGAAAACTTCTCAAGACAAGAACTCAAAAGTAAGAGAAAAGGTAACTCAAATCCTCTCAAAGTCTCTATCGCGATCTCCTCGACGACGGATGGACGACGATCCGGGAAAAATGGGAAGAAAAAAAATTACGAGAGTGGAAAATGAATGAGATGGAGTCGCCACCATAATTTATTAAGGAAAACTATGGAAAACCTAGGAAAAGGAAAGGTTTGTGAAAGAGATATGAATTCGAGAGTCGATTACGTGTGGGGAAGGTATTAACACCCTACAACGCCTATCCTAAAATAATACCCATAATCAAATGAACAATAACAAATACAGTTTTTCATAATGTTTAAATTTCCTAAAAAATAAAATGAAAATAATCAATGTAGGAGCATTCAAAAAGTAGCAAAAATAACAAAAATATTTTTTTTAAAATTAAAGGACCCGACAAGGATTGACCTTGCTCCTACGATTTCCATTAAAAATGGAAAATCAGGGCATACGTCATTTTGAAAATCAAATGAATTGAATTTTGATATTTTTTAATTTTTGAATTTTTTATATTTTTATTATTATTTTTTCTATTTTTATTAATATTTTATTGTTCGGCCCTTTGATACGTTGACTCAGAGAAAGGAGGCACAAGACAGGCATGACATGGTAAGACTGTTAATAACGTGAAAAATGACGCCATTCAACAAGTTAATAAAAAAAAATGAAGACTGGACACGTAAAAAATATGTGGAAAAATGTGAATAAAAGACAAAATGATTTCACGACACAAATATATTCACGCTTTAAACACGTTCAAGGCAATTATGACTTTCCCTGTGTATGAGTTTCCATTCTATAGTACTTTGGGTTTTGTGAGTTTGGTTTCAAAGTTCTAAGTGTTGGGTTGTTTAAAGGTTAGCGGGATCAGAGGGCATTTATGAGTTTGAAGTTCTGTAAAAGGGTTCGCGTGAGGTTTAAAACATGGTTATTGTGTTTCTGTTTAACACATGGAATTTGGGAAAGGTGGTTTTTGTAAAAGGTTGCTAGGCAAAGTTTTGCGTAAGTTTCTAGGAGAGAGTGAATTCTGGCTTATGTGTTTGTATAAATGTCAGCGAACATGACTGTGACAAGGGTTAAGTTTATGGGTTAAGTAGGTTTACACTTGAAGTTTTTTTGGGCAAGGTTTCATGCAAGGGTTCTAAACTTTCATGTGAAGGTTTGAAACATCTCACATGGGCGTTTGGGTTACCTGGGTAAACATTTAGTTTTCTAGAAGGAAGGTGATTCCTAAGTAAGGGAGTTTGGTTCTTGTGAATACAAAAATACTAGCGAACGTGGCTTTGGTTCACAGAATGATTAGTTTGGGTGTAGGTTAGTGCATTCTTGAATGTGATACAAGAGAAAGCAAAGCGGAAAAAAATGTGTGCAAGTATTTACAGATTTAAAAATTTGGCTTAGTTACACCAAAGCATATTTGGTGCAACTAAGATGTTTGATAAAAAAAAGTAAGCGAAAAACAGAGAAAATAAGCTTGTCAGTGTGAGGAGGGATTGTATAAAGTGATAAACAATACATACAAAAATACAAGCGAGGCTTGGTTATATTGGAACATATTCAGTGTAACCAAAACCACTGACGAAACAGATTAAGCAAAGGCGAAAAATGTACATGAAAAATATAGTCGAAAACATGATGATAGCATTTAACAAAATGAAAATACTACGAAACAAAACAAATCACAAAAACTGGAAGATAAAATTGGTTTGATTGCACCGAGGTATACTCGGTGCGACAAAAACACAATCATAAAAAGGAGAACACACACAAAATAACAAAACACAAAAAAACATGTTTGGTGCAAAAGTTTGACATTCAAGGTCCTCGGCGCAAGGGTTCGGGCTTTGAAAGTGTACATTTTTTAGTTTACAGTTTGGTTAAGGTGTAAGAGTTAAAGGTTTTGAAGATTCTCTGTGAGTGTGCCAGCATGCGTGATTGAACTCATAGAGTTTAAGGTTATGCATTTTTTTTTATGAATAAAGTGAAAGTTTGAAGGAAACTTATAGGATTTAAAGGCTTAGTTAAAAGAAGGTTAGGGTTGGATATTTCAAATGGTGAAGGTTTATAGTTTAAGATTCTCCAGTGAATAATAAAACACTCACAACCTCTTCTAAGATGGCGACGCGAACATCATTATTCCATTATATATTCACGATTTCAATTATAACTAAATAAATTACAGGTTTAGAATGATTCAAGGATTAATCATGCATCAAAACGAAAGAATGAACAGTCTAATTTGAACGAAGAAGATGAACAGTGCAGTTCGCAAAAAATTATAGAACTCAAAATGAAGTATGTACAGTGCGTATTAATTGCAAAAAATGCATATGTAATCGGTAACGAAAGATAAACAATCCACACATTCCACAAAGATGCATCTAGAATCAATAAAGGCCATAATGAATGCATTCAGTGAAGAAGATGATGAAAAGTAACATGATTACATAAACTCATATATAATCGATGAAAATGCAAATAAACCACATACCTGTTGAAGATTCACTTTCAAATCTTCAATGCGTCCTTCGTTTTTTGGTCTCGTTCCCTTTGTTCAATCACTTCTCTATAATTTTTGTTTTCTCCTCCGGTGAAGCTTCGTTCTCTTCTCTTCTTTCACTCTCAAATCTCTCACAAAATGAATCTCTGAAATTTCTGAAAAAATTGAATCCCCTTGCTAAGAACGCTTTCCTCCTTTTATAAGTATTGGAATTTGACGCTTTGCTTTTCCGGTTCTCCTTTTGGTTACATGCATAGATGCTAAATCAAAACGACACTGTGGAAAGTTCTTCAAAGGACAAAACAACGATGCACAAGGTTTGACGCTTCTCTCACTCCGATTCATTTTCCTTTTACGTGCATGAATGCATGTGAACCGTTTGCAACTGAAACTGAACGAGCAACGATAATGACAATGCCCAATCACATCATGCCATGTTATTGTTTATTTTCTCTTTTTTTTTTGGTTTTTCATTTTACTATTATTTTTATTATTTTTTTTATTTTTTATTTCAGTAAAATAGAGAAACGGATCGCATGTGTGAAGCATAAAAAAAATTGAAATTGGGCTCAAAATGGGGAATGCACATAAAATATATTTTTTTATTTTTCACCCAGACAAAATTGGATGTGGGCAGCTTCCCTTTTTTACATAAATTTTACCGAACAGTTTGAAAATTAAAATTTTCAAATTATTAGAGTAAAAGATAAGTAAAGACAAAAACATTAATTTTGTTCAAGATGAAAAATAAAATCATTTTTTTTATGTAAGTCACAACCTTAACTCCTTTATAGAGACAAGAGAGCTATAAACCTTACTAAAAAGAATGTGAGATCAAAAACTTGACAAAGTCAAGTGGTTTACAGGTCATCACTAGAGATTTAACTTTGAGTTCTCTCTCCAAACATAAGGTAAACTTTGAGTCACCTTTCTTCATTAGAGATTCGATTTTGAGTCCTTTGTATAATCATGACTTTGTGTCATTTTTTTCACTGGAGAATCGACTTTGAGTCTTTTTTTCAAACATAAAGTAGACTTTGAGTCACCTTTCATCAATAGGGATTCGACTTTAAGTCCTTTCCCTAACATGATTTTGAGTCTTTTTTTATTAGAAATTCGACTTTGAGTCATTTTTCCAAACATAAGGTAGACTTTGAGTCGCCTTTAATCAATAGGGATTTGACTTTGAGTCCTTTGCCTAACATGACTTTGAGTCATTTTTTTTCATTGGAGATTTAACTTTGAATCTTTTTTCCAAACATGAGGTAGAATTTGAGTCACCTTTCAATAATTGGAATTCGACTTTGAGTCATTTCCCTAACATGACTTTGAGTCATCTTTCTTCAATAAGTATTCGAGTTTGAGTCATTTCCCTAACATATGAATGACATTGAGTCATTTTTCTTCACTGGAGTCTAGACCTTGACCATGTCGAGAGGGTCATTAAATCTTCACTTGAAAATCCAATTCTTTGATTAGAATGCATGAATGTATGCACAAAAGGATTTCAATTGTCTAAATGAATATACATGCACGAAAATTGAGTTTAGTTTTTGTTATGCATGACAACTATGTTTTATGCATGTATGAATACACGAGAACTTTGATTTCTTTTGCAATTTATTTGATTTGAATGAATGTATGAATGCGTGAGAACTTTGAATTTTTCAATTTTTGATTTGAATGCATTGGAAATTTTTTTGATTTGATTATTTCAAATGAATTTTTTTCCATAGAAAATCATGTTTTTTCATTTTTGAGATAGACTTTGAATCGTTTCCCTTCTATTTAAACAATCATTGAATTCATTAGGATTGAAATTTTCATTTGAATTCGAACAAGATATTCACAAATCTTAATGCTTGACACCAAAATTATAAATGACTTCAATTCTAGTTTTTTTGCAACACTTTGATGCATATGTGCCAGAATGGGTAGATGAACAAAAATATGGAAAAAGTGTTAAACTTCAAATAGGGTAACAGAAGTGTCCCAGTTTTTTAGTATGAGTATGTATGCAAGTTTATTTTGAATCTTTCACATACTCTTTATGAATGCAACAAAGTTGGCCCCGTTTTGAGATGTGGGAAATTGGGTTCAAAGGGATGATTTGTTTTACTGATTTATAAGAACAACAATAGATTTGGGTGAAAATTGAGAGAGTGTAACTCTTATGAAGAAAGTGTTGCACTTCTGAAAGGTAAAGAAATATGGTATGGATCGAACAAAAAGTGCTCTTGTTTTGAAGTATGGGTGACAAAGAAGTTTGACCCAAAAATGGTTCAATTATAAATAAGGAAAAATATGGAAAGAATATAAATGAGAAAGAATTACCCCAGTATTGACCTTTCATTATATATAATGCTCTCAATTGAATTTCAAATTTGGTATCACTTTTTACCAGAGGTATTCTGATTTTATTTATTATTTTTATTTACTTTTTTTAACCCATATTGTCAGTCATGTCAATCTATTGCAGGACTATTCTAAGTTAAAATTATTAGCAATCATTCTCCAATCAATATGGACTTTATTGGGCTTGTAACATGGCTAAGGTTTAAAAGGTTTTTGAAGAAAAAGATAAAAAAGGCCCAGAGGGTTTTATATATATATTTTTTTTAACTAAGATCACCAAATAATTGTGAAAAATAGCCAAAGATCCTTATCCAATTTTTTTCTTCAATTTTTTTTTAAATTTTTTAATTTCGCATCATTTTTTTATACGACATTATTGCATCATCGCTTTGCCGCATCACCACTTTACACATTTGTGGGTTTCGTATGAGCGCATCTCAATATTAGTGCATCACCACTTTGCACATATGCTGATTTCCGTATGACATCATCACTTTATGATATGCAGTACCTATTTCTTCATTTTGCATATGCGATACCTGTATCATTCTCTGTTTTCTTTAATTTGCAGCACCCGTATCACTTTTCTTAGTGGTATCCATATCACTTTTCTTATGCAATACCGTATCTTTTGTTACTTTTTCGTAAGCGGCACCCATATCACTTTTTTTTTTCATTTGCGGTGCCATATCTTCATTTTTCACATGCGGTGTGGTATTTTTATCAAATTTTTCATTTTTGATTTGATTTTTTTTGAGAATCCTTGAACTAAATTTCACTTAATGATTTTTGTTTTATGGTATTTTTTCTGAAATAAATATATTTTAGGCTCAAAGAAGGGTGCAAGGGATTTTTTCTGACCATTGTTTTTAGGAGTGAAGAATCATAGCCATATATCATCTTAGGTCCTGATTGCTTTGATTTTCAAAAAGATTAACTTCTGCTACAAAGTTCAATGACTTTCGACACTTGTCATTTTTTTCTTTTTACTTTCTTTCTTCTTCTTCTCCTTTTTTTTTCTTTTTGTCCTAATTTTTGCTTAGACTGCCCTTTGCGGGTTGTCAATCTAACGGACTGTCTTTTTTTATTTCTATGCCTCTAGAGAATAAACTAAAATGGTCATATATGACTCAATTGCCCTAGTATGGTAAATGTTTCTCACATTTTCAAATAGTCAACAACTGAGATAAACCTTTCTCTTTGGATGGACTCAGAGAAGGCTTAAAGGGTTTTATCCAAAACATATGCATACAATATGTTACCTTTGAAAAATAAGTCAACCTGATTTTTTTTAGAATGTTAGGCTTTAAGATATATTTTCCTTTCATATTTTGAAATTTTCTGATAAATTCAATGATTCTAGGATTTGTTTTTACTCCATGACATCCCTTTAGAATTCTAGGATTCTGAAATATAACCCATGACATATTTTTCTTAGCAAAGCAAAATATAAGTAAGGAAAAAATTTTCTGAAAATTACTTTTATTGAAAATTGAATATTACGATACAATGACAATGTTAACAGATTATGTCATTCATATCTCAAAGACTGCACTCACATTTCCTAATTATTAATGTGTTCATTAGGAAAACAAGGGTACACAAAGTCATAACTCTGATCCTCATATTCATTCTCAATAACCTATACCTGATTAACATTAATTCATCTAGCACTGTAAAAACTTTGAACCAGGCTACATAAAGAGCTTTCTTTTAATCTTGGCTCTCGACCTTCCATCTTAGCTTCGCTTCTTTCAATTTTTTCTTCTATTATTATCCTCCGATCAACTCGAGTAGGCTTGTATCCCATATTGTATCTTCCTTTATTTTCAACTATTTCCAAAGGCATTATAGAACATTTTTCATTCTTTCCTAAACCATTTCCAATTTTATACCTTTCTCTCATCATAGTTTTAGCCACAAGAAAACACCATGAAAACGTATTTGGCTGAGTTCAAGAGGGGGGTGAATTGAACTTGAAAGATTTTTCTTCAATTTAGACCTTTGAAAATCGTTTTCGCAAACAGAAAAGTTTTACTGAATCTTGGTGTTAAAAATATATGATGCAGTAAGAAAATAAATTGATTCAAGGCTCGAATGAATCAATTTGTTGTACAGACAGATAGCAGTTTTCAAACAGCAATCACACAGCAGATTTACAATCACATACCAAATTTACAACAGTACTTTAATCAAGTCAAGTTCACACAGTTTCAATTGCAATATACACTCAGAACAGAAACACACAAAAATCAAACTGTGAATGAGAACAAAGAGAAACAAAATTACAAAAATACAAATCTAAAACACTTAACTCACTTTACTTTTGATTTAAGTCAATATTAACAAATCTGATAAAGTCTCTTAATACTAGAAAATAATACAGATTTGAAAATTAGTCAAAATGCAGATTCAATTTTGCAGTTGTACCAAGAACACACAACAATAATATCAATGCTGCAGTATTACAATAATTTAGCCAAAGTCAATTATCAGTTAATTTAAATATCAACACAGGATCAAAAACACAATTCTTGCAGTAAAAGTATCAAGAATCACACTGCAGTAATGAACTCTTAAGTATGCAGAAACTCAGATTCCTAACATTACAGAACAACTTTCAGATCAGATTTGTTCAGAATTAAAACTGATATGCAATATTGCAGATTATTAAATTTTCCAGCAATGCAATCAATTTCAAATCAATTTCCAGTTAATGCAGTATGTAATACAATGTTTGAAAAGAAACAATCTGTTAATCAAGATTTCATGAACAACTACAGCAGATTAATCAGAATCAACACAGAATTCAAGTTACAATGCAAAAATCAATATTCAGGAGAAGATTTAAACCAGTTTTATCAAGATTACCAAAAATTGATACAGTATTTCAATTAAACACAATGAATAGTGCAAGAACAATACAGAATTGAAAGAGAAGGGTCAAGAACAATAAAACACAGTCAATTATACTGGTTCACCCTTCCTCAAGGGCTACGTCCAGTCTCCTTTGCCCCTCAAGCAAAGAAAATTTCACTATCTTTAATCAATTGTTTACACCAAACAATTACACAATTCTTACTCCCCGTAAGAATCAATCACCCACTGAAATGAGCTCCTACTCCACGTAGTTCCCACCCAAATTAGTAATCACACACAGGCTAAACCTATAGCCTACAACAATACACAGTTTTAACAATTTCACAGATTTGCAATCAGTTTACAAAAATCTTGATTCAGAACAGGATCAAGAATGGTAAAGAACAACTCCCTGATTGGCACGCAGAGGAGGCCCTTTGCAGAATATCGAAGAATTCCAATAGCACAGACTGGGTCAAGCGGTACTCTTCAACAAAAGCCTCAAATTGATTTTTCTCAAGAACCCTAAATTTCACAAAGGTGTTTCTCACTGGTTTTTCTGCTATGATTCTTCTCTCTTTTCGTATTTCTGTTCTCTATGTTATGGCGCATTTTAGAAAACTCACTATTTTTATAGATGAAAAGGCGCCAATACAAATTTTCCAAAAACTGTTAATTCAGTTCTTCCAGGTATCGGATAACTCGATTTCATGAAAATGGAAATCACTTTATTTGAACCCAGTGCAGTATTGAAACCAGTTTTAATCAAAAACTTAGCTAATTCTTCAGTTTAACATTTTAAACCCTTTTAGACGTTTGTGCTGTTGGATTTCTCCTTGACCGTGCATGGGTTCCTTGCCAATCAAACCTAAACCTACTCACACCAGACCAAGACCAAATCCATATGCAGTTGTATGCTTGCTTTGCCTTGTTGAACATGTCTTGCATGGCTTCATCAAATGCTTAGTCTTTGTGAAAGTACTAACACACCACAAAAAATTTTAGAATTTTCTAGCAAGTATAGATATATGAAATAAAAGGCTACAATCTAAAAAATTAGGTAAAAATAATAAAAAAATAAAAAAGAAACCCTAAATGATGGAATTTTGGAATTTCTGGAGGTCCAACCGCCTTTTGCAGTTGGCCAGCAAATTTGTTACCCCATTTCGAACAACTTTCATTTTTGGAGCGTCTCAATATGAGCTCTCTATCAAAAGTTATGGTCGTTTGAAGTTATTTCGTCCTAAATTTTTGAAACCCTAAATGTATGATAAACCTATACAATATAACAACTCTACCATCAAATCAATACTAAATCAAGATGCTAATAAAAAATTTGGGTCAATAATAAATTTCTAACTATTTTCAATAAATTTTACAAAATTAATAACCTCTTGTAAAGAGAAGAGGCAAAGGTTGTCGAACCAAGCATTCAATCCGCACACACCAAACGAACATGAAAGAAGCTGAAAATGGAGCCAAACGAATCTTAACAAAACCAGTGAACAATAAAGATGAAAATGTGAGAAGAGAAGGTTCAGAGGAGAAGGCAGCGAGCGAGAGAATAAAATGTAAGAGTAAGAGATGATACCCAAGAGTTAATATCTCTCTTGAAATCCCTAATTTTAACTTGAGGGACATACTACGTCGGTTGGAGCTCCCAACCGATGTAGTATGTGACCAAATTTTACCAAATTTTCTTCAAAATTCACTTTCGTGCCAAGAGGAAGATGTTACATCGGTTGGAAAGTAACAACCGACGTGGTATTCACTATATATCACATTAGTTAGAGACACATAACCGACGTGATATATCGAGCGCCAAAGTTTAAATTTAAAATTTTGAATTTTTATTTTTACGGTCTGTTTTATGACGATTTTTACGGTCATAAAAGCCTCAAAAATATTTAATATGCTTTAGTCCTCAAGGTCTCAAAAAAATTTAATACTCACATATTATTATAAAATAAAAAATATTTAATTTTAAAATTATACTAAAAATAATTTAATTAAAAATTTAATATTTTAACTGACTTTAAGTTTACATTGGTGCTATAAATATTATTTAATGACTTTAAATTTATATTGGTACTATAAATACTATTTAATGAATAATATTCTTGAAACTTTAAAAATTGAACAGTCAAAGAATCTTTCTCAAAACTTTCTAATTTATCTCTTCTTTATATTCCAAGGTAGGGATTGATATCATCTCTTTATATGTCATATCCTTGTTTGACTCTTTCACTTTTCTCTTTCTTTCTTCACTTATCTCCTTTCTTCCTCTATCTCTCTCTTTGTTCCTTTCATAATATTATTTCAACTTGTTTTCAATTTCAAATTTCTTTCATTTTATATTTTAGTTTGTGTTCACTTTGGCTCCTTTTTAATGCATCAATATTAGGTAAAAATAATATAAGATTGATCAATTGATCCTATTTTTTTATTATTGTTTAATTAATCTTAAAATAATTTGTGCAGATTCAAGGAAGAGAATTTAGAAGTTACAAATTATATTTAAAGGCATACCAAAGGACAAGATCGAAAGATAATATCATAATAAGAGACTTGAGACTCTACGACCAAGTTTATTTTCTTGACAATTAGGTTTTATCTTTTTAACTTAGACTTATTTTATATACTTATAAGTTATATTCAGTGTGATATATATTATAATTTTTAATTTTATATAAAAATATATAAATATGACAATTAGAAAATTTGAATCAGGTCATTCAAAACTTTAAAAAGAAAAAAAAAGAGTTAAACTTTTTGTGGGGCTTCAAATACATGATAATTGATTGGATCTTGATGGCTTAGATTTATTTTCAGAATTAAATATCTTAAAGGAGATTATAAGATTGGAAAATTATAAACCAATTGACATTCTTAATTATATAAAAAGAATAAATTCTTTTCCAAATGCATATATAGAATAATATTAACAATTTCAATATCAGTTGCTTCAGCTGAAAGGAGTTTTTCAAAACTTAAACTAATAAAATCTTATTTAAGATCAACAATGTCTCAACAAAGATTAAACGGATGCTTTATTGTCTATTGAAAAATATTTTTTAAATAAAATTAATTATGATAATTTAATAGATAATTTTGCATCACAAAAAGCTCGAAAAATAAATTTTAAATAAAAATATCATAATTTTAATTGTTTTATTAATTTAAAAAATGATCTTATTTTTTTATTCGTTTTAGGCCTCCTAAAACTTTGAGCTGTCACTGCGTAGAGTGATATTTTTTTACTAGTGCGCTTTGAAAACTGACGTTGAAAGCCTTTCAGAACTAACATAGAAGGCCTTTCCAATACTCTTCTTGAGTTCTCACGTACCATTTAACAAATTTCTTTATTACTCGAGTGCTCTCATGAACCATTAATCGTTATATAACCTTGATACTTAGAGCAATTCTTGCAGGAGACAACGTCCTAAATAAATATATCACAATCCTCGGTATGTATGCAACAAAAACCCTAGTTATTTTTGTTACATTGTGAATCTTAGTTAGATGTATAATTGTTGTTAATTTGAGCTGCACAAGTGCTCAAGAACACGTAACAACATTTAATAGCTCTGCGCATAGCCAACTTCTCATCATTTAGCTTGATGTGGTGACCTGATTGTCATCACAACTATTCATGCACATGCACAATCTTGAATGTGAATTGGAAAATGTGATAAAAAGAAAAAAAAAACGATGACGAGCTACACTACACCACATGTGAAACTATGCTTTCGTCCTGCAGGAACCAAACAACCAATTCCACTATGCTACCAACGCCGTGCTAGTTCGGTTAGGGTTTCAAACCACATTCTCCATGGTCCCTCATAACATGCCAGAATCCATGTAATGTTGCTCTAGATACCCACTTTTTTGTGATCAATGCGAACAAGATAGAAAACAAAAACTGCTTTTAATACTAAGCAACTTGCCACCACAATACCTCTTTTGTATACCGTACCTAGAGGCACAGCCAAGACCCTATTGGTGAAGCATGTGAATATGACGTTTCCCAAATAGAATATCAAAATCTTGCACTATGAAATTCCACTTTTGGCCCTGACTCCTGTCTTCTCAAGTCGACAATTAGTTCTGTTTGGATGAAGTTTTAGTAAAATTTATTTTTTAACTTTCATAAACCAATTTTAATTTTTAAATTTTTTATAGAAATATGGGGAAGTTTATCTAAACTCGCCTTGAAATTTCTGTCATACATCTTAATCATTTAAGTTATTTAAGTCATTCAGGAGAACAAAGGTCAAGATCTTGGGTCGATCCATTTATAGAGACATTTTCTGAAACTCCAACTTGAAGGGTCAAACTTAATTATGAATAGGTGACATTGTACTACCGCTTTTGCTCATTTTACAATTAAGATAAGTCTGTTAGGGTTGTGTCATGCATCAGATGAACGCATCAAATCCATATGCTTTAAGTTAACAATGAACTAATTAGGAATTACACAAATAAATCAGTACACATTACCAAGATATTTAAGAATTCAGAGTCCATTGGTATACATCAATGCCATACACAAATTCTACCTAACTGATTTAAAAACTCACATAAAAGAAGGGTTGTTATGCCTTCGGCAGCTTAAGGTAAAACTCTTTAATATATTGAATGAAACACTCAAAATAGACTTTTTGTAATATTAACACGTTATCTAAAAAGTAACAACATATACAATTCGAGTACAATTTAAAATGGGTTAGAAACTGTTGCATTTGTGTTTTATTGAAATGTGAAAATCAGCAATGATCTCTTAGAAATTTTAATCTTCAACAAATTGAATGACATCGTCTGATCACGAAGACACTAACTTTCTGTGATAGGACTTTTTGTTGCTTTTAACTGGGTTAGAATTATGAAATTTACCTTATTTTGAAATTTGGCTTTCGAATAAAGTATAGATAGATTCTATTATTATTGTAGATTTTATTTGTTTCAATTTGTTAATGTAATTAAAAGTAACCTAAGGGAAGATCATATTGTTTTAGGCATTCATATTTATGAATTTAATGGTCTTTTTTCTTAAATTAATTTCTTTATTTGTCCCATAAGTTCTAATATTATTTTTTCATTTAAGTTCACTTTTTAATTTGTTTAGTTTAGCATATGCGTAACTTTGATATGTATTAAACTAATATTTTACCCGTGCAACGCACGGGATTTAATTAAATAAAAATAAAAAAAATATATGACATCAATTTAATATTATTATTATTATATTATATTTTAATATTTATTTTATTATTGTTATATTGCATCAATTTAATATTATAACTTATTTATATTTAATCAAATTTTAAAAATATATATTGTAATAAAATTATAATTATAGTACTTAGAAAGTTATATTATTTTCTTTGGCTTCTTTTTAAGTGTTCTTTAGTCTCTTTTGAGAGGCATTTAGCCTTTGAAAATATATTAATTAAAATGTTTATCAAAATATTTAGCAAAATAATATAGATAAGAGAAATAGTTAAATAGTCATATCTCACGTCTCTATCTTAAAGCTTTCAAAATATTTCTTTGAACACAATATTTTTTGTGTTATCAGACACATTGCCATCTTCATCTAAAATAAGTATTTCCAATCCTGTATTTGTTTTGACTCTTGAAACAACAACATAAGAGTTAGTCATATGTGAAAACCGAACAACATAAGAGTTAGTCATATGTGAAAACCGAACGTAAAAGATATAATCCAACTTTGAAATATTTTTTTAATAATTTATATCAATAGAATATTACAACTTTTGAGTTGAAATGTTATAATGACCTATCTTTTAAAATATAATTTCATGAAAAAAATATGGTAAACTAAAATTAATATTTAATTTTAAAAATTACATCACTAACAATGAAGTGATTAATTATTCATTGAAATAGTAATTGAGAATTTTATTTTATTTGAATTTGATTGCATCTCCATGTAAAATATATATTTGTTTTCATAAAACAAATATTGAAACTTAAGTCAGTTAGGTATTCATAAAACAAAAATCCCAATTTACATGCAGAAACATATTAACCTAATTGTAATTGTATTCTTTAAATTGAAATAAATACAATAATATGAAAAAAAGGGATCATATTCACATAAAATAATAATAAAATGCAATAATAGTGGATAAATTAAAGTAACACAGTAATTTTTTTCTCAAATTACTTTTTTATTTTAAGTTAGAAAATGAAATAATCGTGGATGATAAAAATAATAAAAAATTATTAAAATTGATCAAATAAAGAAAACAACATTTTGGATACACAGAGTAAAAGTTTGGAAATGTTCCAAATAAATAACACAATATGCAAACATAACAAAATGCAATGACCACAGATAAATTTTTCTTCAAATAGTGTTCGAATTACGAAAACAAAGATTACAAACATTACAAAAACACTTTTTATTAATAGATTTATAAATAAATATATATATATATATATATATATATAAATATATATATATATATATATATATATATATATATATATATATATATATATATATATATAAACAAAGAGAAAGCAAACCTTAATTGGTTAGAAGTGGGAGATTCATTTGTTTTTGGATTCTCGTCATATTCTTACATTGTTATTCAAATTTCAAATATAATGATCATATCACATAAGTTATAGTTGGTTGAAGTTTATATCTTTTATGAACTATGGTCGATTTGGGTCAAAGCATATGTAATTGAGTAAGCGAAATAATCATCGCATATTTCAACCATTGTCTAAGATGTATCCATAAAACCAAAATTTAATACATTATTCTCGAAACTTAGGATTCAACAAAACTAATTATGACTTGATGCTACTCTATTGTTCTTTCAAGTGCTCACTATAGCTAAGCTCAGTGCTAGTTTGCAATGTATTCTCATCTTCCACACCAAGTAAAGCAAGACTTAGTTGTAACTCGATACTTGAACTTGGATACACTTCATTATTAATGTTTTCTCCATTTTTTGAATCCTCCTCATTGTTCCCATGAGAGTTCAGCAAATATTTAACTTTCTCATCGCCTTTTAGGATCTATAACTCTGAATAATTGTTAACCAATAACATAATATGTTAGTCGAAGAATGTCAGAGATTGTGTAGCTAGCAGACATTGACCTCAATTAAGGACACTAAACCAGCAGCCATCAAATGTTGGAGCACTCCACTCAAGAGGGTATGGGATCTTTATCCTGTGACAACATGCACCTAAATTATGATTAAAACTCAACTATTTTAAGAGATGTTTTTGGTACCAACTATGGAGCAGAAGAAATGAGGTTGGCCCGGTCTGTTCTGTAGTTATGTTGGGTTAAGTCAGGACGGTGCTTGTATAGGGTGAAAGGATGTGATCATATAATAAATAATACCATATTATAAAAAAATAATGGTGTAAGTTGTTTACTGTGGTGTTAGCTGAACAAAATAAAAAGGTTTTGGGAAGATAAAACATGAACAGTTGCATACTAATTACTTGTGAACAAGGCATTATATAACATTATATGCATGGTAATATAATATAAATTCATTGAAAATCAAATTAGTATTATCTTCTCTTTTGTTCTATGTGAAAGGACATGTTAGATAGGTTTGAATAAACTTTTCTAGAAGAACTTCTAGGAGAAAATAAATAAATTCATATAACATTTTTAATTTCTTTACTTTTTTAATTCAAGTAATTTTTAATTTACGACAAATTTTTTTATTTTTAATAGTTTTCTTTGTTTAAAAGTCTTTATGAGAAAATTTTTCTTGGTCCATAATATATTTTTGATGGAAGACTTGACAGAATTGATTGGAATAGCATATTAATAAGGAGAATAGAGGAAAAGCTTAAGACTGATCTACAACTATTAAAAGATAAATTATTGGGAACCTCAATCTAGTTTTAGTGTATTTAGTTTCATGGTCTTTATGGGAATTTTTCTTGTTACTGCAAGTGACTTTAAGAACATTAGAATAAGCTAAAATAACAGTGAGGTAAACAAAAGGGTAGAGTTAGGTTTTACAAAACTTTGGTCTTCTCAATATTTTAAGGCTTTGAACTTGGTTGATTTATTTGACATTGTTCTATTTTAGAGCTTGACTTTTTACAAAGCATAATTTGATTTGAAAGTGAAGTTTAAAAGTTCAATGGTAAGACCTTTTAAAGGTGAAAAATGTCTTTAAATTAGCTTGTGGGCCTAATAAATTCGCTAGTTATCTTTAGATCACTAAGAATATAATTTTAAACATTATATAATAATACTCTCCATGTCAATTTTTTTGTGGTTCAATGTACATTTCATCATCAATGTTTCCCATTTTTTGAATCCTCCTCATTGTTCCCATGCAAGTTCATCTTCTTTTAGGATTTATAACGCTGAATAATGGTTAACTAATAATACATAATTATCATGGGAGCATATACATAAACCTTCTAGTGCACACTCTTCCTTTGATATCATTAACTCTTCTTTCAGACGAAGCACTTGGTCTGTCCACTCGCTAGAGAATATGTTAGCACCAAGGCTAAGCATGTGATTTGATGAAGTCAATAAAGGCCATAGCTTGCTAAAGTTTCTGATGAATTGGATCTGGACTATGTTAGATCAATGCCTAGCACGTGAGCTGATGAAAAGTGCCTCATGAAGAATCTGTTGGAACCAACCTGGACCAGAATTGTTCAAGTGAAGACTTTGTGCCAACATGAAGATGGTTGGGTGGTCTTGGTCCTTAGTTGGGTTTGTGTGTTGGTGATTGGCTTAGAACTTAATCATTAGTGGCATGGTTCATCATTCCTGAGGTGCTAAAGAGATTCACAAATATTTTTTAAAACTGGTTTTAAGAAAAATAGCCCAAATTGTTTTTGCTGGAAAAGTTTTTTTTAATGAATTCAATTTCTAACAATCGATTGAATGTGACAGTTATTTCTGTTACAACTAGAATACAGTTATTTCTGTTACAGCTGGAATCTTTGACTGGGTCAACTAACGGTCAATTCAATCGATTGAATGGTTTGTTCAATTAATTGAACTGTGACAGCTAAGATGTTTTTAAACTGATTTGGGTATTTAAAGGAATGAGCACTATCATTTTTAGAAATCTAAGACTTTCGAAAAGCATTCCTTGAGATTTTCTAAGTGAGATATAGCGCCCCTTTTGTGCGATCATCATTTTGTCAAAGCTTTTCAAATCAAGAAACCTTCAAGAACGTGAATCTTTAAAGCATCCTTGAGTGAGGTTCTTGCGACTTTAGTTCTGGACCAAAGCTAAGTCTTCTACACCTGATCTTCATTCTTTGTAATCTGTTCTGTGTAGAAATACTGTGTGATCATTTCTGATCTTATTGTTCTGTAATCTGTTTGCTGTTTCCAATTATTGGGTTTGTAATTGAGTTGGTGCAGTGGGTTTGTACACTGGTCTCACATCTGCTGAAGGGTTCGGTAGAGGGTGAGTGCTGTGGGGAGCAGTGTTGCTTGCGGACTGCAAGTGTTGTCGTGCAGTGGGTTTCTGCACTGGTTACACACTAGCTGAGGGGTTCAGTGATGTGTGGGTTTATTGCTGGGAGCAGTTTGTAACTTGCTAGGAGCAAGGGTTGTAAACTGATCTTGTGATCCTTTAGTGAAAATCTTTCCTAGTTTGCAAAGGACTGAACGTAGCCCTTGTGGAAGGGTGAACCAAGATAAAAATTTTGTGTTCTTGCTTTTTTCCCTACTCTTCTTGATTTTTTTCATTCAACTGCTGTTATTATTTAAATTGACTGAATTAAAATCTGATCATATAGTTGATTATATTTTGAACATTTGTTTTCATATATCTGAATCAACTGTGATTCTGGATTATTTTTAATCTACTGGATTGTGTTTAATCATCTTGAATATTGATTAATACATTTCTATACTGAAATTGTTTTCTAGGTTTCTTTTTAATAATTTTCGTTGTGCACAATTGATTGTTTACTGGACAGTTCAGAATTACACGAGTTGATTGATTGAATTAAGAATTTTCATTCTCTGTTTCAAGAATAAATCAGATTTGCGAAAAGATTTTGAAAGTTCAATTCACCCCCCCTCTTGAACTCGGTCTAAACCTTATTTTACAATTGACATCATAGCTAGGATCTTGAATCCTAGTCAAGATTTCGATCCATGACCGAGAACAAGTTACCTTGTGCTGAAGGTGCATCAATTAATAGACCACCTATGTTTTCTGGGGTAAACTATCAATTCTGGAAAGTGAGAATGAAAATCTTCATTGAATCTATTGACCGTGTCATCTGGAATGCCATAGTAAATGGTCCATTCATTCCTATGCATGTTGTTGATGGTGTGTCTACTGCTAAGTGTTTTGATGAGTTAACTGATCTTGAGAACAAGAAAATACAGTATGATTGTGTAGCTAAAATATTGTAACTTCTGCATTAAATCTGGACGAGTTCTTTAGAGTATCTCAATGCAGTTCAGCCAAAGAAATGTGGGACATTCTAGAAGTCACACATGAAGGAACCACTGATGTGAAGAGAGCACGCAAACATGCATTGATCCAGGAATACGAGTTGTTCAGAATGTAGTAGGGAGAGACCATTGTTGATGTCCAGAAAAGATTCACACACATTGTCAATCATCTAATTGGACTGGACAAGCAGTTTGATAGAGAAGAGCTTAATATCAAGATTCTGAAGTGCTTGGACAGGAGCTGGCAGCCTAAAGTCACAGCAATTTCAGAAACTAGAGACTTGACAAGACTTACAACTGCAGCACTGTTTGGTAAACTGCGAGAACATGAACTGGAGATAATCAGATTGAAAGAAATGGAAACAGTGGAGAAAAAGACCAAGAGTCTGGCACTCAAGACTAGAACTGTTGTCCAGGAATCAACTGATGAAGGTTCAGAAGACTGCAGTGAATCTGAAGACATCAATCTGTTGACAAGAAAGTTTCAGAAATTCATAAAGATGAAGAACAGATTGAAGAACCAGCAAGGGAAAAGAGGTAAAAATAAATCTGATTATGGTTCAACTAAATCTGTGTGCTTTGGCTGTGGAAAACAGGGACATATGAAAGCTGAGTGTCCAAGCATTGCAATCAAAGACAAAGCACCAGAAAAGAAGAGCAATAAATCTGGAAAATCTAGACGTGCATATATAGCTTGGGAGGACAATGCTTCATCGTCTAGTTGCTCTTCAGAAGATGAGATTGAAGCCAATACATGTATGATGGCTGGAAAAGATTCAGATGTAAGTAGTACTGAATCCAGTGCTTCATTTAATAGTGCTAACTACAGTACACTTCTTCATGCATTTCAAGAAACACATGAAGAAGCTAACAAGTTAGCCCAATCCAATAGAAGATTGAAAGGCATGAATAGATGGCTGGAAAAGAGAGTTAAGCAATTGGAGGATGAGATTCTTGAAGCAAAAGATGATTTGGAAAATTTAGAAAAGCAGTTAAATTCTGCAAACTCCAATAAACTTAACTCTTGCAAGCCAGTTGATTGTGAAAACTGTAGCAAGCCAGTTGATTGCGAAAACTGTACTGTTTTGCAAAGCAAAGTGAACTATTTGATCACTACTGCTTCAAAACTTTCCATGGGGACAGCCAACCTAAATGCTCTTTTGGGATCCCAAAATTGTGTTTTTGAAAAAGCTGGCATTGGTTATCAAGCTGGTCCCAATGGAAAGCAAAAACTGTTTAACAATTTTTTTAAAGGTTCTGGATCACAGTCTTCACAATCGATTGCCTGCTTCTACTGTATGAGAAAGGGCCACTCTGTTAGAAACTGTAGGATTAGAAAATTTAGTTTGCCAAAAGGATTGGTTAGGTGGGTGCCAAAAGGCACATCTAACACTGTTGGACCCAAGCTTAACAGGGTACCAAATCCTTAAACTCAATCTGTTTTGCAGGAACGGTCAGCATCCAATAAACTGATGTGGTATCTGGACAGTGGATGCTCGAAGCACATGACAGGAGAGGCTTCTCAATTGATTAATTTGAAATGGAAACCAGCAGGATTTGTCACCTATGGAGACAACAAT
>Ga0209489_101056_pt1 | contig 55950 bp, 18 predicted proteins | sample SiratrowhiteBW_FD_187527 | JGI IMG/M metagenome (GOLD analysis project Ga0209489, IMG submission 187527) | Root nodule microbial communities of legume samples collected from California, USA - Siratro white BW (SPAdes) (version 2) | ecosystem: Host-associated > Plants > Roots > Nodule | place... | reverse complement strand
AAAACTTAATTCTACATAAAAAAAAAAAAAAAAAAAACATAGAATACCAACATAGATAAAACTACTCACAAAACTAAATCACCAATGGTTCAAGACGTTTTATACTTATTTAACTCCTCCAGACCTTAATTTAACCAGAATCTGATGATGTTTGTAGAAAAGAAAATACATAAAAGAATTTTTTCTAAGAACTATCAATTTTAAAATGGTCATAAAATCAATGTTTAACTTTTATTTATAAACGTCATATCTAATTAATTTTAAAATTAATAATAAAATACTATTGGATCTTAAAAAACTTATCATCAATAAAATAAAGATTTAAAAATATTATTAATAAAATAAATCTTATTATAATTTATTAAATTTGTGTTTATGTCTATACTTTTTCCTCTTGATGGTGTATTTAAATTTTTGCTAATAAAATTATTTAAAATTTGATAATATTTCTACACACAAAAAGAAAAGTCGAAATAGGTTAATGCTTCAAGTCCAACTTTTACAAGAGTAAATCGTATTCTAAAAAAAATGTATAACATATTAGACTATTTTTTTCAAAACAGGTTTTAGCTATTCATTGACAAATATATATTCACTTCAAATTGCAGCTTTATTTCTCTAACTGCAGTACCTGGGAATGTATTTATTTATTAAAAGATAAGAATGTGATATACGTAGGATGCTTGGTCGATATTTTTTATTCATACTTCGGGTATATGGAATTTAAGGTTAATTTTGTACTCTTAAACATTTAAAATAGCTTTAATCAGTCTATATACGGATCAATGTTGCGGTTCAATATCTATATTAAGAAAATCATTTGGAATATTTATTTTCGTTCACTTTTTAGGGCTATAAAATTAAGAATGTTTACTCTTTTTTATATTCGGTTTATTATGGTGTTTCGGAAATATCTATAATTTGTTTTTCATAAAATTGATCCCACCAAAAGGCAGTGAGAATTTAACCTTTTTAAAATTAATTTTTGTTACAATAAAATATGAGATTATTAATATGAAATAATTTAATAATAAAATTTGCATTTTTTCAAAATATTTATTAAAGATATATTATTTGGTAATTTCTTTTAATGTCATATTTTAATTGGATAATTTTACTTTTTAATAGATATAAAATAAGTTATAGTATCCAACATTAATTAAGTTATAGTATCTATCAACTTAAAACCATATTTTTTTTTACTTAGTCATTATGCAAGAACTTACAAGGTGACAAAATTACATTCATAATTATATTTCATAACTTAAGTACTATCAAAACTCAAGTCTAGTTTTCTTTATTTAGTTAGATAACTGGGTATTAAAAAGGAAATCCAATTCCTAAAAAATGCATAAATAATTCCACCTATATCATAGAATTTTTACTAAAAATTTAAATATATATAGAGAGAGAATCTTGAACTAAAATAGAAAAACTATATACATCACATTAAAAACACAATTATTTAGGTAAATAAAAAACTCAAAATTGATTTAAAAGAAAAAAAAATCAGAGTTGAACTTAAATAAAAATGTAATCTAACAGTTTTATTGTCTGTCAGGAGTGAAAAAATAATATCTAATTGTTAGTTTGATGAAGGATTGGAATTATATTTTTATAAAAAAAGTAATAATGATTTTTTTTAAAATAACAATTACTTTAAAATAATTCTTAAATAATTAATTTTATTTATTTATATAAATTTATAAAATTTTTATTTTAATAATAAAATACTCCAAAAAATGGTATAACAAGTTCCATATTAGAATTTATAAAGTAAAATCATAAATACATTATTTAAACTAATTATTTATTAGTAATTTATATTTTTATTTATGCAAGTTATACTATTGCTGATTATACACCCAAACAGGATATAGCTATGCCTCATAAAAGTGATTGAAATGTACATATTGTAATTTTGTATTTAATATTTTCACAAACCACATATAATAAATAAAATAAAATGTTTTAAATAAAACTTATTATTAATGGGGCGATAACTTAGCCCATGCCTGAAGTTAACTTAACTTGTTTTTCTCTAACTTGCAGAAACACATTTAATGGCTCACGACTTCTTGCAGAGTTTTCACATCATTCACCACTTGACATTAACGGTCACCCACAGCAACCTTTATTCCTAAGAAAAATCACCTATCAATAATTTCAATTTTCTCAATATTTCAAACATATTAGTTTTTTTTTTCTTTCATTTTGTAGTAGGTGTTTTTCAAAAACTAAACCTCTACCTTATTTAAATAGCGCGTAGCAGGGTTGACCGTTGCAAATTTCATTTGTTCTGGGAGTTTGAGCCCCTTTCCAATGACTGCAAAAAAGTAACATTTAAATTAAATACGGTTTCAAAATTTTATTTTATAATCATAGTAACTAAAGTTTATACTTTTAATAAAAAAAAATCATTTTCAAATAGTATATTAGTTAAAATTTAATTCCTTACTTTCTTGTGGAACAATTTAACTGTTGACGGTGGAACAATTTAACTGTTGACGGTGGAACAATTTAACTATTGACTGTGTATTAATCGCTACCTACCTATTAAAAACTTTATAATACATACTATTTTATCATGAAAATAATGCAGTAATCTTTTTCGTAATCATACTCTTAAGGGAAGATATAGTGTATAATCCCTTTTTGTCTCTGGATATAAAATTTCTATTTATGATATATTTAAGAAAATATGACGATTCAATATTGCAATATCAAATTAATATATAGAAGATGAATTATAACTTTTATATAAAATATATATTTTAAATAAAAATATAATATTAAAATAAATTATTGAATGAAAACTAAAAATAACATTGAAATTTCTCATTTGTATTAAATAATAAACATGTCACTAAATTAAATCTGTATTTAAAAATATATAACTATATTAATTTAAATATTTTATATTATCTTAATTATATTAATTAATATTTTCCATATTTAATATTAAAATAATCATGATTAATAACAACTTAAAAAAATACGGTTAGAAAAATATTAAGGATTTGAAACTAATGTACATTTTTGCAGCAACTGAAAGTATATATAATCATATTTATAGGAATTAAAAACATATTTAAATTATAATAATTTATTAAAAAAATAAATTCTAAAAATATAGTTTTTGTAGTTTTGAATAAATATAAAATTATATTAGTTAAATTTATTTTAAAAACATCAAAGTTATAATATAAAATCATTCGTGCATGCCATTTTATTTAGTAAAATTTAAGTTACAATTAAATGGCTACTTTTGGTGTTGCTTTATAACCATTAATTAGTTCAAAATTTAAATTTCATAGTTTTAAGTGTATTAACTAAATTATTAGCTTTAATTTTTTCTTGACTTTTAAATCTACCAGTTGATTTTTTAAGCATCCAACTAGCTATTACTAATTTTATCAAAAAACATTTAACTTGATATGAAGTTAAGAAAAAAAAAAATGCTCCAAAGTCGCAATCACAAATCCAAATTGGAAATTTATTGAATTCTAAGACAACAAAACAAAGGTAATAAAAAAACCTATATTGAATTCTAATATCTTAAAAGTTAGATAACATATAATTTATGATTAAAGGGTAATAAAAACATGTTTAATATTATCGATATATTACTCTTTAACCAGGTTTTATAGTTTTTATACTTAGACAAGAGCTAAGAACACAAAGGCACCAATTCATTTTTCTCTATCATCTTCCCAAACACACCTTAGTGATAGTAATTATTAAAATCCTCAAAATATCAACGAATGTCTTCTTCTAACAGCTGTACAGGATACTCAGCGGTAATGTTAAAGTTCAACTTTCTTCGACAATGTCAATGCTTGAACCTAGACATGTAACTGCATTATTTTAAGGTTCTGCGTCAATAATTCTCAAATTGGTTCCAGGACAGAGAAGTGCTGCAATGCACGCGCCACAAGCGAGAGTTTGGAATCCAAAACCACTAGCAGTATTACTGCCCACTCCAAAACAAGAATCGAAACCTGAAAACCAAAACCGGAATCGGAACCTGAAAACCAAAACCCAAACCCACGGTTCTGCTTTTTCCCTGACCCTTGGTTCTCACTCCAGTTCCCCAACGTCAGCAATGCTCTTAACTTTTTCCCAGATTCTTTCGTCGTTTCCTTCCGCAAATCAAAGTCGGTCCCATTTCGCTAACTTCGAAGCCTTCAGGGCCCACCAACGCTGACAGCGTAATCATATGATGGCGTGGCCTCTTTTCAAATGGTTTTCGATGCTCTTCTCGGGATTTGTTGTTTACCATTATTGTATGCCCCAATCGACTCCTCAACTGAACACACCTGCTTTTCCCGAAGACTACTGTTCGGTGTTCCCCTTTCACCCTCACACACACATCATCCACCGCTCCCTCCCTTTCAACACGTCTGCACCACGTGGCTCTTTCTGCCGCACATCGCTATTCATTTTCCGCCACGTGGCTCCAACTATCACACGCCACTTTTTCCCTTCCTCCTTCTCTCCCGCTCTCCTGATTCCTTTATTAGCAAATCAGAAGGCTGCTTATAATCTTCTGTTACGCGCATCACTTTCGTACCAACACCGTTGACCGCTTGACTTGCTTATTCACCGTCGGATCTTGTATCCATTCCTCTTCCGGTGTGAACTTTCAATTTTAAGTTTTTTTCTTTTTTGACTTTGAATGAAGACAAAAACGATGAATAGCACCTTTTAAAATATAGTATTTATTTGACTGAAAGACAAAGGCTATAATAATATACAATGCAAGTTCAAATCGTTAACTTCTTTTTTATTTTATTAGTTTTTACTGTTACATTTATTTACTTTTTTTATTAATACATTCTATGAAGAGCTCTATGTAATATATTTTAATAATTTTTCACTTATACTTTAAAAGTTTCATTTTGTAATCTACAGTTTTATTAAAATTCAAAATCTTAAATTTTATATGTAAATTAATTGTCTGAGTGATTTTTTTTTATGATTAAAGTCTGGAATTTATGAGATATTTTTAATATAGATCTGTAGCAAATTCATAAATTTAAGGTTTAGATTTTATAAAAAAAACATTTAGATCATATTATATGACATAAATTTTAGAATTAAAACCATATATACTAGACAAAATATTATGTTATAAGAATGAAAATTTAATTTTTAAATTAATTTTTGTAAGATTCTTGGGCTGAATAAAAAATTATAAAAATATTTTTGAAATAACGATATTTTGATAAAACTCACTTAGGAAATAAAAAAAATATGTCTCATGATTCAATTTTGGATAATTCAACCATTAGTGTGACATTTTGCATTGCTTCATAAGTTGGCTTTTATTTAAATTTTACGTTCGAATTATTTTCACGAAAAAATAATTCATGTCAGCTAATATTTATTTATTACAAAAGAAATCATATTATATATAATAGTATAAATAAAGTTTATATTATTTTCTACTTGGAAACTCCGGAATAAACTTATTAGGTTTTATAATAATTATTTTCAAAATTATATTTCTCATGAACTTTAAGTAATTAATTCCTTAAGATTTTACACTACAGTGTATACAAATTAAAATCTAAATTGTAATATTAGTTTTTTTTTAGTTTTCTCTATGATTTGGGTTTACTATCTTTTTTTTAAAAAAGAACATTTTTCATTTTATCTTTAATTTTGTACATGATTTGTTTTTTTTAGTCATATTAAGTGTTAAATTATTTATTAAAATTATCAATAAACAATGTAATTCATTAAAATGTAGAAGTTAAAGGTATATAAAATTAAAATTATGAATTATTTTCTTCAGTGTCCACTTCCTCCTTCATCAAAGTAGTCTACACAGAAGCAAACAACACGTAGGCTTAGGAATTAAAGGACCAGATCAAAACATCATAAAAGTGAAATATTTGAATGATCGAAGACGTCCAATATAAATTATAGGCAATGAAAATTACAGAACAATTATTGAGGGCGAGCTCCCACCACGTCTTGAATGCTGAATGGTTTCATAAATAATACAAATTAGGAAGAGAACAAATAAATACAGAGAAAAATAATTTATATGGACACTATAATATTTGTATGGAGATTGGTACAAAGACATGTTCTTTGCCAATTTACATTCCTTTCCGTTTAATGAAAAATTTCAAAGTCTTATACAGAGAGATCGAAGAAAAGATCAACATCGAACATATTTTATCAGAACATACCTGATTGAAAATTTCTAGTGACACAATAACTAATTTAATAGTAGGTTATTTTAGTAGACATCAAAATGATGCAGGCATAAATTCGTCTACATTTTAATGTAAACAATTATCAGAATTATTATGATGTATAAAATATCAAATTGTGATCAAATTCATCATTTGCATTTACGGAATTTTATATTGTGAGTTATTCTATTTTGTCTTCAATTATTTTATACGATCCCTTTTTCACCAATCTAGTTTTGATATGAACTATCTAGTCAGAATAATTGAAATAATATACCTGGCTTATTTATCATTTCGAATTAAGTGAATAATTTGGATATTGAAACAACCTAAATTGTGTTAGCCATTTATCATTTTGAACCAAGTTAATCATTTTGAATCAAGGTAATGGTTCGGGATAACTAAATGATTAAATAATTTGGAAAACTAAATGATTAAATAATTTAAGACATGCAACTTATTTACTTTTTATGACGTCAGTGACTAATCAAAAATAGACATATATCACGATGTTTATAATTTTTATGAGATTCACGATAGTTCATCAAAATAAATCTACATTATATCTCTTATTATAGAATAATAAAAAGGTTTGTTATATAAAATAATAAAACGAGGGAATATAATTTAAATTTAAATAATTCTTCGACATTCTTTCTCAAACCGGGGCTACATATCCACGGTAAATGTAAACAGACCCATAGATTTAAGATATACTTTTTAAACTATTTTAGAATTTGATTTCAAGACTTATTTAATATCTCATAAAATCAGTTTATGAACGTAGCTTTTTACTCGTCTATGTGAATCTTCAACTATTAATATTCATCATCATTATTCTATTTAACAGAAAAAAAATTAAACCCTTAAGAGTTTACGAATATAAATTCGACTCAATGAATACGAGGGACCAAATAAATATTAAAATATAGGAAACCAAATATGGGTAAACTTATAAAATAATTAGGTTATTAGTGTGAGAAAAAGACAACAAACATACATTTAATTAAATTATAATATTATTTTATTGTATGACCGGTGTAGATAACAACTAGTCTATAAGTTGATTTAGACAAATCATGATTCTTGAATGTTATAGATATTTATAATAAAAAATGCAGACGAAGGAGACGATACAGCAGAAAAGGAAATCCTAAAGCTACTTTATAAAGATGCTATGTTTAGGCCATTCACCTGGGTCGGTGAACATTCTAGGAGAGTGTACAATGCTCGTAGTTTCTTCTCAGTACTCAATTATTAATGCAACATGTGTTGGAACAAACTATATAGTGATGTTTCATTTGTGGGAATTAATAGTGGATGTGTTTACATCACGGGTCAAGACAAACAAAAATACTAACAAAGAGGGTACAATATGAAATTTAAATAAAGGGATCTAAAAATGGGGATTCTTCTTGACAGTTCTAGAAGTAAAGGAAGATGAATATAAAAACTAGAGGAACCTCAATTTAAGAAAGTTATTGTTGTTATTTTTGAGGTGTTTCCTCTAAGATCATAATTAAATTTAAATAAAAAAATAATACTATTTTTAACTTAAAATTAATCTTAACTTTTATATTCTAATTCATATTTAAATTTTTAATATTTTTTAAATATGAATATCTTACCAAATATTCTTATTTATATTATCATATTTTTAGAAGAAAAATTGAGAAATATTTATTTCGGAAAAAAAATTAAGATATGCTTGTGTGAAACTTTTGTAAGAAAAAAATTTGATACAATAAATATTTATATATAGAATTTTTCATTCACATAATCATTTGAATTGATTAATAAGATGAACTAGTTTTAAACAAAACTTACATAAAAAAAAATTACATCATCTTTAATCTAAACCAATCTTGTATAGTTTTTTTTTTATGACTTTTTCACTTAAATTCATGTGTAGATTACTAAAATTAACTGATTTAAAATTTAACAAATAAAATTTGTTATAGAAACTTATGCTTGAATAGATTGGAAAATACTTTAAAAATCTATCAATAACATCTTTCTCACATTCCTTTTAACGAAAAGTGTAAATAAGCTAAAATCAATAACGCTTAAATACATCTATAAATTCCACTAATAAAACTTTCCCATTGGTAAGATTATTCAAATCTACATCCTTACAAGATCTATAAGATTTATCTTTATTAATTGCTCCAATTTTTCACCAATTTATGCATTTAACTGTTTGATCACTAACTCAAGTTAAGGGGGGAAAGGCCTGAAAATAATTAGATTTCACAGCAATTTGAGGAGTGCCAATTGTTTCCACACAACCAATGGCATGCCATCGCCAAGAATCCTCATGAACGGCTACAAATTATGTATAATTAATTATAATCTCGGACCGAAAACTTTCATTACCACCACATCAAAATATCTTGTTAGATTCTTCCATGATTAAAAGAGAGCGACAGTCATTTGAGTTAATGCAGAACGATTATTTATTAAAGTCTGCACCATTAAAAGATCATTAACGATTAAAGGCAAAATAATTAAAGCTAATCAGCATCCACTTTGCGTTCTGTCTTCCCTTTTGGTGTTCTTGTACACTTTACATTGTATTTTATAGTGATTTTTCATTGCATGTCACGAGAAGAAAAATCCCATATGGCTGACAGCTCCACATGTGTGACAACAACCAAATCACAACTTCAACTTTCACTATTATATAGAATTGGATCCCAAAAACCTTTTCCAAATTGAGGAGAAAGCCATGGGCACAAAGCTGTTCCTTGGTGGAAAACATAATAATGAATGTGGCCAAGGTAATGAACATACTGGTCCAAGAATTGAAGATATAAAAAAGTATTCATTGTACAGAAAATATAAAAATATTTTTTTTTTAAATCGTTAGAAGCGTTAAATAAAAGATGAAATGTTGCTTAATAAGTATCTTAAAAACATTATTTTTATAGATAATAGAATTTAAACTAAAGAATTCATGTAAATAGCTAACATGTAGAAGTATACTGGTGCTAAAATATATTTATATGTGCACTCTCTAACATGCAAAGGACAACCCTAATGTTCATCTCTGCAATCTCTAACACATGTTCGATGACTCTGATTTCTTTGATGTTGATAATATTTTTGCTCTTCTTCAAATCTGGAACCACAATTTTCTTTTCCCTTTTTCTTTGCTTACTATTATAATTTGAAGAATTGACTGTAATTCATAATTGATTTTGTATCAATGCGAATATGCTTCTATTTAAATCACAAATGTTTTGACGCGTTAGTTCTGATTGCATGAGTTATACTAAATATAATATAAGTGAGATTTGTGTTGTGGTGTTGAAAACCAATTTTGATTTTTGTTAGATGCTGACAAAATTGCAGTTTAAGTGAGAACCTTTAACTAAAATTGAGAAGAAAACATTTCAAGTATTTTTTTTTTTTCAGTTAAACTATTTTTATGCGTGTTATTTTCTTTGTACTTTGGCTTGTTTGCAATCTATAAAGATATAACACTTTTCTTATTACAGGAACTATTGCGAAAAGATAATTTCTATAGGATAATTTTCTTATTCATGAACATAATTTCAGAATACGGACTCAAATGCATAATCCAAAATAATATCAAACGTATTCATTACTATGCATTCCATGATAAGATGAATTATCTTGATGAAAAACCATTCCTAAATATTAGTAAAAGATACTTCAAAATGTACATTTCATAATTATATAAAAGAAACATAATTTACATAATTTCCATAATTTCACACTAGACATTCTAAACAAAATATGCATTTTAAAATGTGTTATCCGTAATGATATTTTCACTAGTCTAGACATGTTAAAAGAAAGAAATAAAAATTTCCAGATTACAAGTAGACGAACAAAAGATGTTTTAAAATACAAAATCCAAAATAATATCAAACATATATTGAATTATACATTTCATATCCGGGTCAAATGTCTTTGTAAAATAAAAGGCATTTTGAAATATAGATTTCGAAATTATGTAAAATAAACATAATTTTAACAATTTTGAACAAGACATATTAGGAAAAAAATCATAAAAATGTATAATCTCATATTAATATTTTGGCAATTCCATGCGTGTTAAATAAAATGAAAAATTAAAATGAAAGTACGATGGTGTAAGGGGAAAAGTGTAGAGTACAGGAAGAAAAAAAAGCCCAAGCCAATAGAAAGCCACTATTTGACTTTTACATTGATTTCCAATTGCACCTCCATAATTTAAAATATCATGTTTGTCGTTGTGAGAACCGTGTCACCTTCTATTTTCTTATCCTTTGAAAAACTCTGCTATCCGGTGGAAGGTTGGCACGTGAAAACAGTGTTCGTGCATTTTTCACTGACGGCCGAAGTGATTCTCAAAAAACATTGTTTGGCCAAAGCTTTACCAATTATTCCTGTGGACTCATCAGCTTTTTATATAAATTAGACAATTCAGAAATGAAAAAAAAAATTAATTTTAGTCATACAATTTTAAAAAATCAAATACATTGTTAAACAATATTGTAAAAATAATTCTAAAGTATATAATTCAAAATACAATACCTAAATTTTTAATTTCTACACTACGCAATCCATAATTTTTTTTATCACTCAATCTAGAGTCTTCCAATCAGAATAATTAAGAATATTTTTGACAATTTTCACTATTCACGGAAACGTAGAAAGAAAATGTGGAAGTAAATGAAGGAACAACCACAAAAGAAGGGGTGTTTGATGAGGAAGAAAACGTTTCTTGCCATTCCGGCCAGTGATGGGTGCAGGAAGTAAAATAAGGTGCATATGTCAGCTTTTTTTGATTGCATAATTTAAAAACAGTTCTTACTTTCTCCACCCCATAGTTTTCCATGCATCCAGTGAGAGTGTTGAAAAAGTATAATTTGCATAAAATTTTTACATTACATAATATAAAAAAATATTTTAGATAGTATAATTAATAAATATATTTAATACTATACAATTTAAAATATATTTTCAAATCTAGATACATATTTTAGATTAATACAACTATATTTTTAAATTTAATAATATATTTAGATTGTATAATTTAAGATATATTTTAAATTATATAATTCAGAAATATATTATAAAAGATCTGAAATATATTTTTAGATCTATTACTATGTTTTGTATTACATAATTTAGATATATATTTCAAAACAAATAATCATGAATATTTTTTAGATTATATTTTCAATCTTATACAACTCAAAATATTTATTAAAATGCTTTAGCCATGCACAATTTGGACCTTTTGCGGCAACTATCAAAGCACAAAAGAAACTATGGAGTTGCGAAAAGAAATAGTCCCAAATTTGGCATTCTATGGCCATGCCCGATAATAAATAAGGCTCTTTTACCTTCAAGTATCCTAAAATGTTAATGTATATTTTATATAAAAATGGATAAGTAACTCAATTAAAAATAATACGTTTTATTACATTGAGTAAATAATAAAGTTTTATAAGTTTTTTAAAAAAATATCAAAATTTGTATTCAATTTACTTTCACACTATCTTTTATTATCAACAATTTTTTTCTACTTATAATATGTAAAAGAAATAAATAAACGATCACAAAATATAGTCTTCTAAACATCCTAAGATAAAAAAAAATATAAAAAATTACATACGAAAAGTTAAAAATAAATATTCTACTCACCATACTTAAAGGGCTAGTAAGATGAAAAGGTTATAAGTATAAATGCAAAATTAAAAGTTTTTATTTGTTTTATGACATGTTTTCCCTATATAAAGATTAATTTCGTTCGCCGGTATGGGAAGATGAATTTTCTTTACAAAACATCTCAAAATTGTCTTCTTTACAAATTGGTCGACAAATGATCGTAAAAATAGTAGGTATTACAGACAAAAATGACATAGACAACTAACAAGGATGCAAACAAAAGTTGTAGTGTACTATGTAAATTTCTATTTAGAGCTCCTTTAACTTGAACATCTCTCTCTTTTTAATCGTCTCACCCATCGATTTTGTGATTCAATTCAACCCTCAATGGGTGTGTTCAATATTATTTTTAAGCATTAGATGTAAACCATTACAGCATGAGAGTCTTTCATTGTGTTGTTACATTGCATGGTGTATTGTGTACTATTAAGAGCAGTTGACAAGAAAGGGCACCAGAAACTGTTACCTACAGACCTAAACATGCTACAAATGTCAACATGTCATTCAAGACTCTTTCACTGCCTTCTCTTAAAAAAAACTATATCAAAGTAAAACTTGGAAGAAAAGAAATTTAGTTTTAAAAAAATAATGAGAATCCTATAAGTTAACACATGATTATCATCTTTAATACACTAAATTAAACAAACAAATTTCTCCTTTTTCCTACATGAAGAGAGAATGAAAGGTTTTTATAGAAATAAAGTAACTTGGTTAAAAAAAAACATGAAATCAATTGTTTCTGATCATTAAAAATTTCAATACACTTTCAGTACAGTTGTATTCTTCATAAACTCTCCCATTTGTGACGTAATACTTTTTGTGTGTTCATTTAATATTTTATTTTATCAAAATTATGTTCCTACAAGTGGTATCAAATCTTCATTTGTTGTTAGATTATTGAGATACAACTACTTTATTACTATAATATCTTGATTGTATATGGGTTATATAAGTCCTGTTTCTTATTTTGTAAAACCTTTTTGGATTATCGTTGTCATAATATTTTTTCTTGTATATTTTGTTGATAATAATGAGTGATATTTCTATCATGATTGGCTGCAAACATATGAGGACCCTTCTATCTTTTCTTTTGTCTAGCAATTTTATCTAATTGATTGAAACAATATATTCTAAAGGTTTGGTTGAAAATCTTGCAAGAAACAAAAGTTTGAAATAACAGTTTGGGGGAGTTATGGCCCCTTAAAAGATCATCACCGACTCATATAAAATGAAACAAATTTAGTATTAAATAGTTCTTCAACAATGATCTTGAAAGAACTAAGATGGGGAAGATTCCTATTGATTAGCAGTGGAAAGTTGGTACATGTCCCGTGCCTAGCATTTGTTATGGGAGTTCTAGGTAGCTACTGGACTGATCTTGAAATGCAACAAAATGTGTGGTGCATTACTTAAAAACAACCAAAAAAATTAAATGCTCACTTATCATAAATTTGAAAATTTGGAGATCATAGGGTAGTAGACTTTTATTTTGTTGGATATCAACATAAACAAGCACATATATATACATATATATATATATTGGAAATCTAATATTGTAGCTTATTATTCAATAATGACTATTGAGTTTATTATTCTTCTGCAGCATACAAACATGGGGATGTGGCTGCAAAAAAAACCATCGAAATTCTGTAGTGATAATTAATAAAGAGCTCTTTGCTTCAACAATAATATGAGTAACTAAGCCAAAAGTCATTAATATCAAGTAATTGGTTGTTAAGGAAAAAGATTGAAATAAGCACATTTTTCATGGAATATACTAAATCCATACTAGCTTACGAAAGATTTGGAGCGTGAAGTATTTCTGGAGCAGTATTTCTGGAGCATACTAGTGTATAATTCCTTGTACTACCTAAGTTCGAATTATATACTTTTTGAGATATTTATATTATTTGACTTTTTTATTTCAAAAATAACGTTGATGTTTATCATTCTATTCTATGTTTATTTTGTACAATATTTACATTGTCTTTGGATTGATAATTATAAAAAGAATTTGGACCAGTTGGAAATTGCATGACTGAGATTACATTGTATGCAATTTTCATACCTCTTATCTTATTTATATTTCATCTATGGTATCAACTATAAGGGACAATAGTAATCACTGTGGCTTAGTGTGTCATGTTCGGAAGTGATAAAAATTTGCAGTGGTTCTTAATTATTAAATAAAATGGAGCAAAGTATTTAAAAGAAAGTCTAAAAATATATAATATGTAGTTGCACACCTAAATATAAATATTTATGATTATTATGAAGCCTAAGTGAAAGGTGTTGTTAGAAGCTTTATAATTCTTGCAAATTTATTAATGTGGACTATATATACTATATTACATATTGTATGTAAACGAGTTTAATCATATTAGAATATTATTTTTAAGTAATTTTTACAAATTTTATTTTAATGATAAGATTATGTAAGACCCAAACGTTATAATTCTTATATATAATTTTTGTACATCTCAAAAATCAATATAATTATTATAATAAAATAAATATTTTATTATTAATATTGTACAAATATTGATATTAAAAACTATTTTTTTTAAAGCTAGAATCTTATATAAAATTAAAATTTTATTTTTAAGATCTTTAACACATTACATCAACCTATATTGGTAAATATTTTTAATAAAGTCTATAAGACTCTTAGGTTGAAAATGATCTTAGAGTCACGAGCAAGCACAGTCACATCGGGGACCAGGGACGATGACTGATTAGACAAAGCATATAATGTCGGTGGCGACACCAAAAAAATAGGTCGCAAGTCGTGAAAAAATTGAAGTCATGGTTCCAATCTTGAAGTGCCAGTGATGTAATTAGAAACTACCTTTAATGTCCTATTTGCCAGAACCACGTTTCTTTGTGTCTGCCACATTGCTACAACACTCACCACCATTCATACTCAGTTCATACAGATCATCATATTCTTAAAATGCTTTTAATTAATTTCATTACGGTTTTTTTTATATCTCTTGTTGAAAACAGGGTAAAAGTAAGATACAGGAATCAAGTCTAACTTTATTTTCCAACTTAAATTTTTTTAAAATATTATATAAATAAATGCCACACTTTATATCTTAAAAAAATTTATATATATATATATATATATATATATATATTTACATACACAAATAATACTATATACATAAAAATATTTATTATATTATATTATATATAAATAATACATATAACAAATTTACATTTTGAAACTCCAATAAAGATACATATAATTATTAATATTATTTTTAAAGGCATATTGTAAGTACTTTGAAAATAATTCTAGAGTAAAACTTTAATTAAAATCACACTTGAATGGTTTATTATTAAAGAGAAAAAATTTATAAGTAAAAATGTAGTTGTTTAGATTTTATTTTAATCTAGTCATTATATTTTTAAAAACTTTTTTTTTTAGGTTTACAATTTTATTTTTTATCAAAGTGATGATCAGAAACATTTTTAGATTTATGGTAGTGATTAGAGTAAAATTAATCATATGTTTGTTTAGAGTAATTTTTTTTTATTTGAGTTAGTTTTGAGATTTCTTACTGTGTAGTTGGATGTGAGCTGCATATGGTATTTAAGACTTTACTATTAACCTATGGTAGTTCAAAATCCTAATTATGTGTTTATATAGTTAAATCACAAGTTTTTAATGCATATCAGATTATCTATGTTATTCTTTAAGCGTCTGTTTGTTTCGAAAAACGGATTAGTGCAGACGGACCAAGATTAAAAATTACTGGAAAAGCATGTAAGTCAATAAATAAAATAATAATTTAGTATGAAAATGAATCGCTCATTTTGTTTCTTCTATTGTATGAGAAGATTTGCGTGGATGGATAAATTTTTATATAATTGATTTTTATTTTAATTTATTAATAATTTTATTTATATCATAATAAAATAAATATAATTAATTTTATAACAATAAATATTATTGTTAAATAAATAATAAAATAAATATTTTTTATTTATATCATAATAAAATAAATTTATTGATAATAATTATTATTATTATTAAAATAAAAATAAATTATTGAAAATTATAAAATAATATTAATAAAAAAAATTTATAATTTTATCATTTTATATATTAAAAAATATTAAAATATCTATCACATTTATTACATTACTTACAAATTTTTATAATTTTTCTATTTAAATATCACTATTTTTCTTTTAATCCAAACAATTTAACTTTTTATACATTTTTATTTAAAATCAACTCAAATTTATTCCCTCAAATCTAATATATAATCCAAACAAAGTCTAAGAGTTAGAACTCTTTAATTACTAAGATAAAATAGTTTTATCTTTTAATAAGAAATCTAAATAGAACTCTTTAATTACTAAGATAAAATAGTTTTATCTTTTAATAAGAAATCTAAATATAAAAGTGACATGATATTAATAATTTATATATTATTTTAATATTAAAAACGTTCTTAAATGAAATTTGTTGATAATTTATACTGAATGGCACGATTATTCATATTGCTATGCAACTATTAATATACACTTCTGAAATATTGTCTAATGTATTTATGAGTAAAAGCAAAGATGTATAATTTTTTTGACATCTACATTCATATTATTTAGAAAATTGGTTGGGTTTATCTTGTTTGCATAAATTAATAACATATATAAAAAATAGCTGAGAAATGAAAAGCTCCACAAAAAGACGGTGAAAATTTGGAACAAAAGTTTAGTTGAGGATAAATCATGTTTCATTTTTGCTATAGGCTTTTCGCTGTTGGTCTAGTAAAAGAATATTTTAAGGTTAAATAATGAAGGAATAACACATGGATTGTGACGTTCCCAAATTTTAGTGTTGTGTTCTTTTAAAGTGGAAAAGAAAAAAAAAGAGAGAGAGAAAGATTATTGCTTCATCTCATTAGCATGTTTATTTAGACGATTAGTATGATAAGAAATGGTTTAACAATGAGTGATGTAATGGATAATTTTTGCAGAAAAAGAGGGAGAACAGTGACGGATCTAAGAGCAAGGGCAACGATTTTTAAAAATAAATAATAAATATTATTATCATATAGTATATAGATTTATACACTTTGTATATTAACATATAACTTGACAGTGGAGTCAATATATAAATTTTGTGGTGAAAAAAAAATTGACATGTCAATTACAATTTTAAGAAAAAATGATAGGTCTCCAATCCTGTTCCCTGGACACCTCCGTCCAAACATATATCTGGGTAGATGTGTTTGTTCTGTTGTTTGATTTGAAGGGATAGATAAATTTTTTCCTTCCTTGCAAACGGTTGTTCAATAACCTTAGATCTTGATACCAAGTTATAAATTTTCTGAAAATGTGTTTGAAATTTAATATTTTCGTGAAATAAAATATTAATATACTTTTTATGATATGTATTAATTTAAAATTTGGTTACGAGGAAGTATATTGATTCAATTGATTCTATTTATATATTATAATAATATAATTAAGATTATTAGACAGAGTTAAAAAATGTTGTGTATCTGAAATTTAAAATAAGAGTTTATTAAAATAAGTTATATAAATTAATTTTGTCATGTAAGATTGATTTGATTTATTTATATTTGGGATTATATGGAATTAGGGGAGGACAATATAATAAATACAGATCTTTAAGTTTATTTTAATACACATTAGAGTCAATTATATGTAATGGTTAATAAATTTTTAACATAAGTATATTAACGATGATTTATATTTAATACAATGTAAGAGATAAAGTATGATAATTTGATATGGTTTACACTTATCTAAAAGTAAAATTAATTCATGATTCTCTGTCTTTTAAAAATCTTTATGGTTTGCACTTATCTAGAAGTAAAATTAATTCATGATTCTCTGTCTTTTAAAAACCTCTAGTAACTTATCATTCTTTCTTTAATGTATTTATTTTAAAACCTATGATAATAGTTTATATAAACACGGTGGTAAGTGATAGAATTTTATAGTGAGCAAATGAACTACTACTTCTTTTTTTATTCATGTTCGTTTTGGATATATATTTTATATTTAAATTTCTATGAAGATAGATATTTTTTATAATAGTTTATGAATATGATGTACATTTATTTTTTATTTTTAATTATACTTTTACCTTAATGTTATAGTCTTTAGTAAATGTAACTGGGAATATTACACTTATTTAGGCTTTTGTTAGTTTATAAAATAAAAACCTTGAACCCTATAAAATAAAGAGAAACAAAAACATGTTAACCTAAATAAATTATTCAATATTCAATTCAATGGAAATACATGAACTCACTTTCTGAAATTATACAATTAATTATTTAAGATAGAATTTTATTATTTAAATTAAAATATATATAAATAGAAAAAAGTCTAACTATTCAAATTTCATCTCACAAAAATTACCATACATCTAAAACATTGTTTTTTTTCTTTAATAAAAAAAAATTGAAACAGTTGTTCATATTTTCACATATCTAAGTCTACTTTGGATATGTAAAGGAGTGTAAAACACTTTTTTTTTCTGATTAAAAGTTGTGTAAATATTTTTTCGTCTTTATATTTTTTTTAAGTTGGTTTTATGGAAAAAAATATTTGGTTAGGCTTAAGACTTTATCTACAATGTTTATAGGATACAGATGAATATTTGTTAGTCAATGAACCTAATGTTGATTAGAGTATTTTGTGTATAAGTTTTAAGGATAGAGATTTTGAAAGGTTAAGTTTAATTAAACGAATTATAAAAGGTAAGGGATAAATTAGATGAAATATAAATATTTTATTATTTAAGTTAAAGAAACTATGTGTAGTAGGTAATAAGTTTTTATTTTATTATATAAATAGACTATATTTCTATCATGTAATTTTATTATTGTTACAACTCGGTAAAAATAATATGATAAGTATAAATTTTTGAGTTTGATTTAATACCTACATCTTTTAAAAATAGAGTAAAATATATGTGATATGAGATATAGCTAATTGGAATGAAAGTTAAAAAAGATATATATCATTGAGAATATATAGACAATATTTAAAAGATTTATATGAAATATAAAATTTTATATATATAATTTAATATATACATACATGACAGATATTGAAATATTAACTTATCATATTTAGTGTACTTGTATTTTCAATTATGAAAATAATTTGTTACACAAAGGAGAAAATATTCATTAAAGATACACAAATGAGAAATATAAAAACACACCCATATATATTAATTATTGTTATCTTTCTTTAATATGTATATATTTTAACTCTCTTAAGAAAAAAAAATTCTTAAAAGTATAATATAATGTAAACATGATGTTTATCTATCTTATAACTATTAATAATTAATATTGGTGTAACATTGAGTGGATGTTAAAAAATATGTATATCTAGTGGTAATTCAATTATATTTTTAAAGGGTAAAAGAATTAAATTAGGATAAGGAAAAAATTAAAAACCAAATGCGATATACAGACAGGGTTACACAATGTCAGAAACAACAATTAGGCATAAGAGAATCATGATGGATCCCTCCAGAAATTATAGGCCACACCCAACTATTATTGAGATCATGCATTTGATCCCTGGCAAGAGCCTATATGAATCAATATCAATAGTGCTTTAATTTCTTTAATCAAGTAATCCTCCCCGTGAAAACCTTACCTTATTGTAGTAATTTATTTCATGACTATCATATTTTCTTGCTATGTATCAATACCCCACTCTCTGAACCATACAAAACTGTGCCATTTATTTATTCACTCACTCACAGGAAAAATCTGACAAGGCTTTAATAAGGTTCACTAGTTAAGATTAATTTGAATGCAATCATCAATATCGATCATGAAATTAAATTTTACAAAAGCAAATCATGATCTTCTTGAATGAAATGGTAGGAATATGACCTTGCATCCATCCATATATTAATGACACCACAAACTTGTTTGATATGTAAACCTTTCACTCACAACAAACAAACGATTTTACATGTTACGTACTCTCACCGAAACCAAACCATCTTGATGTAATCTTTCCCCTTCTTCCCTTTCAATGCTTGATAGAAAATTTTTTCAGACAATGATTTAGACAACAACAATAAACTATACATATCTAGTAATATTGTAGAAAAATATAATAATACTAACAAGATTAATGAAAAATATTGTAGAAAAATATAATAATATAATAATACATGGACAGCAATAATTGAGAAAAATGATATATTATTAATTTGGGGTGGACAAAGTGGAGCGTGATCACATGTGGTGATAATCTGATAATGGTGCTGTGTAATATCCATAGGAGTCAGTGCCATAACCACTCGGTGTTATCATCATATCATGTAATAGCAAAACAAAATTCTTGCTCCATCGATAGATACATAGACCTAAGATCCAATCTCTTTTTGACCACGTATTGCATTTAGACTCTTTCTATTAATAATACCCACCTCTTCTCACTTTGGCTAACAATTTGTTTTCAATTTGTGTTCCACATCTTTCATTATTAATCACCACCTTAAAGACTAAGATTCTTGAAATGGGAAGCTTTCAAACTTATGTGTCCAACCATATAATAATAGTATTTTTTTTAATACATGACTTCACATCAAATGAGATGCTTCTGAGGCTTGGCTTGTTCAATTCTCTTGTTTGGCCTAATAGTATTTTTTTTTTCTTCTTCTTTGATTCTTTCGTTTTCCTTTTACAAGTAGCAATAATGTCAATTTGATTTTTAAGATTGCATTTTCTTTTTCCAAATCTTGGAAGTTGAAACTGAGGGATTTTTTTTTGTCATTTTCCTATTGACTTTGGACTACATGGATTGGCTAAAAGCTTGGATAATAGTAAATTTAGATAATCTATGTTAAAAGAGAATCCAGGCATGGAAATCACCTGAACTGCCACTGTTTGTAATAATGACTCACAGAAAAAATCTCTGTTATATGTGTGTACCACTTTAACTTTAATTGAAAGGTTGGATTTGGGTAGAAGAAGCAAGAAAAAGAGAAAAAAAAGCAAGTTATTAGTCATGTATACTACAAAAAGCAATGAAAATTATGAATATGGTTAAAGATATTTTGAATCTATTGTTTCTGATATCAATTTGTGTGAATTATGTACCACTATTTATTTACTGCATTCTTGAGAGTTAAAAGAAAATAACATTTTGGAAAGAGATTTGAGAAGAATTATGATGGGGTCAATGTTTCACAAGTACTCCAAACTCACATGGGCCTTTTTATGACGTGTTTTGGGCTTTTCTGCTGAAGTTAATATCTTGGTAAATGTCCAGGTTTCGTGCACTAAACGACAAGTGAATACCACTGTTAGCTTTATGACCGTTAAACTGTTGGAAAGTAAGCTTGATTTTTTGAAATTACATATCTTTCTATTTAAAGTACACCATTTATTTTATAAAAGCCAAATCTTAAAATATCATGTCTCTTCTTCTATGTTCTGCAATTTCCTTTTCATGTTCAACTTTTTCCTTTTCTTTTGGCTAATATGCAACGAAGAGATATTTCATACAATTATTGTACTGTTATATATACTTTTCTATTGTAAGAAATGAAATATATAAATAAAAGAAAAACACAATTTTGTGAAGTAGCTTTTTTACCACTGAATAACTTTTGGTCTTAACTAATTGCAGTGAAAGAAAGTACAATTGCATGCTTTATATTGTGGTGTATAATACCAAGTAACCATGTCATCGTGTTCAGGGAAAAAAATTGCATTTAAAGTTAAGAAAATGGTTGGCAGAGGTCATGACAAGAAAGTGGTCGTGCCCCATGTGGCGATTCCAAAATTCAGGGGGGTTGTGCAGGAGAAAGTGGAAGAGTTGAAATAGAAATAGATTTTGTAAAACAATATCTACTTTAAATTTAAAATAAAAAATTATTTAGATTTAAAAATAAAGCTAATAAATTTTAGTTATATTATTAACTTTGACAGAAATATAAGAAAAAAATAATAAAATGTTTCTTATTTATGAAGAGTTTATTAACGTGGAAAAGACTGACTTGAATGAGAAATTATTAGAAATTTAAATATGAGTGTAATTTCAAATTAAATAAAAATAAAAAGTTTGAATAACCATGTTTTAAAATTTTAAGTGTAAAAATAAAAAAGTTTGAATAATCATTTAATCTTAAAATTTTAAGTTAAAAATTATATGACTTTTTTATATGAATTTAGCTTAATTTTTATTCTTATTTGATTTCCGAATGTTGTATTTCTTGATTTTCCTATACATTTAACATCTTATATGGGTCATTTAAAGTATATATTGACAAATTTTAATAATATGATACATATTTTAAATAAACTTTCAAAAACATGATTTAGATACTCTGTCTATATAATGAAGCTGCTTACAAAGAAGTTATACATAAGCTATGAATTGAAAGATTAAAATAAAAAAAATCATAGTTTAAAGTGACAAAAAGCTATCTAATGTGCACTGCACTATTTCCACCCGCCAGTGGAGTCCATGAAATGTGGACAGCCATTTGAGTCCGTTCAGAAATCAATTAGTTCCCTTCCCACAACCAAGATCATATCCCATTATTCAATTCAATTTGTGTGTCCTTGTAATACAGTGCTTGGAACCTGAATGTGGTATAACAGTCAAATTTAGCACTGTTCTTCACTTTTCATTCACTGTTCAAATGAAACCAAATTTCAAATTATCACCACTCAAGGCTCCCAAAGAAAGAAAAAAATAAAAAATCCCAGTGCAATGAGTTAGCATCCTATTCCTGTCATGGATGCCAAATTAACAAAGCTTTTTCTAATTATGCAAGATTCTGACATCCCAATGGAGACAACAGCACATTGACACTCTGAATTTGGAAAGGCATCACATTCAAAGTATTTATCCAATAAAAGCATTTATTTATTGGATAGCATTTCTAAAACAAATAACCACGTGGCTTGCCATCCATGTACATCACCTACCCAATTAAATTAACCGAGCTCTAGTAAAGAAATATAAAATTCAAGGAGGATTAAAAAGTAAAAAAAAAAAAAAAAAAAACAAAAAAAAAAAATAAAAAAAAAAAAAAAAAAAAAAAAAAAAAAAAAAAAAAAAAATAAAAAAAAAAAAAAAAAAAAAAAAAAGCCTTCTCAATTCTCTTCTAACCATGTACAACAACAAAGAAAAAAGAAAAAAAAAATCCCCCTTGAATTCATTAAAAAGATAGACGATGGAGAGAGAAAAAAAACATTTAATCTTATTATTATTATTATTATTACTATTATTATTTTTAATGAAATATTGATTTGGGTGTGTTTGGTAATAAGATTAAGATAGATGGACTTGAACGGTTGAATTTTTAACCGTGAGGCAAACGGGACACGCCGGAAAATGTGTGTTGCACTGAGCGCAGATGCATAGGTGGCGACACGGCAAAACCACCACCGAAGCCACCCGTTTGGCGCACCCTCTGCATTTCGGACCAACTCGCTCCGGGTCAACATATGCTGACTCAGCATCCTCCGCCTCGCCCCCGGCGCATGACAGCCCTCCCCCGCCGTCCTCGCCGCCCATCATGGCCTGCTGCAGCTGCGCCTGCAACGACGCCGCCGTCGCTTCCTGCGCCTTCGCCTTAGCCTGCCAGAGCTGGGTCTCCACGCCGAGCTGCGCCGCGCGTGCCTCCAACTCCGCGTTGCGCCGGTTCGCTTTCTCTACCTCTGCCTCCTTCTCCCTCAGCCGCCGCAACATCGATTCCTCCGCTGCCCTTAGCAGCGTCCGATAATGTCTCCCCCTCTTCTCCGCTAATGCCCGCCGCAATTGCTCGCCCTGCAATTCATTTCAAATTAACGTTTTTCACTGATTGGGTATACCTCTGGCAATAAAAATTGAAACATTGGCTTACCCTTGTACAAAAAAATAGCTCTTTGATTAAACCCAAACTCCATTCTTGATAATATAGTTTCTGTATAGAGATTTAAACAAGAAAGGTACCTGAGCTTGAAGGAATTGGTCAATTTCTTCATGCTGTTGTTTGATTTGCGAGGTCAAACCATCGGATAATAGAGACAGGAAAGAAGAGGAGTGACACCCATGTTGTTGGTGGTGATGACGATGTAGTTGTTGTCTTTGTTGTTGGTCACCAAAGGATAAGCCTAGCCCTGTTGAGACTACATTATGATTATGAAGTTGAGTGAGGTCTATGAGCTGTGGAGATTGTGATTGCAAAGAGAATGAATTGACAAGGTTTGGCCCAACAGCCTTAGCTGATGCTGCTTCTCTTCCTCTCTTTCGAGAATTACTACCTGTTTCATCAAGATTTCAAATTGGTCATTTCCCAATAGTTTAAGAAGGACATGCACTCATGTCCGACAGAACAGAAGAAAAAAAAAAAAAAACTACCTGCGGTGTTGAATAACACAGGAGATTGATTATGATCAAGGAGTTTTTCTGAATAGTCATGTGGTGGTTCTTTTCCGCTTTTGCTGTTGCAAATACAATTATTAATAATAACAATAGTAATCAGAACAGAATCATTGTGTTGTGCAGAAGAAGGTGGAAGGATGGATTGAAAAATTGAATGGAAAAGAAGATGCAAACCTGCAGTTTAGGAAGAGTACATTGGAGGGGTATTGAGCTTGAACAGCCATGTGAAGGTGAAGGGGGTGAGAGAGAGGAAGGCAATAATAATGAGAAACACAGAAGAAGATAGGAGGGTGGACCAAAAGGGAAATAAAAGAATGAGATGAGAGGAGAAGGAATCAAAAGGAAGAAATGGTGTGTGTTGAGAAAAGATGGAGCAAAGGCAAGAGCAGAAGCAGCAGCATCCTCATTGGTTTGGGTTGGGGTGAAGAGTAGTGGTAGTAGAAAGAGGTGGGGAAGCGATAGATGCGTTTGAAGCGAAACAGTCCAAGAAAGAGAGAGAGAAAAACACCTTATTTCTTTCTCTTTTTTCTTTGCTTCCCTTCCTCGCCTCCAGTTTGTGTTTACTTGCCTTTTCTTCACACCTAGTCTCACCTTTCCTATTATTGCCAAAATTATTTTATACCAAATTTAGTCCTTTTTTTTATTTCAACTAATCCTCCTCAACAATAATTAACCATTCATAACAAAAATTACTAATAATAACACCAATAATATGTGTGTGAAGGAAGGAGTCCTTGGTGCTGTTATGATTGTAATAGTTGTTGTTGGGGTGAGCACTGCAGGTTTCTGCCTCTAGAATTGTTTTCACATGCCCCATGCCTCTCACCTCACCTTTGCTTTCTTAAAAGCCTTCTACTTTCTTGTTTTTGCCTAAAAGCACTAAGTTCATCAAAAAATTTCTGCCTTTTCTTATAAGTGATACAAAAATAAGTATGTGCTTAAGCTAAACTACTGATTACTCCTCTTTCCTATTTGGTTTTGAGAGGTCATGGAACTTTTTAAAATATATGTCACACACTTGTTTGAAACAACATATCTTTCAATTTTACTATTTATAGAACATGTTCTTACAGTTTTATGGACAATTATTTGCACCTTTATTATTATTATTTATATTAAACTATTATTTATAGTATACTTTTAAGATATTTCTTTAATTTATCTATAAGATTTGTTACCTGGTAATGATTCTAAAAGGGCATCTCCATCGGCTGTCATAAATGGACTCTGTTTACAAAAATGGTATAATTTTTAGTTTTTATCATAAATTGTAGAATAAGTAAATCTTAACAAAATACATAATTAGATAAGTAAACTTTAAAATAAAAAAAGGTTATGTTTGCAAATACAAATTTAGTTTAGATGATAAAACTTTTTTTTTCTCACAACAATAATGTATGTACGGATGAATTTCTTTTTCCTGAAATCGTGTTTGTTAAAGTCATGCTTGTTAACATGACTTTTTATTTATGTTTTGTAAAGATTTGCTTACTAACACAACTTTTATTTATTTATTTTTGATAAAATCATGCTTACCTTTTATTTCTTTATTTCTTAAATATTTATTTATTTTATGTTTTTTATTTATATAAATTTAAATAATAGTTATTTATTTATATGTTAATTAAATGCATTTTGGATAATTTAAAATATTAATATAGTCAGATATATATTATATTTATATTAATTTAAAATAATTGTTAAATATTTAATTAATAAAATTACTTGTATTAATTTTATGTAATTTTGAAAAAATTTAAAGCAACGCCGTTACTTACATTGCCTCTTGTTATTAAGAAGTTTTAAATCATAATGGATAAATGATTGAAAAAAGTAGTAAAACAAATGATTTTATGATTTTGATGTGCATGTGTGATATATGAATAAATTGCAGAGAAATAACTTTAGTATTGTATCTTTCTATGATCAAATCAGATTCTTCTCTGTAAGACTTTTTGCTTCATTCCAATGAAAACAAAATCTTCTCCTTTGTCCTTAATATATCAACAATATTCTCCTTATTTCTTATTTAACCAAATCTCTAAATACATATTTTTTATGGTTTAAACGTGTCTGGTAAAATTAATATCACTCATTAGACTTATTATAATATAAATATGAATCTACGTGATATAAAACAATATATATAAAATTCATATCAACTATTTAAAATGATAAATTTAACAGGTTTTTTATAAGTATAGGCCTTGGTTACTTTATGTAGGTCATCTAAATATAAAATAAATATAGATATAAAGATATAAAAAGCTAGTGTTGATATAACACAGTTAAGAACATTTATTCGAGTGATACAATTATTAAATTTTTTAAGCTAGTGTTGATATAACATAACTACCAATATATATATATGAGTCATATGTCATAGCAAGATCTATTTAAAACACTAATATTTTTAAATAATCTTATATAAAATTAGCTTTTTTCTAAATTATTCTTTAAAAATATAACATTTAAATATGTTTTTTTTTTAATTTAACAATGATTTTTGATAAAAATCTATAATTTAGATACGAGACAAATAAAATTAAAAATACATCAAAGTAATTTTATTATTCAAATATTATATAAAATAACCTAATTTTAAAACACTAAGATTTTTAAATAATCTTATATAAATTTAGTTTTTATAAATTATCAACATTTAAATTTCTGAAAAACTAAAAAGCTTTATGTCAAATAGTATCATGTAAAATGACCTAATTTTAAAATACAGAAATTTTAAATAGTATTATATAAAGTTAGCTTTTTTAAACTATTTTTTTTTTAAATTATCACATTTAAACTTCTGAAAAACTATTTTTTTTTCATTAAAGATCATTACTTGTTAATATTACTTAAAAGAAACAAAATATTAAAAATTAAGAACATATTTAAATTTCAATAATATAATATATATTTCATAAAATATTTCTTTAAAATAAATAAATTATTTAAACTAAAAATATATTAAAACTTAGATAATACAATATATATTTCATAAAAAAATTAAATTAACAAAACATTTAAATTAAAAATATATTTAAACTTAAATCATACAATATATATTTTATAATTTTTTTTTATAAAATCAATTATCCTTCTTCCACATAAAAGATATTTGTTAAATGTGTAACATAATAATTCTAATATGAATAGAGAATGAAAAAAGAAATAATGAAAAATATATAAAAAAAAAATCATAGTTATGAAATTATTTTCATTGTCTTTTTATCTTATAGGCTTTAAACAATATCACTATATATTTTTTCCTTCAGATCATAAATAAATAAATACTTAAAACTTTGACAATACCTCTGTATCTTCGAGAAGAAAAATTTATTCTCTCTTTTAAAAACCATTAAAATGAAGTTTTCATATAAATATATAAAAAAATGGGTCATTATTGATGATAGGACTCGAAAAGTGATCCTGATTATGTATCACTCAAATTATTATATTTGATTTTTTCAATAAAAAGAAATATATCCGAAAATATTTTACTAGGTTCTACTATGAGTGTAATATTTTGATTCAAAGTTTAGATGGTCTCAACTCAGAATACTGAAATGTCATTTAAAATTAAAACTGTCTTGTATTTATAAAAAAATTCTCCTTAGATTTTTTTAAAGCAAAATCTTAGATATTAAAAAACAAATTCTTAAAGTAAAAAACTTGAAGTACTAGAAAACAAAACTCTTAAAAATTAAAAGCTTAAAATATTGGAATTTTTTTTAATTGTGTTATAAACTCTTAATTATTTAATAATGAGATATTTTTCTAAAATTGATATGAATATATTTTTATATATATATATATATATATATATATATATATATATATTGACCTAGAAATTATTCACAATTTGATTATGAAAAATTTAATCAGTTATTAAAAAAACATATATAAAAAACAATGATAGTTTAAGCATTCATGATCCTAGACTTTACTGTTTCATCTTCATTGTATCAGATCTCATAAATTTTGATGTGATGAATGCTCCTCAATGTAGGATTATTTTTAATAGTTGTAGCTTCATACAATTAACATTTCCTATTTTAAAAAAGTTACTTTAAGAAAGTTAGAAACAATTAAAGGAAGCAATCTATCCTCTTCTATGTGTTAAAAGTAAATAACATTCATGAAATCAAAGATCACCAAGTATATTAATGTTTTAATTACACCCAACACTACATATCAATAAAAATAGTAATTATTAATATTAGATTAATTAACAGATTAAACAAAAAATAAGATATGATTGATGAAAAAAATTACTCTTATTTTAAATTTTAAAAATGATAGATAGATAGGAAAATACTTTCAAAATCCGACCCCTCAAAGAAATTGAGACTCCATATGATAAAATATTTTTAATACATAATTATATTATTATAATAAAAAATTATAATAAATAAATATTTTTATTATAAATTAATAATAATAAAATATCTTAATTTTTTATTTATTAAAAGATTAAAATATATATAGTAATATTTTTTAAACTTTTTTATACAAATTTATACAAATTTATTCAAATCCGTTCAATTTCAAGATCCGTTAATATAATAATATTTATTTAATATAACTAATCATATATTATAAAATATTATTAAATAAAAATATATATAATAAAGATATATCATAATTACAATAGATGATAAACTAATTATATTAACTATTGATATATTTTCAATATTAAAATTAAATTAAAAAAATTGACAAAGAATCATAAAACTAAACAAAAAAAACTGTAACATTGTATATGTACATATAAATCATAAAACTAAACCAAAAAAACTCTAACATTGTATATGTACATATAAACGGAGAAACCAAGGTGTTCTTATAAAAATTAATTTTGAAATTGAATGCAAGATAAGTTGAAAAAGAGGTAGCGAAATATTAATGAGGTTGTCAGCATAGAAAATGGAGAGGGTCGGTGGTGTTATAATTTTTGTGGCAATATATGGTTATTAGGTACAGTGGTTTCCCTTCCGATGATGATAATGTAAATGGCAGGCACAACCAGCTCTGTGCCTTCCGTTTCAGATTATGATAATGGCAATGCCACAGAGAACGTGCTGTGCAGAGTGAAATAGACAGCTAGAGTAGAGGAAGAAGAACAAGGCAAATCAAAAAGGACTTGTGCTCAGTACTAAATACTGCTACTATTGTTAACAAACCTTCATTTAAATTTTTAAGCTCTAAGTTCTGTTATTTTAACTTTTAAGATTTTACTTAAGTTTAAAAAATACCTACAATGTTTGACAGCATATATAAATGGTTTACAGAGTCAAACTTTGTTAATTACAAAATAATAAATGGCCCTGTAATTTTGCTGATATAATTGATGGCGTTTTCTGGTGTATTTTATATTTCACCGTCCACAGAGAAGGTTTTAGTTTAACACGGTTAGGATATATAAATGCAAAGAGATAAGCATATGGAAATCTAAAATTGATTTTGTGGAGTTTTCAATGTCTCTTGGTGAACAAACAAATTATGTCATGCATAGAAAGTAGGAACATAATTCAGGGGCGAAGACGCACAAGAGAAAGCGACTTGTACTGCTATATGGTAAGGATTATTATTAGCACCACGACTATGATGCCAACCCAACCATTTATTTCATCACTACACTCTAGGCTGCTCCATCTTCTGAACTGTCATGGGTTTGGTTTGCTTTGGCTGTACTTAGCTAGCAAGCATATACATTAACCTATCCACTCTAAACACTAATCACACTCCAACCCATTAACCCTTTTGCTTTCAATTATACACCAAAACCTAGTATTTTCATATTAAAGAAACAAGGAAACATAAAATGTAAATGCATATAAACGTTAATATTTTAAATATAATGTTTAAAATTTTAAAAACTAAACTTTTAAATTTATCTTAATTTTACAAAACTAATTTGTAAAGTAAAATTTATATTTAGTTGTGAGTCTAAGTCACACGTTAAGTAACTTATAAGAAAAAAATCCATAAATTCAATGTTTTAAGATTTTGAGTTGAAGGTGGTGTAATTTTTTTATATGAATTGACTCTTTTTATTCTTGTGAAATCTTTCTGAAAAATATTTATTAAAATGATTTCATAATGGCTTGATAGGTCCATCACCCTTATTAAAAATAAATTATTATACTATCTTAAAATTTATTCCTAAATTTAAAATCATTAATATAAAAGAAAGACTCAAGTTTTAATATTTTTCATTTACACCTAACTTTTGTTGATAAAGATAATCTTAATTAAGGAAATAATAAGTAGGTTCTTGAAGGTTTGTTAATTATATTGATGATTGATTTACATGGGGACCAGTGGTGAGGTGAGGAGGTGGTAGGGGGAAGATTGATGAATGATAAGAAGGGGAATCCTTTATGAAAAAGGGAAGCTGCTATTGGAATGACTGTGGTGATAATTGGCATTATACTGGTTTTGGATGCAAACAAGGGAAGCTGCTATTGCCTTTCAAAGCTGAACTATACCAAACCAATATATATGTTGTCATTTCAACTATACCCTCCTTTTTATTTAGCTTCTTCCCCATGGGAAAAAAGGTATTTGTCACTTTCCAAATCACCTTCTTTAACTTTTATTCTTGATTTTCAAAAACAGTACAAACATCTGTGCCAAACTTTGGGATTCTTAATTTAAGTAGGTGCTATTTTCAAGGTACTTAAACATTTTGATGATGATTTATTGATAAAACAAAACAGGCGTGGTTTATACCACAACCACTAAATCCTCTCCACTAGTTGACTAAACATAAAAGTTAACTTTGATTAGTATTAGTTTTAGAGAATTAAACTTAGTGTGTTTGGCACATAATTTAGATGAGAATTAAACTTATGTCTAATAGACATGATAAATATTCTAAATTTCATAATAAATAAATAAATTTTAATATCAGATATATTATAATTAAAATGACTAATAAATGAACATCTTTAATAATAAATTCTATTTAAAATATCAGATAAATATTTTATTTTACAATATACTTTTTTTTTTAATCATGGATGATTTGTTTAATATTTCAATTAAAAAATAAAAAATGATAAGATGAAAGAGAATGGAGATTAAGAAAACAAATTCTAGAAACACGTTTTTATTAACACGTTCTTGTTGAAAGATATCTCTTTGAAACATTGTTGTTGAATATAACTGTATTAATTCACTTAAATTTATCTATAAAGACTAGAAAAAGTTTCAAGACTTGGTTCAAAGTTTCATATTCTTTTAAATTTATATTATTTTCCAACAATTATGATTTATAATGTGACTTATTACTTAGTTATAATAAATTAAATAATATATGTACTGACCATTGTAAAGTTTTTTTACACATTAATTCAATTGCAATTATATATACATTAAATTTGTTAAATTTTATAATAATCCAAAAATCAAACTTAACGCAAGCAAAAGAAAATATATTAAGAATAATATATTTTTTAATTCTTAAACATTAATCATTAAGACAAAAACTAATATATGTACAATAATTGAACTTTTTTAACTGGACTCAACAAAAGCATTAAGGACTTTTATGAAATACTTAACTTGAAAACAAAAACAAACTCATCACAAGTTCAATTCCTTTAGCATCAGTGAAAATAAAGAGTGAGTAATAAGAAAAATAAACACAAAATATTAATATTAATTTATCTTATATTAAGCGAGACTACATATAATGCTCGCAACTAGTAAGAGTTTTACTCTAACACAAATTTATTAGAAATATGCTCTATATTATTCAAGTACCTTTTTTTTTTTTATCAAAACCTCCCCTGATTTAAAAATTCTTTCTGATTTAGGTTCAATGATACGTATAAGACTTTTTCTCTCCCAAACACAACTTCAAACATAGGAGAATGTTATTTTTAAATTATGGCTAGGTACAAGGTTGGGTTAATATAAGATCCTAAATCTTTTTATTACTTGTTGATCTTTGGGGTTTTTATAGAAAAAACATGACAACAAAGGTTGAGTTTAAAGCTCTTCTGTGTATTTGAAGATGAACATAAAAAAAAACACATGTTATGCATAAAAAAAAAAACACATGTTATGCATATTCTAAAGTCCTAGTATTTTCTCCGTCTGACCGATAGAAATGTCTATCTTTGTGCTTTTGATTTGTTGATTATTCTTATATGTGCTGTCTACTGTTCTACAAAATGCTTCATTCCCAAAATAAAGTGTTAGGATGATATGTAATTCAAAAAGATTATTAATATTTAACATATAGTAATTAGTCTTATTGAATTTTGTTTTCTATATCATCACAATTATGAATTGATTTAGCAACAAAATGAATTTTGAAACACGGAACTTTGAAAAAGTTCTACACAGATAATGCTAAACTTTCTAAGCTCTTATTAATATAATATTTTATATAACTTAACATTATATGTTTAGAAACATATATGATTAAGTATATGTTAGTTTTGGTCCATAATTCCTTAATTTTATAACATATCTACGATGTTAAAAATTATATGTTGTATTAACAAACCAATTAACTCAATTTTATTTTATATTTTATGGAGTAAATTTGAATTCAAATAACTAACATGTTCAAATTTTGAGAAATCAAATCCACCCTGTATTTATTGAAAGATTTATGATTAATAATTTCAAAAATTGTCATTGAGGTTGGAAAAAAATTTATTATCCTTGAATCACAAATCCTTGGTGTTTCTAATACTATAAGTTTAACGTGAAATTATTAATGAGATAGAATCTTTAAATGGAGTTATAGATAAAAAGAAAAGAAAAATGAATTCAACAATGATGAGATTCAAACACTTTTAATTAACACCAGCATTGTGAGAGAGGACTAAAGAGCAGTGAAAAAGTTATTTTCTAAATTTGTTCCACCTTTTTTTTGTCCAAAAAATATTTTTTATATATTACAATAAATGTAAATTATTACAGTGCTTTCTATATATACCTATATTTTTTTATATAATTATTTTAGTATCATCTTTTAATTAAACAGTTTTGTTTTTAATTTCTTAATAAAATAAGTAATCATACAATAATTACTCAAAAATAATCATCACATGCATTTTGTTTTAATAAAATTTTTATAAAATTTATATGTGTATATATATATATATTAATAAAATAAAAATTTAGATATACATATGCTAAACTATTATATAAGATAAATGATATTGAAATATGCTTATACGTATTAGAATTGGAGTGTCTCTCTTACGATTTTGAGAACTTTTGTTGTTGGAATAATTCCATTTCCCAAACAAACAAAAACTTATAAAAACTTATTGGGTAGCTGGTTCCTTCCAGGCTCCCACACGTAACACGAAAACATATATAATTAGCGTCATTTTCTTTTGTTTCAATTCAAGTACTCTTTTTCCAGACTTAGGAAACTACATGTGAAAACCCCATAACCATTTTTCTATCCCTCTTTTCTTGTCGGTGTTCGATGGATAAGGATTAAGGAAACCCCTTTCCTTCCGATTTCCTTTCTTTTCATGCTTTTTCTCTTCCTTCTGTCTTATCTTTCCTGAACTTTCATTGCAATTTCAACTACTTTTACTACAATCACATTGGGAATTGAAAGAAGGGATAGGGAAACATTAAGTTTTCCAGAAAACTAAAACTAAAGCTTTCTGAAAAATAATTAGTTTTTGCCTGTTTTAAATCATTTAAAAAATTAAAATATTCAAATCTATAAAAATAATAATATAGTGTCTCGAAGTTAAATACTATAATAAAATTTCGAAAGTCAATTTCAAACTATATTTCCAAAAATACTTTTCAATGTATAAATCAATTTTTAAGTGCCTTTTGAAATATAGTGTTTTAGAAAGTCTAAAAGTTGTGAAAGTTTATTAGATACCAAACCAAATTATAGAAAGGTAAGGACAAAAGTTATTGTCTAATATAAAAGGGTTTTTGTTGGGTGTAGAGTTTAGAACTTTGAGACATGTAATCCAATAACCCAGTTAAATCCAATTCATTTCGAAATAAATTAAATTGACACTTTTTTTTATTGAGGTAAACTTAATGATCTAATCTTTTACATTTTGAATGAGAAATTCTCTAAGTTAAATAAGACTCAACTTAATCGAGCAAAATTATTAAATAACAATAATAATGAAAACAATATAACTATTATTTAATTTTTTTCGATTAACTAAATGTATATTTTAGAATATCAAATTATTCAATTCTTTAAATATTAAACAATGTAATTTACATTTTAAAAAATTAATAATTGTTTTTGAAAACAGATAGAAAAATAAAATTTTCTAAAAAAATGTAAGAAGGATGAAAAGAATAGTTTAAGTTAAGATGGTTCAAACAAGGTTCCCTTTAAAGCTAGACCAATCTGAATCCATATGAGACATTCTTAAAATTGAAACAACAATTTAACAACCCAAATTAAAGAGCAATAACCTTTGAGTAAGTTGACCAATTTTTGTATTGACTTTCACCCTATTGGAATGATACCGTGTTAAGCTATTGTATGATATAAAATACTCGATTTCGTATTTGATGTTCTCTCCATTTGTTTTCAAATTTCAAGATTCTTAAGATCAAAGCTCAAGCTTTGAAACTACTCTATCAGCTCTAATTGTAACGCTATATTTATCAAAATTCACTCCTTAGTAGACATGTCTACTTTATAGTTGCAATCTTCACTTTTCTCACAACTTCTACTTTAATTTAAATAACTTATTTTTTAGTATATAGTCAGTCTTTAAAGATCAACTTCTTATTTCGATAAACTTCTATAACTCTTTTTTTCAAATACAATATCTTACTATTTCCTTTGTCGTCTTGTTCTTTTTTAACAGCCCTTTGTCGTTTTGTGTCATTTTATCTCATCTCAATGTTTTTTACCATGTCATTGATATATCTTTTAAGGATAAAAATGACAAATCAATTATAAAATTTTAACAAATCTCAAGTAAATACGATTTTTGAAACTAACAAAATTCATCATTCTTTCACGGCCTCGACTTTTATTCACTTTCTGCTATAATTAAATTTTTAAATATTACCTTTTAAATTTAAGATACAATTATTATTTTTTTCCTGATTATGTACTTATTTCCTGCACAATTAACTTAAACATTTATCATAAATTTTAATATAAAAAACAATTAATATTTAATTATTATAAACTATAAACGAAAAAAAGCTTGATAACCATTTCATAAAAATAATAAAATTTATCATGTTTCCTTCTTTGTATTGAAAAAAACTTAAAATTAGAAAATAACAATACAGTACTATAATATTAATGTTTCTACGTGTTTAAAAAAAATATGCAACATCTCACCCCCCAAAACATGAAAACAGAAGATAAAGTTATGTAATGTAAGAGTGGAAGGGAAAGAGGATATGTAGTAAATTGAGTCTAAAACTAACACATTCCTTTATTAATAATTTTATTATAAGTGCGATCAACATTAATATATCATTTTCTTCATCTTTTTATTTTCTTCATCACATGTACCTGGAATTTTTAAAAACAATGTTTGTAGTTGTTTATTTATTTATTATTATTATTATTATTATTATTATTATTATTATTATTATTTAAAGTCACTGACTAGTGAACCAAAAGTACTTAATTTGAAAAATTAAAAGATGAAAATAAATGGACCACAATTATAGATTGAAGGTTATAAATAGAAGAAAAATATAATTAGGTCTGTTAAATGTTAACACGAAATAATTGAGCTTTTGTATTATGTTGAATTAATCCATGTATGACAACAACAAAAATATGATATTGGTGAACTGGGGAAGGCTGATAAAGCTAACATACAGTGCAGCTTATACCGAACCCACAACAACAATCTACTATTGAACGCGAGCACAGCTATATAAATAATTGCCGTTTGGTACATTTCCAACATAGCTCATAATATGTTGAAAAATGAGTGTGTGCGTGATCTATTCATTCATCACTGCATTTACAGTATCACTACTCACAAAAAGCAACTACCCATTTTCAGCCATCTTGGACTTGGTGGAGAGAATAATAATATAAAAAGTTATGAAATGTTTAAGTTTTTGTCATGATCGTATTTAAGATAATGGTAACTTTAATATTAGTTTTATAAGGATTTTGTGATTCGAAAAATAAAAAATGTAATGTAGAAGCCACACCTATTTTAAAAATTATGGAGGCGCAGTTAACAATTATATGGGTGCAGGAAGAAAAGCTTTTATCTAATACAATGTCTTTGATGAGAGTAGGACTGCTTCTTCCTGCACCTCAATATCCTCTTCATGCACTTTTATAATTTTTAAAATTTAACCGAGGATATGAAGTTCTGAATAGTAGTAGACATTGGTGGAGGGTAACACAATCGCAATAGTGGGAGATTCTCACGGTGTTAGAATGAGGGATTTAAAGCATTTTAGGTGGCTGTCAGTCAGAATGGATGATTAAAGAATAATCAATTTGGTCATTGAGATACCTGTTATTGGATCTTTATATTTATTTTTTATATTTGTAACGAATTGTAAAAACTGTAGAAATTATATATTTATTATTTCTCTATCATAAATTCAATTTAAGTATATTTAAATGTTTTATGAATTGTATAAACCAACAAAATAAACTAAACTTTAGAGTTTATACAAATCGTAATTATTAAGTTTTTTTTAATTATTTACAGATTTTACAAGCCGTAAAGCAATTTTGTCTTACAAATTTGTGCAATCCATAAACAATTAGAAAAAAAAAAAAAACCTACTTATTATACAATTCTTAAAGTATAATTTTCTTAAAGTCTGTACATCACTAAAGTATAGATTTAGAGTTTGTAAAAATTATAAGACACTTTTACAGTTCCACAGAACCGTCACTACTGCCCTATGCAAAATTAAACTTATAATAATATTTATTTTTTTTCAATTGTTTGAATAGGTGTAAAATCGTGCACTAAACGTAAAAGCTTTATCTGCGGAACGTGTGGTCAGTTGAGGAGGTGCAGGACACGGGCAAGACGACGGGAGAAAGTGAAGGTGCAGCAGATCCGCGGGAGGTGCAGAGGTCTACGAGCTGCACGAACTGCCGCTGCCACCGGAGGTGTGGAGTACGGTTCGAAAGGGTTGCAGGGTTGAGTGACTGAATGATGTGAATGGGGTGAACGGTATTATGAATTTTAAAATTTTTTTAAAAAGAGTTAAATGGTAATTTACATGGTATGTAAGTGTAAGGAGAGGATATGGAGATGCAGGAAGAAGCTGAGAGTTGTGTGCAAACCCACCTGGTCCATGGTTGGACGTAGGTTTGTGAAAAAAAAATTGATGAAGTGAATAACTGTCTAAAAATTATTTTAATTGCACATTTATTTTATGATCACATAGATTTAATGAGTGACATGACATAGGAAGGCGCAAAAGAATGCTGTATACAAGAATATATTTGGAAAAGAAAAACATGAAACTTCTTATTAGAATAATAAGATCAATGAGTTATGTTTAAATACTAACATCGATTACGTAATTAATGTCATTTAGTTATTATTAACTCTTTCATCTTCCCTGTTATATATTAAAAAATATATAATGAACATATTGAAATTTGTGAGGGGCGCAGAAATCAATTTCTGGGGTGTAGGGAGTAAAGATCTACATACTGTAGAAAATCCAGGCCCAGCCCATTGTAAGTTGATCCTGCAGACCATTTTTTATGGTTCTCTTTTTCAGCACTCTCAATTTTTTTTGCACGTGTAGAAAAAGTCCAAACTATAATTAAACTAAAAACATTTTTTATGATATAAAATAGAAATATATTCTGAATTGTTATAAAAGTACTTACACATTACATAATCTAAAATTCATAATTGTAATCTAGATTCCATAATAATTTTTTTTATTTGAAATGTATTTTATATTTATCTTCCGAAACATATTTTCAAACTGTCCAATAAAAAGATCTGACCTATGCCTAATTTAGATAAACATGCTTACAAGATGTACTATTCAATTAAGCTTTTAATACTGAGGAATAGTAGAGAGTTTGTGCAATGTGTGGATTGTATAAGTGACTTTAAGAGGAATTAATTAAACCTACATTTAATTACATAACATCAAGTGTAGAATATTTAAGATCATATTTCATTATAGTGTGTACCCAAGAACTTGTGTCTTACACAATAAGACTCTTTCATATATTTTCTAACAGTACCAACTAATCGAATCTTATATGAGTGTAGAGATCAAATATTTTCTAACAAAAAGGAAAAATAAAATAATTCGTTGCCTACAAATTATCATATAAAGTTTCAGAATGATATGGTTTTTGTTAAAAATGATGAAATTATAAGAACATATAAATTAATTGAATTAAAACAATTTTTAGAATATTAATTAATATTTTCCACTAAAACTTTCCATTTAATAATTAAGTTGACTTCAATGTAGTGTCACTCTTTAGTTTGATGAGATGGTACAAATACTTTCGGTGCTACTGTCCATTAAACAGACATAATTAATTAATCTGTATTTTGTTAACTTGGAAAATAGAAAGGGCTTGGTGTGAAAAGTTGGACAGTGCTGTTTTTTTTAATTGAATTGTGCAAAATCTGGAGAAAGAACGATGGAAGACTAATGAAAGCAAATACTTGCCCCAAGCCACACGTTTACCCTAAACCCAGAATGGACCTTCAGCATTTCTTATCTTGTGCAAACAAGATTGTATAAAAAAAATATTCAAATCATAGATATTTTCATCCACTAATTTGCAGGACAAGCCAGAAAATCCTAAATCTACAAAAACCACTCGTTTATTAAAATTAGTCTGCTCACCCTGTAGACTTTATCTCAGTACCGCAACATAAGTTTAAGTACTAAAATGGACAATTTTTTTTAAAAATTGGATAGAAATTAGTAAAATTTTAAAAATTATGAAAAAAAGCTAGTTAGAGACTCATTTTTAGTTCTTAAATAAAATGGTTGTTATTTGTGACCAAAATATTACCAAACTAGATTTTAGTTCTTAAATAATTATAAAATAGAAATAATAATTGAATTTAGTGACCAATTAGGTTAAAATAATTGGTATCTAGCATTAGTTATAAAGATTTTAGTGACCTACGCTGTTAGATTTTTAATTGGTATCTAATTAAGTTAGAGACTAATTTATAATTTTATAGTATTGGTCGCTAAAACCTTGGTAACTAATGGTAGATACCAATTATCTTAACTTGATTGGTCTCTAAATTCAATAATTACTTTTATTTTGTAGTTATTTAACAATCAAAATTTAATTTAATAACTATTTTGGTCACAATTAACAACTTTTATTTAGTATTTAAAAATTAGTCTTTAAATAACTATTTTCATGTAATGTAAATAAGTTATATTTAAAAGCATTAGTTGTCACTAAAAAAAAGAAAGTTGTTTCATTACACAGCTTTGAATTCAAAGGATTTTTTTAATTATTAAGAATATTCATATTCTTTTCTATTTTTTCAAAAAAATAAGTTGTTAGAAGATATATTCCTATGTACAAATTTTATATTTTTTTTAGTAATACTAAAGTCGTTTGAATAAATACAAACTTTTTAAAATTTAATTATCGAGAATGTTATGATATATTTGTAAAGGTTTCTTTTGTCTTTTAAAATTAATTTAATTTTTATTTAGTTAAAAAATATGATAAGTTTAATTTGTGATGTTTTTTTTAATTTTATTTTTAGTTTTTCATTGTTGCAGACTGAAATAAAAAATAATAATTAAGGAAAGAAACTTACTCTTTAAGATGTATGTTGTTCAGCAGATTGGTATAGCTTGACTTAATGAGTTACCTAAATTGGTTTACTTTTTTATTTGTGATAGCTGTTATAATATTTTTATATGCTTTCCTAAAATCTTTGCTTGTGTCCTTATTCGTTTTAGGTAATATGTAGTATTATTTAAAAAATAAATAATATTATGTAAATAGAAAGGTGAAAAGTGGTGAGGTGATATTTTAGGGTAAGGTAACATTTCTTCTATTGGACTCTTCAACTATTCTTTCTCTTTTATCAATGCTTACTGATTAGTTATGAATGAAGGCTTAATTTAAAGTAAATTAAAAAGTAAGATTTTTTAAATCACTAAATTATTTTTATTAAAATTACTAAATTTTATTAAATTTATAATTTATAAAATTCTAATGTTCTTTATTAAATTTACGCAACTGTCTTGAGATTAATATTAAACAATAAATAAAGAATAAAATGATTTTGAGATTAATTTATTAATTTTGTAATTGAAGATTACGGTATAATTTTTAAAGTGTATAAAGTTAATAATATATATTTATATAGTGATATGATTTTTTCTAATTTGTTATGTTTTTAAACTAAGAGACTATTATTTTGTTAAATTTCAAATTTTTAAATTAATATTTTTTTAATAAAAAAATTATATGATAATTTGATAAAGAAATATATTGTAATGGAGCATTAATGAGGAAAACTAATGGAATAATAGTATAACTAATTTTAACCTTTTATTTTTAAATGATGATGTTGATGTACTTGAAAAAAATAAAAATCAATATAAATCTCAATTTCTTAATTATTTTTTTAAGTCTTTAAATAGAAACACACTCATTAATAAAAATAATAGTATATAATAAATTTAAAATTAAATAATAAACCAATAACAATCAAATACATAATACACAAAGACAAGTAAAAAAAATAAAATAAAAAAGAGAAAAAAATGTCACTGTATTGAAATAATAAAAAAATAGTTTGACCTTTAGGATCTTTTGACTATTTATTATTTTTTAAAAAAATAAAAAATTGATTAATTTATTATTTAACATCAAAAATTTTAAAAATTATTATTTATTAAATAATATTAATACAACCAATATAAAATTAACTGTTAATTAAAATATTTTAATTTTTTAATTAAAAAATATTTTTAAATATAATTTTAAAATTAAATATTATTTAATTTTATATAAATATATTAAAGTTAAAGTTTTTTTTTAAACCTAAAAGTTATACCTTATCTACTTAGATCTTAAGTCTGTTAATCTGTTAACATCACTATTACTATGACCTTTTAAGTTTATTAAAAGACACTTTCCTATGATATCTTATGCCACGATAATAAACAAATCATAATATTAATCTTTAGTTTTGCTAGGATGTTACTTACTAGCACTGATTTTTAATCCCACTAGAATTAGATGTGGTAGTTTATAGAATTTAGACGAAATCTGAAAATCCTAATTTAAGAGAACAATAAAAGATATTTGAATTCTACCACCAATCTATTTTTCTAAAAAGTTTTCTAGAATCTACAACAAGAAAACACCAAAGAGACATTCAATTAATTATGTATATTTAACAACACATTTAACTTCATAAGAATATTTCTTTTATATGGCAGAATAAATCATGAACTAGGGGACATTAACATGCTTATTTGTTTATTTGTTTCTTTCTGTTTAAATATAGGATTCAAAATATGTTTATATATTGTTTCTTTTATTTATTTCGTCTATTTAGTCTAAAAACTTTTTTTTATCTATTTTATTTTTATCTCGGAAATCTACTCAAAGCTTTGACCCCAATTCCATTCATTAATTCCAACAGCAACTTTAACATAATTTAGTCAAACATCATTAATCAAGGCTTTGTAAAAAAATCCTCCAAATTTCCTCTCTTGTAATGAAAGATCTAGATACCTTGTCATAAAGTGTTTTCACAATTACTATTCTTTAATTGCAATTAGATATTTATCTTTTTAATTGTACAACTATAAATTATTAAGATGAAGCTGGGACTTTAACTAAATTAAAAGTCAACTCATTGAATAATTAAGCAGTGTTCACTAATTTTATCTTCATTTTTATCTATTCAATTCAAAAGATAACAAATTAAAAAATAGTATAATTAATACCATCACTTACATTGAAAATTATTTGTTACTTCCTAATATGAGCTCAATTATTATTTTCTTTTAATTATTGTAAGTATATAATATTTAAGAATTAGGGAGAATATAATTATAATAAAAAATTCAGTAACTGATATTATTTTAAACTTAAAAAATAGATAGAAATATTTTTTCTATTAGATTAAATAAATAATAAGTTATCTATAGAATGATCGTGCCAAAATTAACAATGATTGAATTAATTTTGAGACACTAATTAGATTGAGTTATGGTCGTATCACTCACATTATAAGATTTTATCTGAATTAACACGAAGGTGAAAAGAAAAAAAAAAGTTATAAATATATTTACTTAAATGGTAAGAAAGTGAGTAAATGATTTGATTATATAATATAATAATTTTTATTTTATATATTTATATAATTTATAAAATATATTTAAAAATAAATAAATATAAAAAGTAGTTTTCAAAAATAAAAATTAAAGTTAAAATAAGTTTTCAATTAAAATAAATTAAAAAAATTAAATTAATTAATTTTAGTTTTTTATTTTTTCAATAGAAAACATATATTAACAAAATACTAAATAAATTTCATTTTATTGTATTGATTATTTTATTATAATATAATAAATATATTTATAAATATTTAATTATATTTGCATTTATATATTTGAACTATTTATTATGTTAGAATAAAAGAATAAATATTTATTACATTTGATCTAACTTTAATCAATTAACTCTTTCACCGATTACGATTTCCTTTATTATTAAAAAACAATAAAATATTTATGAAAGGTGACTTTCTTTACAAATTAGAGTGAAAAGTTTTACGTAGATCTTTTCTCTCAGTTTTTTTTGGTTTTATTCGTTTTTTGGATTTTTGTATCTTTCTCCAGCTCTTAAATCTTCTGTCTATAGAAACAAACGCTGGCTAAAGAAGGAGAAACATTAACGTAATCTACTCAAAAATCACTTTTAAGGCTTTGCCTTGACAATAATATACAACTGGGAATAGACATTTTCAGTGCTATATTCCCTTCATACTTAAGAGACCATAACTTCATTAAGTGGAAGCTCTTGCATTTCCAACACGCTACAAGGTTCCTAAGATTTTACTGATAGATTTGCTGATACAAATAGACCCCCTACTGCAGTTTTATACAAATTCAATTCTTTAACTTGTTTTAGGGAATTTTTTCAAAATAGATCCATTGAAAGGACAATATAGGACTTGGCTTTGTGGGGTTGAATTTAACTAGTCGAAAAGAATATTCCTGTGATGCATTTATTTACTAGTTGAGACCAATCTCGATTGCGTAGATTTGGAAGTCATATTAGGCGAAGTGTTTTGGGTTTGTGAATCCTTCAATGCTTGCTTCAAGCTTTCCACTATCTGACTCATGGAGGGCCTCTCTTCAGGATTCTTCTTCAAGCACCAATCTGCCAAGTTTACTACTTTCCGAGCTGTACCAAGAGAATATTGGTTCCTGAGACGTGGGTCAATGATCGTGTTGAACCTGCTAGAGTTAGCAGGGTAATTTTTAACCCATTCTACCAGCTTTTGTTCCCCTATTGGACGGTTTCTATTCAATGCACGTCTTCCTGTGAGGATCTCATAAAGCACCACACCAAAACTCCAAATATCACTCTGAACTCTGAGACGACCCGTTTGAACATACTCTGGGGCAGCATATCCCTGTGTCCCCACTACCTGATAAAAGTTCCACATATTGTTAGAATGCTTAGTTCTTTCAAGAATGATGACGAGTGTGGTTGAAATTGATATATAATCAAAGCAATGCTGCTTAATTTCCAAAACTAGATAATCTGTGATGGTTACTAATAATTGCATATATGAGTCATGAATCATGATTGAATACTAGTGAAAAATTATAGGACTTCAACTTACCGCAGTAGATACATGAGTCTTATCACCTGTTGGGCCCTCCCTTGCAAGACCAAAATCTGAAAGTTTGGGATGAAATTGCTTGTCCAATAACACGTTTGAAGATTTGAAATCTCGGTAGATCACCTTCCAATAAAAAAAATAAAACAAGATAAGATTATAAAGCAAGTATCTAACTTGCATTTAGAATATTCAACATCATCTAAATCATTATTATATGCTTTGTGTTAGGATTATATTTTCTTAGAGGGTTAACATTATATTAGTCCTGAATGAGATATGATATACCCCACATAAAACTTGCATCTCATAGTATGCATGTTTCTTTAGTTCTACCATGCACAAGCTAAATGCTTTAGTGGGAGAGATCCAAAAAACTAAAATGTATTTTCAATTTGTTCTTCTAATTACTGGTGCTGTGCTACTACCTTAAAGGATAATCAGTTACAAATGTGAAACATCTCTCAGCTACAATGTACCTGAATCTCCATTCCGTTATGCAGATAATCCAATCCTTGAGCAGCACCGAGCATGATCTGCAATCTTGTTGGCCAAGGCAAAGGAGGTAAAGAAACACTGAAAAGATGATCTTCTAGACTTCTATTAGACATGAACTCGTATACCAACAACCGTTGGATTCCTCTTTGACTGTCTATAGAGCAGTATCCCAGAAGCTTAACCAAATTGGGGTGGTTGGCAACGCTGAGAAATTGAACTTCTGCAAGCCATTCCTTATGCCCCTGTACAAAATAGAATATAAAAAACAAGACAAACATTGAAACATCAGAAACCAAGTATATTTTCAAAGTACTAGTGAAGTGTTGACATAATTCAGAGACAGCATAGAATATTTGACTTGGACTCTGTAAATTCGTTGTCCATTGAAAGGTAGCATACAGCCATGAAAAGAAGTTTTTTCTCACATTAAAATCAACTTATCCATGACTGATAGAAGTTTTCTCATTTGGGTTTTTCGGAAACTGAATTTGTCTTTCATATAAACTATTTTAGCTTATAAAAATATCATTTTTAACCTTTTCTCCGAAAAAGAACCACCGGAGAATATAACAGTCATGAAAACTACAAATTCTTGAGATTGAGAATGAGAAAAAGAAAGCTAATGAAGAAGGGGTGTGTGTATAAAAACCTGCAAGCCATGCGTGTTAAGTTTTTTTATTGCGACTACAATTGGAGCAGCTCCATCTTCAGGGTGAGGACTAATGGTTCCTCTATATACTTTTCCAAAGCCACCTTCTCCAATCTTGAGCATCCTATTGAAACCATTTGTAGCATCTACCAGCTCTTTTAAACTGAAAATTCTGAAACTTCGCTCCTTCTCTTTGTACAATTCTTTTATGCTCCTCGGCGATGGCACGGAGCTGGGGGACTTTGGTGCTCCATTCACCACCTGGGTTTTCTTCTTCCGTCCCTTTGGGAATTCTGGGTGGGATTTTGATTTGTTTTTGAAGAAGAAACAGTTCATTTTCTAATCATCCAAGTTACTGAATTTCTCAGCAGAACAGGGTATGGAAAAACAGAGGGTTCAAGAGACAATGAAAAAAAGAAATGAAGCAAATTATGTCTCAAAAAATGAGATAACGAATGAAATGGAGATAGAGAAAAAATGGAAATGGGTTTGTTCTGTCAAACGTAGGAAACTGAAGATTAAGAAGCATGGGAATTAAGGAAAAAACCGCGTGGAAACCCGCGTGTAATACAGAGAAACACAAGATTAGCACTTCAAAGGTCTTTAATTTGATGGTTATGGAACACCTATAGTCAAATTCAGGGTCAAAACAAAAAAAGTTGATTGCAACTTTGTTTGGAGTATATTCTCAGTCAAATTTGTCAAGGACTGTTTTAAATTTACATTTTGAAGATGAAATTAAAAAAAATAAAAATCTGTTAAAGATGAATTATTAAATCTCTTAGTTGTTCTTTTACTGTATGAATCTGTATAAAAAAACCAATAATATAAAATAAAAAGCTTAGCAAAAGTTACATCAATTGTGTTTATATGAAGATTGAGTGAAAGATAGGAAAATAGAAGATGAGTTTCATTAGTCTGAACATAAAAAAGAAGACTGCTAAAGATTAATCATAATGATAAAGATGGAAGTGGAGACTACGAAGTTGAAGTGGGTACACGATTATAATGTAATAATAATAAAATAATAATATTATTATTTTATTAAGAGAATAGTTGAATTGACTGTAATTAGACTTTCAAACTCGGAAGACGCTTTCGCGTCTTCAACAACCAACAAACTTAAAGAGAGAACAGTAAAAATCACCACTTCATCATGAACAAAAAAACCTTTAATTGTAAAACAAAAAAACCTAGCACTTTTATGTTATTCAGTATAATTCTTAAATGATAAAACAATTTTCGAATAATGAAATAGGAGAAAATTAAATTAAATATTTGTAGTAATTTAGATAAAACAATCGTTATTTATAGTAATTATGTCCTTCTTCTTCTTATTATTAGTTCTTCTTCTTATTATGGATTCAAAATTTTGTTCATTTAACTCCTAAATGAATATTTTGTTTAATGACCTGAGATTAATGAATACTGCACCATATAATTTTAATTTTAAAAATAGTAAAGTATTAAGTAAGAATAAATTTATAGAAATTTACAAACATAATTATTGATAAAGTAAACTATCACGTAGTTTCATATATAATTCACCAAGTACCAAATTTATAAAAAAATGAAAATAAAAAGGATAATGTATTTAGAAAGAATTGACAGACACATCCAATCTAAAAAGAAATAACTAAATTGAATATTCTTCTAAGTACAAAAAAGAATTAACAGCTAAAAAAATAAATTATCGAATAAAATAGAATCGAAAAAAGAAATTCCGTTGCCGGGACTTGAACCCGGGTCTCTCGGGTGAGAGCCGAGTATCCTGACCAACTAGACTACAACGGAGTTTTGACTTTGATAATGAAAAATATTTAATTGTTAACTTTGTTTAAAAAAGGTGAAAAAAAATGATATAAATTAGGGATTGTGTGAGGTTGTTGTGTCTTGTCTTGTTTTACTTACAGGGACGCAGAGCAGCATCTCCTTCCACCACAAACTATGGTATGCTTCTTTTTTAGTATAAATCTTTTGATGTGATCTTTCTAAGAAAAATCTGAATTCTATAACAGTTTTTGATTTTTGACAATATCAGATTCATAAATGAACGTTTCACTTTTCTCTGCCTTTCTTATTGACTGTTACCCTTCCGTTGATGCAGACTAAGAGAACGAAGAAGGCAGGCATTGTTGGAAAATATGGTAAGTTTTATAATCATTATGTCCTTAATTCCAAGTCACATTTCGATTAAACAATCGCGTTAGCTTCTAGTTAAGCTAAACACTAGTAATTTCATCAGGCAATAATAATGGTACAGTGTTGGATTGATTAAATTGGTGTGAGTACTAATACGGTGTGTATGTGACTGTTAAAAAATTTGAATGTATACTTGGGACAGTGTTGCTAAAATAATTGCTATTTGAAGTGCATTATGCGTAGGTAAGAGTAATTTTGGGTAAATTTCCATGACACTGTATTTTTAACCACTTCACTAGTTTAGGCATTTACTATTAAGTATTTTATGTTTTGATTAATGGGTATGGTCATAATGGAGTGGTATAATGTGAAGTTTCATCATTTCAATTGCTTAAATGAAATGAAATGGAGTTTAATGCAATGGAATGCATTTTATTCCATCACCTAGGGAGATAAGACTTTTTTGTTATGGTAATGAATTTTATTCTGTCCAATATCTTGTTATCTTTCCTTGAATTTGGTTATATGGGATGGAATCAATTTTTCTCTCCCCGACTCTGTTTTCTTTTCTGGTATATATATATATTTTTATTTTTTTTTAATTTTTCTGATGGTTCTATCATAAAATTTTTTTCTCACCATGACTGCAAGAATTTGGATTTCCGTGTAGAACATTGAATATGCATTTTGAGAAGAAAATAAGCTAGTCTTGTTGGGTTAGATTACAAGTCACTGTTACTTATATTAGGCACCCTGTATAGTGCCAGTCTGCAATTACAAGATTGTTTGAATAAAATGGATTGTAATGTGAAGCACGTTCTATTCCATCCAATATCTCTGTTTTCTTTCGTTTTAATTTGGTAATTTCTGGTGGAACCAATTTCTGTCTCCTTTTCTTGTATCATTAAAATCTCTAAACAATGATGAAATGGTAATTATATTTACCTCATTTCCCTCACCATTATCCAAACCTAAATACTGGAAATTTGGATTTAAGTATAGGTCATTGAACATGAATTTGGTAACGAATTAGTTTTGTCATATTTAATTTAGAAGAAGCTGTTTCATCGAGTTAATGTTAGGTACCCGTTATGGTGCTAGTCTGCGGAAGCAGATTAAGAAGATGGAAGTGAGTCAGCACAGCAAATTCTTTTGTGAATTTTGTGGAAAGGTACATCATCTTCCATATTCTGTTAATGCTGAATTCACCAAGTGTATTTTTCTTTGTTGTTCACATGAAAACCCAAACATGGTTTTTCAGTACGTTAGGTCAAACCTCATTTTTATGTATATTTTTATTTTCTGAAGATTTAAATTCTAATGATGAACTTATTTGTTGCAGTATGCTGTGAAAAGGAAGGCTGTAGGAATATGGGGATGCAAGGATTGTGGTAAAGTAAAAGCTGGCGGTGCCTACACTTTGAAGTAATGTTCTTTCTACTCAATCATTTCCCCCTTTTTAGATGACTTCTGATTTTGTTCTTTACTATTTTGACAGTACTGCGAGTGCTGTCACTGTGCGGAGCACCATCCGGAGGTTGAGGGAACAAACTGAGGGTTGAGCTTTTTGTTTCATGTAAGATTTTGAGCAAATTAATTTTAGAAATTATTCGTTTTTGTTTAGGGAGCCTAATTGTTTCGATGCAATTGATCATTTTTGAGTTTAATTTGATAGCTAAAAACTTACTGCATATGAGATATTATGATATTCTCCGATTTAGAACTTGGTGGTTCTTTAGAGTTTCATTCTTAAATTAGAAAATATTCATACGTATATCAATTTCATTAAAATTTACCCCCTATACGTTAACTAAAGTCTCGAAATTTAGAGTACATCCGATGCTGGATGAACACCAATAAACAAAGTTTTATGATCCCATTTTTACTTGCAAATATCACGGTGTTGAAATTTATATGCCTATATTTTGTTGTTTTGTCTTGTCTTGTTCTTGATAGTAGTTTTAGTTCCCGCACTCTCTATAAACAGTTCTTCTCCACCTACAAGGAAGAATCTAGTGAAGTTTTATTGTTTTGCATTTAATCATTTCACTGCATCACCTAACGTCGGATCTGTAATGAATATAAATCTGTATTACTAGTTTCCCATGGATGTAACAAGTATTTTTGAATTTTAATAAAATTTAAAGACAGAAATATATTAAAAATATTATTGTTTTATGATTTTATTCTACTAAATATAATTAAATTAAATATGCAAAAGACTTTTATAATTGAAGAGAATATGAAAAAATTATTATGATTAAAAATAGAAATAGAATCACGTTAACATTTAAATATAAGTTAGAATGATATTAATATTAAGATATAAATGAACGAGAAAATATTTTAACTTAATGAGTTTGTTATAATTAAAAATGATCCAAATACACCCCAAGTAGAAATGGAAAACAAGCAAAACTAGAGTTGAAAATAACAGTGTATAGAAAGCCGTCGAAAAGCAAATGAATATAATTTAAATTGTGCATAAAAAAAAAAAAAAAAAAAAGAGAGAAAGAAGAGAGTCCAACAAATTTCCTAGTGGCACGAACTTGCTGAGAGAACAATAATTATAGCACTCAATTTGTTTTTAATCTAGACGGGAGAAAAAATTTTCGTGGTTGTAACGTTATTTCACCTCCATTGCCATGGCTTAAGCTTGTTCTCGTCTAGCTACTGTAATAAAAAATATATTTAAAAGACATTTAAATAAACTCTCTTTTTAATAACTATTTAAAATATAAATGAATCATAATAATAAACAAACATGAGGATTTGGTAAAGTAGTTGTTACATTATCCAAATCAATGGTAAGGGATACAAAAAACTATGAAAATAAGAATTGGTCCATCTAGCGCACGGGTGGTGGTTCCTGCATTTAAAAAATCGGTGGTTATGGTCAATAAAATTTTGTAAATAAAAAAATTAGTACAGGTGAATTCCATGTGATAGTCGTTAATCACGAGAACAAAAATATGATAATCAATAAACTTGAAGATTTGGTCAGACTTGATCATACTTTCTCATTTGTGAAGTTCTAGGTTATGACCTTTAAAATTTTGAAATAAAAAAATCGGTCCATGTAGCAAACAGGTCATTTCTAAGTGATAGCCGTTAACCATGTAAACAAAACTAAGTTAAAGTATGACCATTTTCATAATTTTTCACTAAGTCATGTACCTTAAACCACTAAAAAATGTTACAAATTAAAACTAAATTCTGTGAATTTCGTAAGACCAAAAAAGTTAACCTTTTGATTTATTCATGCCATGCCCCAATTTTCTCAAATCAATGATCCAGACATGATCTTATAGACTCATGCTATGTTTGATACCAGCTAGAAATGTTTCTAGAAGTTTGTCTACATCAAAAAATAAAACCTTTTCAATACAATAGCTTCTAAAAGTCGTTCTAACTTTGCGCATCTAAACATTCCCATAATCTAAATTTTACAACTAATCCCTGAACCTGTGGCTAGTTTAAGTAAAAATTGACAGTAATAAACAAGGATTGTGTATGTTTTGACCGGAAGCTAAGGGGTAGCATGAAACCCCGCTGACAGAGTTGGCAGTAAGTGATTTTGAATGGATTCAAGCAATAAAGTAAAAAGTTAAAATGTGTTGTTTGTTCAGCTAAGATCCTTGGTTTGGTCCAACTAACCGACATGTCAGTCTTCTATTTCACCCTTACGTATAGAGAGTATTAAATAGTGATGCATGCACACACTATATTTTTACAGTATAGGTAGATAGAGAGAATGTTGAAATAAAGTTAGAAGAATTCAAGAGTATTTTTTACTCCAGAAACCATTTTTCCTTCTTTATTTTTGCACATGAATAAAAAACAATTTGATTGAAATTTCCAAAAATGTTTTTCCAACATTTACCAAAAGATAGCCATGATCATTATGACGTTTTAGGCGGACCCACTTAACATTATAGCAATTGAATTAATAAAAGACAAATGTATGAACCCATTGAGGTTCAATCCACAAATTTAAACGTTTCGTAATCTTAAACGTGAGAGAGAGCAAAATGGAATAAAATAATATAAAATAGTTGAGTATCTGTAATCTGACACAATCATAAGCAACTTTAAGTGAAACTAACCGCAAGAATACAATTTGCAATAAGCACTTAAGAGTGCATTGAAGTACCTAAGCACTTGTTCATTGAACTTGAAGCTCACTGAATTCCAAGCTGAAATTGAAACTAGCACTAGCATGATAGGTCGTCTGCAATTCTCTTTACAACATGCTCCTAAAACAAAAAAAAAGAAGCTCTAGATTACTGATTCTGAAAGCTTAAGATGGGCAGCATGAAACAAACTACAACTAACGAATTTAAGGAAGAAGGTAAACTCGTACTTTAATGGAAGCTTAAAATTTCAGCTTCAAGGCTTGTGAAGTTTGAAGCCAAAAACTCTTGGAACATAGCTCTGTGATGGTTTCTGTGGTTTTAGTTGTCCATAAGTCATGAGAAACAGGTGAGGAAATGTAGTTCCAAAATAAGCTCCGTCAATGTCTAAAACAGAATTAAGGGTTTGAGAACAGGATAGTGTATCATCAACATTAAGATAAGAAACAATTATAAGTTGCCAAATATATATAGAACAAGAGACATGCAATCATCATAAAATTCACATATTTCAGGATTTAATGATCAGTTAAAGTATTCCTTGTTCTGCAATTTTTATCCTGGAAACTTTTAGGAATTCAAAGATTAGAATAAATAACATATTTTTGAACAGGCCCAAAGGTCCCTAAACTGTCCTTACGCCTTGAGATACACGGCGACCAGACAGATGGAAGTAAAATTGCAGAATAATACACACACACACACACACACACATATATATATATATATATATATATATATATAGAGAGAGAGAGAGAGAGCGAGATAGAGGGGGAGAGAGAGAGAGAGGAGGGATCAATTTACTCCTAAAGAAACTCTGAGAAAGTTACTCCCCATTTTCACCATTTATCTTTTGGAAATCTAATGAAGATTAATTATTCATTAGAATCAATAGATCTCAAGAAAATGAATAGAAACAATAAGGAGTAATTCTCGTAAAGTTCCTCTTGGATGAACCTGATCCCTCTTCTATATATAGACACATATATTCTCAAAAAAGAAAACAAAACAGTGTTTTCAGACGTTCACAAAATACTTTCCAGATATCTAATATCACTTGTCAAGTGACTAATGAACCCCAAACCACATAAATCATTCATAATTTAAACTTACACTCAATTCCATTATAGACCAGCTTGTAGATTAACAATATTCAATTGAGAGTAATCTTTTTAGAATAAGCAACAAGAATCCCCAGCCATGCTCTCATAGGCATTTGACATTAATTAGAATGTAGTTTATGATCCACATGCAAAAACTAGGAATAAAAAATTATTTCCAGAGGGATATGGATGCATAATCAACTAAAACCCACACAAGTTCAATAATATAATATATAAGGATACTGCCTTGATACTTGGACCGAGGATAGTAAATGTCTTCACACCTAGGGCAGTATATTTTCACAGTACTGGATCTAGGGATGTCTGACTGACCAACTGGAATACAAGGTTGTCCAGAGCAGTAAACTCTTGGGCATCTGCCAAAATCATAGTTCTTGTACTTGTCCAGCTGTGAAAATTTCAACATCATCAACACTACAAACCTTGACTAAAGAAGATATATTAAGATATCAATTAGTGAGAGAGGTCTTACCATTGCAGCCATTCCTTTGCTTGTCAATATGTACCGGGCATGAATCAGACCATAAAGCATCTCGGCTGCTGATTCAATTAACTCATTTTGTTCCTCGGTAAACATGTCACCTACACAATCCCACAATCCAATTTAGATTTCAAACATTCGGCCCTGTTTGCATAAACTTCCTAATAACCATTTATAGGAGGCGATAAGAACATAAAATGAATCAAGCTTTTCTCATAAGTTCAAATTAACTTGTGCATAAATTAAAATCAGCTTCTGGAGAAGCTAAATGAGAAAACTTTTATAAATTAACTTATGCATAAGGTAATTTTAACACATGAAAGAAGCTTATTCATTTTACCTTCTTATTTCTTCTCAAGAGTTCATTGAGAAATTTATCCAAACAGGGCCGAAGTACAAAAATGATCAAATACATAATCCACACTGCAGACATGCAAGTGCACAATTTGAATCACAAGGAGTTAGCATGCATTGCATAGTTTCACAAGCAAACACAGAGAGTGAAATAGCTATGTATTTTGCACTTGAGAAGTATGAGGCACATAACCATAAGCTTACCATGGGAGGATTCAACATCCAAAATCAAATCCAGAGCATAATCATAGTAAGGCACTTGGCTGCTTAATCCGCATAGGTTGAAGTCGTCCTGGATGTAATCGTCATCAACCTCGCAGAAGAACTCATTTCCTCTCAAATTGCAGAACCACGAGATCCATGACGTGTCATCTCCATCGGAACCGCTAACATCAGATTCCTCGCTGTCTGTTTCAGACTCTTCTGCATTCAACAACGCATGCAAAACAAAGTCAGCTCAATATTCACTCTATATCAACTTTACCTCTCTAAACTTCTCGTCCAATCAATTTCACCGTGTTTTACCCCCTTTCACGTCTCAATAACCCTATCGGAATCTAATTCAGCATTTCTACGCTATTCCAGCAATAAAAAGCAGTAAAAACCGAAGTCAGGAGTTCTACAAAGCGCGGATTAACATAACCCTAAGTTTGTGTAAAGAAACGGCCAGCTTCGAAACAGATTAGGATTCGGTTGGCGAGATTGACATTGGAAAGAGATCAGATCGTAAGAGAAAAGGAGAAATCTCGAACCGTCGGAAGCGTTGGAATTCTTAGAGATAGGGGCGGTGACGGAGGTGGAGCGGGAGTCCTTGGCGGCGGCTAAGAGGGAAGAGGAGGATGACCGGTCCTTGCCGCCGTTGATGGCGGCGGTGGCTCTGGATGTGGACGGTGAGGATCGTTCGAGCTGTTTATCGAGGGCGTCGTTGATTCGCTTCCGATCAGCGGAAGTTACCTCCGATTTGGATCCCACTCCTCGCTCTCTGTACATAACGAACGCCGGTGCTGTCTTCCTCTCCGCGATTCGGTTTGATTCGGTTCGGTTGGATTGTCACCTAATCATAACAACGTCACTGAAACGACGCCGTTGTGGCTCGTGTTGCAGGAAGCTAGGGTTTTGAGGTTGAGTTTCAGGGAGACGGATGCAATTTTCAATTTACAGACGCGAACAATGATTCCCCATTTCGGTTCGTTTCTATTCCTTCCAAATTATTTTCTTTTCTACATTTAGTGCTTTTCTTTCGGCCAAGATATTTTCATTCTTCGAGGTATTTTGTTTTTATCTTCCCCATAAAACATAAATAAATAAATAGCAATAATAATTACACACAAGTTATGCTAAAAAATATATACAACTTTAACTCATTCTCCTATTTAATTAAAGTACTTCAATTTAAGTTAAGTTGAATTAGATCATGTTTTTCCTCTCAAGATAAAATTAGATAAGTAAATAACACAATTGTTTTCCTTCTATTACACTTAAAAAAAAACACACACAAGTTTACTGGGAAAATTATCTCACTAAAAGGAAAGTTTTGAAAAGAAAAAAAACTTCTACATCTACAAAAACTATATTTGTGAATCTTTGATTCTCTTAAAATGTGTAAACACACTTGTGTTTTTTTTTTTTTTTTTTTTTGGAATTTCACATTACATCTCACATTAATATTAAAACTGAATTAGGGTAAAATAGTTTTTTTTTTCATTAGGTTTGACTATCAGGGTGACATAGTTTGTGCATAATTATAATATTTAAGTAATTTCAAATTGAGTGGTACTCCTGCTTGTTAATAAGTATCTACCCCCATTTTGCTATTTTCTTCAACTCGTAAGTTAAGACTGTGTTAGTATTTTATATAAATACTTTTTTTTTTCATTTTCTGTATTTTTCTCTATGTATTTTCTATGAAAAAATAATTTCAATTAACCTCGTCCTTTGCACTGTTGCATAGTGGCGTTCAGTTATTTCAAGTAAGACAAATTCATCAAAGATAATATCTTATATTCTGAAAAGGTAATAAATCTTTAGTTTAACATTATAATTGCGAGGTTAAACAAATTATTCTCTTTTAATTGAATAAACTAAATAAAAATTAATATTATTCACTCCATAATATATTATGAAATACGAACATGTGCATGTATTTTGACGATAATAAGGTTGCAAATGGGTTATATGTGACTATTAAAACGTCAGAATCCACGGAAGGTTATACCATATGAGTGAGCTAGCGCCAGCTTTAGCAAAAAGGAAAATTCTAATTTTGATGAACACTAATTGAGCTGTTTCATTGTTCTTTTATCCAAATTTCTGTTCTTCTTGTGATCTTACATAATCCAAACTACTATTCTTATTGGTTTCATCAAACTTTCATTCCATGTCTCCTAACAGAACACCATTCGCTCTATCTTTCAATTCTCACCAGTTGTCTTTATATATATATATATATA
>Ga0209489_101055_pt1 | contig 56040 bp, 25 predicted proteins | sample SiratrowhiteBW_FD_187527 | JGI IMG/M metagenome (GOLD analysis project Ga0209489, IMG submission 187527) | Root nodule microbial communities of legume samples collected from California, USA - Siratro white BW (SPAdes) (version 2) | ecosystem: Host-associated > Plants > Roots > Nodule | place... | reverse complement strand
TATATATATATATATATATATGAAAGTTCTTTCACTAAATAAGATCAATTAACAATGGCTAATACGATGTTATGTTTAACATCATCTATTTTTTTCGAATGACCTTAGAGGCCAAGAATATTATAAGTTAGCATATCATTGATCACACAAAACTTTATGTAGTTTCAAGTGTTTATTGTGGATCACAAGTTGAGACAAAGGATCACTATTTTTACTATTATATTTTCTATATATCTACTTAATAAATAAATAATTCAGGTGTATGATTGAAAAATATGGTAAACTAGTAGAGTGAACACTTTACAGGTAATTAATAATACAGTTTTATCTTATTGGAAAATTAAAAATAGAAAGATACATATATAGTAAAGCCTTTTTGTGTCAATGATTTTTAATACGAATAATTATATTACAATTAATGTAAACGCTCTACATTCTTTCTTTTACTTTTCCTTCTTTGTTAAAATAAATGACTAAATTATATTTTAAGTTTTTTATCTTTTTTTTAAGATTCATTTTAATTTTTTATTGTTAAAAAATCATTTTAGTCTTTATTTTTAAAATTTAGATCAGTTTGGTACTTCCAAAACTAGTAGAAGTTTGTTCTTGTTTTAGAACATGATTTTGAACTATTTTTTACTGATTCAAGACATGTCTCATTACATTCTTCTATATGAAAACTATACTTTCCAATTGATATTTGAACAAAAAGGAACCATAAACATAGATTATCAAGAAGAAAAATGAGTTTCACAAACAATCAGTAAAGAATAAGATATTAAACTTTTCAATTCTCTGATTGTTCATTAGACTCACTTTTCATACTGCATATTTTCACTGTTTAGATATTTAAGACAATATTCAAACTCTGATTACATAATTTCATGTCTTGAAGCTCTGGCAAACAAAATAATTCAAAATCTTTTCCCGGAAGGGAAAAACTATATATCATAGTTTTGGAAAGACAAAATATTGATCCAAATTTAAAATATAAAAAACCAACATAATGTTCAGGTAAATAAAAATTAAAATAAATCTCAAAAATATGATAAATAACAAAAGAAAACATATAATTTAACTATTTTTCCAAACCCTAGCTTTACTTGTAAGAAAAATTGCAATCAAGAAAAGAAATAATGGCTCCATTAGCATATCCTGAAACATACCCACTTTGATTAACAAGTCCTGTGAAGTTTTGCTCCCCACTGTTGTTCACAACCCTAGCACCTGCCTGTGGATTAGGAATGGGAATTGGATTAACAACACCATCACCATCTGAGCTAACTTTGGCAACAAATTCATCCTCCATTGATTGCAACTCTTGGAGCACCTTAAGCCAAAATGTGTGGTAGGGATCAAAGCTTAGACTTGTGTTGATTTCCTTTGTTGCCATTTGCATCAAATTCTTGTAGTCAGAGTAGGTGATCCCTTTGAATTCAGACCTAAGATGACCTCTTGCGCTAAACAACTTGTATTTCAACTCTGCTTGTGCTGCTAGTCTTGTCACAATGGACATGTTTGAATTGTTGTCAATGCTTGCCATCAAGGTTTCATTTGAGCACACTGAATGTCCTTGCCCCATTTGTGTTGATCAAGACAAAACCCTTTTGCATGCAACTATTTCTCTTCTCTTTTCATGGAGTTTGGGAGATGGTTAGAGAACCATTATTTTGGGTGGTATTTATTCACTTATCTCAAACTATTCTATGAATAAATACTACTTTATTTGGTTCACCACTTGCATCTTTTTATCTAAAGAAATTAAGATTGAGGAAAACCATTATTTTGAAGTGAATGTTATATAAAGTGAAATTTGTTTGAATTGTTTGATTAAAAAAATAAAAAAAAAATCATTATTTTAATTAGGAGGTTTCTATTAACACTTTTTTATGTAAAAAATCATAAATAAATCTTGTTTTTTTTTTCATATTTTTTTCTCTCTATTTAAACTGTTCTTTTTTTTTTGTTTCTGCCTCTCTCTCTCTTTTTTTTTTTAAATGGATTGTCTTAGTAAAAATTTTAAATAGTGATTATTCATTAAAAAAATCTTAAAAATATAAACAAACAGAACTAGTATATGGACAATGAAATCATTTTTTAGACTATTTAATGTAATTGGATTTATTGAATATTTAAATTCAATACTATTTATAACATTAGAATAACTTTATTAAATTCATACAAACTTTTATAGAGAACTAGATAAGAAGTATTGTTTTATTATTTTTTTATTAAAAATAGCTATTCAAAACCAACCGTATATATTCTCTGTAAGTGGTGGAATCAATTAAAAATATTTCCATACATTGTGGTTGAAGTATATATGCTTTTCTGGATAAAGGATCGATTTATTCCTATCAAAGAAGAAATTATTGTACTTACAGATGACATATTCAAGCCCACGTAATCATTTAATTAAATTCCCTATACGTGTTGTATTCATTAATTGGAAAAGGAAAATCTTTTGGAATAAAAGTCTACTATTATATTGAATCTTACATAATTGTATAACAATTTAGAAGACATATGGATGGATAAATAATTTCCTCCCTAAACACATAGGAACTATATATACTAGATTTTAGAAGAATATCGATCTTGATACAGTTAGTCATTCGATCAAGAGCTATGTTAGAATGTTATATAATTCTTTTAGTAAATCCATCAAGAATCATATATTTGAATTTTCTATTTTTTCTGTTTTGGAGTTTTTAGTATGAGCACAAGATCGGAAAAGGTTAAACAACCTATCTAGGGTGTTTGGCATTTTCCTTCTATTGGATCAAATTGAATATTGATGACACGACTAGAATTTCTCCTAGAATATGACATCTTTAGGAAAATATGGAGGAATATATTGTTATTTTTTTTTGGGTGTTCAGTCTTTCCTCTACGTTGATTTTATGGGAACTATTCTTACTTTCGAACATGCTATGAAATATGGTTATAGGCGTTTATGGCTAGAGAATACCTTTATCTTGATTTGCTTTGCTTTCTATTTGATGTAATGCTCCCTTGGCCTATTAGAGGTGGTATAAATGTCTAGATTTTTGTAAGGGTATTGATTTTAAAGTCTCATATATTTAAACAGGTAATCACTATGCTGATAAGCTAACCTCTATTGGACTAATAGCCTATGTTTTTGTTGGTATAATTCTTTGCCTTCTAGTTTTTTGGATTTTTTCTATAATAGGTTTAAACTCTATATGTTCCGCTTTGCTTAGTTTGTTTTCAGGAGATCTTTTTTTTTGTTTTTATGGGTGTTGACCTAATCCTCTATGTTTATTTGTTTTTTCTGATTTTTTTATAATATATTTTATGTGATGACATATGATTATTGGAGTTTAGAATGTTAACCTAATTAAAATATCAGATTTTATTGTAATTATGAAAGAAAAACTTTTGTGGAATAGAAAAATAAAAATAAAAATAAAACTTAGAAATAAGCTTTTAAATAAACAATTAAACATGCTAGTGTGAACATAAATTGTGAGCCCTCCTGAGTATTATAAACATGTAAACTTTAACCACAACAAATAATCATATTTTAAATCCACTACCTTTATTATTAATTGATTAATTTGTAAGTGTAAGGACCTAGAAAATAACTCTAGAGCAGAAGTGGTATAATTAAAATGCAAAGTAAATATTTTATTATTAAAGTCAAAAGTTCATATTTTATTTTAATATAATGATTGTCTATCTAGAAAAGCTTTTTCTATTCTCCTATGCTTTCTCTCTAAATTTATAATTTTATCACTCTAAATTTATAATCTTATCATTCATCAGACTAATAATCAAAGAGCATTGTTGGACTCATGGTTGCTCGTTTGTCCTTTGAGTCAATTTTAGTTTTTTCCTTTTACCTGGGTATATGTGCTTGCATGTGGTGTTTATAGTTTTAAGATAAGTCTATATTAGTTTAGAGTCCTATTGATGTGTTCAGATCATTGATCAGAACTCTATGGTACAGGTTATGTTATCATTGTTTCTTCTTAAGAGTTGAAGTTATTTGATTACTCATAGTTCTAATCAAGTAAGAAATGTTAGCTTAAATGTTTTAATAGTACCCTAAGTTAAAAGATCTGAATGTGAAGGTGATGTAGTCACCAGTCTCAAAGTTTTCTTGTAGGGATGTGATTGTACAAATATGTATGTTGTTTAAAATTGTAGAGAACATGATATTTTTTAGATTTCATACAAAGTGGTTCTTGGAGGATTGATGGGGTTTTGAATTGGTAAAATGAGAATTTTGATAATTGGTAGTTAAAGGGCATGTTTACGGTTGTTTTTAATGTGTATATTGTAAAATTTTTACTCGTTACAAGCTCATTCAGAGGTGGTCGCGCCTAGCGCCACATATTCCATTAGACGCTATTATAAGGGGCTTACTCTCGGGTTTAGCCACATCGGGTGCAATTCTACTAACCTGGGACGCAACTTATTTAAGTTTCTCTTGGGTTCAGTGGTGTCGGGCACTACTTCTTGATGTCAAGCGTGTGATTTCAATTATACCGAATGTGATATCGATGATGTCGGGCGTCGTGCAGTAAATTTCGATAGTTAACTTTTGTGAAATCTTACGTATTCTTTTCTTAGCCTTTGCCTCTTAATCATTAATGGGGTGCTATATTCAATTGTTTAATCATTGCGTGATGAATTTGTTAACTTAAGATGATTGTTATATATATATATTGCATAGTAATCTTCTATGAATTTATGATGTATGAAATAAGTTCTGAATTTTGTCAAAATGTGATTGAGACATAGTATTTTTTTGGAAAGAAAATACCATGTTGAGATTGACTAGTACGTGTATTATTTTGGGATTCTTCTAGCATGAGGTATCATGACTCTACTAGTATATTAGAATCATATAGATGAAGCTTATGAAATAGTGAGAGTCAAAGGATGTTTATATGAATGATTGTGGTTTGAAAAAGAGTCTTTCAAAAGAGGTTATATAGATTAACCATCTCATTTGAGGATGATTGATTCGTATGTGTACGTAGTTGTGTGGATTTTAGAGCGGAAGGATAGTATGACAAGTGCATACCTTTGAGTGTAATATGCACGAGTCTTGATTATGTACGTTAATTAATGGATTTTTGATCTGGGTGATATTGATTATGAATTAATTATAGACACTTGAGACTAGTTACTATAAATGTAATGTATGAAAAAGTGATCAATTATATATTTCTTATTATATTGACTGAAAGTTATAGATATCTCAAAAATGTTTTAAATTGGTAGCTTTCTCTACCTTTTGTATTGTGTTTGTCTTAAAATTTGTGATAATATTATATTACACAAGAGTAGATGATGTGGTAAGTGATAGAACTTCACAATAAAAAGATGAAGTTTTCTGATTTTAAATATTTTGTTTTCATATATATTATATTTAAAATCTCTATAAAGAACAATATCTTTTAAATACATTTATATATATAGTTGTTATACGTTAGCTAGTATAAGAAAATTATATATAAAACTAAGTTACTTATAACGATAGATGACTCGTAGGTAAATGGTATATATATAGTTTGAGAATCCAAAAGTAAATTCGTGAGATGATATATGTAGTTATTATTGTAAGTAATAATATACTGATAGATTTATCATAAGCGAAACATATATCTGCAACCATAACAAATCAAATTATTACATAATTACATGTGTCAACTAATTCATATTTTTCAGTAGCACAACACATTAAGTCTAATTGGCATTTTACGATACATTTATAGACCATGATTAAAGGAGTTAAGACCAAGTCTACCTAAACACGTGCTTCAATTCATAGGTCATTCAAAACAGATATTCACACCATTTTCACATCCATACATCCAAATTTCATTTTCAAGTTGTTGAACACAAGTTTTCATTCAAATTTTATCATTTAAAAAATGTTATGACACAAGTTAAAGGGAGTAGATACTGAACTAAGTGTATTAAATCTGTTATGTTAAATGAGTGATCATATATTATATACTACAAATATAACAGCCAAACAAAGGAGGTATGTTGATATCTAGATTACATTGCATGTATTCAAAATAACACGCATATTTCTGTCCTAAGTAAGAGTTTCACTAATCACAATACTCATTGCAACCAATATTGAGAATCAATATAAAATTGAAGTGGTTTCAGAAATTTAGGTACATTATGTTTATTAAACATCAAAAGAAATGAATGTAAAACTTGTTAATCAATGTCCACTTGTCAGTCTTGGTTTTGGGTCATCAATTTAGAAATGATTGAATTGAGTTTCCATGAAATCAGTTTTTGTTTTTTGTCGTCAATTTGGGAATGATTTAATTGAGTTTCGATGAAATTTGGGTTTTTGTAAATGATTGAGTTGGGTTTCCGATAAAATTGGGTTTTGGATTTTTTTTAGAAGTTTGGATGAAAACTTTCTAAATACTTCTAACTCTGTGTGTTGGTTTAGGGAATTGCTTAGACTTCAATACTTTCAAATTGGATTTTGAATTTAAGAAAGATTGAATTTTGATTTAGAGGTTGTATTTTGATAGAAGAAGATATCAGATGAGAATTGACAACAATTAAAAACACGGGACATAGAGCAAGTACAGAACAACAGATATTGGATACTTTTATATATAAATGCAAAGTAATGAACTCAAGATATAATGATTAAAACTACATAACTGTTTTAAAACTTTTAACAGAATGATTTCAATTTCAATATTAATTTGTTTTTTCTTTTTCTGTTTTTTTCTTTAATAAAAGGGAAATAAACTTAAAAAAATGCATATCTAATGAAAGAAAAAGTTCGGCCTAAAAATAGAGACAGACAAAGAAAGTTAAAAAAATGATAATAGTCACATATCAACCCAAATTTTTCAAATTACACTATAACCACACATCATTCTATTAACCATAGAGACTATTTAGACTATTACACTATAATCACACCTCATTCCATCAAGTAAAAGGATATTTTTCTTGAAACCTATTAATCACAAAACCAAAATTGGTCCATACTTTTCAATGACTGAAATTTTGTCAGATCTGTTAGACACTTCAAACATTTGTTGGGTAAACATGACGATACAAGATAATTTATTATGTAAACTCAAACTTTTAAACATATAAAGTTTGGGTCAAATGTTGTTGTTAGGCACATGAAAATGGAAACTAACTCGTAACGCATGAGAGAGCGAACCTGAAATTGAAAAAGAGTCTATTATTTCCGTACGAAGAATCTATCTATAATATTATCCACACATAACTCTCAAAAAATTTTCACGTGGTACCAACATTTCATTGAATTATTTTATGCTTACTTACCAAAAAAAATCCGTACATATCAAATTTACATAATTTAAATCAGTAACTAAATTTTAATATATAAAATAATCAGTAAGTAAATTAACAGTTTTTTTAGTTTTTATGAGATTTTTCAAATGAAACTTTAATTCTTCCTTTGACTAAATTAAATTCTTTATCTCAAAATAATTTGGGTCATACAATAATAGTGATATCAACAATAACGTTTGGCAGTAATAATAACATCAAAACTATAATGTAGTAATAGTAACATAAACAATTATGACCATGTTAGGTGAATAATTATAATGATTGTGTAGTTCGAAAGATGAGATAAAAGGTTGTGGATTTTATTAATATTAATAATAATAATAATAATAATTATTCTTATATTGAAGGGTGAGTCTAAAAAAGTATTTTGAAAGAAAGATCAATTCTTGAATACATCCTAATTTAACCCATTTGAATACTTAGATTAAAATTTGTAAACGTAACCTTAGTGTTGATTTCGACTAAAACTTAGTTTTAGATCAAATACAAGTGCATTAATTTATTTTTATGTTATAGTTGTTAAGTATTCAAATATAAATTTAAGTTCTATATTGAATAAAAATGAGAAATTTGAACAATATATAAAAAAAAAAATCCAGAAATCTAAGTTTTGGATTGAAGGTGACTTCATTCCCTTATTGACTCATGTCTCATTCTTATAAAATCTTTCCGGTTTTGCTCCCTCGGATTACTAATTAGAATTCTAATTGGTAGTTGGTTGAAAGTATAAACATCTGTAGAAAGTGTACGAGCCATTTTTAACATAAGAAGAAAGTAATAATGAATCTGACTCGTGTACCATGAATTCTATTAGGCTTACAATGGAGATTTTTTGCCAAATCGTCTCGAATATCCGATTCATTCCAATCCTTTACAGTAGACCCAAGTTAGTATAAAGATGAAGCAAAGAATTTGCTTTCTAACAAATCCTGTGTGGAAGTTTATCGGTGTTGTAAGGTTTTGCACTTCATTCTAAAGATTTTTTATATTGTTAACAACAAACTCAACATCTTTTATAAACTTTCTGTTTGTTTCTCAACAGTCTCCAGAAGGGAGAATAGCTGTCTGCGATATTGCTGACATAATCGATCTCGGTACTCAAGTTCCTTTGTGAGTTGTTGAATTATCCTATCTTTTGATTCCTGGAAATAAGTGAAACAAATTGTTAAGATTTAATAAATACATTGATTCAAGATGCAGAAAGAGAAATGCTGGCTGAGTAGATATTGATACAAATGTTTCTGGTGTGGTATAAGTAAAACCCTTCAAAGTTTCAGGTGTCTCAAGTGTTTGAACTTTGAAAACATGTAAGGAAAACGTGTCAACTGTGCTGTAAATTTTCACAATGCAAATGATCATTTTGAGTAACATTTTGCTTATGATTCAGACTGATCTTCTAATGAGGAAAAGTTCTCCACTGTCATCAATCTCCTAATGTGCCACAAGAGACTGCTGGAGATATCCTATAGTAACATATACTTAAGTATAACTTCACATCATATTTGGGCATAATATATAACATAGGAGCAAAAGTAAAGGACCAAAATGTAACATAGTGGGAAGGGAAAGAATACTTAATAACAGTATATGAATGGTGCCTAAATAAAATGAAACTATTTGGAACCATTAATTAGAAACCTAATTAGAAGACTGTAGCATACCTGAAACACTATTTGGAACCATTAATTAGAAACCTAAATTGTGAGTCTGAATGACAAGAAAATAAAATGAAAAAGAATGAGTATGCACCAATGGTGTTCAATCTAAATAAGTTTGGGAATACAAACAGCTATAGCAACTTTAAAATATAGGAATCAATAGTTAACTACATTTCCACACCATATCTATGAATTATAATCAGTCACAACCTCACATTTGCGAACTACACTCAAGTCCACTGCTGGTTAAATGTAATAGTTACTCGCAAAACAACAAAAAGTAACAAATGATTTTACCTCTCTATAAAGAGCAACAAATCAGTGATTTACTGATCTTTACATAACATGAATAGAGATAGTAGATTTGGCGATATGTAATGAACTCTGATGGCAACAATTTTTCATAATATTCGATCACTTCAAAAGTTAAAAGGTGTGCAAACAGGACCTACTACTCTAAAATACATTTCTGGTCCCAATTTGCAATAGATTAAAGTAAAATACGAAATCATAATCAATTTTAAGTATCATCAAGACATGGAGAACTAAATATTCAAAGTTCAGGAATTGAAGAAGATAAAACTCACAATCATTTTACTATATGAAGGAGAACCAGAAGCATTTAGCAGATGACTGTGCTCCTTCACAAATTTAGTAACCACCCACTTCCCAAATTTATTAACTTTAACCAACATCATGGCTTCACAACCTTCTCTTATGCTAGTCCGTGGTTTATGAACAGGCTTGGTTTTATTCCTAACCCTCACATGAAAACCTTGCTTATTGCATGAAAATCGGCGCGAAATGATTCGGTTGTCAACCTCAGAACGATGGCAGCGATCAAGGCGCACAACAAACCCTTCCTGCCTTGCATATTCATCATAAAAGTTCTTGGCAGCTTCCTCTGACTCAAACTCCATACCAACATATGGCTCCCAAATAGAACTGCCTTCACATGCTGCTGATATTTTATCAGTAGAATTTTCAACTTTCTCTGCCACAGCTTTCAAATCCACTAATAAGACAACAGTAAACATATTATCATTCAATGAAACTATTCAATCATGAGCTTATCTACTTAGATCTTGCATAAATGCATTTTTAAAAAAGCACTGCAGCAAAATTCTATCTTCAAATTTCTACAACCACCACCACCAAAGCCTTATTCCAGTAAGTAGATTTCAGGTACATAGATCACAAAGTTTCATTAACTTCGGTTTAAGACCAAATTTTTAGAGACACTATTCATAATAAGATCCCTCTTAACAACTTTCTCAATGTTCTCCTTCATCTCCCTCGCTGTCTATCTTTACTCCCCTCAATGATGCTTCAAATGGTTTTCCATCCAATTCTAACAGTTTGTTTGATTTTTAGTTACACTAGAGAATAGCCACAACTGAAGACAAGTGCATTATTAACAATTTTCAATATGCAGCCCCAAACCAAATTGAACTTCCTTCAACAAAAGAAAGGTATTGAATCCCAATATTTTAAAATCTCAACAAACAGTTACAAATTGCCATTATCTGAACTTATCTTACAAAATTACACAAACCCATTTGTTATATCAAAGTTTTCCCTCCTAAATTCACACAGTACTTAAGCTCTAGCAAATACATAAAACAAAAAGGGGAAAATGAAACTCCCCACATACATGAATTTAGTGAAATTATGCTACAGATAAGTGAAAATGTGAAATTTTAGAGGCAGTGAGTGAAATGAATCAAGAATGAGTAAGCTTACTTACTAGGAATTAACACAGGATTAACACAGGGTTGTGTGCAAGTAGGGTTAAATTCGTGGAAGATAATGTGAGAAAGTTGAACCATGAATGTAAGTGTCTTCAATGAAGGAAGAAGAATGTCATGACTTTTATGTTTTTCTTTTTTTAAATCAGTTTTTAGCTTAACGTTGGTCTTATTAGGATACTTTTAAAGTTTTTAATTTTTTTTGCCTTTCAAAAAATTAATTTTATAATTTAACTTTAAAAAAATTTTGTTTTAAACGATTTTCGCAATATTTTAATTTCTATTTATAAAATATTTAAAAAATCTTTTGACTTTTATTAAATATTTTCAGTAGGTGGTAATGTATTATGCGAACTAAAACAATGTAAAAAAAAGCAAAAGAAAATTAATGTAACAATAAATAAAGTAAAATAAAATATAAAGTTTTGGATAAAAGAGACAGTAAAAAAAGGTAAAATGGAAAAGTAAGAAAAAAATTAAGTTATTTGAATTAAAAGAAAATGAAAAAGAGAAGAATAAAAAAGTTATAAATAATTTCATTATATGAGAAAATAAATTTTATATTAATCTAACCAAAAAACAATTTATAAAATAAATTTTAAACTAATTTAATTTATTTATTATTTTATTATAATAGAAAAACATAAATATTAACAATAATTAGTTATAGTAAAATGATAATCGAATAAGATTTTACATTATCCATAACATATTTAGTTGCAGAATTCATACTATAACACTTTGGATACCTAATAAATTAAACATTTTTAGTTTAAGTATTTTTTTTGTTAACCGTGTCTCTTATGTTTATCATGTTGAGTAATTGAATCACATGTCATACAATTTAGAGTGTTAAAGAATGTTGTACAATAAGTCTTTTTTTTTTTTTTTTTTTTTTCTTTTTTTTACGTATACTAACAAGACAAGTTACTATAAGCTGAAAACTATACATATTGTTATGATAAGCAATATATTGAAATACCAAAAGAAAAATATAAAATATTTTAAAGATCAATTAAATAAGTCAACATTATAGTAACGAAATACAAATAACTACTTTTTCATGAGCTTAAGCAAAAATTTAAAATTTATTAGAGACTTAACTTAAAAATTAATTTGTTCAATACTAAAACAAAATCAATTTATGTTGAGTAATTGAAACCTTTTTAAGCTGATAAAGTTTGCCAAAATATCCTTCCTTCCTTGTCGTATATTTTTTCCATGACCATTTTAAAAAAAATAAAAAATATACAGCTAACTAAATTTAGGCAAAAACTTCCAGCACCCCACTACGATGAAATAATTAAGATACTCTTTACATTTATAATTAAATAGCTTTCAGAAAAAAAAAATTAAAAGCAGTTTTCGAAAACACATTTTCCAAAACATAAATTATATATTCTGAAATATATTTTTTAAAATAAATTCCAAAAAATATTTTTTAGAATGTAAAATTTACAATTTGAAAAATATTTTCAAAATTAGATTTCAAAAATTATATTTTATAACGTTTTAGAAAATATTTTCTAGAACCTATTTTCGAAAAAATAAATACCTATGGTGATTTTGAAATAAAACATCGAAGATATTTTTAGTATTTTTGAAATTGATGGAATGTTCAAATTGACGGGATGCGGAAAGATATTGCTCTAAATTTATCTTGAATGCCCCGTACATACATACATATACATATGTATCTCTGATCTCTTTTCAGTCTCTAATAATTAAGAATCAAAAATAGATTAAAACTAAAGTATAAGAACTAAAACATTATTTTTAATAAAAAAAAGGTTTATGTTATTATAAAGTGAAACAAATAATTAATGTCTAAGGACTAAAAAAACCTATACTCTATATCAACTATCCTACAAGATTAATCATCAATTTCTTGAAGAACAACGATTAATTACTTTAATCATTAAACATCAAATGTAGCACCAACTTACATCAACACACTTCAATGGAAAAAAAATAATGTCCGCTTGCTTAATTACCACCATATAATTCCACAAACTGATGGAGTAGAACATAGGCGAAACTTTGGCCACCAAGGAAAGGCTATGTATAGCTACAAAGAAAATAGATTTACTCCTGGTGTCATTGATTTGAGCGCTGGATTCCAAATAATTACAACATTTTGCACAAAATTGGAAATTGTAAGAGCATACTAAAATGAAGTTAATGTACAGGCAGCAATGGAAGGAAAATTTTACATAAAAACTCCAAGGTCATATAATTTATTGAACTACTAATCTTTGTAAGTGATCCAGGAAGACCTCAAAGCTAACATCATCAGTAAAGATAATATCTCCTCCAGGATGATAATTTTCGGTGTTGTAAGTCGCAGAAGGATTTAACTTTGCTAGTAGAAATCGAGCCTGCACATATATCAACACAACATCTTACATTACTGGAAAACGAACGGTCATACTGAAAAAAATACTAGTATATGCATATACCAGTTAGATTACAGCACTATTTAAATCCAAGCTCACCAATGAACAAGAATTATTCTTATCATACATAAACAATTTTTATAGGGGGAGCTTTTAAAATGAAACTGACAGGTAAATTAATTTTTCACTGCCAATAGATCTCAAGGAAACCCCCATACTTGGATTACAGAAAACTATGGATGGCATCAATAGTTTTTCGTCACCCATAAATTTTAATTCATTCTTCGCACATTCGGAGAATACTATATTGAATATTAGCTTCATTCATTTGCTTTAGTAAATGAAGTATAAACCCTTCTAGTCACACATAAAGGTCCAATGACTAACACGCTTGCTTAACCTTCGAAAATTTTTATATATGTAACGGTCTATTATTAAAAGCAATCAATCCATACCATGAAAAAACCTAAAAAGTATATAGCAAATTCACAGTTATGAAATACATATTTCTCGGTGGCCTACATTAAATGTCACTAATTGGACGAACATAACATGTCAGTATATAATTATTTAACAAAAGGTGATTTATTTCAGATTGTGTCAACTTGTGATATTCATGCAATCTGGGTAGCATTCCAAAATACTACCAGGAACTTTAAAATCACTAATGAAAGGATGAAACGGCAAAATCTGAGCCCTCCATCCAGATGAAATCTCAGGGAGAATGACAAAATAATAGAGGATATTTGGAGTTCTAGCTGGTGTACATGTATAGAAGTGCAGAGTAAGATACAAAAACAAAATTAAAAGAAAAAAATTCAGAACAATAATTCTGGGATGACGGCATGGCAATTAAAAAACAATGAAACCGGTAATTGATTAGCAGCAATGAAAAACAAACGGTAGCAGCAAGCAAGCCAATTATTGTATTATCAGGTGATCAATCGGAAGAAGGAATAGAAAGTAACCTGAGAGCCATGCTGATCACAAATGACCAGGCGAGGTACAGGAAATCTCTCCTTTATTATTAAATCTGCATCATCATGAGGAGCTCGTAGCAATTGAGCGAATGCCTGAAAAATATAATGACTTAATCAAATAAATTGTCAATGTCAAGGTAAGAGCATTGGTGATGCAGTGCAGTTCTAGACATTATGACCTCAAGAAAACACTGATAGAAGCTTACAAAAACCTGGGAAAGGTCTCCAAAGAACAATTCAAATTATCAAGTAGGTTTGACATAACACAGGCCATAGCATGGATTTCTCACTAAACAGTTGATACAAGAATGATAAAAGTCAGAAAATAAAATAAAGCCCAAGTATACGGATGCCTAACTGCAGCCAAGGAGCTGCCAGATTTATTAAAACTTTGCTGTAGCTGCAAATATAACCCTATACCTGAAAAATAAACTTAGCAGCAAGCCCAGGCAACCTTACTGAATTTAACCTTAAATGAATATGATCAATAACAGCCCACAATCTACAATAATTTTTCCCAACACTGAAATTAACAAAAATACTAAAGTTGGATATTGTAATTCTCCAACATAAACCTCAGACCAAAACTACATAGAATAATTATTCTAAGATTAGCAATAATATGTTCAAAGAATACCTGATGTTCTGGTTCATTATGATATCCAGCCTTACGCCACTGAGCAATTGTTGAACCATGGAAAATAACAACAGTGAAAAATGAATCCAAAAGAAGGATCTTATCAGCCGCAATGGCAGCAACATCAAGAAGTGCTGGTTCCGGACCAGAATGGAATGAATAAGAAATCAACGAAGGTTGAACCATGACAACAGAATTAGCAACATTTTCACGGTTCAGTATCATTCTAAAGTAAGCAGTCTCGTCTGGGCTGTTGTTAAAGACCTGTGATAAATATAATTAAGAAATAGGTAAAGGTTGAAGTACAAAATATTAGTGCAGCAAATTATTACAAACTTGTAAAAATCTGACAAAAACAATACCTGAACAAACTGAGAGCGTCGGAAATGAAACATAAATTGTGGGAATATTGACAACCTGGGAGACAAACTGAAAGAAGATGGTGTGTCCTTTTGAAATTCCCCAAATCGGGAACACAAATTTATCAATGCCTTGTCCAACCATCTGATAGGATCAAATTCAGCCTGGTTCCAAAATTACGTCATTAGAAACCATCACAGTATTAAAAGAGCAAGAAACCACATAAGCAGGTCAGTGAGAAAGAGATGAGCAGGTTCTCAGTTCTCACAACTATGGGTGTGTCATGTGGCAGAGTACTTCGGAGACTCTTGATCCTTTGTCATTGGACTTTTCAACGAACACAGGTATGATGGGGTTTTTCAATTTTGACTATATATCTTCATTCCTTTTCGTGAAAGGAGAAGCAAAGGAAACCCCATTCCACTTTTGATGCGGAATGTAGTTTTTAGCTGGATTATAACTAAATGCTGTTGGATTTTCTTTCCTCTCTTGCAGAGTTTGATTTTGAAATCTCAATTAACAGAATAATTAAAAAACCACTAGAATAGTTTTCCTAACTGATTTCTAAAACCGGCAGCAATTAATTATAATGCATTTTAGTTCCGTAAATTAATTTGCACATATCACAGGCATCCACGTATTCAAAAAGGCATTTTCAAACTCGGACATGATTTTCCTGGTTTGTGATATCAACCATAGCACTGCTATGAGACCAAATGATAAGATCAATTCCTGTCCAAGAGGGAGACAGTATTATTGAATTAAAGTGAAAGTGTTCGCAGAGAAAATAAGAGCATAAGCTCCCTGCTATGGAGGAAATCCCCTAGCCCAATGCAACACATAACAAGAAAACAAAAATGTAAACCCCAGAATATTCCCCCTCCCCTATAAGGAAACAATATTATCTTCTATTTCTCTCTGCTCTAACTATTTCCTGACTGCCCTCACCGAAGCATCCTTTCAGTTCGGACCTGTGGGAATAGACTTGTAGAACTTTGGGCTTGGGAATGGGAATGCGTCCAGCTGACACATAACTCTAAAATTTAGAGAGAATAATATATTTCTTCTGTAGTTCAATAATGAGAACATTTGACCTATAAATAAATAAGTCTGTTGGTTATTTTAGGAAATATAGAGGGCTAATACTAAAGAAACAAATCCCAGTAATTATGGGAGTTTCTAAACTCATAATCCTAGCATTAATAGCAAGATAAAACTATAATAAAGAATAAAATTATAACAAGGATAAAACAAAAACTTCCTAAAATACATAATAAGCCGCTTGGTTAACAAAAGAAGAATCAACTAGAAGAGGTCCACAATCACTAGGTGATTTAGCTGGTTCACACAAAAGGATGGACCAGAAATACAGATAAGGCCAAAGCAAGCAAAAATGAGTTATTAGCAAAAAAAGGCCACAAAAAATGACCTACATACATGACTAACAATGCAATGAGGAGAATGTCACAGCCTAGATGTGGATAGAAGCACATCATAGCTCACATGGCAACGAAACTCCCAGGGATAACAACGTTGGTCCAAGTTGGTGGCAAGAAAAATCATAGAATAAGAGGCTAGTGAGGAATAGTGCTGGAAAAACACTTGAGGAAAAAAAAAACGCAACTGGAATGAGGCACACTGGCAAGGACAGGAGACAGGCTGGAAACGGGAGAACGAATACAGTTTCTAGAAAAAAAGGTTTCACCAACGGACAATGGGTCCACTGTCTATTCACGTACTAAGATCCTTTATCGTCAAGGTCTGCATTCAGTGCTGAAAGAGACAAAAACATTTGAATGAATTCATGTGACTCTGTCACTCGCTGGAGGACTCTTATAATGGGTGACATAATACAATTTATAACAGTTACCCTAATTACCAACTAAGAAGCATAGATACTCCAAAAATCATGTTGTATCCATATCGGTACATATATGTACCCCATACTGGGTACTTGCCGGTACATAGTAGATATGTAGCAAAAATATTTTACAAAACAAACAGGTACTTAACTTGGGTACAAATGGGTACTTTTACGACACATATTGGACCATACCCAAGTCCAATAAATAATAGTAGGCTTAATCCTAAAGTCATCATCGTTTTCTTGTTATAAGAGAAACTGAATGATTAATGATTTATCAATAACTGAGTATGCAATGTCAAGATAATATCTCGTTATTCAACAACAAGATATATTAAATATTTATTCTACAAAACTTAAGAAGGAAAGTTAATGTTCGTGACTTACTTCAGCAATAAGTGGATCCCTTTCACACACATACAGCAGGTTGATACATTTATCTAAATACAACAAAAGTGCAAAAAAAAAAAAAATCCAGCACTCACCTCTGTTTCCATTTTGAAAGAGACTTGACGTGCCATGACTATAGCAGCTGCTTCTTGGTCAAATCCAGCAATCAAGTCCTACATTTTAGACATATGTTATAGACAAACTGAATTTTTTCATAAAATAACATTATTTTTTTACACCACCGAGAAAGAAATAGAGTACTCAAGTTACTTGAAAAATTATCCCATGCAACATTAACCAACCATAAGCATTGGTTATCACACATAAAAGACATTGATGACCCCACATTGACTAGATATATGGCAAAAATATTCTACAAATGGCTTGAGCATTAACCCCACCTCACATCAAGCCAGATTTTAGAGGTAAGCTCGGTTAATTATAACATGGAATTGGACTCGGTTAATTATAACATGGAATTGGACAAGGTATCAACACTAACCCAACCTAACTCGACCTTGATAATGGCCCACCTGCACATATCCAATCTAACAAACTTTATGCTCCAAATATCAAATTCCAGCAGCAAGAGATGTGTTAGGATCCCACATCATCTTAGCATTCAGCCATAGTACTCCTTAACATGACTGGGTTAATGCTCATCCCTTTTGGGGGTTAAATTAAACTCACATCACCCTTGGCAGTGGCTTCTTTGGGCTGGGCAGTATGTATGTAATCTCAAATTGAATAGTGATGTGCATTAAATAGTGCTTACAAGACTTTGGACAGTCCATACAAGTTAATTTTTTGGGGTTGAGTTAGACCTAAGTCCAAATTCTAAAATTATACTACAATCTATCCTAGACTTGTTGGGCCAACTGTACTGCCCTGTTCCAAGTCCATAGGCCCTAGTCATGAAGGGTCTGTTGGAATCCCGCCTCAGGTTGTCACCCCTAGGTCATAGCGTCTCTCAAAGGGCCTACACAGGGGTTGACTAAAAATACTAAAAAAAAATTCAGTGTGGGGCCACCGAGACAAGTACTCCCAGAACTTAAAGATCTCACAATGAGTAGAACTATGGTATGAGTAGTGCTTATAAGGCTTGGGAAGTCCTCGCCATACAAGCCAATTTTGAAGGGTAAAACACTAAAAAGAGAAGCCACAAAGAACCCCTCATCTTTGTGTAGGAGTAAACTAAAAAGGGTGGCTAATGCATTAGGTATGGACATTGTGGGATCTAGGGAGGGTAGATGTACCCAGTCTAACTCGGACAACAATAGAGGCTGTTTTGATGATTAGATTCTGGGTGACCTCAAAGTAACAAATCAGATAACTTACCATGGCACCTAGGCTCTCATACAAGAATCAACTAAGAGTAAAAAGAATAAAAAAGAAAAGCTAGATCTTTTTGTTTTAAGTGAAGGAAAAGTTCAGTACAAAAATGACTACAATACATGAGAATTGTGAGCCCATTGACAAACACAAAAAGGAATATGTATATACATATGGCCAATATTTCAGCTCAAAGGAGCACAGCAGCCCAATTGCATATCATAAAAGGAAGCAATCTACTTTCTAAATATCAACCTATTCAACAATTGTCTTCACATCACTTCAGCTCCAAAGCCTCTTGGACTTACCAATCAGCTCAACAAATTACCCCAAAAATCAATGAGCTTCCAACAAGTAAGCGGGGCAAGGGAAGGAATATAGTGGTAGTAACAGCGAACAAAGATAAAGGCTTTGTTTTGCATCACAATGAAAAATGTACAGAGTATCATTCCCAAACTATATTTTATTCGAAAACTCTATACAAATTGATTTAGTAATGAATAGATATCGAAAAGATTCGGGTATTATGATCAAAAGGTTGCAGATGAAACCTTACCTGTATACTTTCAGGTCCAGCAACCCATCTTCGTGAAAGTGTTGTAACCCGTAATCTCATCTGCCCATTGTTATTCTGATAACTGAAGCAAAACATCTGTGATGAGTGAGAAATATTTCATGTACATTACCATAACAGACAAAACGTTACTCAAAGGAGGATAGAGACGGTTTTCATACTAAGTCAAGAATTGGAAGTATAATTGATTGCTTGTGGACTGCATGGCTGTATCAGGACTTTCCTTCTTTACAACATCAAAAAATAGGCACAGTGATGTGGATTTGTCGAGGCCACACATCTTCCATGCACTTGTACCCCCTTGACCAATAACAACATCTGAGCATAATGGGCCTTTCTGCAGATACAGAAGAGTAGATAAGCATCTATGTTGTGAAGATAAGTAGCCAAAAGGAGGTGAGATTCTAGACATACCTTTTCAAGAGATGCACAAGGGCCAATAATACCCTGGATTTTCAAGTCCTTAGAGCAGTTTATCTCAAATATTCCACTGCAAAAAGAAGTTAAATAAGAAATAAAAATCATTATATAAAGCAACACATCACAATCAGGACCATCTCTACTAACTGTTAAGAGTTTAATATTTGTTATAAATGGGAATTATTTGCACTAAGGCTATATTCATGGCTGCTCTTATGGTCTATTATCCAGCCCTAACTTGGTGTCAAAGCTTGGTTCTTTTAATACATAATGGAGCTGATTGAGTCAACAAGTCAGCAGCCATAGAGCATGCTGGTTACCACCATAATATAATTAGGATTCAATACAGCTAAAAGTGCTGATCAACTTCGTCACTGTTATTCCTTTTTTATTAGCACAAGTTAATTTTGAAGGAGAGTACTAAAAGATATATGAATTAGTAGTTTATTGTTCGATAGCTTGGGGGCTAGTAGTAGTAGTGCTTGACCAAAGTCTTAGTACTAATAAGAGTTTTTGGTAATGATTTTGTATTGCATCATCAATAATATATCCAATGTGATAATAGTTAGCAAACTTTTTTTTTCTGTGAGGATGTATGACAAAAGTAAATAAAGACAGCTGTTCTTCAGTTGGTTAGTTAGAAAAAATTGGCTATAAATAAGAGAAATCTATTGGGAGAGGGCATTTAATGAATTTGATAAATTACATAAATGAAAGGAGAGATACTTGGTGAAAAGGAAACCCTTGGGGAGAATTCTATTCAACATTTCCTGTTCTGCTCTTCAATAAAGTTTTGTTATTTTGGTCCTCTCTATTTACATCTTATTTTCTCTGGATTTCTACCAATTTCTCATAAACTTCTTCCCTAGCCCTAAAACTTATCATTTTAACAAGGATCAACTTGCTTTCCAATTTTACACAATTATACACCGGTAAACTAATCACACACCCGTAATGTAACTATATTACTCTTTAGTATTTAACTAACAGAGTAGCACAACTAGAAGTAATAAACTTACGCATACAATTATGTTTACTACACAGACAAGAAACACAACTCTTGAGAAAGTGAAATTTAAGTCTAATTCGACCTCACAAAATAGACTTGGCAAGGTGAGGTTTGTATCTACATATACAATATTATTTGACCATATCCCTAATCGACGTGACCTCTTCAACACGTCCCCACTCATAGAATGAACATCTTGAGTGGAGGATTATAGGGGAGCTCGATAGCATATGACATGGGTCCCAACAAACTTGACACTTAATACTATCTTAAGAAAGTGAAATTTAAACTTAACTCAATCCTACAAAACCAGCTTGTAAGGTGAAATTTGTATTTACTTATATATTACAATTTGTCTTTATCTCTAATTGGTGTGGACTCTTCAACACATTCCCCGACGCCAAGGACTAGATATTTCGGGTGTGGGACTGTGGGAACCCAGTAGCGAGTAACACAAGACCTAACAAGCTTGACGAAGATAGGCTTTGAATAATTTTGATACCACTTTACGAAAGTAGAATTTAGGTTTAACTCAACCTCACAAAACCGACTTGGTAGGTGAGATTTATACCTATTTATATATTATAATTTGACCTTATCTAATCGATGTGGACTCTTCAACATGTTGAGAATTGGACAAATCAAGCATGAGACTAGGGGAAAACCCAATAGCAGGTGACATGAGACCCAACAAACTTGACTATGATAGATTCTAAACGACTCTAAGACCATCTTAAAAAAAGTGATATTTACGTCTAACTCAACCTCACAAAACCGGCTTAATAAGATAAGATTTGGACCTACCTATATATTATTATTTGTCCATATCTCTAGTCAATGTGAGATTTCCAACAACAACTACATCAGATAAATAAAAATGAAATATTAAGACTTACTTTGAAGATAGACCCAAATCATAATCACCCGATTGAAAAACACGCTTAAGTGAATCCTTGAACACCGAATGACCAAAACTTTCAGCAAGCACAACAAGGCCTCCGGTCCTTTCAACAGCAGTTTTCAGTTCAGCAATTCCTACCTGGAGGACAAAATATACAGAAGAAATCTTATATTTTTCAATATGTGAAAATTATACAAAGCAAAACAACCACAAACAGAAATTTCTAACATCTACAGAAATAAGGAATAACACTTTTGTCAGCCAATATAATCCAACTAAAACTTTAAAGCTTAGCATCCTACAACTTGACCAAAAATGAAATCAGATAGCAGGTAACAAAATTATCCCCTATGTTATTTTATCCATAAACAAACCAGGGATTTCAGACTACATGAATTATGAATTTGGACAATCTAATTATTAATGGTGAGAGGCATTAGAATTATGGCTCACTGGAAGGACTGCCTCAAAGTATCATACACTACTTAAATATTGATTGAAACAATTATTTTCCAAAAAATTAAATCTAAAAGAAAGAGAAGATTTCAGGCGAGACAGATCAGGAATACTCATAAAAACTAAGAAATCAGGGCACGAAAAAGAAATTTGGCAGAAAAAAATTGTTTGTGGGAAAAATAATGTGATCATTATACTCATACGTTTCACATTCTCTTTGTTAATGCCAATAAAAAAAAAAAATCTCTTTGTTTCCTGGTTCTAGTTAGTTCTAAATAATAATATAAAATGAATGGACTGGTTTAAAAGTCATTTCCAGAGAATCTTTTCTTCTCATAGCATAGGATAAATATCAATATTTTTATAGACTGGAGAATAGCAAATGATAAAAAGATTAGCCAGAATTTAGCAATGCTTCTAAATTGTAGGCTATTGAGTAGAGTCAATACTTGCTTGAGTTATACCAAAGATCTGTATATCGATACAATACAGCTAGCCAAAAACGGTTATGATATGGGGACATTTTTTTTTTGGTTAACAATCACATCTATCAGTTTCTGAATTGTGATCTTCATAGTTATTAATTAATAAGGATCAATGTCTTTTTCTTCATCAATATTTTTTCATTTATATAAAATATTTTATAAATTTTTTTAAATGGACCAATAACATATCACATATTGAATTTCGAGAAAATTGTCTCCATATTTGTGTAATATCATGCCCATGTCGTATCCAGGCTTTATAGGAGGTTTTGGTAGAAATAGAAGTAAAGATACTAAATTTATAAGCATCATCGATTTTTGCTACTATTTGGAGCATTTGTTTGAGCACAACACTTATATTTTATCTTCAATAAGGTTTGAACTCAACCATTATTATCAAATAAAAGGATGCGAGGAGGTTATAGCATGAAGATTTGACGTAAGGCAAATCTTCTGCATAGACCACTTTGGAAAATTAAATATATTAAAGAATGGGAACAAGTAAATTCCATGTTAACCATCCTCACAAACTCTTGATTACACTGGATACTTGGAAGTTAGATTGTCGATTAAATATTCTAAGTTTGGCAAAAACTTAACAGTGAACGTTCTTTAGGGGGAAACAGAAACGAACACTGGTCAACTTATACACAAGTAAAATGCTGTGTACCAACCAGAAAAGGTCAGTCGATAAAAGTGAACATTACCTGATCAAGAGCACAAGCAAAGAGATCTAGCACATGTCCTTGATGTACAAGCTGCTTCGAAAGTCCATCATAGAATTTCACACATTTATGGTAATGTGGCACAGAATCTTTATCCAGATCCTTGTGGGATCGAATTGGTTCAGAAAGTTGTTTGGATACAATCTGCCATATACAATAGTTCATAAGAGAGAATCAGCTGAATGTCATCAACCAATCAAGTGAGATGGAATTCACTATTGCCTGTGATGCAAACTCCATTTTCCAAGTTCAACAAAATGGACTCCAAGTAGTTAAATACATTACCCTGAAGCAGGTATTCAAAACACTGAGATCCATTGTACATGCCAATTAGAAAATGCCAACATAGCAAATGCATTCAAAACTAAAATATTTGTGCTTATATACTAAAGAGGAGGTGGGGAAGTACAACAGAGGGTGTGATATACTATGAAAGAAACCAGAAGACTGAGAAAGGACCAAAGCCAAAAAATCCGCACAAGAAACCTCAATTCAAAATACTCCAAAATCATAAGATGAACTGAAATTGGTGACAACTGCTGTCATAAAATAAAAATAAAACTAGATAACTTCATCAAAAAAGAACTTACAGAAATGTAAAGGAAGATTCTATACTATAAAACCCAAAAACAACTTTTCCCTACCCTCAACACAAAAGCCAAATTCAAAACATTGATAAAGTCCTATTTAAGCGTTCATTCCTATATCCCTCTACAATTCAATGCAATCACTAATCTTTGTATTTCCTTCTCTGATTCCTTCATCATAATCTAGCTCTGGCCAGAAAACTACTCAACAACCTCACCCAAAAAATAACCAATATTTATCACTAATGAGTCAAGAAATTATCATCCTTCATTACAGAATAAAGTTGCAAATCTCTAACAGGACATAACTTTTTCCCCCCACAATTTTTTCATTTTTACAGAAAGATGTCATATTTTGAGCATAACGACAATAGAGAATTCCTTCTGAAATACAGTCATGATAAGAAAAATCTATGTCTGACCTATAATATCATCCCTAAGGAATCTTTGAAGCCAAAACTAAGTATAATTATTAACCTCAACACTTTGTTGCTGAAAAGGTTCCCTTATTACCAGCCTAAACACTCCATTGATCACAGGCTTCACTTATATAACCCACAACACTAACTAATTATGGAACTTAAATTTTGCTACATACACAACTACAACAATAATAACTCATTGACAAGCTTATATATAACTACATAGGTTTAATAAGTGGCTCTTACAGGAGCAGGTCCTTCAGTAGCCGGTCCACCAATAAATGCCATTATTCTCGCAGCAGAACCAGGGACACATGCCCCTAACAAACTTGCTGCGATACTCAAAGCTGTGCTGGTACACCGAGTTGCCCTCTGATCTGCAGGCACTGGCCAAGGATCTTTCTGCAGCTCCTCCAAAACCTGCCAAGCAAACCTCAGTTATACCACCCATAAACTAACACAACATACACTCCATTTCACTAAAAAGAAACTCTAAACACAAGTTAACACCGAATACTCTCCAAATTTATTCCACTCCACTACAAGCGAAACTTAACAAACATTACCAAATTGAGAGTGGTGTGCACGCACTGAAATTAGCACCGAATACAATTATACACACCAAATGCATTTCATTCCACTACAAGAGACACTCAACAAATATTCCCAAATTGAAAATAGAGTCTATACACACAAATTAACACCAGAGGCTAAGGTCTTGAAACAGTCTATGAACACAGTTTTGACCACAATGTCAAGGTTTTTTGAAGTCTCTACCACCAAATGACATTTGCAATTGCAGCTGCATCAGCCAAATGTGTCTGCAATTTCCACTAAACACCGTGCACGGTGACAAAAAACACTTCCACAATTTAAAACCTTACCAAATACAAATTCATGCAAGATACTCAACAAACATAACTGAATTGAGAGCGGAATGCGTGCACACACACACATACACGCAAATCAATACCAAATATATACAATCCGAATTCATTTCATTCCACTGCCACAGATACTCAACAAACATTACCAAATCGAGAGTAGCAACCGTGCACACACAGAAATTAACACCAAACACACTCCAAATCAACAACCATTACCGAATTGATTGTGAACTCGCACTCGGACGCCGGCACGAGGAACCGCGAAATGCTGTCCGCGGAGAGCCCGTCGCGCGCGCCGGCGACCACACCGACGGCCGGGCGAGGCTTCTTCGCGAAGAAGCTCATCTGTTCGAGGAGCTGGTCCTTGGTGACATCCTTGGATCCCTTGAAGACGTAGGTCTTGGGCAGCGCGCCAAACCCTAACTCGTGAACGTGCACGAAGGTCCCGAAGGTGATGAGTCCAACGAGCGAATTCTCGGGGAGGAGCTCGACGGCCTGCGCAAGCGCGGAGCGTAGGAAGCCGATCTCCTCCTCGATGATGCAGGTGTCGACGACGAAGAGGAAGACGGGAGGTACGGCGGCGGAGGGGTTGGAGGAGGCGTCGGAGTTGTACTCGACGGTGGTGTACTGCGGGAAGAGCTCGGCGGGGAGGGATTCGTCGGATATGGAGGCGTAGTGCGGAGGGAAGTGGTTGCGCTGGAAGCAGAAGGGACAGATCCAGATCTTGGCGGCGAAGTCGACGATGCAGAAGGGATTAAGCACGGAGCGGCACGTGCGGCAGCGAAGAGGCGTGTAATTGAGGACTGGCATGGAGGGGAAGTGCTTTATAGGAGTGTAGACAGCGGAGACCGGAACGACGGCGTTTAGGGCGTCCTGCTTGGTGCCTGGGATCACGTTCCAAGGCATGCGCACGCCGTCTTGGGATTCCAGATCCAAGAATTCGGCCATGGCGAGAGGATCGGTTTAAGGATCGGTGAGAGGAACACGAGAGAGCGATCGAAGTGGTTTTGGTTCCACTCAGATGGCTTGATCACAGTAGCCAGTGAAAAAAAGAAGCATGCATTTGATATTGAAGCAAAACAGAGACGCAATGGTGACTTTTGATTGGTTGGTTAATGCACAGTTTGCATTAACCAGCGAACTTTCAAAGAGGAGTTTGTTATTTTTTTTAAAAATATCCTGCTTTTGTCTTCGGTACAAGAATTGGATTTACACAAGTTTGTCAGTTAATTCCACTAAAAAAATTTAAATTAATTCGAGTTAGATTTTTATATTCTTTTATTGGACTAAATTCGTTCTTAATCAGGTTAAAGTGAGTTAGGTAAATTGTCTTACAGTCTTTGAATTTCTGCTTTTAAATTTGTAATTTTAAAATTTTATTTCTGTAGTTTTTATAAATTTAAAGAAAATTTTATTTATATTTGAATAATTCAATATTTTCAATCGAGAGTAAATCGAATAATAATAATAATAATATAATCATTATTATTAATAGTTTAGTTTAAATTCTAGAAATATTTTAAGATTTGAGTATTAGTCTCCTAATATCTTTTTATCATAACAATTGACATGTTTTTTCATATTAGAAGAGATTTAACAATATATATGATTGAATGAGACATGAGATAACTTAAAAAAAAACATGTGCGATAATTGAATTGACACGAGAAAAAAAGATTAAAAAATGTTATCAATATCTTTAGCTTGTGAAATTGTGATACAACACCTCCCATCACACTCTGCCACTGGCACCTCTCCCTCCCACATAGTATACGGTGGTCCACTTCCCACCATCATTGATATTTGCATGTCTTCCCGTGCGAAGATCACTATTTCAAAACTCCTTTAACGAGAGTGAAAGTATGCTCATTAAAAAAAAAATATTATTCATCATCGATTAATACCTATATATTAGGTCCATTATTTTAAATTTCACAACATTTCAACAACATTTCACATTATTTCACATTAGTTATTTCATATTAGTTATTTCATATTAGTGCTCAAAGTTTACACAATAAATTTGAAGATATGTATCATAGTAAAGTATGCATATATTTAGAGAATAGCACATTTGAACCAAAATTTTATAAAATTTAAAGTAAGACTTAATATCTTTCAATTAACCAATTATATTTTAAAATCTTTGAAGTGGACAATTCAAGATTTAGACTGACTCATCCTAGATCTGTGAGTCTGTTTAGTAAAAAGGGAGATACAAAATATAATCCTTTTATCTAAAGATGAACCATGCGGTATGAGTTTATTAATCCTTTAGTTAAACGTTAATCCTATTTTACAAAAAATGTGAACCCAATAACTTTATCACTAGAACAATAATAATAATAATTTGTTAAGACTATTAAAATCAACTCCATATTTATATTGTGAGCAACAACTTGGAGGTCAAATTAAATAACTAACATTTGAATATTTGGTTGAACTACTCATCTATTAAGTTATATAATCAGTTAATGTTTAGTACTCGAATACAGTTGTTTAGAAAAAATAATAATTTTATAAAACATGATGGTTCTTAGTAGATGAGAGAATTTCTATTTGGGCTAGCCAAGAACGATAAAAAATCTCAATGGCTAAAACAAATTGGCATCCACAGTGGGACAGATAAAATTTTCCTACTCCCATCATACGAAACTGAGAGAAAATCTTGTCTTCGAAATGAGAAACAATAGACAGCTCACGCCAAATGGAGGAATTATCCCCTGAACATGGGATGTGGTAAACTTGAAATGTTATTTCAGTAGATAGACATTATGTGTGAAATTTTATTTCCATGGATAAACATTTTTGCACAAGGTGACACTCTTTTCCCTTGAGTTTTTTTGATAATTTTATTCCCAAGGGTCTTTAGTGAGGTCTCACATATCAATAAAATTCCTATGTTTTCTTTAAACCTTGTGTGTTATTTACTAGATATTGAATATGCATGTTGCAAAAACATGACTGGAGATGCGCATGTTAATGAAATCGAAAAAGCATGGCCGAAAAGACGCATGTTAACACAACCAAAGATGTGTGTGTTAATTTGGATCACAAAAACACGACAGAAGAGGCGTGTTAATTCAGATCACAAAAATATGAACGAAAAATATGTTAATAAATCGCAAACAAAAAATTGAAGAAGTGTGTGTTAATTCGGATAGCAAAAACACTAATAAGAAGGCATGTTTCCTCAAGATTACAAAGCACAACTCTATTCGATATACAAAGATATGTTTCTTTCTTTTTTAAATGATATTTTACAGATTCATGAAGCATAATTGATTTTGGTATACAAAATGAGATATTAGTATGACCGAGTTCGATTCACAACAAGGGATACTAGAGTGACCGAGTCTGGATCGAAAATATTAATAAATAATAAATAATTATTATGTGAGGATTATTAGTGATTATTATGTGAGAATTATTAGCGATTCTATTAGAGTATATGAACGAATAATAAATAATTATTATGTGAGGATTATTAGCAATTATGCTATAGTAACTATTATGTTATGATTTTGTTATTCCATGTACTGTATAGAGTACCTTTCTTTCATCAATAAGAGAATAGAGTTTCCATTTGCAGTACTTTCTTCTACTGTGTTAATAATGATAGATATCAAAAGTTGTTATAGTATCAGAGCTCTCTAACCGAGAGAGCTCTATTGTGTCAACTCTGATTCTGTTTTATCTGCAAGAATTCATCATTTGCAATGGCTTCAGAAGTGTTATTATCTTCACCCAAATCTTCCAAATGATTCTTTGAGTGTATATTTTCTTCATCCTAGTGAAAGTCCTGGTCAATTGCTGGTTACAATTCCATTATCTGAGTTAAATTATCACACTTGGTCCTGTAGCATGATCATGGCTCTTGAAGCTAAGAACAAGACAGGTTTCGTTAATGGATCAATTCTAGAACCTGCTCTTGGTGATGCGTTTGCGAATTGTATGGGAAAGACACACCAAGATTGTGCTTTCTTGGATAATTAGGGCATTGAGTCCAGAAATTGCCCAGAGTGTTATAATGTGTAACTCTGCCTTTGATATGTGACAAGAATTGCAACAAGGATTCTCACAAAGGAATAACACCAGAGTAGCGGATTTGCAAGAAGAGTTGTATTCTCTCAAACAAGGAAGCATGTCTGTCACAGGATTCTTCACGCGAATGAAGAGCTTATGGTGTTAATTAGAAGATTTTCGTCCAATTTCCATGTGTGCTTGCGGTCGCTCTTGTACTTGCAGAATTTATAGAGATCAAGACTGCGTGATGAGGTTCTTGAAAGGTCTCAATGATAAATTCTCCACAGCAAGATCTTAGATTCTTATGATGGACCCCTTTCCAAGCTTGACTAAGGCGTATTCTTTGATAATACAGTAGGAGAGACAATTTTTGAGTGAGAATGGTAAAACAACAAAAATGATTGCAGTTGCTCATGGTTCCTCTGCCTCCACAAACGGTGGCTCACATGGCCATTATGGTTCTTTCAACAGAAATTCTCAAAATTCTCAAGTCAAGAGATGGACCGAGGATGACAAGCATTACAATAGTAAGAAATGCATATATTGTGGATATTGTGGTAGAAGAGGTCACACAATTGATGAATGTAATCACTTACATGGTTCTCCATCGAACTAGAAAAGAAGAGAATCCTGTGTTAATAATGCCACTGCAATCAAAACTACAAATGAGAGTGAGACACTTACAACCAAGAGGAATCTCAGCAATCTTCTAGCTTTGTTTGACAAAAGAGCAATATAATTCTCTTTTGACTCTTCTTCAGCAATCTCAGTTAGCTGCAACCCCTAGCACTGAAAATCATGCACATCACATTTCCAATGCATCAACAGGTATCATTTGCAATTTAAGATCACTACCAAGGTTTGTCCTTTGGATCTTAGATTCAGGTGCCACTGATCACATTAGCTCATGTTTAGAGAATTTTGCTTTACTACATATAGAATTATTCCTGATATTTCTATCAAGTTACCTAATGAAACTATAGTTTATGTAAACATTAAAGGCACTATCATATTTTCTACTACATTCATTCTACATAATGTACTATACATACCAGGATTTAACTTCAATCTCATTTCAGTATCTCAATTAGCTATAAAATTTGATTGTTCCATTAAATTTACTGATCAAATATGTGAAACACAGAAGAATCACACTATGAGGATGATTGGCATTGCTAAGATGCACCCTGGGCTCTATGTTCTTGAAAATCCTAAGGGACCAGAAAAACATTTTGCCCCAGCTTCAATTTCAATAAATTCAATGTTTGTTAATAAGGTGGATGATTGACATTTTAGACTAGGTCACTTGTCTAAGGACAAACTATCTATATTGTCAACAAAGTTTGATTACATTTCTAGCAAAACATGTAATATTTTTTGTCAAATATGTCCACTTGCTAAAAAAAAAGACTTCCATTTCTTGTAAGCACTTCTTCAAGCAATAAATTTTTTTTATTTGTTACATATGGATATTTGGAGACCATTAGTCATTACTTCTGTGCATGGACATAAATATTTTTTGACTATTGTGGATGATTTTACTCGCCATACTTGGATTTTTTTTTTTTAAATAAATCAGAAGTACAAGATTGCATTAAATCTTTCATTATCTTGATTGAAACTCAATTTTCTACCACTGTCAAATGTATTAGGTCTAATCAAGGACTTGAATTTAATTTGCATCAGTTTTACTCTCTCAAAGACATAGAACATCAAATGTCTTGTGTTGAGACTCCACAACAAAATGGAGTGATAGTGAGAAAACATCAACACATTTTAAACATTACTAGGGCTCTTATTTTTCAAAGTAACTTGCCTAAATTATTTAGGAACTTTGTAGCCTCTCATGTTGTTTTTTCTGCTCAATAGATTGCCTAGCAAGGTTTTACATAACAAAATTCCTTATGATATTTTGTATGGCTCTTCTCCTGATTTAACTTTTATAAAGTCGTTGGTTGTGAAGCTTTTGCATCAACTTTGACTCATAATAGGACGAAACTTGATCCTCGGGCTAGACGGTGTGTTTATTTAGGTCAAAAACCAGGGATCAAGGGTTCACTTCTTTATGATTTACATACCAGGGAGGTTTTTTTATTCATAAATGTTTTCAATGAAAATAATTTTCCTTTTAAGCATATTGTCAATCATATAGATACCAAAAATTTTATCATGCCACATTTTCCTGATTACCAAGACACTGATCTCTCTTTCCTTACATCAGCCTCACCACTACAAAACCAACAAACACATATTGTCCCACAATAGAATTATTCATCTCTCACTACACCACTACAAAAGTAACAAACATCATATATTATCCCACAACAAATTCTTCCTCTCCCACTATCATAGCTCCTGATAATCCTATATCTCCTACTATAAGAAAATCCACTAGAAGTTACCTCAAGGATTTTCATTGCAACGTAGTTGTGGGCATAGAGAGCAAAAATTCTTCTTTAGTTAAATATCGTATTTCCAGTTTTGTTAATTACTCAAAATTTTCTAACAATCATAGGCATTTTTCATTTAGTATCTCTTCCATTGTAGAACCTAAAACTTATGCACAGGCAGTGAACCATAATGAGATTAATGCTTTAGTTCAAACTGGAACCTGCGAGTTTGCTGACCTTCCGATTGGAAAACAAACAGTGGGATGCAAATGGGTGTATAAGACTAAACACAAGGCTGATGGCTCAATTGAGAGGTTCAAGGCTAGGCTAGTAGCCAAGGAATTCACAAAACAAGAAGGCATTGATTTCAGAGAAACTTTTTCTCCAGTGGCTAAAATCACTACTGTAAGGCTTTTACTGGTCATTGCAACCACTAAAATTTGGCTCCTTGAACAACTTGATATAATAATGCTTCTTGCATGGAGATCTTCCTAAAGAAGTCTATATGGAGGTTCCTAAAGGTGTAGTTTTCCCAAAATCTGGTCAGGTCTACAAGCTGAGAAAATTTCTTTATGGTCTTAGACAAGCTAGTAGACATTGGTATGAAAAGTTGTCTACAATCCTTATAGCTTCGGGTTATACCCAATCACAATTTGAGTTTTCTTTATTCACTAAACAATTTGTTATAGGTGCATTCACAGTCATCCTTGTCTATGTTGAAGATATGATTTTGACAAAGAATGATACTCAAGAGACTCCTTCAGTGAAGTGTCAACTTGATTGTTTATCAAAATTAAGGATCTTGGTCAATTGAAATTTTTTTTTCTTGGATTAGAAGTTGTTAGATCAAGCAAGGGTATTGTTCTTAACCAAAGAAAATACACTTTAGAGCTTCTAGATACTGCAGGCTTATTAGGATGCAAACCTTCTACCACTCCTATGGATCCTCAAATAAAGCTCCATTCCAAAGAGAGTCATCTCCTTGAAGATATTTCCATGTATCGACGACTCATTGGACAACTCATCTACCTGACCAACACTAGACCCGACATTTGTTTTGTTGCCAATCATCTTTTATAGTTCTTATTAGCTCCTATAATGGCTCATTATCAAACAACACTTAGGGTTTTTCGTTATCTTAAAACTAATCCTGGTCGGGGGATCTTCTTTCCTGTTGATTCTCCTTTACAATTGAAAGGCTTTTGTGACTCAGACTGGGCATCATGCCCTGAAAATCGTCACTCCGTTACTGGCTTTTACATTTTTCGTGGTGATCCATTGATCTCTTGGCGATCTAAAAACCAACACACAGTTTCACGATCATCCTCTGAGGCTGAATATCGTGCTTTGGCATCAACAACCTGTGAAATTCAATGATTGTCTTGTCTGCTTCGTGATTTACATATTGCTCTTCAAGCCACTGCAGTTCTTTTTTATGACAACAAGTCTGCCATACATTTAGTTGTCAATCTTGTGTTTCATGAGCATAGCAAACACATTGAAATCGATTACCATGTGGTTAGAGAAAAGGTTCATGATGATGTTCTCTGTTTGCTCCCTATCAACACTAAGTCACAAGTTACTGACATTTATACAAAACCTCTCATACTCAAGTTGTTCTTACATCTATTGTCCAAGATGGTAATTAGTTAGTTTATATATTTACATAATTAGTTATTCTTTTAGAAAAAATAAAATTCAAAATTTTAAGTAATTAATTTAATTATTTGTCCAAAATTTTGTGGAGAAGTTTATACTTAAAATATAAATTATTATATTCAAAAAATATTCAAAATCATACAAAATTCAATAGATTTTACGTGACTTTTTTACTTTTACTTATATTTTTTTCAATCAATAATAATAACACTATAATTTTCTTTTCTGAATTTTTTTTTATAAAGTAATTGTTTTCTAGTATTATTTTGAGTTATTATTTTCTATAATCAATTTCATGTTTATTTTTATTTTTATATATGATTACCTAATTAGTGAAACGTGATGTTTCTTCTTAAAAAAATTAAGATAGTTGTTAAAAAAAGAATAATAATTTAAAAAAAGTCTAGAAAAATACTCAATTGAATAAATATGCTTGTTTGTTAGTAAAAAGCAGATAAATAAAAAGGATAAAATCTGCTGTCTTTTTGTTTTTTAAGTTCCTATTTCTAATTACATTAATTTGAAATTTGCTTTTGAGTTAAAAAAGAAAAAGTAATTTTACCCTTAATGCATTAGCTTTCTAACATGGAGTGTTAAATTCAAATTTGAATTGAAAATGGAATCCATAATTAAGTAATATCTTGTTTGATAATTAATGTTCTACCAATATCACAAACTATAGAAATATCCTTTTTATACTTTTTAATAATAATAATAATAATAATAATAATAATAATAATAATAATAATAATAATAATAATAATAATATCAACCTTTATGTTGGGATGAGTGAAAATTTTAAATGTGGAAAAAAATTTAAAATTTCTATATCTGTAACTAAGATTATTTAAAAAATTTAAGAACTTTCATTTTTTTCCTGTTTTATTTTCTCCTCCATCCAGCTAATACGTGTTTTAAAAACCTATCACTTATATTATATTAATTCATATGCTAATTTTTAAATACTGTAAGGCTACCCTCAGTCCATATTACCAAAAAAAAAAAAAATTAGAAACTTGAGATTAAATCAAGAATACATGGTTTGTATTTTCATTTACCAAAGTTACATAAATTAAACATTGAGCTTATTTAAGCGTAATATTTGCTTGACCAACAAAGTATCTTCCGATTTCAACGCTTCAAATTTGTCCCTTTCATTGAAACTGTCTAATGTTTGATTCCTAACAAACCACATTCTTGATTTTCTGCAAAATTGCGTAAGAAAACGTAACAAGAAAGAGATTATGGTGAGATTGGAGTAAATCTAGATAGAGATTTGTTCTTGATTGATCTTCTTCATCATCATTATCTTCCTTTTCAATGGGATATAGAAATGGAGATGTTAGAATATATCTCATCTATCTGTTGTTTTTCGCATGCACTGTTGCAGGAGGTGTCTTTCTCTGTATGTATTTGATATATCCAGATTCAACATTTGTATATTACTATCTCGTTGCAGGCATGACCATGGTTACAATACCATGGTTTTTTTGGTTTCTCATTTATATATATAGATGCTTTAAACCCATGGATGACCAATTTGGTAACCCTAGGGTTGGTGCTTCTAAAAATCGTGCCCTAACAAAACTTGTGACCAACCCTGGTGTTGAAAAGGCTCCTGATGGTGGTGGAGGACACCCATGTTGATTTTGGAGGAGTGGTTGACGTGGAGAACAAAAGCTTAGAACATCATTGTGAAGAAGTTGGCCAGAAGTAACAAGATAAGTCTAAGGAAGAAGTAGATCATCTTTGGTAATAGTTGAGACTAGAGATGAAAATTTGCCTTTGAAATCCTAATGGATGAGGATTCTATGCATGGTGGTGTTCAATGGAATTAAGTTCAAGTGATAGTGTACATGTTAGTTGAATGTTCAACCATGCCATGCATGTACCACAAATGTATAGTATTGTTAGGGTTAGAGGTTGTTGCATGCTTGAGAATATGAGATGAGACACAACAGTGAGATGAAGTAAATGAATTGGTTAATTAGGTCATGAGTCTCAATTGTAGAAAAGGGACAAAGTGGCAAGCAAAAAGTTTACTAGGATTGTTTGTCTTCAAGAGTAGTAATTTTGTAAGGAGTTTTATATTTTCTTTTGGAAGGATATGTGTACTTAATGGTTGTAGATATGATAGCATTGAGTTAGAATTGAAATAGAAAAAAAGAGAAAACTTACAAGCCTCCTTAACTTGATATTTATTGAATTCTTCCTTTTTTTTTTTTTCTTTTATACCTCTTTTGTTTTTTTTTTTCAAGTAAATGAGGCAAGATATATATGGACAAAGAAAAATCAGGATACATGAATATGTCAAGGGTTTTATATCCTAGCCAAATCCAAGAATCAATGCTAATAAAAGGAAAAGACAGCATGAACTTTTCAAATATGTTTAACACTTCTTTCTTTTAAGGTTTGACTTGCATTGTATTGATTAAGTTAATGATCAAATTCCCTCACCATGAACACAAAAAGTGGCTACTACAGCATCCATTTTGAGTAAAATGGGGAACAAATCTTGAATTGGTTTTAAGAAAGACCTTAACGCCTATGATGTCTCACAAGACACAACCATATACCAAGCAACCCAAAGTCTAATACATAGCAATATTTAATGCATATATGAAACTTGTTGCATCTTGAATAAGTCCCTCCTATATCACACACACACACACACCCTATAACCTTGTGGCAAAAAGAGTCTCGTTTGTGTTTAGTTCAATATGATATTCTTGACCACCCAAAAGTTACATAAAAGCCTAACTAATGACAATGGGATGATTTAGTGAAGTTGATAAAAGTCTTAGTCTCAATTTTCTAATTTACAAACTTTAAAAGAGACATTATTTGATGAAATCTATTTTGTCTGCTTTCAATCATTTTTAAATGTTAAATATAGTGATGTAAATAAATTTTATAGTTATGTCATCATTTTTACACTATTTATATTTCTAAATTAATTTTCAGTTTTATACTATCATTTTTAAAATTATATATTTTTTTAAAAATAAATTATCAAAATACTAAAAATAACATTATTTTTTTATAAGCAATAAAGAATATATTAAAATGAGAATAATAAGATTATCTCAAACTATATACAAAATATACATAATTACACAAAATAGTGCTCTTTGGCATAGACAAACATTTCCAAGCTCAGATTGTTATTATTCACTTCATCTAACCAAGTGAGAATAGTGCATTTTATTCTCAAAGTTTTCTACGAAAGTGTGGGTTTTGTCATTCATAAGATTGAAAATATAGTGAGCTTTAAGAAAGTAATGCCTTGAATCATAAGGGTGTGTAACCAAGTAGATTAATGATGCCAAGAAAAATGTCAAGTTTCAAAGATAGAAAACTGGTGATTAATTATAGAGTAAAAGTATTATACACTTGAATTTTATATTAATTGTGAATAATATAAATATTCATAAAATTGTAAATGAAGTACCACTTTTAATATTATTTAAACACTTTTTTTGAAACAATATTAGTTAAATATTATATGTGGTACATATTAATATATTTAATAACAAAAGGAATCTTTTTATTGTAGAAACAGATATTTCATTAAGGCTAATAAGTTCTCTAGTGAAAAAATAGTATTCAACAGTCTTAAAAATAGTGTAAAAGGAAATGCAATATATAATGTATAGAAAGTTGTTTCTTAAAATAACATATTAGGATATGGATGAACAAGTTTTTCTATTAATACATATAAAAGATGAAAATAATAAGAAGAAAAACTTTCTCATAAATTAATTTACACATCATTTTAGGTTTTTACTAAACAAGTTTTTATATTTAAGACTGAGAACTTCAAGAATCTTGATCGTTTATGATTATTAAAGTAAAAGTCAGTTAGTAAATACATTTTTACAACATCATGCATATTCATTATTTTTCAAAATAATGTAGCAAATGTTATTATTGTATTAATCCTATACATATTAAGTTTAATATTTAGAAAAAAAAAACTGGAACAATAAATTTTAAAAGTTCAGTTTAGTTTATAGAAAAAAAAAATTAAAGAAAATGAAAAATAAAACAAAATTGGCGTCGCCCGGACTCGAACCGGAGACCTTCAGTGTGTTAGACTGACGTGATAACCAACTACACCACGACACCTTATGCCGTGAGTTTTTAATTAATATTTTATATAATATAAGAAAGTTAGTTCCTAAAAGGAAAAACTTCATAAAAATGTCCCTAAAATTAAAAAAATGTTTGTAAATAAATTAATTGAAATTGTCCCTTTTAAGGTAAAAAAACACGTCTCATTATATTTATTTTTTAAGAGTCAATTTTATAAGAACTTAATTTCCTTTTTTTTTTATTTCATTGTATTACATGTTTTTAAATTTTTGTGTAACTTTTATTTTAATAAAATATTTGATAAGATTTCATTCCTTATTAATGTTTTTTGTAATTATTATATCTTACGATAACTAAAATTTAATTAATTTATAGTTTTAGTAGGTTATTAATATTTGTAAAATAAAAAGATTGAAAAGATAAAATTTTCACTCTGACGAAAATAAAAGAAAAAAAGGAGAAAGAACATATTATTTTTCCTCTGAAATTATTTAAGTTTCTAGTGCATATATTGAATGACAAACTTTTAGTGACTTCACCCATTGTAGTCTCCATAAAAGAAAGTTGAAACTATCTTGAATTGGCAGTGAATAATCTATTCCAAAAGTTAATTGTTAAAGGGTTTGTATTGTACAAAATAAAGGCACTATATCACAAATAAAATTCTTCCGATAAATAAATAAAAAGTGTTTTTCTTCTATCCAACTATTTGCATGGGTAAATTAATGCCTTTTTTTTTTCTTAAATACATATTATAATGGAGGAAATTTATTCAACAAATAATAAAAATAAGGATGATGGAACATCCTCTAACAAATAAAAAAAGAAAAAAATTAGAATCAATATGATAGAATCATATAAAAACACACCAATTTTTTTGGAAACAACATGAATATAATCCAAAAAAGCACTGTCCCAAATAAAGTCTACCATCAAACAAATTGACATTTAAAATTTTGGCTACTAACGGGAAAGATTCACAAGACTTTATTGCAAAATATTAGCTTATATGCAAGCTCAAGTGAACTAAAGGTACATATGCATATCCTGAGGATAAAACAATAAGAAAAAAACCCTAAACCCTAAATAATAAAAATTAAATAAAAAGATTGTAATACGAGTAATAATTACAAATTTCATAAAAATTTATATATATACATACAAAATCATTATATCTCAGTCAAAATTAATAATTAACTTTATAATATATAACAAAGTATATACTTAGGTGTAAACACTATATCATAATTTGCACAAACTTTCAATTCTATTATTTTCAATTTCTTTCTCATTTAAATCAGTCATGGTAAATCTTGATTAGGTAAAGTTTCATTCTCCTCAACTTCGACTAGAATTAAGTTTTCATTCAAATTCAATACTTCGTTATGCTCATGCTCATCTTTCATAATTCACTCTTCACCGGAAGAATGATCATTAATATTAATTTGAGTTGGTTTTTTTGTTTGCTTCTTCTTAACAGATTTTGAATTAACCTTAACAAAAATAACATCATTCATTGTACTTTACTTTAGCTTATTTATTCTCTTTGTGTGGACCTAAACAAATGCAAAATCAAATATGATAAGCAAGTAGTGGATTAGTAGGCTAATAATTTTATTCTAGAGATAGATTTTAACATTAACTTACCATCTCATAGAAATTCCAATTATGGATGAGCTACATGTCAAGCTCAATATATGAATGACAATTTTCTGGAGTTTAGAATACTCATCACCACAAGACTTCCACCAATCTATTGAAGTCTTCAAATTAATTGAGCTAATAGTCAATGGACAACCAAAATATTTTGCTCATTTTTTGAAATCATCAATTTGAACATCAATGATAATTGTCACCCTCATCCTCCACTATCCTAGTTATACATTCCATTAGACCTTGTGTTTACTTTCAAATTTACTTTAAATTTGGGATGATTATGCATTTGAGGGTTTAGAAAAATAACTTGCAGCATGCAAAGGACTATGGAGTTGCTTGTCCCACATTTCATCAATGGTGTTCCATAAAGGCAAATAACTAGTCAAAATATATTACATTCAGTTAGTTTTTTTGTTTTCAATTTCAAAAGCACTATCCTAACAAACAAATATACATAGTTAGCTAATTAAAATACCTTTTTTTCTTGTAGCATTTAAATCTTTTTTTTGTATATTCTCTTTATCTTAGTCTATTGTTTCATAAATGAACCCCATGGTTAGCTTTTAATCTAAATTAACCAATCAAATCAATTCAATTAGAGACAACACACCTTTTAAACAAGTTATGATATTCAAAAAAATCTTTATCTAAAACCATATCTTCAATTATTTTATCATAATTTGTTTTAGCAAACTTCCTTTTATTATTAGCAAATATTCTAATTAAACATCCCTTATCCTCGTGAAGGCACCTAAATGTCAAGTAAGATATAACAAACTGAGTAATACTCCACCTCATCAAATCTCTTCCTTTTGTGAAATGTTGTAGTAGAAAAATTAGAGAACTTCTTGAATAGATAAAGGTAGTAATTTTCTTACCTTTTTGAATTGTCTCCTCATGAATTGGGATCTTATTTTCATAATCCTCAACATTAACTCAACATAATGTGCAACACAAGGTGTTGAAAATAAATTTTCCTCTTTGCCATAAACATTTGACCAGAAACTTTGTAGTTTGGTGTATTATCGATCACAACTTGAACGAAATTGTCTTCTCCTAGCTCTTCAATCATGTTATCTATCATTTTAAAAAATTTCTTAGTTATTTTAGAATACTAGATGCATATATGGACTTTAGAAACACAGTTCACTTTAGGCTGTTCACTAATAAGTTTATTATTTTCCTCGTTTTCTTATCAGTCCAACCATTAGTCATAATTGTACTTCCCATTTTTTCCAATTCATCCCTATGTACTTGTAAAGCAAGTGATGTATTTGTAACTTCCTCCTTCAAATATTTGACTCTAATCTCATGATAGGATGGAAGTTTAAATCCAAAGCCATGTCTTGAAACCAAATCAAGCATAATAGTGAATTCTTTACTCTTTGCTACATTGCAAGGTATAATATTGTTATAGTAAAACCTGACAATTGCTTGACATGCTTCCTTTCTCACACCTTTCTTAAATATGTGTTGATGGTAGCTTGTGTACTAAATTACTCTCTTAAACATGTTACCCGATGCTTCACTGTTTTTTCATTTCTCACCACCAACTTCTCTATCATTTCCTCCTCCATATCAAGGCTTGATTTTTTCGTTTAATTTTTGTTGCAGACCAACAACAACTTCCTACATTTCGTTCCTCACTTCATTAGTAACATCCTTGCAAGCTCCAATATCCTTTTGAGTACCAACCAAGTGATGCTTCAATGATAAACTCCCCCTTTATTACCCATAGACAATATTTGCATTGAAGTTTCCTAGTATCCCTAGCAACTGAGATACAATGGTTCCAAGTTATATCACTTCTATTTCTTGGAGCTTTTTTGAGAGTCGCGGTCATGAGTATTCAAGAGTTTGAAGTTGGATTTGGAGTAATTTTAATATAGTAGGGAAAATAAAGGAAGAAAGAAATAAGCTTGGGGTGTAAAGTGTAGTGCATTGCTAAAGAAATTAAATAGATAAAGGAAATGAAGAGGAGATAGCAACAATAACCCAAGAGAGCTACATTCATCCGAGAAAGCTACAATCATGGTGTGGTTTCTTAAGCGACTCGTCTATGAAACAGAGAGTTAGTTTTCACGCGATTTTTCACTCAAGCAACTCATTAGTTTTCACTTGACCATTAGTGCACATTGGACTTAACCATTGGTGCACTTTGGATACAAAGGAAAAGAGGACTTAATGGGCTTAAGTAATTGGGCTTTTGCGTTACAAATCCTAACCCGATTAGAACTCTAGAATAGAGGACACGAGATACTTACCTTTGTCACATGCAGTGGATGGAGAGTCATGGAGGTTGCGAGACTGGAGAAGAGTTGCCATCACAAGAAGCCTTGTCGTGAGAGGTATAGTTGCGAGAGGTGCAATTGTAAGAGGTGCCACTGGTGAGAAGCATTGTTGCGAGCGCTGCAACTACGAGGATCTCTTTGAGAAGGTACATCACATCGTGAGACTTGTTGTTCTCATGCGATTTGCAATTTACATTGTCGATCCAATATAATTTATCGAAATCACAACTTTCACGTGATGTGGGATCAGAGAAGAAGAAGAAGATCGTAGAGTCATACGATCTTATGAATTAGATCTCGATTTTGATATGTTGGTGATGGTGAAGTCATTACAGGGAGCATAACACGACTTAAATCAGATTGATTTATTTTGAATCTTTATCTCTTCAATCTGCTCGATACTCAAGGATATTTTTATATTTTTTATATAATTTTTATTCCAATCTTTATCTTCTAATATATTTTCGAAATATTTTGTTAGTTTAATAATAAACGACAATAATAGTAGTCCGTAGGTTAATAAATAAAGAATGAATGAAAGGATTAGATTAAGATTTTAATTAAAAAAAGAAGAAGTCCAAGTTACAATCACAAATAAAAGTAGTGTTCAGTTTTCGGATAAAGTCAAAAGCAGAATACAGAAAAAACAAAACAACGTAAAATAACAAATATAACTTTATGAATAACAACACGTGAAATTATATCTAAACTTAATTTATTAACTATAATTCAATATATAGTAATACATATAAATTTAAAACAGTAAAAGAGCATACCAGAAATTTTTACTAAAACATCTTGATCATTTATAATTATTAAAAGTAAAAGTCAGTAAGTAAAAACATCTTGGCTCTAAAACATGATAGATTCATTATTTTCAAAATAATGTATCAATTTATAGGAAGAATTGAAGAAAATGAAAAAGGGACGAAGATGGCGTCGCCCGGACTCGAACCGGAGACCTTCAGTGTGTTAGACTGACGTGATAACCAACTACACCACGACACCACATGTTCTGAAGTTTTCTTTTAATAAATTTCACTCATAAATTCATGTTACAAATTTAAAATGTATATCCAAGTTGGTTTCTAAAAGTAAAAACTTGATAAAATGTCCACAAAATAAAAAAATGTCAGCTATTGGGTAAATGCAATAATAAAAATTGTCCCTTTTAAGATAAAAAGCATGTGTCATTCTATTTATAACAACTTAATTTTTTTTTTAAATATCATTGTATTATATGTTTTAAAAATTTCGTGTAACTTTTATTTTAATAAAATATTTGATAAGATTTCATACCTCATTAATGTTTTAAGTTATATTATATCTTATGATAACTAAATTTTAGTTAATTAATATTTTATGTGGTTGTTAATTTTTGTAAAATAAAGGGCAATTTTTTATTTTTATGACCCAAAATTTTGTTTAAAATTTTAAGTTTTGAAATTTGATGTCACTTAAGAATATTTAAAAAAAAAGAGTCAGATTTTAAATTTATGACTTCATAATTTTGTGAATCATCCTGTAACAGAGATACCTTAGAATAAATTGTTTGTTATATAATTAATTTTATTTATTTTTATTGGAGAAAAATAATGATTATATTATTTTCTCAAAATTTTCCAAACCCTACAAGATTTGAGTTTAATTCACTGCAACGAGCATTGTATACAATTTTTGCAGTGTTCACAAGAAGCTAGTAGTGAAAGTTCAGAAACGTAGGAGTGGGACACGTGGCACCAATGCACAACAGCCAAACAAATAGGTTCAATTATGAGGTTCCCAATTAACTGGTTAATAAAAAGTAAGAATAAAAATAAATATTGTGGTTATAGCAGTTGGAGGCTCGAAACGACGAACGTGTTGCGTTGTGACTGCGTTTCATGGCTTCTGCATATCCCACACTCCCTTTGGCCTTCGTGCAGCGGCACCATCACGGTGGTTCTCAGCGTCGGCTTTTCTTCTTTGCTAAATTCCGTGACGGAGTTTCCCTCTCTTCTTCGGCTTCCAAACGGAGAGTGTTGGCCAAAGCGCAGAACGCTGTAAACGAGGGAGCTGTTGAAACTCAAAGCTCGGAGTTGACGAATGGTACCAAACGCACTCCTTCTTCCTCCAAATTGGTGCTTGTTGTTGGTGGCTCCGGAGGCGTTGGTAAGCACACAATTTATCTTCATTTATTATATTGCTCTTCAAGTTGTTGTTACCATGTTTATTTGTTGAACATGTTGCTACTCTCAAAATATATTGAAATTTAGTTCTAGTTTTCTCGATGATAGTAAGGCTTAACTGAACTTTGATTTCCGTTGTTTTTGTCAGAGTGGAATATCGGTTTCTATAAAAATTTAATTACAGTTTTGAATCCTTCAGTTTTTCAAAGCTAAACAATTTTGTTGAGGTTTCTCTCTAACCACAATTGTGGTTAAAATTGGATAATGTAGACCATAGTTACTTGATTTTGGAAAAAACTGAACCACCAAATGTGCTAAAATTGTACATTGACGAGACTATGAGAACCAAAAGCGGATTTAACTCTACTAGTGAAATAGTTATACGATTTTATATATCATATTTTCTTTTTATTTCTATTTTTATTAGGTGAAAAGTAAGAATATAACTTATAAGATAGCAATTAATGCTATTTTGAAAACCAAATATAGATATAATTTTTTTTTTCTAAAAATAGGACAATTCGAAAAGGATGGAGGAAATATATATTTTAGCTTTTCTGTTTATTAAAACCACTGTGATTATTTAGTCATGATTTTAAGTTCCATGTACTCCTAGGACTTTTAGTGGGTGGATAGAATAGGATATAAGGAAGGATAAGAAATGATATGATAATCCCATGTTTGGTGTCTACCAGATAAAGACATGATAGTAATAGGTGGTGGAGTAGGTGGTCAATGATTACAATGGTGATGAAAGTGATTCCAATGATAATGGCGGTGATTCCAAATAGAAATTGCTGTCGTGGTTTTAAACTGCACATACTTTAAAATCTTTTTCACTCAGCCAGTTAGAAATTATAGTTGGTATAGTTATCTGAAAGTAGTCAAACTTATTCTATATTGATTTTATCATTAATGATTAAACATATATTCCATGTAACTTATAAATAATAAGTTTTGGATAACTCAACTTAAGTACTTGTATTATTTACTCAATGAAAAAGAAAGAGTGCTAGGGTAGTTGTAACTGCCCTTGAATATTTGGTAATTAAGTGCCAAACATAGTTGCTGTAATTGTTTTTTCACCCTTTAGTCTTCCATAAGGATAAAAATGGTGATATTTTGATCTGTAAATGACTAATTTGGTGATAAAATGTTTGAAGGAATGCTGTAGAATGCTAATTTTTTGAGGGACTAATCTGGTGACAATATCTTAGGAGGACCATTGTAGTGATACCCCAATTTTTAGAGGATGTAATTGAAGGTTTACTTTATAATTAATTGAAATACTGCAATTAAATAAACATGACTGTAGTAGTAACTTCTGTTATTTGTGTATCCTTCCTTGTGTATTTGTAAGCCTTTTGGAATCCGTTTTTAGTTTTATTTTATGCATTAAGTTTAGGTTTATAAAATGTGGAAATGCATACATAATTCTTGACAATAGTTTGCTTGGGGAAGTTTGTGAAGCAGTTGTTCCCTTGCTATTCAGGGCAGCTGGTAGTTGCATCACTGCTTCAGCAGAATATTAAGTCACGGTTGATACTCAGGAATCCTGAGAAAGCCACAGAACTATTTGGTGAACAGGATAAGGAGAAACTGCAGGTACACCATCTACTCTTTATTGAGCTGTCAAAGTGAAAATTTAGTTGCTTAAGTAGTCCCTCTGAGGTATCCAGTAGGTGTGAGTCAGTTGACATTACACATGAGCCTGGGGGGCCGGACTTGGGTTCAATTATCACAAAACACATTCTTAGAGAGGTTTAAGGAGTTGAGTGTGACTAATCTCCGGCCAGAGGATTAGCCTCACAGTAAATCCAAAAGATCAAAGCTTGTGGAGATAATTCAGGGTCTCATTAGGGTGCCAAACTAATTGTGATGGTTATCCAAAAACAAAAAAGTAGTCCCTCTGAGGAGCAACAAACTATGTTAATTTAATTTCATCCATTCTGGATTTTTTTCTAGTTATATAGAGCTTCTGAACATAACAGGTATTCAAAGGTGACACAAGGAACCAGGAAGATTTGGATCCATCCATATTTGAGGTAGGCTCTTCAGAGTATTTTACAGAATAATACTTGCTTGATCTGAACTATTTTCATTTTGATGATTCATTTCAGTCAGAAAGAAAGTGTAGGAAATAATTTGCATTTCTTTTGCTTTCCTTGCTTTTTATTTACTTTGCTTTTTAGGGTGTCACACACGTGATTTGCTGCACAGGAACAACAGCATTTCCTTCACAGCGTTGGGATGATGATAATACACCAGAAAGGGTTGGTAAGAATCATGTTATGCATATATTGCAGCATTTGATGTCATAACTAGAATGAAATAGAAGATTAGTTATCTGAAGATTGAAGAGTGGAAAATGTAAGCATAATACTGATGCCTTTTATTGAAAGTTGCCTACAACATACTCTTCATCTACTTTTCATGCACTTGTCAGTATTCTGATTTTGATTTTGACTAAGAGTATTTAATTTGAAGATTGGGTGGGAGTAAAGAATCTGGTATCTGCGTTGCCTTCCTCAGTGAAGAGAGTTGTTCTTGTGTCATCAATAGGTGTGACCAAATTCAATGAATTGCCATGGAGGTAAGCTTACCTCATATGTTGTTCTTAATTCATGAAGATTTTGTAGTATCGTATGTTTGCTTGCTAAAAAGTAGAATTTATTTTACTGGTAATTCAGAATAAGGACCATTCTAAAATTATAATGAGAAACTAATTTATACTTTAAAACACTTTTCCATGAAGGTATACAGAGTTTTTTTCTTTGGTGCTGTCCAACCAGTTAACCATCCCTCATTGATAAAGTTTTAGTTTACGATACAACCAAATAGTATTGATTAATAATATATGTAGTCACTCCCACCTTGTGGGATAAGGCTTGGTTGTTGCATATGTTGAGAAAAAGTTACCCCTGATTCTTTGTGTGCATGATTCCCCTGTTCATCCTTTTGAGACAAATGTTTGTGCCTTGCTACTACTACTTATTATTCTCACTGCATCTTCATTTTAAATATTCGTTCACTATCATAATTATTACCTTTAACTGCAGAAAATACTGTTTTTTTTTTTTTTTTTTTTTTTTTTTTTTTTTTTTTTTTTTTTTTTTTTTTTTTTTTTTTTTCTGGGGTAAATAAGTTACACCTTTCCAGGAGATTAATTATACAATTATTCAATGACACATATTGTGTTTATTAGGTTCCAAAACTTTTCACATGGACTTGTCATTGTTCCTTTTCATGTAGCATTATGAACCTATTTGGTGTCCTGAAGTATAAGAAGATGGGGGAGGATTTTCTGAGGAATTCTGGCCTTCCATTTACAATAATCAGGTAAGGTGAAATTTTTGCATGTTCCACACCTGGTGTTAATACTTGATGAACATAAAGGTGGGGGACTTTCATTTAAATTGTACGTCTCAAAATTTTGAAGTCTTCTCATATGACATATTTAAATGCATTTTAGACCTGGAAGGTTGACAGATGGACCATACACATCATATGATCTCAATACTTTGCTCAAAGCAACAGCTGGACAACGACGAGCAGTCCTTGTAGGTCAAGGTATGAGTAACGCTCATTTAAAAACTATGGAACAACACATGCATTTTTTTTGTTAATTTCCTAATCAATGCTCACCGGAATCAATTAGCTAGATATACCCCAGATGTATGATTGAATATTTGAATATATACTAGCATTCTAGAAAATCAGTAAAGTAACTTGCTAACTGTGTAGCTTGTTTCAAAGACAAAAGAAGAAATTAGATTCCCACCACTTTTTGTCTACTGAAGCAGGAGCCTGAGCTGTGGTTGAATTACCCTTGGCTTGATCTAGATGTATAACTGGGTGATGGTCTTGATACAAACGTTGTCTGATAGTTACCCTTAGCACGTCTACTATGATCAGTAACTGCTGCTAGGTGAGCCTAAAAGTGAGTTCCCAGTGTTGATGGCATCAAAGGATTTCTGGTGTTTTTACTGCTGTAACAGTTTGATTGATTATCTCACCAACCAATCTTTACTGCCCTAAAGTGTAAAAGTAATTCTGATTGAATCACTGAGAATGTGGAGTTGAATATGTAGAGTTTCAGTAGGCTGATATATATTCTTGTTGTTTGTTGTGTTTGTAAGGGGGTTTATCTTAATTTCATAACCATACAAATGCATGTGTGGGATCATAGCAATTACCAGAATGATAGGTGACCCCCGGTTGTTAATTACATTGTTAGTAGAATAATTAGAGAAGGGTAGTTAGTTGAGGGTTGAGATAATTAGAGAAACAAGGTTGTTGCCTATAATTAAGAAAAGGGGTTGAGAGGGAGATTTCATCCTGTGATTTGTGAGGGAATTCAGATTTTTGTGCGAGAGTCCATGCCTCTTCAAATTCTAGGTAATCATTTATACCCTTTTCTATTAGTAGAAACTTTTCTTTCTATAATTTTGATCCAGTCCAGTTCCTATCACACAACCAATCTAACTCTTTAGTCTAGAAACTCATGTATCATGTTTAATTTTGACTGCAAAGCTGCACTTTCAACATTCGACATGTATGTCTTTCTCAATGAAATGAAACATAATGCTAGGCATTACTCCTCTCAGAGCCATCATATTCTTCTGCATAGACTTTTGCTACACATCTTGTGTAAGACACTCAGACAAACTTTGGAACCATAACAGATCTTGGAAATCAATGCTTCAATGGGAGGAAAGTCATAATAAATCATCATATAACAAAAGAGCTAGCTGGATAGATGCAAGATTGCTTACTTCCGGCAAGCCAATGCGGCATCAGGAACAGTATTTTATTTGTTGGAGGTAGAATAGGAAGCAAAGGGACTATCTGTGGTGGTGGTGGTGGTGAAGCTGATAGTAGATCAAGTGCTGCTAGTGGAACTGTCGTAAATTGTTGGTTAGGAGTCTGAGAGGAACTTCCCTTCAAGTGAGACACATAACTCAATTCAGATGTAAATTCTACTACAAAGATGAAGGATAGCGTGAATGCTAATGTAGCTGGAAGTATACAAAGAAACAATGCAGGAAAATGACTATGGTGTGAGCTGAAGATCTTGTGGTGCACTATGTTCATGACCATTAAAAATGATCTTTGTGAACTGGTCGTTACATTTAAATGTTTGTTTCGGAAAGCACCCTCTCATAACTGAGGAATCTAGTAAGGAGAAAGAAAATAGCAGAAGAGGATTGATTGGAGGCTTATATGGCACATGGGAAAGGTTTGAGATCAGATCAGGCTAAGGGTAATTCAACTGTAGGCAAAGGATATCAGCATATCATGTGAATTGGCTTGTATATTGAAGAACAAAAAACCAAATTGTTAACGCTTATACCATAAGATAATCATAAATACAATCTAACACCATGAAACATGTCTGGTATGATTACCTACCCCTGTTGACACTGTCATATACCCACTAATATGAAATCTTAAGGATAAAATGCTTGGGCGAATAGGCATTCTTTTGGATGTATATGTTTCATCCCTACAGGTGAATCGATATTGAAACTAGAATGTTAATTTACCTTGTTTGTGTTTCCCTTGGCATTTTAGATACATGACTATGACTCATTTATAGTATACTTTTTACTTGTATTTTTGTTTAAAGTTTTAAAAATTTGTTACGGGCTTTCAGGTGATAAACTAGTTGGAGAAGCCAGCAGAATTGTGGTTGCTGAAGCTTGCGTGCAGGCCCTAGATCTCGAAGTCACTGAAAACCAAGTATATGAAATTAACTCTGTTGAGGTAAAGTTTAAGTGGTAATTCTGGTTGGTATTAGCTTATATAAAATGATACATCTTTTTTAATAAAAAAGAAAGAATGATATTGCATATAGCTCTCCTACTTTTTTGAATAGTCAATTTTTTAATCTCTTAGAATTTGAATATGTTTAATTTAATTTTACAAGACCAGCTTACAAGTTGAGAGTTGTCCTCAACTTATATTCTATATTTTGACCATATTTCTAGAAGGTGTGCGATCTTCAAACATAATATCCTCACATAGAGAATTAGACAACATGAGTATAAAGTTTACAACACTGCACTTCTGGGGTTGGCCTAGTAGGCTTAACAACAGTAACTTGTTAGCATCTTATAAATTGAGTGGCTCCCAATGTACATACTCTAATTTTGCCACATCTTTCCTCAACGTGAAATCTTCAACACATTGAGGATTGACTGCAAGATTGGACATCTCCGAGTAGTTGAATAATAGCTCCCTAGTGTGTGGTCCGAAGAGGTCGGCGCAATAAACTATAATACTATTTATGATTTTGGGTTTGGGCTTATTTTTGTCTTTCATATTTATTGTTAATTTATATATACAAGCTAGAGTTTGCTAAATATTGGCATTTTAGTTGGAGTGCGATAGCAACCTATATCATGGCTGTATTTTAAGATAATTTTTTGTTATAACTTATCAATGTACTTTAAAAAACAAGTGGATCTACATTAACAAACCTAAAATCATTTTAACATATATTTACTTTTTTTTAGTTGGAGTAGGCTAACTACCAATACATTATGGATATTTTTTAAGATAATACTACCTTCATCCTCATTTACAAGCAAAAATACCTAACTTCACACAGATTTAGAAAATCAGTTAACCGTATTAAATTTTACTAATCTCGTAATATTCTTCTTAAAATGTTCTTATGTAAAACATTTTAATCAGAAGTGAGACATTAATTAAAGTTAGGGAAATTTTAGGAAAATATCATTAAATGAAGTAAAAGAGTTAAAATTACAAAGAAAGGGTAAATTTTTTGCTTATAAATGACAAGGTTACATTTTGTTAGCAAGCTATATGATGCATGTATTTTAATATAAGTGGCTATAATTTATAATATACCGTAAATAGAAAAGTGCATATTTGTTATTCATTCATATTTTTAGTTATACATTCCATCTGTGCATTTTGTTGATGTAAACTGCATACATTTTAGGGGGAAGGTCCTGGAAATGAAGCTAAGAAGTGGCAAGAATTATTTGAGGCTGCACAATCCAGCTAGCATTTCAAGCCATTGTACATCCCATCATACCAAACACACTAATTAAAGAAGACGTGCCTGAAGAAGGAAAAAGAGGGAAAAAATGGGGCAAGTCAAAAGTAAGAAACCAGTAAATAAATAAGATATGTTGCATCATTTTCATTCTCTTCTCTTACTGTAATAAGTATTTTGTAACAGTGTTATTTTGATATGAATTTTCTTCATGAAAGTATGACAAATGACTTTTGAATCTATTAATAGAAGAGTTGGCGTAGTGAAAAGAAACATGATATTTTTCAGAAAATTGATAGACACTGATAATTGTATCGGTACAAAGTTTGGGTGACGATTGCGTGTGTTGGAAAAAAAGTTGCTTCCAGCATAACCAATATTCCCGTCAATTCAACATCAGAGCTCTTTCTTCATTTAGTGTCTAGGAAAGCACTTATTGCAAGTATTAGAAGCTCTGAAAGGATAATCTTACTGTACAGATTAAGACAAATCATAACTTTCGTTTCAAATTTGAGATACCAAAGATTTTTTTTTTTTAAATTTGAAGATCAAAATTAAAATTATTTCAAATTTCAGGAACTAAAAGCATAATTAAACAAAAGATGTTATAAGAAACTCTTAAAATATAATTTGCATAAGTGATACTTACCTTTTTTCGTTGACAGAAATTGTATCACCTCATATATTTTTGAGTCTTGAATCATCTGTTACTATCCTGGATAAAAAAAAAAAAAATTAACAATAAGTTTGTTTGTTTCATTATGGCTATTAAAAAAAAATTAACAGTTTCATTTTTTAACTACCACAACACACCAGATGCTTATAGGGTGGATATTGTTGAGAGCACATTATTGAATCCATTACTCTTTCTTTCATAAACTAAAATTAAGATTATGAGTTTGATTGAGTTTCAGAAAAAAGAAATAAAAGAGAATTAGACTGTCGACCAACAGTTTTTTTTTTTTTTTAACAGCCAAGAAATAAAATCAACAGTTAAACTGTAAAAATTAAAAAGTAAAGGAAAACGTGCAACTGAATTAAAGAAGAACAAAAAACATAAATAAAAAACTGAAATGGCTAGAAGCGAAAATTATAGTATATTGATATAAATGCAAAAACAATGAACATTTAATGGAACAGAAAACAAAAAAGGAAAGATCGAAATTGAAACTAACAGACTTTAAAAATTGGAAGTGAAAACAAATGATAATGAGGAACGGACTGGAAGTAAAATATAGAAAAAATGAATTTGTAGTAACGAAATTGCAAATACTGGTTTCAAATTTGAGTCATTGAAGTTGTAGGAAAATGGGTGATGAAGTGTTTTAGATATATGCATAATAAGTATAGAGTAGACAAAAAAGAAGGCAAAAAGAAATTGATGAAGGCGGGTGGCATTAAAAAAAGGAGAAAAAGGAAAATAAAGATAAAAAGGAAAAGAGGAACTTGCAGTGGACACTAGCACTGGGATGCTGATGGTATTGTAGTGGGAAACGAATTTTGTTGCAATGAGATGAAGTGTGTGCTGTAATGGGTCGACGAGATTCTGAGAGTGGAACCATTCTTGTGAGATGTGACACAACTTGTAGGTGATAGTGGCAACATGCGATGCGACGTAGGGTCATATGAACTAAAGGGCTAAATTTTTAATTTTGGTGCAATTTCTCATCATATAGTTTAAAATGGAATTTTAACTATCGAAATGGACGAAATTTTAACTATTCCATTAATTTTTCATTTTATGATTTTTTTATAAATATAAAATACAGAAACATACGTATTTGTCTGAAAGAAGACATTCTTTCTGCATTATTAGTTTATATAAATATAAATCGTATTATTTTGCGAAGTTCATCAAATAAAAATCATTATTACAAACTATTCTTAATTCATTTATTTATTATTTTCTTTCTTTATTTTTAATTTATTTACTTATTAATCTGTTTAATTGATAATCACTTCTCTTTTCTATTATACATAAAATTCCATACATAAAACTTTGCACGAGTGATCTGACATATTATATTCCAATATTAAAATAATAATTGAATATTGTTTTAACCCCGATCGTGAAAAAAAAAAGTTATTGTTTTGAGTAAAATATTTTTGAATTCCTTCGTTAACCTTCAAACACGTAAAAATATATATATATATATATGTTGTTTGAAATAATTTTTAGAAGGGTGAAGCAAAGCAAATATATTATAACACTCATTATGAAATACGAAATCACTTCCCAAAGAATTGGAGAACATGAATGAACAACTTTAACTAAATTGGTTGCCAAAGCATCTTATTCTCCCTCTAAATGACTAAAGTAATGGAATGTTAATTAAAGTGTGAAAAACAAAAAGGAACAAAAGAGTAAAGAGAAAGCACCACAACAATGTTCGACAACCCTACTTTTGTATGATTTATAGTCATCCCTTTTCACGTGGTTAGGAATACAATAATGATGAAAATTCATAGGCCAGTTTGGGTAGATTTTTCTTATGCTGATTTGATGACGACTAAATTACTTTTAGTAAAGTGAAAAATTTATTCTTTTCATTAGAAGGATTAATTCTCATAACGTCAACCTTTGAAAGTTCATATTAAAATCAAATAAAAAAGTATGCTTCATCACTAGGCATGGTGTCGTGTGATAATTAGTAAGATTTTTTCCCAGTATCAAAAAATATCGTTAAGCATTGTTTTATGTAGAAAGCGGATACATTAACCAACTTGAATGTTTGGTAGAAAAAAATGTATAGTGTTTCGAGGATTATGGAATAACTTTTTTTTTTTTTCATTTGAATTCTAAAAATTGAAAATTTCATATAAGAATAAACTGAAAAAAAATTATTTTTTAAAATTTTAAAAATAAATTGTTTATTATAAAATAAATATCATGTTATAAGATGTAGAGATGAACAAAATGAATAAAAAAAATATTAGAATGAAAATTATTTTATTCAGATAAAAAAAATAAAAGATTGAATATATATAAGTAATATACCTATTTTGGATAAAACGAAATAAAAAAAATGTAGGAAGATTCTTAGTAGTAAAAAAATGATTGGAGATACGATTATAATTTTTATTAAATTATTATTATATACACGATGAATACTGAATGCGAACATTATATTAATAATAATAATAATAATAATAATAATAATAATAACATTAACATAATAATATTATTAGTAATAATATTAACAACAATAATAATATTAATAAAATTAATAATAATATTAAAAATATCAATAATAATAATATCATCAATATTAATGATAACATTAATATTAACAATATTAATGATAACATTAATATTAACAATATTAATAATAATAATATTAATAATATTAAAAAAATATAATGATTTTAATAATAATATTTACAATATTAATGATAATATGAATGATAAAATTAATTATTAATATTATCTATAGAAAAATTTGTAAGTAATTATATATGAATCAAATTCGTAGGTAATTACTTATGAACTGTATCCGTAGATTTACCTATGTATCAGTATCCATAGTTAACAAATTCGTAGTTAATATCTATAAGTAATGCTAAATTTACCTACAGATTTTTATTTGTATATGATTATCTATGAATTTTTTTAGATAAAATTCGTAGATAATTATGTACAGATTTTTTTTAAGTGATTACATACGGATTTTTTTTGCAGGTAACGAATTCATAAGTAATGTTAAATTACATATGAATCTTTATCCGCATGTAATAGTTTATAGGTAAATCGAAATTTTCTTTTTCTGAATGTAGACCCTATTTGTTAAGACTAAGTATTTTTTGAAACACTATCACTCTGGATAAGATTCAGTATTGTCTAGAACTTAGATACTTTTTGGTTAAGATAGAGTATTGTTTGGACAACAACTACTTATAGATAAAAATAAAAAAGTTTAAGAAGAAATATCTAAAGGATTACTAGATTGCTCACTAAAAGAGATGTTACGTCTTATGATAGATATAATTTAGTTCACTCTTTTATGTTGCTCTTGAACATGAATAACGTCCTTCGTCACAACTACAAAGACTAAGGATAGTTGAAGATCTTGTGCCCGTTTTGTTGCAAATTACTTGAAGTTGTTATAAAGGTCTTGTTCTAGTGTCAGTCTTCTTTTCTTCTTCGGTTTGAGAATGCTTTAAAGCTTCAAGGTGCATTTAATGCTCTTCACTTAACATTGAATTTGTCTGGCTTCTTTAGAAACACCTTTACAACATGATCCAGTTTCACAAACCAAGACAACTGGCTTATCTCCCTTCTTTTAAGAAAAAAGTATAGGATTTGACACAATTGATTGGATTTGCAGAATTGACATTTACTTTATCCAAAAAGTTGTTTACATTAAATGACTTTCAGCATGTTCTTTGAAAGATCTAGATATTGACAAGATGTTTGTGTACAATCCCTGCAAACTTAAAATAAACATTTACTAAAATTTGACATGTCTATTAAATGTTTAAGACTTGTGTATGACAGATGAAGTTATTATCTATTCAAGCAAAAATTATTTGATTATGTGTACTAGTTTGCATATGTTCAAGTAAAAGTTAATCAAATGATGCATGTGCACAATATTCATATTGTAACATTCCATCTTTTTCATATAATAGTAACTATATTGTACAAAAACTCTATAAATATCTATACATTCATCATAGTATTTCAAAATAAACTTTTTTAAAAAGGATTTAATAGAAATATCTTGTTATAATTATAAAATAAAATAAAATAATTTTTTTCTATTAGCTCTCTGAGGAGTCACACCACCTGTCAATTCCCCTGCTAACGTATAATACACTATCATCGTAAATTTTAAAACAAAACAAACACCACACGAAAGAAGGGTAAGTTAGAGAGTTTTAAAAAATATATATTTTCATAAATTAAATTTTTATCTCAACTAGTACTGCAACAAATCAAGTTTTCATAATTCATCACACACATCAGATTATCATTTTCACATCTTTACAATAACTCATATCATACATATATTGACTCATATACAAGTACATTGGACTTTCTACTTCGGAAATACTCGTGCATTGAGTTCGACTCAGAGGTTTGCACTTGTCGTATACCGTCCATTTGTTCCGATTAGTTCCCATTTCAAACCTCGGAAACAGTCTATTCTGATCAGTTTCTGTTTCAAACCTTAGATACAATTCCCATATGCACATGGTTAATCCATATGTCTATTTCGATAAGCTCATATTTCAAACCTCAGTGATTTTGCCTTCATGACAAGATTAAATTGTTAAGGAAACAAATATTACCATATGAACCTCCTTCGACTCTTCACTAACTCATAATCTTCATCTATGTGAATTCAATGTACTAGTAGAGTCAGGATACAAGTATCTCTTTTCCTAAAGATACTATATCTCGATCACATACCACATCATTCACAAACATTGATACTACATCATACAATACATAAACATCTAATCAATTTAATTTAAATTCATCAAATTCATACTTAATAAAACAAATAATTACAATATATATGAAAACATTCAAACTAGCTTTCCTTA